>Ga0315912_10000046_pt1 | contig 326952 bp, 252 predicted proteins | sample VfabasoilMG_FD_204469 | JGI IMG/M metagenome (GOLD analysis project Ga0315912, IMG submission 204469) | Garden soil microbial communities collected in Santa Monica, California, United States - V. faba soil | ecosystem: Environmental > Terrestrial > Soil > Garden | place: USA: California...
TTGGTTGGTTCGGTTGTTGGCTTCGCAACCCAACCGTACCCGGCAAGAGGCCCTCCTCCTAGTTTTCGGCTCCGCAACCATCCGGAATCATACGGCTTCTTCCTGCGGCAGGAGATCCGCACCCAATTCCTTTCGCATGACGGCTTCCAGCTCTTCTTCGAAATTCGATATACGATCTCGAAGCGTTTGGAGCCGGACCACCTCCGCCCGGCACACGCCCAGGCGCTGGTCGATCCCCGAGGCCAGCTTGGCCAACGTCCCGTCCCTGTCTTCCAGCTCGGCCTGCTGGCGCTTGGTCTCGGAGGTCCGATTGGCGAGGTCCAGACGCGCTTCCTTAGTCCTCTCTCGCTCTTCCTCAAGGGTCGCTTCGATGGCCGCCCACAGGCGGACGAGCTGACTTCGGACGAAGTCCCGCTTGGCGTGGCACTCCAGCAGATCCTTCATCAGGGGAACGACCCGACGTAGCGCGGCCACGTCGTCAGATTGACGTGCTACCTGGGCAAACAGCGTCGCGTAGTCGCGTCGGAGGTCGAGCTTGACCTGACGAAGACGCGGGCGCGTGATGTCGATGAAGAGCCTCTTGAGGTGCTTTTGCTCGATCTTGGACAGCCGAAGCAGGTTGCGAAACAGGAAGCGGAAACTGTTATAGTTGCCTGAGCGCTTCAGCGGCACCAACCCCAGATATGGTCCCTTCGCGTCGCCACTCCCGAGCAAGCTCGTTCGCAGGTCTCGCGGCTCGAGAATACGCAGACTTCGCCCGACGATGCGATGGACTACATCGTCGTCCCATGCCCTGATCGTCTGGCCGTCAACGAAGTCGTCTCGCAGGTAAGGGCCTGCGTACACGAAGCGCTCGTACTCGTAGCCCTGAACCGGCCCGAGCCCCCTGAGCCCGAACACCTGGAACCCCGTCGGAGTCATGCACTCGAACAGGATCGCGCTGCCAAGCTTCGGGAAGTAGTGCTTCCGGGTCTCGCTCCACTCATGAGAGAAGTACATCTCCTGCGCATCGTCGATATAGAGGAACTGCAGTGCAGCGATGAGCGTCGTCTTGCCGACGTTGTTCGCAGCGACGAGGTGCACCGGGGAGTGGAGCTCCAGGTCCGCGTAGTCGTAGCCACCGGAGCGGAGCAGCACGAGTCGAGTTGGGCCACGTGGAAGGCTCATGATCCGTCGTCCTCGGCTGGCTTGGGCTCGGCGTCCTGCCAGACCTCACGGCACAGGTCGAAGAACCGCCACACAGGCACGCGGAAGCGGAAGCGATCGATGTCCGCCGGCTCGGCGAAACCGTACCGCTCGAGGCTGCGCACAACTTCCTCGAGCTTCTCCGGTCCGTCGACCCCGGCTTCGGCGAGGCAGCGACGCCAGCTCTCCCGGCTCATGTGGGGCAGCTCGGTCACCGCATGCCCTGAGGGATCGAATGCGGTCGCCTCGATGTCCAAGCCGGCGTCGCCCCACGCCTCGACGAGGATGAAGAAGAACACGGCGAGTTTCGTGGCCTCCTTGCCGAGGTCCGCGTCGGATCGAAAGTAGTAGAAGCCTCGATCGTGCTGGACCAGATCGAACCCAAGCGCACGAAAGAGCTCCCGATAGGATGAGTAATCCGCACGTAGGGCCAGGAAGATCGGGCCGTCGTCCACGCAGATGTGGCGCCCGGACCGAAGCCTATCGAAGACTTCCCGGACGTGGTGAGTGCTGAGCAGCTCATCAATCACGAGCACAACTCCGAGAGTGCTAGCGGCCATGCCTCGAGCTTGGCCTCGGGAAGCGAGTAACGACGCAGTCTCGCCCCTTCTACAAGGTGAACGTTGCCCAACGCCCCGCTGCAGAGGTGACCGAACGCGCGAAGATAGGCTCCCATCGGGTAGTCTGGCCACGTCTCGATGACGAAGGCGAGCACGTCCGCCACGGGTACAGCATCGCTCAAGGCTCGCCTTAGCTCGTCCCGCGTGATGAGCATCAGCGGAGGCGGCGGCAGCGGCGGCTCGAGGACCACGGGAGTGTCGGGCCGGGCGGCGCTGGCCGAGGTCGACGCGTGGGACGAGCCCAACTTCGCGCGCTACGGCGCAGCGTTGCGGCGGCGCTTCCCCAGCGCGCACGCTTACGTCTTCCGCGATCTCAAGGCGTCTACGGGTAGCGACGCAGTGGCCGGGGTCGCGACCTTCCTCGCCCGCGTCAAGGCGCTGGCCGAAGGCAATGATCCTGCGCGCGCGGATCAGGGTAAGGACGACACCAAAGCGGTCGCGCTGCTCGAGACGCGCGGCCTCACCAAGGCCGAGCGCAAGCGCCTCGAGGGGCTCGTCAAGCTCGCGCTCGGTCCCACCGAGGCGCTCGAAGCCCTCCCGGCCGACGATGCCCCCGACGAGCGCCTCGCCAAGCTCGCGGAGCTCAAGGGCTGGTACGACGAGTGGGCCGCGACTGCGCGAGCGGTGGTGAAGAAGCGCGTGCACCTCATCCGGCTGGGCCTGGCGCAGCGCAAGTCGGGCAAGAAGGGGGTAACGGACGACGGCGAGGAGCCGACGGGACCGGCGTGAGCGGCCCGCGTGGGAGCCGGCGAAGGGTTCCGTTTTGCCGGCCTCACTTGAACCGACCACGCTCGCATGCTCATCCCTCTTCGTCGGCCTTGGGCTCGAAGAAGCGGCCCGCGGGGCTCCTGCAGATGGGCACCCTGCCTTCCTCGCCGGTTCGATTCTTGGCGACGATCACCGAGCGCTCCTGGCTTCCGCCCTTGAGCCTGTCTTCCTCGCGCGGATCCTGATCGAGCAGCAGCACGACGTCGGCTTCGTCTTCGAGCACGCCCGAGTCGCGCAGGTCGCTGAGCACTGGCCAGGCGTTCTCGCGCGTTCGATGGAAGCGGTTGAGCGGTGAGGATGCCACCACGACGACGCCGACGCTGTCCGCCGTGCATCGGATCTCCCGCACCGTTTCTGCGATCTCCTGATGACGATTCTGCCGGTCTCTCAACGGACGCAAGTGCTGGATGCTATCGATGATGGCGATCGGTGGCCGCTCGCACTGCTCGCTGAGCTCGGCGCGACGCTGGCGTGCATGGTTCCCCAAGGTCTGAATCGCGGAGAGAACATCGAGCGTTCGGGGGTAGAGGCCATCGAGGATGGCGATGCCTGGGTTGCCGTTGTGCAGCAGATCGGCTTGCTGAACGAAGTCGCGGAACTGTTTTTCGTAGACTCGGCCCGATCGAAGGAGCCGCGGCTCGATGCTCGATCGCGCGTAGAGGATCTTCTCGATGACAGTGCTCGCGCGTTCCCCAGCGGCGACGAATAGGATGTCGTCTCCCTTCCACGTTTCGTTCACCCCGCCCTCTGGCGTGGTGTTGCGGTCGAGCGCTTGGTGTATGAGCTCGAGGCAAAAAGAAGTCTTGCCTCCGCCGGGGCGGGAGCCAACGATGACGAGATTTCCTGGGAAGAGACCATTGATGTAGGAGTCGAGCCCAGGCAGCCCGAAGCTAGCCCTGATGCGTTTGAGCTTCGCACTCTCGGTGATGTTCGAGAATGCCACGTGCACGAAGTCGGCTGTGGAGCGCCGCCCATTTACCCCGCTCTTCCCTAGGTCGCTGGCTTCACCCTCGACTCCGACTGGAACCATCAACCCTGCTCCGCAGCCAGGACAAAACCGAAACGTTGGCAGTATGGAGCTGCCGCAATGCGAGCAGAACGGAGGCATGCCGCATTGTGCAGCAGGGATCCGTGCCTCGGAAGCGATGCTGGCCAATTTGCGTCCACGGCGTATCGCGTGAGCGGACGCAGCTCGTCATCGATCTCATCGATCGTCCCGGACCAGCAGCAAGCCCGTGCCCTCGTCCGCCCTTGACTCGAGCACGAACACCTCTGGTCGCTCGATGGCTGCGCTTGGACGGCAGCAACACGCGGCGCCTGGGAGCCGAGAGGAAGACCCTGGCCGCACTCGTGCCCGTCGTTGGCTCGCGTTGGTCGTCGGCCTACGTGTGCCGGTAGCAGCAGCGTGCTCGCGTCCGTGGTCGGTTCGCGGGAGGTCAGCAACCCATGCTCCTTCTTGGTGGGAACGAACACCCCGGTCGGCCGGAGCCCGAGGAGCAGGAGACGTCGCCCCGCGGGGCCGGGGTGCTTCACGGACCAGCCGGAGGCTTCAGCCGCCGCAAAGCGGCCTTCCGGCGGCTCCTGGAAGCCTCCGCGCGGCGGTCGCGGTTTCACGCCTTGCGGAAACGCCGTTCTGCTGGCGATCAAAGCGAGATCGGTGGCGGCGGAAGCTTCGGGACCGCGGCGGAAGCTTCGGGCGCGCGCCTGAAGGCTTCGAGCGCGTGGCGGAAGCTTCGGGCGCGCGCCTGAAGGCTTCGAGCGCGCGACTGAAGCTTCGTGTGCGCGCCTGAAACCCTCGCGGGCTCGACGCCCCTGGTATTGCGTCCAGTGCGCGCACGAGCGGCCATTTCGAGTCGGCCTCGCTCCTGGTACAGCTCGGCCAACGTGATCCACCCCGACACCTGCCTGCGCCTCGTCGACGACCACGTGGGCCACGGCGTGTTCGCCACGCGCGTCATTCCCCGTGGCACGGTCGTGTGGCTGCACGACGAGCTCGATCAGATCCTCCACCCCGAACGCGTCACCCGGCTGCCCGAGCCGCTGCGCCAGCAGGTCGAGCGCTACGCCTACGTCAACGCCGACGGCCACCGGGTGCTCTGCTGGGATCACGCGCGCTACATGAACCACTCGTGCGAGCCCTCCACCACCAGCGTGGGCACGCTCATGGAGATCGCTCGGCGCGACATCCAGCCCGGCGAGGAGCTCACCTGCGAGTACGGGCTCGCGCACGTGACCGAGGCGTTCGAGTGCCGCTGCGGTGCCCCTAGCTGCCGCGGCACCCTCCAACCGACCAACCTGCCCGCCGTGTGGCAGCGGTGGGACCGCGAGATGGCCGAGGCCTTTGCCTGGTCGCTCACCGTACCGCAGCCGGTGCTCGCCGCCGCACGCACGACCGGGCCGGGCGCGTGGATCGTGCAGGCGATCCTCGAGCGCCGCAGCGTGGCGCTGCCCTCGTGGTCCGAGGGCGTGCCGGGCGAAACGTAGCGCGAGCGGTCAGTAGCCCACATTCCGAGCGATCGTTCACTGAATCCACCCGCCCGGCAGCTGGTCCTCGTCGTCGACCGCCGGTTCAATCCGGGCACGGCATGTCGGGCTCTAGGGCAACGTAGATTTCGCCGTTGATGTTCGGATCTGGGCCGACGAGGGAAGTTGCTGCGGCCCAGTATACAGTAGCGGCTCGAATGAGCTCCGGGTGACAGCAATACCACGCGCATTCGAAGGGGCTGTATTCGAAGCCGTCGAGATAGACTCGATCATCCTGGGGAGGACCGGTCTGCGGGCAGTCTGGATACGCGCCGTAGTCCACGTTTGGATCCAGCGCATCATACGTGCTCATGAGATCGTCATGGGCGCGGTCGGTGAGGAATCCACATCCCGAACGACTGAGCATGGGATCGATGGCTACCAGGTCGACCCGCCGATCGAGTCGGTAGTAGCGGAGGAAAGGATCTTCGTACTCGAGCTTCCCTGGAGGGTCGTCCGCGTCGTCGACCTCGGGGCCGCAGCTGAATGCTGCGACGGTGAAGGTCATGACGATGACGGCCTTTTGCATGAGCCCCGCTTCTCCGTGAACGTTCCGGCTGGTGCCGTTGCGCAAACGTAGCATCTTTAGAACCCCCAGTGCATCCCTACGGGTGCGTGGTCGGGCGGTGTCGGCATGGCGACGCCGCAGTCGAAGTCCCTGGCCCTCGGCAGGCAGCGCCACACGTGCAGCATGTCGCCGACGGCATCGAACCAGGCGATGTCGTGGCAGCCGTCGGCATCGAAGTCGCCCACGTAGGGGCTGTAGTCCCCGTCGATCGCGAATGGCTTGGCTTCGTGGCTGCCCGCATCATCGTGGTACCACACGAAGCTCGGTTCCGTGGCCCACTCGACGGGGCCATCGGAGGTGAGCCCCCAGCTCCGCTGCCAGAAGATGTCATCGATGCCATCGCCGTCGAAGTCGCCCACGAACGGGCGGTAACTAAAGCCCACGGTCTTGGGAACCACGTCGAACGCGAGCTGAGTCCGCGTGCTCCGCGAGAGCCACAGCACGTCCTCGATGTCGAGGAAGCCGGCGGAGAGGTTGGAGACACCCTGCCACATGATGTCGGCTTTGCCGTCGCCATTGAAGTCTCCGACCGCAGGGATCTGCTCGCCGGGAACCAGGCCGAGCTCGCCCCGCCGCCTCTCGCTCGTCTCCGCCAGCTCCATGATGCCGTTGCCGAGGCGCCAGGTGATCACTCGGCCCGCCTGGGGATCCAGCCACACGATGTCGTCGGGGTGCGCGGTGCCACGATAGGGGGCCGCCAACGGGTAGGCGAACCTGGTCTGCTGGGCAACCTCGGTCACGATCTCGACTTGGTCGTCCTCGGCGATCAGCGCGGTGCTGGCCTCGGTACCCGGCTGATAGAGATACACTACGTCGCGCCCGAGATCCGAGCCGTCGAAGCGGCCGACCACCGGCACCGCGAACGCGTCGTGTGACCACGCGACGGCGGTGGCGGTCCCCGCCGAGTTGAAGACGACGAGATCGTCGACGTCGGGACCGGGACCGTAGAACAGGAGCGCAAAGCTGTCTGAACGGTCGAGCTCGAGCGGGATCACGACCTCGCTTTCGTTTGGATACCAGCCGCCGGGAGGGATGAGCTGGAACGGAGCGTACGGGAACGGCTCCTCCACGAAGGTAATGACCCCGGCGCCCGATTGTGGACGCCAGACCGTTCCTTGTGTGGAGCCCTCGGAGTGCCAGAGGATCTCTGCCCCTCCGCCGACGATGCCGCCGTACCGGTAGCCGATCGGGAACTCGCTGGTCTCGAAGCGCGAGCGTGGAGTGTGATGCAAGAAGAATGCGGAGAGTCGATCGTAGTGCGTGAGCTGCTCGGCGCCGTCGGAGAAGCCCGTGCAGCCGGGCGTCGACATCACGGAGCTCGGATCGACGGGGGTGAGGAGTCGGGGATCGGCATCGCTACAGCCGTTCCCCATCGAGCCCGGATGATTGACCTCTTCGTGGACGAAGCCCATCATGTGCCCGAGCTCGTGTCGGAGCACCAACAGGAGCTGCTCGTCGCCAAAACCGCCAATCGGGCCGTTCTGGAGCAGGATCGTGCGCACGAGATTACCGCCGATGGGCTCGAGCTCGGGGTCGTTCCACGCTTGTGGGACAGCGTTCGAGACGCCTTGCGCCGCGTTTTGGACTGAGATCGCGCCAAAGTAGGCCTTCGTACCGGCTACGCAATCGGCTCGTGCGACTTGCTGGCCTCCTTGCTCGATCACGTACGCGGTCAGCTCGGGCGTATCATCCTCCGCCACATGCACGAAGTTCGTCCCCGTGGTCCGCTCCCACTCCGCCATCGTCGAGCTGAGCGCACGGATCATCTTGTGGTACGCCGCTTCGTTCTCCGCATCCTCGCCGGGCATCCCGTTGATGCAGTACGACAGCTCCAGCTTGCGAGACTCGCCCCATCGCTCGTGGATATGGGGGTCCTGCGTGGTCGCGCCGGCCGGACGCCGGTCGGCAGCGAGCGACGCGGCCGCTGATGCCGGCGATGCGCCAGCTTCGCTCGGCGACGGGTCCGTGGCGAGCGCCGAGTACCCGTTCAGCTCGACGACGCGCATCACCGTCCCCGGCTGAGAGGCCGCCGTCAGATCCTCCCGCGAGAGTCCCGGCGGCAAGCCAATCCGTTCCATGCACCCCGGTCCTCCCGGTCCTGGATTCGAGCCATCGGGCATGTCCTCGTCTCCGCCCGTGCCAGATCCCGACGGCACGTCGTCTCCCAAACAGCCCGACATGGGGTACAGCAGACTGCAAGCTCCGACGATCAACATCCAGAGATCAGCGAGCCTTCGGTGCGCTAACGAACCGATTTCTTGATGCACACGTACCATCGAAAAGCACGCTACGGCTCGCTCGAAGGTGCGTCAAACGCTTTGGGATCCAATCGCCCAGAGGAACGAGACATCGGCGCGAATTCGGGGTGGACCCCGAGCTCCATCCCTCGAGTTGGAACCCTGCGTCGCCGTCGAACCCGACCAGCCGTGTCTTCCGCCACGAGCTTGGCCTTCTCGATGGAATAGGGCGATATCGAAACCTCCTAGGCGCGCGCCTCGTCGAGCTTCCGGTGCGGCCGCAGATCATACAGCCACACCTCGCACCAGCCCTCGGAGTGGTCACCGCCGGGAAGGCTCCGCCAGTAGCTGCGCCCGAGCCGGGTGTACCCGCGGGCGCGGAGGATCTCGATGATCTCCACGTGGTCCTCCCACATCACGCTCACCTCGTGATCGAAGCGCTGCGCGAGCCACTCGCGCAGGTATGGCCATGCGCGCCGCGGCCCGAGCACGTCCTGGCCGCGGAAGCGGGCGAGCAGCCACTCATCCAACTGTACGCTCCCCGCGGGGTACTCGACCCCCTCGCCCACGTTGGGGTGGTGCTGCACGAGGCCCGCTCCCGCCGGCTCGCCGCGCACGCGGATCACCACGCCGTCGCTCGCCAGGCAGTAGGCCCGCGCCCGGGCCTCGTCCATGCGACCGGGAAGCTCGGTGGCTGCCACGAGCGCAACGTCGCGCGAGGCCTCGACGAGCATCGCGATCACCTCGGGATCGGCCGCGCCCGCCTCCCCGAGCGGCGTGAGCGTGATGTCGGGATCCTTGCCGCGCGCGAGCGACGGAGCCGGCGCCCCGTCGAGCACGCGGGCCACCTGCTCGAGCGTGCCATCGCGGGCGAGCCCGAGCTCGATCTTCGCGACCCCGGGCATGCGGTCGAGCGCGAGCATCAGCTCGGCCAGCGACAGCGACGTGCCGCCGAGGGCCGCGAACGTGTCGTCGCGCGCGACGTCGTCGCGTCGCAGGAGCGAGGCCCACAGCGCCGCGAGCCGCGCTTCAGTGGGTGTGGCCGGTCGGCGCTCGGCGGAGAGCTCCCGCCGCTCCACGCGGCCCCGCGCTTTGAGCGTGCCGCGGTCGACCTTGCCGTTGGGCGAGAGCGGCAGCGCCTGCATCGGCACGAAGCGGCTCGGCACCATCACCGCGGGCAATGCTCGCGCCGCCGCGGCGCGCAGCCCCTCGAGATCGACCGAGGGCGGCGTCACGAAGCCCACGAGCTCGTCGCCCTCCGCGAGCACCACCGCCACATCGGCGAGCCCGGGGAGGCCCGCTCCCTTGAGGCTCCGCTCGATCTCCTCGAGCTCGATCCGCACGCCGCGAACCTTGACCAGGTTGTCCACGCGGCCGAGATAGTGGAGGTTGCCGTCGGTGGCCCGCCGCACGAGGTCACCGGTTCGGAACACGCGCTCGCCTGCACGCGTGGGGTGGTGCGGAAATCGAACGGTCTCTTCCTGCGGGCGGCGGTGGTAGCCGCGGGCGAGCACCGGACCGCCCACGTAGAGCTCGCCCGCCTCGCCGTCCGGCAGCGGCCGACCCTCGGGGTCGAGCACCAGCAGCTCCGCAGCGGCCATCGCCACGCCGATCGGCACGCGGTCGTCGGGCAGCGGCGCATCCGGCCGAAACATCGCGTAGGTCACGTCGCCGGTGACCTCGGTGGTGCCGTAGATGTTGACGAGCGTGGCCGCCGGGTACGCCGCCCGAAATGCGCGCAGGAGCGGCAGTGACAGCTCCTCGCCGCTCGTGATCCAGGTGCGCAGCCGCGGCAGCGCAGCGGCGAGATCGGGCAGCGTACGCACGAGCGCCGCGAGGATCGAGGGCACCACGGTGATGCGGCTGACCTCGTGCCGGGCCAGCGCCGCCACGAACCGCGCGAGGTCGGCCTGCTCCTCGGGCAACAGCACCGCCGTGGGCACCCCCTGCAAGAGGCCCGAGAACATCTCGGGGCCGGCGTCCACGAACGAGAGCGAGCTGCGATGGCCCGCCACCTCGCCGGGCGCGAACGGCAGCGTCTCCCAGCCCCAGCGCAGCCGATTGAGCGTGGCTGCATGCGAGCCGCACACGCCCTTGGGCCGCCCCGTGCTGCCCGACGTGTAGAGGATGTAGAGGAGATCGTCGGGTGCGACCTCGGGCGGCTCGATCCACGCGTCGCCCTCGCTCTCGGACGCCACGGCCGACACGTCGACGATCGCGGACGCCGGCACCCACTCGGGCAGCGTACCGCTCGCGTGGCGGCCGTCGATCACCAGCGCCTCGATGCCCGCGTCGGTGGCCATCATGCGCTGGCGCTCGGCGGGATAGACCGGGTCGATGGGCACGTACGCCCCGCCGGCTCGCAGCACGCCCAGCACCGCCACCATCGACTCGATCGAGCGTGCTACCCCCACGCCCACCGGAGCGCTGCGGCCGATCCCCAGCGCCCGTAGCGACGCTGCCACGCGATCGGCCCGGCGGCGCAGCTCGCCGTAGGTGCAGCTCCCGTGCGAGGACACGACGGCGAGGTCGTCGGGCCGCTGTCGCGCCACGCTGTCGAACATGCGAACCAAGCTCATCCCTGCACCTCTTCTTCTGGCACCTCTGCCACGTCTCGCGATCCACCGTCGCTGTGGCCGAGGTCCCGCCCCGGTGCCACGCGATCACGCACGAGCTGCTTGAGCTCCTTGGACTCGGGAAAGCGGCCCGCCTCGGCCCGCGAGAACACCCGCTCCCCCTCCACCCACACCTCGAACACGCCACCATCGCCCGGCACGAGCGCGAGCTCCCCCACCGCGTCGCCGAGCGTCATGAGCAGCTCCTGGGCGAGCCAGCCCGCGCGCAGCACGAAGCGGCAGCGCCGGCAGTACACGATCTCCACGCGAGGCTGCGGCACGAGGCCCTCAGTGCGCCCGCACGAGCGTACGCAGCAGCTCCTGGTTGAGCCGCGCGATGGAGTCGGTGCTGATCTCCTTGGGGCATGCGGCCTCGCACTCGTTGTGGTTGGTGCAGCCACCGAAGCCGAGCCCGTCGTGCGCGCTGATCATCTCGATCGCCCGCTGCGTGCGCTCGACCTGGCCCTGGGGGAGCAGCGACAGGTGGGAGACCTTGGCGGCCGTGAACAGCATGGCCGAGGCGTTGGGGCACGCGGCCACGCACGCGCCGCAGCCGATGCACGCCGCGTAGTCGAAGGCGAGGTCGGCGTCGGCCTTGCCGATGGGGATCGCGTTGGCATCGGGCGCCGCGCCCGTGCTCACCGACACGAACCCGCCGGCCTGCTGGATCACGTCGAGCGCGGTGCGGTCGACCACGAGGTCGCGCAGCACCGGGAATGCCTTGGCACGGAACGGCTCGACCGTGATGGTGTCGCCGTCGCGAAAGCCCCGCCGGACGAACTCGCGCATGTGGAGCTGGCAGGTGGTGGTGCCCGGGCGCGGCCCGTGCGGGCGCCCGTCGATCACCATCGAGCACATCCCGCAGATCCCCTCGCGACAGTCGTGGTCGAACGCCACCGGTCCCTCGGGGTGCTTCTCGTGGTCGCGGATGAGCTGCTCGTTGAGCACGTCGATGGCCTCGAGGAAGCTCATCTCCTCGACCACCTCCACGTCGTAGGTCCGAAAGCCTCCCGTGGGAGCGCCGCTCTTCTGGCGCCAGATCTTGAGCTTGACCTTCATGTCCCGAACCCTACTTATAGCTACGGGTGGTGAGCTTGACGTACTCGAACTGGAGCGGCTCCTTGGTGAGCCCCGGCTCCTGCCCCACGCCCGCGTGCTCCCACACCGCCGCGTGGGCGAAGACATCGTCGTTGCGCACGGCCTCGCCTTCCTCGGTCTGGTGCTCCTCGCGAAAGTGGCCCCCGCACGACTCGTCGCGGTAGAGCGCGTCGTGGCACATGAGCTCGGCGAACTCGAGGAAGTCGGCCACCCTGCCCGCCTGCTCGATCCAGGGATTGAGCTCGGTCGGGCCCCCGCCCGGCACGCGCGCCTTGGCCCAGAACTCCTCGCGCAGCGCCGGGATCTCCGTGAGCGCGCGCTGCAGGCCCTCGGCGTTGCGTGCCATGCCGCAGTCGTCCCACATGATGCGCCCGAGCCGGCGGTGGAACTCGTCGACGGGCACGTCGCCCTTGAGCCCCACGAGCTTGTCGATGCGCGCCCTGACGTCGCGCTCGGTGGCCTCGAACGCGGGGTGGTCGGTACCGACGGTGCCGCGGTGCATGCTCACGAGGTAGTGCCCGAGCGTGTAGGGCACCACGAAGTAGCCGTCGGCGAGACCCTGCATGAGCGCGCTCGCGCCCAGGCGGTTGGCCCCGTGGTCGGAGAAGTTGGCCTCGCCGAGCACGTGCAGCCCGGGCACGTTGCTCATGAGGTTGTAGTCGACCCAGAGGCCGCCCATCGTGTAGTGCACGGCGGGGTAGATCCGCATGGGCACCTCGTAGGGGCTCTCGCCGGCGATCCGCTCGTACATCTCGAACAAATTGCCGTAGCGGTCGTCGATGGTCTCGCGACCGTCGCGCTGGATCGCATCGGCGAAGTCGAGGTAGACCGCGTTGCGCACGCCGTCGACCAGCGCGCCCACGCCATGGCCCTCGTCGCACACGAGCTTGGCCGCGCGCGAGGCCACGTCGCGCGGCACGAGGTTGCCGAAGCTCGGGTAGCGCTCCTCGAGGAAGTAGTAGCGGTCGGCGTCGGGGATCTTGCGAGGATCCTTGCCCACGTCGGCCTCGTTCTTCGGCACCCACACGCGGCCGTCGTTGCGCAGCGACTCGGACATCAGCGTCAGCTTGCTCTGGTGGCCGCCGCTGACCGGGATGCAGGTGGGGTGGATCTGCGTGAAGCAGGGGTTGGCGAACCCGGCCCCGCGCTTGTAGCAGCGATAGGTGGCCGTGACGTTGCTGCCCTTGGCGTTGGTCGACAGGAAGAACACGTTGCCGTAGCCGCCGGTGGCCACCAGCACCGCGTCGCCGGCAAACCGCCGGATCTCGCCGCTCACGAGGTCGCGCGTGATGATGCCGCGCGCGTGGCCATCGACGAGCACGAGGTCGAGCATCTCCGTGCGCGGGTGCATGCGCACCCGCCCTGCGCCGATCTGCCGGTTGAGCGCCGAGTAGGCCCCGAGCAGCAGCTGCTGCCCGGTCTGGCCGCGCGCGTAGAACGTGCGGGCCACCTGCGCGCCGCCGAACGAGCGGTTGTCGAGCATGCCGCCGTACTCGCGGGCGAACGGCACGCCCTGCGCCACGCACTGGTCGATGATGTCCACCGACACCTGGGCCAGGCGGTAGACGTTGGCCTCGCGCGCGCGAAAGTCCCCGCCCTTGACCGTGTCGTAGAACAGCCGGTAGATGCTGTCGCCGTCGTTGCGGTAGTTCTTGGCGGCGTTGATCCCCCCCTGCGCTGCGATGCTGTGGGCGCGCCGCGGGCTGTCCTGGAAGCAGAAGCACTCGACGTGGTAGCCGAGCTCGGCCAGGGTGGCGGCCGCCGAGGCCCCGGCGAGGCCCGAGCCCACCACGAGGATCGTGTACTTGCGCTTGTTGGCGGGGTTGACGAGCTTGAGCTCGAAGCGGTGCTTGTCCCACTTCTCCGCGATCGGGCCGGACGGGATCTTGGCTTTGAGCTCCATCGTGGTGGCTCCGGGCGTGCGCGAGGCGGCGAAGCGGCTCAGTGGATGATGCCCAGCATGCAGGCCAGCGGCATGGACACGTTGCCGGCGCCGAGCAAGAGCCCGGTGACGGGGCCGAGCTTCTCGAGCGCGGGCCGAAAGCGGCCCTGCGACAGGCCCAGCGTGCGCAGCATGCTGCTGGCGCCGTGCGCGACGTGGAGTGCCAGCGCCACGTTGCCGAGCACGTAGAACCCGCCGATGAGCGGGCTCGACAGGCTGCGCACGAAGTTGGTGTAGATGTCGCGGCGGCCGGCGGCGTCGGTGAGCGGCTCGTAGCTGACGAGCTCGCCGGTGAAATGCGCGATGTGGTAGGCGATGTACACGAGCACGAGCACGCCCGAGATCATCATCGTGCGGCCGTAGAACGTGCTCGCGTGGGAGCGCTGCACGGCGTAGCGGCTCGGCCGCGCGGCGGCGTTGCGGGCGCGGAGCTTGAGAGCGCAGGCCACGTGCACGACGAGCACCCCGAGCAACCCGAAGCGCGCGCCCCACTTGATGAGCCCCAGGCTCTGCATGAACTCCGCGTAGGAGTTGAAGGCCGCCTGCCCACCGAACACCTTGAGATTGCCCACCAGGTGCTGCAGCACGAACAGCAGCAGCAAGAGGCCGGTCGCGGCCATCGCGAGCTTGAGCCCCACGGTGGAGCGGTAGACCTGACGGAGGGTGCTGGACGCGCTCATCGGGGCCTCGCTCCTCGGGAGCCGCTCGGCATCTACCACACTCGGACCGCCCCTGCCGGTCCCGAGCCCGCGCGCTCGCGCCACGAGCCGCGCCGTCGCGTCGTAAGGCCGCTCACATCGACGGCGAGGTACCCGGTGGTCGGGCCGCGGGGTGCTTTCGAATGTCCCGAGCCGTGCGAGGATGCCCTCGCCACCGCCGTGCCGGACGTCCGCGCCACGAGCCCTCTATCCGATCCCGACCTGCTCGCGGGCGATGATTCGTCGGCTGCGGGCACGTGGCGGCTCGGTGAGCGCCTGGGCCAGGGCGCCGTGGCCACGGTCCACCGCGTGCACGGCCCCGGCGAGCGCAGCTACGCCGGCAAGCTCTTGCATGCGTCGCACGAGCAGGACGAGGCCGCCGCCGCTCGCTTCGCGCAGGAGGCCGAGCTGCTCGAAGGCCTCTCGCACGACAACCTCGTGCGGGTCTACGGCCGCGTGCCGATCGACGGACGCACGGTGCTCTTGATGGAGCTCGTCGACGGGCCCACGCTGGCCGAGCGGATCGCTCGCGAGGCGCCGATGCCCGCCGCGGCCGTGGTGGCGCTCGGGCGTGGCCTCGCGCAGGGCCTGGCCTACGCCCACCGGGCCGGCATCGTGCACCGCGATCTCAAGCCCTCCAACGTGCTCCTCGCCGGCGGGACGGCCCCCAAGATCGCCGACTTCGGCATGGCCCGCGCCACCTCGCTCGCGGGCGCACGGCAGGAAGCGCTCACGGTGCTCGGCACGCCCGACTACATGGCGCCCGAGTGCCTGGACCCGCTCGCGGTCGATGCCCGCACCGATCTCTACGCGCTCGGCTGCATCCTCTTCGAGATGCTCGCCGGCCACCCGCCCTACTCGGCCGCGACGCCGCTCGGCGTGCTCAAGGCCCACCGCGACGCGCCGATCCCCGCGCTGCCGGCCGCGGTGCCGGCCTCGCTCGCGACGCTGGTGACGGCGCTCCTGGCCAAGGCCCCGGGTGATCGCCCGCAGGCCGCCGAGGCAGTGGGGGACGTCCTCGCAGAGCTGGCCGAGACGCTCGAGCGCGACGCGGGCGAGCGCAAGGCCACCGCGCTGGCGACCCGTGACGACGCAGCTCGTGGAGCGCTCGCCCGACCCGGAGCTTCGCGAGCCGTGGTGCCCCGGATCATGGTCGATCGCTGCACGACGTGCGGTGCCCCGCTGGTGGCCGCGGTGGGCGTGTGCATCGACTGCGGCCAGGAGATCGCCCATCTCGAGGCCGGGGGTTGCACCGTGCTCGTGACCGGCCCGGGTGCACCGGGCGACAAGCTCGATGCCGCGCTGCGCGAGCGGCTGCGACAGTGGCTCGTCGAGCACCCGAGCCTCGGGCTCGTGCCTGCGCCGGGGTTGATCAAGAACATCCCGCGCCTCCCGTTCCCCGTGACCGGGCGGGTCTCCGAGCCGAGCGGCCGGAGCCTCGTACGCGCGCTCGAGCGGCTGGGCCTGCAGGCGGAGGTGGTGAAGGGAGGACCGCTCGCATCGCCCGCGATGCGGGCCAAGTCGCGCGCGCTGATGGGCCGCGCGATGCTCATCGTGCTCAGCATCTCCGGCGGCATGTGGGGGCAGCTGGAGCTCGGGTTGGTCATGATGTTCAGCTTCGCGATCGTGGGCATCGCGGGTGGAACGCTCGTGGCCGCGAACCGCCGCGTGACGCAGAACGCGAAGGGGACCGCGCGGCCGCTGCCCGACGCCGTGCGGACCGCCTTCGAGCGTGCGCGGGCGGGGCTGCCCGCGATCGAGGAGCGCCGCCACCGGCAGGGGCTGCGCGGCGTGCTGGGGCGGGTGGCGGATCTGGCCCGGGATCTCGAGGGTGACGAGGAAGCGGCCGAGGAGCTCGCGCGGGCGTCCGATGCGGCGCTCGCCGCTGCGGCGCGGCTCGACGAGCTCGATCGCAGGCTCGGAGCGCTCGAGCGGGACAGCGCGAGCCCGGAGGCGCGGGCGCTGATGCACACGCGAGACACGTGGGCGTCGCGGCTGCTCACGCTCACGGCGACGCTCGACACGCATGCGATGCGACGCGCTGCCGCGGGCGCACGGCGTGGGCTGGCCGAGGACGCCGAGTCGCTCGAGCGGCTGCGTGCGCACGTGGAAGCGCTCGAGGAGGTGCAGAAGACATGAGCACCTCGAGCTTGCCCGACGCGCTCGGGCTGACCGTGCTCGAGGGCCCGCAACGGGTGGGCTCGGAGCTGCGCTGGCGCGTGCTCGACGAGGGCCGGCCGGCCGTGCTCGGCCAGCTCTTGCCCGAGCTCGCCCGCGATCCCTCGCTACGGCGCCGCTACGTCCACGACGTGGAGCGGCTGGTGGCGCTGGCCGGCGAGGGCCTGGCTCGCATGCGCCGGCACGGTCCCTCGCCCGACCCCCGCGATCCCGAGGCGGACCCGCCGTGGCGCCTGCGCGACGATCCGCCCGGGGAGACGCTCGACGCGTGGCTGCGCCGGCGCGCGCCCGCACCGGTCGACGAGGCGGCCGCGATCGTGGCCGCGCTGGCCGAGCGCGTGCACGCCCTCCACGCCCGCGGCGCGGTGCTGCGCGACCTCGATCCACGGCGGGTGGTGCTCGCCGAGGATGGCCGCCCGTGGCTCACCGACGTGGGCCTCGCGCGTGTCGACGTGCTCTCCACCCGCACGGCGGCGAGCCTCATCCTCGAGGGCTCGCCCTACGCGGCACCCGAGCTGCTCACGCGTACGGTGGTCGATCAGCGTGCCGATCTGCATGGCCTGGGCGTGCTCTTGTTCCGCGCGCTGACCGGCGAGCTGCCGCACGGCGACGTGGCCGCGATCCTGCGTCCGCCGGGCCCCGCCCCGCGCGTGGCAACCCTGCGCGCCGACGTACCCGCGGCGCTCGACGAGCTCGTGGCCCGCTGCCTCGCCGAGGACCCTGCGCAGCGGCCCGCGAGCGCGGCCGAGCTCGCCGATGCGCTGCGCGGCCGCGCCGAGCTGCCGGGCGTGCTGGCGCGCGTGGCCTGCCATGCGTGTGGCGCAGAGCTGCGGCTCGGCCAGCGGCTGTGCACGAGCTGCGGCAAGCTGGCGGTGCAGTTCACCCAGGCTGCCACCGGCGAGCTCGCCCACGGCATCGAGCTGCGCAAGCTCGACGAGCGCGCCGAGTCGCGCGCCCACCTGCACGACGTGCTGGCGGCGGTCGCCGACGGCCCCCTGCCCGCGCTCAACTTCCTCGTCGGCGACGCTCGCATGTACGGAAAGCACGAGCGCGAGCGCCTGCACAAGCTGCCCGCGCGGCTCGTCGACGGGCTCTCGCGCGAGGGCGCCGAGCGACTCGAGCGGCGCCTCAAGACCACCGGCATCGAGACCCGCGTGGTCACCCGGACCCTGGGCCCCCTGAAGCTGTCGTCCGGCCAGCGCACCGGGCTCATCATCGGTGGCAGCGTCGGAGCGTTCGCGGCGCTGATGTTCGTCGTGGCCATCGGAGGCACGGTGGGCCTGGGCCTCGCCGCCGGCACGGTGCTCGTCACCGGGATCGTGCTGCTCGCGGTCGCCAGCGGATTGCGTGCGCGGAAGGCCAAGCGCAATGCCAAGGCCAACGCTGCGCCGCTGGTGCGCCTGCGTGCGACGCCGGTGGCTCTGCCGGCTTCGGATCCGCTGGTGGGCCGGCTCGCGGCGCTGTTGCAGGGGGAGGCGCCCGGAGATCTTCGCGAGCAGATCGGCGAGCTGGCGCTCGCGGTGCAGCGGCTCGTGGATCACCGGGCGCGCAACGTGGGCGAGGCGAAGGAGATCGATGCCGTGACGGCCCCGGTCAATGAGCTCGTGCGCCTCGTGGAGCAGCAGGCGCAGGCGATCGCGCGCATCGACGCGGAGCTCCGCGGCCTCGACGAAGGGGTGCTGGTGCGCGCGCTCGCGGCCGCGGAGGCGCGGCGCGAATCGGCGGTCGCAAAGGACGAGCTGCTGCACGGGCTCGACCGCCTGCGCGCGCTGGAGGATGCGCGAGCCAAGCGATTCCATCGCCTGCTCGAGGCGGCACGGCTGGCCCGGCGTGCGGTGGAGCTGGGGCTTGCGGTGCGCGACCCCGAGGCGGAGCACGAGCGGCAGGTGGCGGCTGCGCTGGCGGCGCTCGAAGGCGGGGAGGACGAGGTCGCGGCGCTCCCGGAGGGGCGTGCGACGGGCGCGGGCGAGCTTCCCGGAGGCGCGGGGGCGCTGGGGGCACTGCCAGCGGAGGTCCCGGGACATCCCGAAACGCAAGGGTGAAGCGATTCCGGATGTCCCGGGATATCCCGGAACACAAGGGCGGAGCGATTCGGGATGTCCCGGGACATCCCGAAACGCAAGGGTGAAGCGATTCCGGAGGTCCCGGGACATCCCGGAACACAAGGGCGGAGCGGTTCCGGATGTCCCGGGATATCCCGGAACACAAGGGCGGAGCGGTTCCGGATGTCCCGGGATATCCCGGACGCAAGGGTGGAGCGGTTCCGGATGTCCCGGGATATCCCGGAACACAAGGGTGGAGCGATTCCGGAGGTCCCGGGATATCCACCGGCGCTATAAGCGCCCTCAAGGAGGGTGGGAATTCAGGCCACCGGGAGATACCGAGCTGCGCTCATAGCCTCCGCACGTCGGTGCCCGCCAAGTCCAGGGCACGCCGGTGCGAGTTGCCAGCGAAGCGGCGCACGGATGTCCCCGTGCCCTCCTTCTTCAGGAGGAACGTCACCACGTCCTCGGCGCGCCGCTCATCGAGCAGGAACGCCTCGAGTACCTCGTTGCTATGCGTTGTGAAGAAGACCTGCACATCGAACCAGATGGCGAGCTCGTGGAGCATACGACTGATGCCAGCGAACGCCCAGGTATGGAGCGCGTGCTCGAGTCCGTCGATGAGCACGACGCCATGGGCATTCGCGGCGAACAGCAGGCCGAGCCGGAAGATCCGCTGAAGACCTTCGCCGCAAGAGGAGAGTTCCAAGACGCCATTGCTGCAGTGCGTCACCAAGAAGCGACCTTCGGTGTCGGCCAATGAGATGTCGACGACGTCGTGATCGATGGCTCGCCGAATGTGCTCGATGATCCTGGACTTGGCGCGTCGCGCCACGGTCGGCTCGTAGCCTGCTGCCATCGGTCGATCGATGAGCGAGAACGGGGAGTCGAACACCGCCGGAGCAAGCCAGGCGGGCGAGCCTTCGAGCATCTGCGTGTGCCTCGGCCGATTCGAGTGTAGCTCGGTGAGTGACACCTGCGTCTCGACCGGCCCCCGCGCCGCGATGCGCAACGAGGCGACGAACGTCGCGAGGTCGGTCGAGCGGCTCGGGGAGTCGTCGGTGACCACGTGCTCGACCTCGGTCTCGGTGGAGTCGGACAGAGATCCGCTGATTGCGATGCTATTGAGCAAGAGACGCAGCAGCTTGCGAGGTACAACTCTCTCTGGATCCCCGTGTATTCGCGCACGGATTGTATCCAGCAAGCCGCGCGGGTCGGCTCGACGAAACAGCAAGTAGACCGCCTCGAGAACACGGGTCTTGCCCACATTGTTGGCTCCCACAAGGATGTTGAACCGAGCCAGCCCGTCGAAGCTCACGCCGGACAATCCTTGGTATCGTGTGATGCGGAGCGACATCAAGCTCGGCGAAGCTTCCGAGAAGCTCATTGGCCACGGTCGATCCGAGATGAGCACCAAGGGCCTTCTCCCTTACGCGCACCGTAGCACGGCTTGCGCTCATGAGCGCACGATTCAGATCAGCGAGCACGGTCGTTTTGGGTCCCGGGTTCTGGATACTGAGACTCATTCGTCCAGGATCGCACCGAGCCAAGCGTAGCCGCGTCCGGCCGGCGAGTTCCCCCGGTCCACCATCCCTACTCCTCGCAGGTGTGCTCGAGCTAATCCAGCACTGGTGCGAGGTCATCGAGCACTGGTGCGAGATCCTCGGGTATCGAGAAGTTCGCCAACCAGAGCGTGCGCCGAAGGTGGAAGGCGAGTCTGGTAGCAAGCTCGCCGAACGCCTGCGGGAGCCGCGAAGCAGCAGGAAGGATCGATCGTAGGCCATCGGAAAATGCCTCGATCGCTTGCACGAGCAACCCGGATGCGGCACACACGGCACCGTGTGCACCCAGTGACATGGCGAGGTTGGGCAGGAACGCATCCGGCCGCGTCTGCGCCAACCCTCGATAGATGTCCACCGCCTCACGCGTCGCCTCCAGCGCTTCCTCTCGCCGCCCCAGCTCGCTCAAGCAGTTGCCCAGATTGCTGAGCGACCCGGCGAGGTTGGGCAGAAACACATCCGGCCGCGTCTGCGCCAACCCTCGATAGACCTCCACTGCCCCATGCATCGTCTCCAGCGCTTCCTCTCGCCGCCCCAACTCGCTCAAGCAGTTGCCCAGATTGTTGAGCGACATGGCGAGGTCCGGCAGGAACACATCCGGCCGCGTCTGCGCCAACCCTCGACGAATGTCCACCGCCTCACGCATCGCCTCCAGCGCTTCCGGTCGCTGCTCCAGCTCGCTCAAGCAGTTGCCCAGGTTGTTGAGCGACCCGGCTAGCTCAAGCAGAAACACATCGGGCCGCGTCTGCGCCAACCCTCGACGAATGTCCACCGCTTCACGCATCGCCTCCAGCGCTTTCTCTCGCTGCCCCAGCTCGCTCAAGCAGTTGCCCAGGTTGTTGAGCGACATGCCCAACTCGGGCAGGAACACATCCGATCGCGTCTGCACCAACCCTCGACGAATATCCACCGCCTCATGCATCGCCTCCAGCGCTTCCTCTCGCTGCCCCAGATCGCTCAAGCAATTGCCCAGATTGCTGATCGACATGCCCAGCTCGGACAGAAACGCATCCGGTCGCGTCTGCGCCAACCCTCGACGAATGTCCACCGCCTCATGCATCGCTTCCAGCGCTTCCTCTCGCTGCCCCAGCTCGCTCAAGCAGTTGCCCAGGTTGTTGAGCGACATGCCCAGCTCGGGCAGGAACGCATCCGATCGCGTCTGCGCCAACCCTCGATAGACCTCCACCGCCTCACGCGTCGTCTCCAGCGCTTCCTCTCGCTGCCCCAACTCGTTCAACGAGCTACCCAGGTTGTTGAGCGACATGCCCAGCTCGGGCAGGAATGCATCTGGTCGCGTCTGCGCCAACCCTCGATAGACCTCCACCGCCTCACGCGTCGTCTCCAGCGCTTCCTCTCGCTGCCCCAGATCACTCAAGCAGTTGCCCAGATTGCTGAGCAACCCGGCGAGGTTGGGCAGGAACGCATCCGGCCGCGTCTGCGCCAACCCTCGATAGACCTCCACCGCCTCACACGTCACCTCCAGCGCTCCCTCTCGCCGCCCCAGCTTGCTCAAGCAGTTGCCCAGGTTGTTGAGCGACCCAGCGAGCTCGGGCAGGAACGTATCCCGCTGCGTCTGCGCCAACCCTCGACGAATGTCTACCGCCTCACGCGTCGCCTCCAGCGCTTCCTCTCGCCTCCCCAGCTCGCTCAAGCAGCTGCCCAGGTTGTTGAGCGACATGGCCAGGTTGGGCAGGAACGCATTCGGCCACGTCTGCGCCAACCCTCGATCGACGTCCACCGCCTCCCGCATCGCTTCCAGCGCTTCCTCTTGCCGTCCCAGCTCGCTCAAGCAGTTGCCCACGCTGTTGAGCGACATGGCGAGGTTCGGCAGGAACGCATCTGGCCGCGTTTGCACCAACCCCCGAAAGACGTCCACCGCCTCGCGCGTCGCCTCCAGCGCTTCCTCTCGCCGCCCCACCTCGCTCAGGCCGACACCAACGTTGTTCAGCAAACGAGCTAGCCGCACATCGTCCCGGCTCTTCGACCTGCGCTCACCGTCGATGGCCACACCAAAGGCCGTGGCCCGAACCTCGCGAAGCTCCACGGTCGACCTCGGCAAGGCATCGCCGATCGACTCGGCCAGCTCCGTATCTTCGATGGTCGCGAGCGCCCTCTCGAGCACCGGTCCAGGCGGCTCGGGTCGGCCGTTGTTCGCGCTGCTCTCAACCCTCGCGACGAGCTCGCGACCGCGAATCCGCAACAACTGCTCCATCCACACGTACCCCGATGCTCGGGTCTCGGCACGGCTCGCCAGGCGCGTGAGCACGGTCAGGGCGCGTGTCACCACACCTTCCGGAGCGCAACTCGAGAAGGGCAGATCCAGCCATCGCTCGAGCCCCCCTTGCTCGCGGGCGTCCCGCTCGATGACCTTTGCGAGCAGCGTCTCGCCGAGCAGATCGGGCTCGATCGGCACGATACCCGTCTTGTGCGTCCCCTCTTCGTAGAGCTCGGCGAAGCACTCGAGGACTTCCTGTCGCTCGCTCGACTCGAGATGTGGCACGGCCAACTCGAACAAGGCCCGCGCCATCCCGCGATCCGGCACTCGCCCACACAGCACCAGGGCCGCCGCCGCTTGCTCGGCTCCCTCAACCAGCATCGAAGGAACCGCATCACGCCCGTGACTCTCGAACCAGAGCGTCCAGAATCTGCGCTCATGACCCAAGACTCGATCGAGCACCTGTCCAGATGACAAGCGGCTCACATCTTGCTCGCGCTCCCCATAGGCAGCTAGGAGCGCTTGCATGTGCACGTACAGGGCCCGGTCGAATGCTTCTCCAGAGGACATCGCGGCCGCGATCGCGCTCTGCCGGGATTCGTCGGATACGTCACCCGCACGACCAATGCTGACGAACTTCGTCCTCGCCTCCTCGAAGCCTCGCTGCCTGGCCTCGATATCCGAGTAGAGCGGCGCCAGCCGGTGAACCGGCCGCGCCTCCACGAGGTCTTCGACCGCCGTGTCTTTTCCCTTCACCGCCCGAAGCCACGCACCTTCGTCTCGAGCCAGCAAGACCACCCGCACGACTGGATCATCTGGACGGTGAACCATATCCGCCAAGAGCTCGGCAGTGGCCGCGGGATTGGACTCGGCATAGTCGAGGACCACGAGCCGCGGCGCCTTCCCCTGGACCAGCGGCTTCATATCGGGGAGATCGTCCTTGGCGAAGCCCGCGACCCAGCCGCGGGCTCGCATTCGGCGGCACCACTCGATCATGAGCCGCGTCTTGCCCGCTCCGCCTGGGCCGACGATCACGAGCACGCCGTTCGACTCCGAGTCGTCGGCCACGAGCTGTTCGAGCACGCCGAGAGCCTCGGCCCGGCCGACCTCATCGAACGGAACCACCTCGTAGGAGGCTTCCAGCAGCTTTGCAGGCTGCGGCTTGGTCGGGATCGCGATCCTTCGAGTCTTGAGCGACTGCAGCAGCGGCTGATCCTCCACCGGCCACAGAACGTCGCGGCATGCTTCCGTCCGGCCCCATGCCTTCGCCAAGCCTTGCTCCTCGGCGAGCCGATCCGCCGGCCATGCGAGCAGGCGGTCGACGTCGGCGTTGGTCACGATCCCGACGAATAAGCCCTGCACGAATAGCGCGGCACCCGAATACCCCTTCCAGTCCTTGCCAGGGCGACCACCGGACTCATAGAGGGCGTTGAGACGCCCGTACTCGAGACCGGCATGGGGATCGAGCCTTCCTCCGAAGCCTGCACTCTCGACTTTCTTCTCGCCGTCCTCGAGCTCGTCCTGGAACTCGGGATAGCCGATCGCCTCGCACTCGAGGTCGCTCGCGCCACGGCTCGCCCACTGCGGATCGCGACCGAGACCGCCAACGACAGGCGCATCGAGCTTCACGAGGGCGACGTCGCAGATCCCCGATCCGCGCCACACCACGGTGCCCGGTCGGGTGTCCGTCTCACCCTGCAGCCGCACTCCAACCACATCGATGTCCACGACATGGGCCGCCGTCAGCACGTGCCGCCCATCCATGAGGTAGCCGCTGCCAGTCGGCTCGTCGTCGACGAACACGAGCGCTACACGATCCTCTCGCGGGTGGCGATGATGCCCGATCACAGGTTGTCGACCCCTCTACCGCCGCCGGGACACCTTGGGTCGACTACCATCCTCGAGCATCGGCGTGAGGCTCAGCTTGAACCGATGTGTGATCTCGTCCTCGGCGGCCACGCTGCCCTTGGCGTTGACCACCCAGAACTTCACGCCTCCCCCACCTTCCTTGGTCCGCTTGGCCACGAGCTCCACCTCGAGCTCGGCGCTGCCGACCTCGAAGCGGAGCTCCTGCCCCTCGCCCTTGGCCATCGCGGCGGCGAGTTCCTGCCGGAGCGACTCGATCATCTCGGACAGCGGAATGTTCTTGCCGAGATCCTCGGTGAGGTCTGCCATCGAGCAGCAATCCTACACCGTGCTCCCGATCGAGACCGGATGACGCCAAGACCACGGTTCAATGACTACCGTAGGTCCGAGGCACATGATGCCTACCTACCCCCCCCGCAGCACCTTGAACGCCCGCTCGTGGCTCTGCCGCACCCCGCGGGCGCTCGCCGGCGACATCGGCTCCGGGCTCGCCATCGGCACAGCGGCGGCCGTCCCCGGCTGCACCATCTCCAGATCCCCTTGCGCGCCCCCATGCCCGCGGTGATCCACCGCCACCGGCTGCGGCGCCAACCCCTTGAGCGTCGGCCGCAGCTCCACCAGCCCATCCACCAGCTTCGCGAGCTCCGGATCCGGCATCGCCTTCTGCAGCTGCTTCGCCCCCTTGAGCGTCTCGTCGAGCAGCGCCGTGGCGCCCTTCACGTCGCCGCCGCGGGCCATCTGCATGACCCTCAAGGTCGCCGACGCCGTCGTGGCGCGAGCGGCTGCGATCGAGACCTCGAGATCCACCGCCTTCTCGAGCTCCGCCGCATCCGCCGTCGCCCGCACCGACACGAACGTGCGCTGCTGCGCGCCCACCCCCGTGCGCGCGTCGACGTAGCTCACCACGCCGTCGAGCAGCTCCACGTTGGCGCCATCGCGGTGCGAGCTCACCGACAGCCGCACGATCACCTGCTGGGTCGCGCCCTCGGCGAGGTCGGGCAGCCCGAGCGACACGGTGCGGCCGCTGTAGCCGGGGTTCCACCCCGGGACCTCGAGCACGGTCACGCCCGGCCCGGGGGTCAGCGTCAGCGTCATACCCCGCGCGGCCAAGCTGTCGATGCTCAGCACCTCCTCGCGGAACACCGAGGCCACCTTGGCCGGGTCCTCCACGAAGTGGAACTTGCCGCCCGAGTCCGCCGCGAGCTGGCCGAGCAGCGTCTCGTGGTACTCGAGCCCGAGGCCGAGCGCGGTGATCGGCACGCCGTAGCTGCGCGCCTGCTGGGCGAAGGCCGCGATCTGCGACTCGTCGTTGGGCACGCCGTCGCTCAGGAGCACGATGCGGTTGATCTCGCCGCTGCGCATCTGCGACTGCACCTGCGCCAGGCCATACGAAAGCCCACCCGCGAGGTCGGTGGTGCCGGTGGCCTGCATGCGGCCGATGTCGGCCTGGATCTTCGAGCGGGTCTGGGCGTCGATCACCGTGGCCGGCACCAGCACCTCGGGCGCCGAGCCGAACACCACCACCGAGAGCACGTCCCCGTCGCGTAGATCGGCCAAGAGCGCCAGCGCGGCGCCGCGGGCCTGCACGATCGCGTCGCCCTCCATCGAGCCCGACGTGTCGACCACGAGCCCGATGTTGGCGCGTGGCCGCTCGGTGTCGCGGGTCTCGGGGCCGTGGATCCGGATGCGCGCGAGCACCTCGCCGGCCTTGCCCGCCTCGATCATGCGGTTGGCGAGCTCCCCCACGATCTCCAGCTCCACCGGCTCGACCGCCTGCACCGGCGGCGTGACCACGGCCGGGCCCGTGGGCGGGACGGTCGGCGCCGTGTGGGCCCGCTTGGGAGTACAGGCGGGCAGCAGGGCCGCTGCCATCAACAGGACGGAGAGGGTTCGCAATCGCATGTCGAAAGTCCGGGCTCCGAACGCCCGCCACCCGGGGTGGCTTACGGGGCGGCTTCGGTCGGCCAACGCCCCGGAACGTACCACCCGCCGCAAGGAGTTGAGGCCGGTAGCCCCCGGCGATGCGAGGCGATGTGACCCTGCGCTCGGGTGCACGGTCCACGTGGCGGGTCGCGGGGGCCCTCGTGATATGGTGGCCCGGCATGACGGGGTCCTCCCGAGCTTCGGCGAGCCGCGCCAGCCAGGGCCTGGTGGTCGTGGGCTGCGCGGCGGAGGACGCCGAGTCGCTCCACGAGGCCATGGAAGCGCTGCGTCGCGACGGCCTCGAGGTCGCGCTGTGCGACGGGCTCGATCACGATCCCCGGCGGCTGACCGAGCTCATCGATCAGCACGCGGGCCGCGGCCTCTACGTGCTGTGCCGCAGCCCGCGGCTGGCCCGCGAGCGGGTCGAGGAGCTGCGGGAGATCCTGCTGGCCCGGCACGTCCCGTTCGCTCGCACGCTCACGGTGGCGGTGGGCGGGCGGGGGGCCCTGGCCGATCGCATCCGCGCGGGGCTGCGCCGCGCCAGCGCCCGCGTCTCGGGCCCCAACCGCGCCGTGGGCGACGATGCAGGATCCCGCCGGGTGGCCGACGCGACCGAGGACGAGGAGCCCACGCTCGTCGGCAAGCCCGAGGGGGCTCCGGAGGAGCTCGAGCTGGTCGCGTCGCAGCCCCTGCCCCTGCCGCCACGGTTGCCCCCCACCCCCAGCCCGGCCGCGCCGCGGGCCGAGATCTCGGTCGTGGAGGCCGTGGACGAGGAGCCGCTCGCCCCCGCGGACACGAGCGTGCCGTGGACCGCGGCCTCGGCCGCGGACCTCGATCTCTCCGATCTCGACGCGGGCAATACCGGTCCCCAACGCGCGCCGCGCACCGAGAACACCTCCGTGGGCAGGCCGCCCGCGCTCATCACCGGCGACACCGTCATCGGGCCCGCGCCCGCGATGATCACCGGCGACACCCTGCAGGGCGAAAAGCTGCCTCGAGGGCTGCGCGAGGCCGCCGGGCGCTTCCCCATGCCCACCGACGGTGCACGCGGCCCGGAGCTCGACCCGACCACCACGCCGTTCCCTCGCATGGGGACCATGCCTGCGTTTCCGCCGAGCTCGCCCGCGACCCTGCCTCCACCGCCGCGCTCCGTACCGACGCCGCCACCTGCCCCCCCACCCGCCATCGCCGCGCCTGCACCCGTCGTCGCGTCGCCTCCGCTCGGCCCTTCGCTTCCACCCACGGCCCCGCCGCCCGGACCACCCCCGGCCGCCTTCGCCTCCGCCTCGGGCGCGGACGCTTCGCTCTCGCACGGCGACGTGCCGGTGAGCGGGCCCAGCAAGGCGCTGCCGTGGGTGCTCGGCGTGGTGGCGCTCTTGCTGCTGGCGCTCGTGATCGCGCTGGCGGTGACCAACGGCGAAGGTGCGAACGAGGTCGCCGCCGGCGACGAGGGCGAGGGCGGTGACGCATCCTCGGCCTCGCCCACGCCCTCCACGACCGCTCCCACCAACCAGGCCGACGCGAAGGCCGAGGAGGCGCCCGCGGCTCCGGCGGTGTACCCGGTCGTCGCCGCGCTCGAGGCCCGCAAGCTGCGAGCGCTCGACGTGCTGCTCGTCGCCACCACGTGGGGCAAGCCGAGCGACTGGCCGACCGCGATGGCCTACTGCGACGGCCTCGACGTCGAGGGCATCCGCGGCTGGCGGCTACCCCACATCGGCGAGCTGTCCTCGCTCGCCCAGGCCAACATGCTCATGCGGGGAATGTTCTGGTCGAGCACCGCCGCCGACACGTTCGGCGACGGCCACCTCGCCTGGAACGTCCGCCGCGGCTACGCGCTGCCCCACGCCGCGGACGCGGTGGCGGTATGCGTGCGCGGGGAGGCGAGCGGCTCATGAGCACCGCCGAGCGCCCCACCCCGTCCGCCGCCTCACCGCCCGCCACGGGCCTGCGACTGATGATCTACGATCGAAGCTGCCGCGGCCGCCCGGTGCTGCCGGGGCTGTCGCACGCGTGGTGGGCCGGCGCGCAGCTCTACCGCGGCCTCGGCCGCCTGCACGCCCACCGCGGCGTGGACTCGTGGGAGCAGGCGCTCGAGTGGCTGGCCGAGCACCGCCCGTCGGAGCCGCTGGCCGAGGTGCAGTACTGGGGGCACGGCAAGTGGGGCGCGGCACGGATCCGCAAGCAAGAGCTCGATCGCCGCGCGCTCGAGCCCCGGCACCCGCTCCACGCCCACCTCTCCGCCGTACGCGACCGTTTGCTGCCCGAAGCCCGCGGCCTGTGGTGGTTTCGCACCTGCGAGACGTTCGGTGCCCGCCCGGGTCAGGCCTTCGCCACCGAGCTCAGCGAGTTCCTCGGCGCGCGCGTGGCCGGCCACACGTACATCATCGGCCACGTGCAGAGTGGCCTGCACACGCTGGCACCCGGCCAGCGCCCGAGCTGGTCCGAAGAAGAAGGCCTGCGCGAGGGCTCGCCCGACGAGCCACGCCGTGCCCACTGGTCCCGCCTCCGCGCGCCCAACACGATCACGTGCCTACGCGGCACGATCCCCGACGGGTACTGAGTCAGTGCGCGGTCGAGCTCGAGCGCGAGCGGCAGCGCGTGTTGCCCTGCTCGCAGCGGAAGCGCACGTGCATGTGATCGCGGTGGCCGTCCCAGTGGCGCAGGATCGGCTCCTGCGCGGAGCCTCCGCCCGGCCGCCAGAAGTAGCGCCCGAGCTCCTCCTCGCCGATGTCGGCGCGAGCCACCGGCTCGAGCAGCCGCTGCAGCTTGCTGCTGATGCCGATCGTCTGGACCTCGCCGGTGTCGACCAGCGCTCTTATCAAGGCCCAGTTCTTCTCCACGTCGAAGTTCTCGGCGCTCGCCTGCTTCCACTGCTCGCCCTCGGTCCCGGGCAGGAGCACGTAGCCGAGGTCGACGTCGCGCCCCGAGCGATGCGAGCTGTGGGGGTGCGCCGGGCCGCCGCGCGGGCTCGAGATCTCCCCCACCGACACCGGCGGCGCCGTGCCATCGAACGCCTCGCCGTAGCGCGTGAACGCGGTGACCATGGCCTGGATCGCGTTGATCGCCCCATAGGTTCGCGTCCGCCGCTCGCGGAGCTCCCAGTAGCGCCCCTCGGGCATCGGCAGGCCGTGCTGCAGCCGGCCCTTGTTGGGTGCACCGATCGAGCGAGTGGGCCGCTCGTCATCGTGCGCGAACACCCGCAGCTGCAGCCCGGCCGGCACCTGCTCGAGCCCGCGCAGCTCGGGGTTCAGTGCCACCAGGTGGCGCTCCATCATCCCCCAGCGGCTGGCCAACAGCTCGCGGCTCTCGCCCTCCACCACCGTCCACTGCACCTCGTGCAGCGGCATCGGAGCGAGCCCGAGCTCGAGCTCGGCGTCTCCCTCTTCCTCGGGCGGCGGCTCGACCGGTCCCATCGCCGCGGGGATCCACGCCTCGGAGACGAAGGCCGGCACCACCACCACGCGAGGCACGTCGGCTTCCATGGCCAGGGAGCCCAACGGCTCACCGGCGGTTGCAAGGCTCCCCTCGCTGACGAGCAGGGGGACGAGGAAGAGGAGCGAGCGCAGCCTCACCACGGTTCGAGACCTTACCGGACCCAGGAATGGTGAGCCACACCCTACGTGCAGAAATCTGCACACTATTTTGGGCCCTCGGTGAGCCTCTGTGGGTCCTCTGCGAGCACCCGAGCCCCCTATGCGAGATCGCGTGTGGCCCTCACTACGTTCACGGCAGGGCTCACGGCAGGGCTCACGGCAACAGGCGAGCTTCGCGTGCTGCGCCACTTGGGGGCCCATGCCCCACCGTGACCCCACGGTAGGGCCAAGCGCGGCACCGTCCCGACCCGATCGCCTGCGTGTGGCCGATGACATTACAATCCCCGGGCATGAGCACCTTGGCCTTGGACCGACGAATCCTCGCGTGGGCCGGCGCGCCCCTCTTGTTGCTGGCGGCCTGTGGCGACGACGCCGTGACCCCGAGCGACGAGACCTCGGCGCAGACCGACACGCAGACCACCACCGCCTCGACCTCGACCGGCCCCGTCGACCCGAGCACGAGCAGTGATCCGAGCACGAGCACCGGCCCGATGGAGTCGACGAGCACCACGGTGGCCGTCGACGACACGTCCTCGACCGGCCCGGTCACTCTGACCGGCCCCCTCGACACCGGCGAGGTGTCCGTCTGTGGCAACAACATCATCGAGGGCGAAGAGGTCTGCGATCTCGCCCAGGTCAACGGCGAGACCTGCGAGTCGCTCGGGTACCAGGGCGGCCAGCTCGGGTGCCTGCTCACCTGCGAGGACTACAACCTGCTCGGCTGCTTCATCTGCGGCAACGAGGTCATCGACATCGCCGAGGACTGCGAGGGCGGCGTGGTGCCCGAGGACGTCGACTGCGAGTCGCTCGGCTTCCAGGACGGCTTCGTCACCTGCGGCGACGACTGCCTCTACGACATGAGCGAGTGCTCGATCTGCGGCGATGGGATCCAGTCGGGCTACGAGCAGTGCGACGGCATCGACTTCGGCGGCTCGACCTGCGCGAGCGTAGGCTTCGACGGCGGCAACCTGGCCTGCAACCTGGCCCAGTGCGCCTTCGTGTACTCCGGCTGCTTCGGCGGCATGTACATCCAGGACTTCGAGGCCAGCGCGATGATGCCGATCGAGTTCGACTTGGACATGGTGGCCGAGTGGGAGATCGACGACACCATGCCGATCAACGACGCCCGCTCGGCGCGCTCGGGTGCCCTGCCTGCGGGCGGCATCACCAACATGACGATGATGACGTCGTTCCCCGCGGCCGGGAACATCTCGTTCTACCACCGCGAGGACACGGCCGCGGGCTGGGACTACCTGCGGTTCTATCGCGACGGCGTGCTCCAGCAGAGCTGGTCGGGCAACCTCGCCGCGCAGCAGTACAGCGCGCCCGTGGCCGCCGGCAACCACACGTTCCAGTGGCGGTTCGAACGCGCCGGCTTCGTCAACGCCGGCCAGAACGCGGTGTGGGTCGACGACGTCACGCTCGAGGGCGGCGTACCGCTGTAAATACCCCCGCGCTCACGCCTCGGCCGCCCACGTGCTGGGGGCCGCGGCGCGTAGCAGCGCCAGCAGCGCCGCTGCGGCCGACGACGGGCTGCGGTCGCGCAGCACCACCACCCAGAACCGCCGCTGCACCGGCACGCCCGGCATCGACACCAGCTCGAGGCGGCCGGCGGCGAGCTCGTCGGCCACCGCGTGGCGCGAGACGAACGACAGGCCCATGCCCGCCAGCACGCAGCGCTTGGCGGCCTCGGTGCTGCCCACCACCACGCGCGCGGCGGTGTCGTTGTCGGTGGCGACGCGCGCGAGCAGCTCGGCCACCGCGGCCCGCGTGCCCGAGCCCTCGCCGCGCAGCACCAGCGGCACGTGGCGCAGCGATTCCACCTCGAGCGTCTGCCCCGGCCCGACGAATGGGTTGGGGGACGGCCCCACCAGCACCACCTCGTCCTGGGCGAACGGCTGGGCCACCACGTTGCGATCGGCCGGGCGCCGCCCCACCAGCGCCAGGTCGCACTCGCGGGCCACGAGCGACGCGATGGCGCGCGCCGACTCGGACACCTCCACCCGCACGCTCACTCCGGGGTGGGAGAGCCGCAGCCGCGCCAGGAACGGCGGCAGGAGGTACTCGCCGGGGATGGTGGACGCCGCCACCACCACGCGGCCGCGCTGCCCGTGGCTCTCTGCGCGGAGCTGCTCGAGCGCCTCGCCGCGCAGCGCCCACAGCCGCTCGGCGTAGCTGCGCAGGAGCTCGCCCTGCGGGGTGGCACGCACGCCTTCGCGGCTGCGATCGAGCAGCTTCGAGCCCACCGCCGCCTCGAGCCCCTTGATATGGAAGCTCACCGTCGACTGCGACAGGCCCAGCGCCTCGGCCGCGCGGGTGAAGCTGCCGTGCTCGAGCACGGTCAGGAGCGTGCGTAGCTGATCGAATTCCATCCCGCCCGCGTCACTTCGTGCCGAACAGGCGATCGCCGGCGTCGCCCAGCCCCGGCAGGATGTAGCCGTGGTCGTCGAGCCGCTCGTCGATCGCCGCGGTGTACACGGGCACGTCGGGATGGGCGGCGTGGAACGTGGCGATGCCCTCGGGCGCGGCGAGCAGGCACGCGAACTTGATCTGCGTGGCTCCGGCCTGCTTGATGCGCGACACCGCGGCCGCGGCCGAGTTGCCGGTGGCGAGCATCGGATCGACCACGATCACCTGGCGGTCGGGCAGGTCCGACGGCACGCGGAAGTAGTACTCGACCGGCTCGAGCGTCTCGGGGTGGCGGTACATGCCCACGTGGCCCACGCGCGCGGACGGCAGGATCTTGGTCATGCCGTCGAGCAGACCGGTGCCCGCGCGCAGCACCGAGATCAGCACCACCTTCTTGCCCGCCAGGAACGGCGCCCTCATCGTCATGAGCGGCGTCTCGATCTCGCGGCGCTCGAGCGGCAGGTCGCGGGTGACCTCGTAGCCGAGCAGCATCGCGACCTCCTGCAAGAGCGCGCGGAAGTTGCTGGTGCTCGTCGTCTTGCGACGCATCAGCGACAGCTTGTGCTGGATGAGGGGGTGCTCGATGCAGTGAACCTCGGCCATCGTCGTCGCCTTGGGTGCGCCCGAGAGGTTCGGCGAAGCGGGGCGGGTCTGTCGAGGGGTGGGGCGTGAGCGTTCGCCTACAACGGCCCTTCGCACAGCGAGCCCAGCTCCAGCGCCACGAGCTCCGAACGGAACGTGAGGCCCTCGAGGGTGAGGCGTCGACCGCTCGGCGAGGCACGGGGCCGCACCACCCACGTGGTGTCGTTGCTCCACAGGTGCCGCCAGCTGCCGTCGTCCTCGCGCCGTATCAGCATGTAGACGTGCTTGGGGATCCCCGGCGGTGGCTCGTCCACCAGCATGCCCGTCACCAGCAGCTCGCCACGCGAGGTCTCCGTCGCGGACTGCACGACCGCCCACGGCGGCGCGGGCTGGGGTGCTCCCAGGCGCTCGCCGGTCTCGGCGTCGAAGCGGAGCAGCTCGCGCTGCTCGTGGCCGACCATGAGCACCCGGCCATCGTGAGCCCGGCCCCACCGGGCGCGACACAGGGCACCGGTCGGGCACGCGAAGCGACGCTCCACGTGCTCGCGCTCGAGGTCGATCGCCAGGAACGAGTCGTCGGCGCCGCTCCTGGCCGCGGAATTGGTCGACATCAGGCAGTCATGGGGCGTCCGGCAGCGCAGCAGCGGGTCGCCTGGGCCCACACCGGGCAGCCGCAGCGGACGGGGGCTCGCGATGCCGTTGGGCCAGTAGAGGATCTTGCCGTCGGCGGATCCGAGCACGATCCCACCCTCGCCATCGCTGCCGGCCCATTCGAATGGCCCGGGGGCGAGCGGCTCGGGCGCCTCGGGTGCGTCGACGTGGAGCTTCATCAGGGCTCCGGCCGGCGCTGCGGCGAGGAACGCCACCTCGGTGTCCGAGAGCCACACGGGAGCGCCGTGGTTGCTGCGGACCTCGTGCAGCGGTCCGTGCAGCCGGGCCCGCTCGTCGAGCAGGTCCATCACGAGCAGGTGCCCACGCACGTCGGGCCACACCGCCAGGAGCGTGTGGCCGTCGACCACGTCCACGAGCTCGGTGTGCGGGCTGGTCGCCATGCCAGCCGAGCGGCGGCCGGGTACGATGCCCGTCTCCGTCAGCGTCGCGCACTGCACCCAGGCCTCCGACTCGTCGAACACCAGCACCACGAGCCCCGCAGGCCCCCACACCAGCCCCGGGAGCGGCTGCCCTCCCATCGCGATGGCGGGCCACGGCGTGGAGAGCTGCAGGCTGCCGTCGAGATCGAACACGTCGACGCGGTGGCTCGAGCCGAGGTTGACGACCGCGGCGATGCGGGTGGAATCGGGCGCCCAGGCCAAGCCCAACGAGGGGCTCCCGAGCCGGACGCGCACGGGCCCGGGCTCGGTGCCCGTCAGATCCCACACCTCGAATCCGGACTCGTTCGCGATCGCGAGCGAGCGCTCGTCGGGGGACAGCCAGCCCCGGCGGCCGCGGGCATCGGGATGGACGTCGCCCAGCTCGATGGTCCGCTCCACGCTGCCGTCGGGCCCCACGCGCTGGATCGCCTCGTCCGTCACGATCCAGTAGGCTCCGTCGCGAGCGGCATGCACCACGCCGTCGTGATCTTCCACGGGGAGCACGGTCGGACGCGCAGCTGCGGGCTCGAGCGGCAGCCGCCACCACCCGGTATCGTCGTCGTCGTCGCCCTTCGTCGAATAGAGGACTGCCCGCTGGTCGGGGATGGCAGATACCCACTCCACGCCAAAGCCCGCGGTGTGGGTGAGCTGCCGGGAGGTGAGCATGGGCAGCTCGGGCTCGGGCGGTGCCGACGGGGGCGAGCCCGGAGCCATGACGACCGGCGAGGCCGGAGCGCTCGGCGTCTCGACAGTCGCGGGCTCGCGCACGAGCCACGCCGTCACGGCCAGCCCCGCGAGCACGGCGGCCGAGCCGACGGCGATGCGGGCCGTGCGGCCCCCGCGGGGCTCGGCGAGCGCCGCGAGCAGCTCGGGCATGCTCGCGAACCGCCGAGTGGGATCGGCGCAGAGGCCTCGCTGGAGCGCCGCGACGATCGAGGCCGGCACTCGCGTCCGCGGCGGTGGCTTGCGGAGCTGCCCGGCGATCACCCGGCTGCAGAGCTGCAGGAGCTCGTCGCCCTCGAACGGGCGCTGGCCGAACAGCGCCTCCCATAGCGCGATGCAGAACGAGAATTGATCGGTGCGTGCATCGACCGTGGCCTTGAGGAATTGCTCGGGCGCCATGTAGGCCGGCGTCCCGAGCACCGCGCCCGTCTTGGTCAGATCGACGGGGCCGCGCTCGTCCCACGACACATCCTTCGACGGCGGCTCCGCGCCCGGCGACGCGAGGCCGAAGTCCAGCACGCGCGCGCGACCGTCCTCGTCCACGAGCACGTTGTCGGGCTTGAAGTCGCGGTGAATGATGCCGGCCCGGTGCGCGGCGGCCAGCCCTTCACCCGCGGCTCGGTACTGGCCGAGGATCGCTTGCCACTCGCTGGGACGAGCCAGGGTCCATTCGCGAAGCGTGGGCCCTGCGACGTGCTCCATCACGAGGTAGACCTGTCCCTCGTGCATGCCCACCTCGTGCACGACCACCACGTGGGGATGCGACAGCGACGCGAGCGCACGGGCCTCTCGCTGCAGCCGCGCCTGGGCGTTGGCGTGGTGGGCTCGATCGGCGTGGAGCAGCTTGATCGCAACCTTGCGGCCCAGGGCCGGATCCTCGGCCAGGTACACCACGCCCATGCCACCGATCCCGAGCAGGCGCGAGATCTGGAACCGGCCAATCGAGCCCGGGAGCGGCCCCGGAGCCCCGCTTGCGGCCCCCGAGCGATGCGACACCGAGCCATCCAGGGCATCGAGGGTGGGCGAGCTTCCGTCGGCCGGGCGCTCGTCGTCACTGCCCGCCAGGGCCGCGGGACTCTGCTCGTCGCTCACGTCGTGCCCATCGTACCGTCCGAACAACAATGGGCTCGGTTCCGGTTTTCGGGGCATCTGGACGCATAGATCATCGCTTGGATTACTCGATTTACAGCCTACCTGGAGGAACCGCTCCGATACATCCCCACCTTGGAATCCATGTAGGTTTTTTGCATTCACCGGGAACCTCGAGGGGTCTGCGACCTACCTCATATTCGGAGGGACCGAAACCATGTCGACGAAGAGCTCACGCATTCACCTGGTCGCGATGATCTGTGCCGCGCTCAACCTGGGCCTGGGATGCCAGATCGAAGGCCGCGATGACTCGATGTACATCTCGGGCGTCGCTCCGCACGTCGACGCCTCGGAGACGACTCGCCTTGCGACCGGCATCGTCTCGTGGGCAATCGTCCCGGTCGGCGACGAGACGCTGGCCGTCGCGGGGCTCAACGCGGCTTCGATCCAGATCACGTCGTTCCTGATCCGCACCAACGACGAGGACTTCAGCGTCGAGCTCGACGCCAGCCGCCGCCTCGAGATGACGATCGCCGGTGAGGCCATCGAGAGCTCGCTGACGGAGGACGACGTCACGATGCTCAGGCTCTTCCACGACGACAGCGCGCGCGCGCTCTCGGCCACGGGCTTCCGCGGCGCCATGGAGTGCATCGCTGCCCTCGGTGCCGCGGGCACCGCCTGCGCGCAGGCCCAGATGGCGCCCTCCTTGCAGACCATCCTCGCCTGCGCCACGGCGAGCACGGCCGCGGTTCAGGCCTGTTTCGACGGCGGAGCGGGCGGCGGTCAGGATGGCGGCGGCCAAGATGGCGGCGGTCAGGATGGCGGCGGTCAGGATGGCGGCGGCCAAGATGGCGGCGGTCAGGATGACGGCGGTCAGGATGGCGGCGGTCAGGATGGCGGCGGTCAAGATGGCGCCGAAGGTGGCTACGACGATAACGGCGAGGACGACAGTGGCGAGGACGACTACGGCGGCGACGACTACGGCGAGGACGACAGTGGCGAGGACGACTACGGTGGCGACGACTACGGCCAGGACGATGGCCAGGACGACTACGGCGGCGGCGACGACTACGGCGGCGGCGACGACTACGGCGGCGGTGGTGACGACTACGGTGGCGGTGGCGACGACTACGGTGGCGGTGGCTACGACGGCGGTGGCGGTGGCTACGACGGCGGTGGCGGTGGCTACGGCTACGCGCCCATCGACACCAACCGCTTCGCCCACGGCCCCGGCCAGCTCCCCGTCGATGGCGGCGCGCAGTTTGCGTTCGGCAACGGGAGCACGTTCGACGGGTCGGTCGCGACCGGGACCTGGAACCTCCGGTCGAGCAAGCGCTAACGGTGGCCGAGCCATGGTAGGGTGACGCGAACGTGTCGCGCCCCGAAGAGGATGCAGCGCTGCTCGAAGCCTGGCGGCGCGGCGACAAGGCGGCGGGAGAAGAGCTCTTCCGCCGCCATTTCGTCGCGGTCTACCGCTACTTCCTCAAGAACCTGCGGGCCTCCGGTCGTGGCGCCGACGCCGAAGACCTCACCCAGCGCGCGTTCGAGGCCTGTGTGACCGGCCGCGATCGCGTGCAGGGCGATTTCCGCGGCTACCTGTTCGGCGTCGCGCGACGGCAGCTGTTCGTCGAGCTCAAGCAACGGCACTCGCGTGGCGAGACGGTGACCCCGACCGACGCCGGCATCCGCGACGTGCACACCTCGCCGTCGGGCGCGGTCGCGAGGCTCGACGAGCAGAAGATCTTCCTCGTGGCCCTCGAGGGCCTGCCGTCCGAGTTCCGCAGCGTGATCGAGCGCTTCTACTGGGAGGAGCAGCCGATCACCGTCATCGCCAAGGAGCTCGGCGTCGCGCCCGGAACGGTCAAGAGTCGCCTGTTCCGCGGCAAGGCGCTCTTGCGCGAGCGACTCCAGCAGCTCCGCGCCCCGGCCGAGATCCAGGACTCGGCGACCAAGGCGTTCGAGCAGAAGCTCGGCGAGCTCGAGCCGGACTGATACCGGCGATCAGTCGAGCGGGTGCTGCGAGAGCCAGGCCTCGATCTCCGTGCGTAGCGCGTCGGCGCCGAGGGTCGGATCGCGCAGCGCTTCGGCGGCCTCGCCCGCGAGCTCGCGCGCACGACCCCGGTCGCGCGACGACGACCACAGCGCCCGCGCCAGGCCGAAGCGCGCCTCGGCCAGCTCGGCGGGGACCGGGCCACCCGTGGTCAGCGCGACCGCGCGTTCGAAGTGGGTGATCGCAGCCGTGGGATCGTGCTGGAGCAGCTCGAGCTTGCCGAGCCCGAGCTCCGACACGACATGCGCGGCGTGATCGGGCCCGAGGTCCCGTAGCTTGGTCGCGCTGCTGCGCTGGTATGCCGCGCGGGCATCTTCGTAGCGCCCGAGCGCCGTGTAGTCGGATGCGAGGTTGTCGAGGGTCGCGGCGCTGTAGATGTTGTCCGTTCCCTGCCCGGCTTCCGCCACGGCCAGGGCGCGCTCGCGTAGCGCGACGGCGGCCGCGTGCTCGCCCATGAGCGAGTGAACGTTGGCCGCGCCGTCGAGGTAGGGTTCGAGGCCGGGGTGCGCCTGGCCGAGCGTCTTCTCGGCGATCGCGAGCGCTCGCTCGAACAGCGTGCGCGCCTGCGCCAGCTCGCCGCTCATCGCATGGATCGACGCCAGGCTCCGCAGGCTCCGCGCGACGTCGATGTGGTCCGGCCCGAGCGCGCGCTCGAGGACCTCGACCGAGCGCTCGAAGCTCGCGCGAGCCCGCGGGAAGTTGCCCGCGGTGGCCTCGACGCTGCCGATGCTGAACAGGCTCACGCCGACGTTCGGGTGCTCGGGGCCTTGGACCTTGGAGTAGATCGCGAGCGCGCGCTCGAGCATCGCCCGGGCGGCGTCGAGATCGCCGAGCGAGATCTCCATGCTGCCCATCGAGATCAGGCTCTGGGCCACGTCGGGGTGCTCGCGCCCGAGCGCGGCCTCGCGGATCGCCAGCGAGCGCAGGTAGAGCGGCTTGGCGTCGGCGTACTCGCCGGCCGTCTGGTGCGTGAGCGCCAGTCCGAGGAGGATCGCCGCCGTCGTGGGGTGCTCGTCGCCCAGCCGCTGCTCTGCGATCTCGAGCGCGGCTTGGTCGGCCGCGAGCGCGGCCGCGAGCTCGCCCGCCTCGAGCAGGACCAAGGCGAGCCCGTGCTGGTACTCGGCCTCGCGTAGCTCGTCCTCCCCACCGAGGTTGGCGACGGCGATGGCCCGCAGCCGCGACCAGCGTAGCCCGTCGACGTGGCGCTGCTGCTGGTGCCCCACGATCGTGACGAGCAGCGAGGCCGCGTCGGTCGCCACGTCCCACGATCCATTCGCCGCGGACTCGATGAACGACGCCTCCGCGGCCGCCTCCGCGTCCGCGAGCCGGCCCGTGCGCGAGAGCGCACGCGCGACGCGAAGCCGCGCGGCCGCGACGAGCGGTGGCCAGGCCAGCGCTTGGGCCTGCTGCAGCGCTTCGGTGCCGGTGTCCAGCGCGCGTGCGAACCGACCCGCGTGCATCAGCGCCGAGGCGTGGGAGAGCGAGGCCCGCACGGTCCGCACCGCGTCGTGCTCCTCCGCGGGCGGGGCGGGCAAGCGACCGAGCAGCTCGGCATCGCTGCACTGCTCGAGCGACGTCAGGCTCGCGGCCCCTGGCACCGCGAGGTAGACCGCCTCGGCGTCGGCGGCCTTCAGCTCGTCGACGAAGCCCTCGAGCTCCGTGAGCCGATCCTCGAAGCACCACTCGGCCCGCTCGAGCGCGTCCGGGCTCGAGGTCTCCCGCAGCTTGGTCGCGAGGCACGCTTCGGTGCGGCCCTCCTGCCAGTCCTGGGCGTAGCGGTCGAGCCACGGCATCAGCTGATCGGCGGTGCTCTCGGCCACGGCCGAGCCGGTTGCGATCAGGCCCTCACGCACCGCCGTGCGTGCATCGTCGTTCCATACGCCCGCGATCGCCTCGCCATCGGCCGTGCACGCGGCCGCGGTGCGGGCGCGATCGAGGCGATGGACACCGAAGCCGGCGGCCGCGATCACGAGGCCTCCGATCCCGAGCACGGCCCGCCGGCGGGCGCGCGAGGGATCCCGGGCCAGCTCCGCCAGGAGCGCGTCGATCGAGGGCCAGCGATCGTCCGCGGGCGCCGAGAGCCCGCGCAGGATCGCCTGCACGAGCACCCGCGGCACGCGTGGCACCGCCGGCACGTCGACCTTGCCGCGGAGCTTCGCGACGCACAGCTCCTCGCCCGTGCCCTGGAACGGCCGCGTGCCGTAGAGCAGCTCGAACAGCGTCACGCACAGCGAGTACTGGTCGCTGCGGGCATCGGCGATCGCCCCCATGTGCTGCTCCGGGGCCATGTAGGCGAGCGTTCCCATCACCGTGCCGGTGCGGGTCAGCGAGCTCGAGGGATCGGACCAGCTCGCGGCGGCGTCGCCTTCGTCGAAGAGCTCCCCCTCCATGGAACCGGCGCGCGCAAGCCCGAAGTCGACCACTCGTACGCGGCCATCGTCCGCGATCAGGATGTTGTCGGGCTTCACGTCGCGGTGGACGAGCCCTGCGCGGTGGGCCGCGGCCAGCCCCTGCCCCGCGGCCTGCACCAGCGCCACCGCCTTGCGCCAGTCCGGCCGCTCGCCCTCGAGCCACTGCCGCAGCGTGCGACCGGGGACGTACTCCATCGCGATGAAGACCGTGCCCTGCTGCTCGCCCACGTCGTAGATCGACACGACGTTGGGGTGGCTGAGCTGCGCGAGCGCCTGGGCCTCGCGCAGCATCCGGGCCGACGCGGCCTGGTCGCGGACCCGCACCAGCTTGATCGCGACCTCGCGGAGGAGCTTGGGATCATAGGCCCGCAGCACCTGCCCCATCGCGCCCCGGCCGAGCTCGCCGATCACGACGAAGCGACCGATCATGCTCGACGCGAACATCCCGTCGGGGTCGTCGCCCTCGGGTGCCCCGGCTGTCGCCCACTCGTCGCCCGGCAAGCTCGCGCGCGGCTCCTCGGATGGCGACGAGCCGGTCGACGCGTGGCTGCCCTGCGTCATCGCGCGAGCATACACCGCGCGCGCGGAAGGGTACGGCGCGATCCCGCTCGCCGAGCTCCCGCCGCGGCCGGCCGACGCGGCAGGACGCCGCACCGCAGGCTACGTGGGCTCCACGGCGCGCCACCGCCTCGCCGCGCGATCGCACAGCACGTCGGCGAGCGCCTCGTCCACCGGCAGCCCCGGCGTGTGCAAGAGCCACATGAACTCGCCCACCGGATTGACCTCGAGGAACACGTGGCGGCCGTCGGGGGTGACGATGAAATCGAAGGCGCCGTAGTTGAGGCCGAGCGCGTCCATCAGCGCGAGCGTTTGCTGGTGCACGTCGGCGGGCAGCTCGTAGCGCTTCCACGCGTCGAGCAGCGCCACGCCCTCGCGGCGCCAGTCGGTCTGCGCGCGCGGCAGGGCCTGCGAGTCGATCGACGCCGCCATCACCTGCTGGCCCACCACCGTCACGCGCAGCTCCACCGCCTTCTCGAGGCGCTCCTGGAACGTCATGGGGCAGAGCGAGAGGCCCTCGAGATCGGCGAGGTCCTCGTCGCTCACCGGGTTGGTGAACACCACGTGCTCGCGGCCCTCGGCGTCGTAGACCGCGAACGAGGCCATCATCTTGGTGACGATGCCCGCGGGCACGCGGGCCGCGAACGCGCGCACGGCCTCGGGATCGTTGGACACGAGCGTGCGCGGCACCTCGAGCCCCACGCGGCGGGCGAGCGCGAGCTGCAGCGACTTGTGCTCGGCGCGACGCACGACGTCGAGGCGATCGAGCGTGAACGCCCCAGTGGCAGTGAGCACGGCCATCAGCCCGTGCATCACGCGGCGGCTCTCCTCCACCGAGGGGGCGCGGAGCTGGCGGTCGAGGTCGGCGGGGATGCGCGCGCCCACCTCGAAGCGCCGGTAGTAGATCGCGGTGATCTCCGCGAGCGACAGCTCGCCCGCGGGCCCCACGATGTTGCCGCGCGGGCGCCCGCGCTCGCCGGGCTGGTCCTCGATGGAGATCCGTAGATCGGTGGGATAGAGGTCGGTGTCGAGGCGGTACGCCCGAACGCCGCGAGCCTCCACCGCGGCGGCGACCCGCGCGGACGACTCGTTGTCTTCACTGCGTGTGATGATGAGGACGGTCATCGCTTCACTGCTCCAACAGCGCCCGTGCGAGCGCGGCGGCGATGGGTAGCCCGGCGTCGCGCTCGAGCATCCCCCACTCGCCGGCGGGATTGACTTCCAGGAACACGTGGCGCCCCTCGGGGGTGACGATGAGATCGACCGCGCCGTACATCAGCTCGAGCGCGCCGACGAGCTCGAGCAGCCGCGCGGCCACGTCGTCGGGCAGCGCACCCGGCCGCCACACCGCCTGGTCGGGAGCGGACTTGCGCCAGTCGACCTGGCCCGCGTCGGAGCGGGTGGCGTCGATCGCCCCCGCGAAGCACTCACCGCCGCCCGCGGTGGCGACCACCGCCACGCGCAGCTCGTGGGCCTTCTCCACGTGCTCCTGGAACACCATGGGGCTGTGGCGCAGGCCCTCGAGGTCCTCGAGATCCTCGGGCCGCACGACGCTGGTGTGCACGAACGCGGAGCGTCCGCTCATCGACTGCGTGAGCGGGGTCAGCATCTTGGTGACCATGCGGCCACCGAGCGCGGCATGGAACGCGATCACCTCGTCGGGGTCGTTGGTGACCAGCGTGCGCGGCGTGTCGAGGCCCAGCCGGCGGGCGACCCGGAGCTGGCGCAGCTTGTTCTCCGCGGCGCGCTCGGCCTCGATCCGGTTGACCATGCGGCGATCGTGCAGGCCGTCGAGGAACCCGAGCAGCGCCGCCATCGACTCGCGCATGCAGCCATCGCGCAGCTCGGGGTCGAGCTCGTCGTCGAGCGTGGGTAGCCACAGGCGCCGCATCCACACCGCACGCACGGCATCGAGATCGAGCGGACCACCAGCGTCGCGGAGCGTGCGACGGCACGCGCCGGGAGCGACGTCGAGCGCGGCGGAGAGCGACAGCTCGGTGGGGAAGCGATCGCAATCGAAGCGGTGCGGGCGTACGCCACGACGGGCGAGCTCCTCGGCCACGCGATCGACGGTGTAGTAGTCGCCGCTGTGGGTGACGAGCAGGACGACGTCGCGGGTGTCGATCACCATGGTCGAAGCACGAATCACGAAACGGGGGCGTGCTCGGAGAGCGCGCCCCCTTGGGATGCCAGCTAGGCGGAGGGGAGCGTATCGTCGCCGTCGGACGGGTACTTCATCGTATGGGCCTCGTCACCATCGGACGGGGTCTTGAGCGTAACGCCGCCCCGGACCTCGTCGAGCTCCTGGCCTTCGAGGTAGCGGGCAAAGAATGGCTTCTTGGGCTTGGTAGCGTCTTTCTTCATGGCTCTCCTTCCGATCGGGACGTGATCGGCGGGCCAAGCCTACGGCCCATGCACGACCGAGGCAAACGACGTGGGGCGTGCTCGGGAGCGCGCCCTCACGCGAGCGCGTGTCGCTAGCTCGCGTCGCCGCCTTCGTCGCCGTCGGACGGGTACTTCTGCCGATCACGAGCATACGAGGCGCGTGCGAAGCAGGGCAATCGGCGGTCTGCTACGGGCGCGTGACGTGACCGCGCGTGACGTGGCTGCGCCACAGCGCCTGCGCACTCGCGAGCGCCCACGCGCGCATCACCACGCGTGCCACCACCGAGGTCTGGCTGATCGCGAACGCGATCATGATCTTGAAGCCGTTGCCCTGCGCGGCGCCGGGAGCGACGAGCGCGTACGCGAACAGCAAGCCGAGGCTCACCACGCCGAGCATCACGGCGATTCCGAGCACCGCGAGCGCGCGGTGCCGGCAGAACGCCAGCGCCTGCTGCAGCGCGGTCCAGGACGAGCGCGCGGGATCTTCCACGGCAGCGACCTTGGCGTAGTCGATCACCAGGCGGATCGCGAGCATCAGGATCCACACCACGGCGTACTTGCCGAGGATCCACACGGCGAGGATCCGCTCGTCGATCACGTCGCGGGTCTGTACGCGGACCCACCCGCCGAGCGCCGGCAAGAGCCACCCGAGCACCAGCGCCCACGCGAGCCACCCCACCGCGGCGATGACCAACAAGCGCCGAAAGTGCAGCGCCCCGAGCCCCACCACCCCGCGTGAATCGCCGCCAAAGCGCGCCAGTAGGCCCCCGGAGAGCAGCACCCAGCCCACGAGGTAGAGGAGGCCCGCGACCGCGATCGGCAGCGGCACGTCGAACAGCGCACCGGTCACCAGCGCGTCGAGTGAGCGCAGCACCGCGCCGATGCCCACCACGCCCGCGTCGAACGTGGCCTCGAGACCCTGCGCCTGCGCGGCGAACGAGCGGTGCCAGAGGCCGTCCCAGCTCGCGAGCATGCGCTCGGCAGCCTCGCGGTGCGCGAGCGACTGCTCCAGGCCCAGCGCGAGCGCAGCGGCGAGCGGCAGCGCGAGCACCACGCTCATGAGGTACGCCGCGCCCACCGCCATCCAGCTGCTGCGCACGCGCGCCCAGCCGTCGGCCACCGCGGCCTGGGCCGTGCTCGCCGGCGGGGACTGGTCCGTGTCGATCGTCGTGGTCGTCATCGGCACGGCTCCTCAGGCGAAGAAGGCAAACGCCTCCATGGTGTGCTGCACCCACAGCATCCACTTGCTGGCCCACTTGCTCGCGGCCAGCTCCGCCGGGGCCTCGCGCAGCCACGCGTTGTTGCTGAACTCCACGTCGAGCACGAGCACGTGATCGGGGTCCACCCGCACCCGCTCGACCTGGCCGGGGTGCTCGTACCGGAAGGTGGTCCAGCGCTCCTGCCCGTCCCAGTGCTCGACCCGGCGCGTGCCGTCGGAGAACGTGACCTCCACCGCGAGCGGGAAGCGACCCTCGCCCCAGCGCTGCACGGTGACCGCCGAGCCCCACTGCGGGCCCGCATCGGCGGAGCCCGGCGCGGCCGCGGGCTCGCCCCCGGCCCCGACCTCGAGATAGCCCGCGGGCTCGTCCTCGCGCCAGCTCTGCACGGGGCCCACCGCGTAGTCGAACACCACCGAGTCGTCGTGCACCTGCGAGAAGAACCAGTCGAGGCGCTGCTTGCTGACGGTCTCGGCCACGCGAAAGAAGTCGCGCGGCTGGGGGTGCCGGAACGCAAACGTGCGAAAGTACGTCGACATCACCCGCTGGAACGTGCTCCAGCCGAGGTAGCCCTCGAGCGTGCGCAGCGTGGCCCCGCCCTTGGCGTACGCGTTGACGCGGTAGGCCCCCGGCCCGGTCTGCCACGACGGCACGGCCTGCGCGTCGCGCTTGTAGTCGGACTGCATGCCGGCGTACGCATCGGAGCCGGCGGTGCGCTCGGGCGGCACGATGTCGGGGAACGCCACCGGAAACAGGCCCTCGAGGTAGCGCTCCACGTGGGCGTGCGCGGGGAAGGCCGCCGCCATCGTGCGCGTGGTCGAGTACACGTCGAAGCCCTCGTCGAGCCACGCGTGCTCGAACTCGTCGTTGGCCACGATGCCGTACCAGAACTGGTGGCCGGTCTCGTGCACGGTCACGCCCTCGGGGTCGCGCGAGAGCAGCGGCGAGAGCCAGCTCGTGCCGCCGGTGATGAGCGTGGGGTACTCCATGCCGCCGGTGTGGGAGCCATGCGCGGGGTCGACGATGGTGAAGTGCCCGTAGGGGTACGGCCCGAACCACCGCCCGTAGTGCTCGAGCGCGGCCGCGGCCGCGTCGAGGTAGCGAGCCTCGTGAGCGGCATGGTCGGGCATCAGCAAGAGCCGCAGCTCCACCGGCGGCAGCCCCTCGGGCGCGATGCGGCGCGTGTGCACGGTGAAGTGCGGGCTCGCGGTCCAGGCGAAGTCGTGCACGTCCTCCTGCACGAAGCGGTGCGCCGTGATCCCGGAATCCTGGCGCGTCTCCACCTCGCGCCCCGTCGCCCCCACCACCCAGTCCGAGGGCGCGGAGATCGTCACGTCGTAGACCCCGAAGTCCGAGAAGAACTCGGTCTGGATCAGCTGGTGGCAGGCCCACTGCCCGTTCGCCTGCAGCACACCGAGCTTGGGAAACCACTGCGCCACGAACGCATAGTCGCCGTGGAAGCCCGTGCGCGCGAACGTACGGGGCAGCTTGGCGGTGAAGCGCAGCTCCACCTCGATGGTCTGCCCGGGCTCCACCGCGCGCGGCAGCGGCACGCGCAAAACCGTACGATCGTCCGGGTTTCCGTCGTCGGGAGCGATGTACTCGGCGCCCGGCCACAGGTCGGTGCCCTCGCCGCCCGCCTCCCCCGAAGCCCCCGAAACGGAGTCGCGCAGACGCAGCTCGTGCACGTCGACGTACGCCCAGCCGTCGGCGGGCACATGGTCGTAGCTGCGACCTTGCTCCCGGGCCCGCCGCAGGAACGAGCTGCGATCGTTGCGCCACGCGTTGTAGTAGAGGTGGTAGCGCAGCTCCCGGGTGGCGTGCTCGGTGATGTTGGTGAAGCGCAGCACCTGCCGGCCGCTCACGAGGTGCTCGTCGGGAGCGAACGTCACCTCCATCGTGTAGCTGGCGTTGCGGGGGCTGAGCGGGCCCGCAGGCCACGGCATGGGCGCGAGCTCCGGCGATGCGGGGCCGTGCGCGGCGTCCATCGCTCCGGCGGCGGCGCGCTCCGGCGGGGCCGGCACGCTCGGCGGAGGGGCGGCCGCAGCGGGCACCGGCGGTGCACACAGTAGCAGCAGCGCCACACCGCAGGCCATGGTCGAGCCGGGCACCCGCGGGCGATCGACGGTGAGGCTGGGGCTCGGCATCGTCGCCCCGATGATAGTGGAAAGCACCCCCGCCCTCCGCCGGGCCGCGCGAAATCGGTGCTACCGCCGACTTGCCGCCGTCGGGCCGCGGGCCCGCGGGTGCTGCCAGCGGCCCCGGGTCGTCGACGACGCCAAGCCGCTCGATGCCCGCCAGCTCGCGCTCGCCCAGCAGCTCGTGGAGCTCATGCGCGCCCCGTTCGACCCGAGCGCGCACCATGACGATCATCGGGCGCGCGTGCTCGAGCTGGCCCTGGCCAGGGCCTGCGGTCCACTGCCCGCCCTGGCTTTCTGCTAGCGTCGCCTGCGATGTCCGCCCCCACGCTCGCAATCCGCGGCGGCCTGGTGTTCGACGGCCTCGGCTCGCCGCCACGCCGGGCCGACGTGCTCGTCGAGGCGGGCACGATCGCCGACGTCGCCGAGCCGGGCACGCCATTCCCCGCGCACGCCGAGGCGATCGACGCCACCGACGCCTGGGTCACCCCAGGCTTCATCGATCTGCACACGCACTACGACGCCGAGGTCGAGCTCGCGCCCGCGCTCGGCGAGTCGCTGCGCCATGGGGTGACCACGATCATGCTCGGGAGCTGCGGGCTGTCGCTGGCGGTGGGCGAGCCCTCCGACCTCGCGGACATGTTCTGCCGTGTGGAGGGGATCCCGCGGACCACGGTGCTGCCGCTGCTCGAGCGCATCAAGGACTGGCAGACGCCCGCGGGCTACCTCGAGCACCTCGAGCGACTGCCGCTCGGGCCCCACGTGGCGAACCTCCTCGGGCACTCGACCATTCGTGCCCACGCGATGGGCCTCGGTCGCAGCCTCGAGGCGGGGCTCCGCCCCTCTGCCGAGGAGCTCGCTCGCATGGAGCGACTGGTGGAGGACTCGCTCGACGTGGGCTACCTCGGGCTCTCGATCAACACGCTGCCGTGGGACAAGATGGACGGCGACGCGTTCCGCAGCCGGCCCACGCCGTCGGTGTTCGGCTCGTGGCGAGAGTATCGGCAGCTCGCGGCGATCCTGCGCCGCCGTGGACGGGTATTCCAGGGCGTGCCCAACCTCCGCACCAAGCTCAACATCTTCCTGTTCTTGCTCGAGAGCGCGGGGATCCTGCGGCGCCCGCTCAAGACCACCGTCATCGCGCTCATCGATGCCAAGTCGTCGCGTCCGGCGACGCGGCTGGCGGCCCTGCTCACGCGGCTGGCCAACCGGGTGCTGCGCGCCGACGTGCGCTTCCAGGCGCTGCCGGTGCCGTTCGATCTGTGGACCGACGGCATGGAGGTACCGGTGCTCGAGGAGATCGCAGCGGGCACCGAGGCGCTGCACCTGCAGGGCGAGGAGGCCCGCGCCCGGCTGCTCCGCGACAGCGACTACCGCCAGCGATTCAAGCGCCAGTGGGCGAGCTGGCTGTTCGGGCGCGCGTACCACCGAAACCTCCACGACACCGAGATCGTGGCCGCGCCCGACCCGTCGCTCGTGGGGCTCTCGTTCGGTCGAGTCGCCGAGCAGCGCGGCATCTCGGCGGTGGATGCCTACCTCGACCTCGTGGCCGAGCACGGCAATGCGCTGCGTTGGTACACGGTGGTGGGCAACGACCGGCCGCAGCAGCTCGAGTGGATCATCTCGCGCCCCGACGTGCTCATCGGTTTTTCCGATGCGGGCGCGCACCTCCGCAACATGGCCTACTACAACTTTCCGCTCCGCATGCTCAAGCGAGTCCGCGACGCCGAGCTCGCGGGGCGCCCGTTCATGACCATCGAGCGCGCGGTGGAGCGGCTCACCTCGGAGATCGCGAGCTGGATGGGCATCACGGCGGGAACGCTCCGCAAGGGCGATCGCGCCGATGTGGCGGTGGTCGACCCCGCCGGGCTCGACGATGCAGTGGAGCGCGCCGAGGAAGCCCCGATGCCGGGCTTTGCCGACCTGCGACGCGTGGTGCGACGCAACGACGAGGCCGTGCGCGCGGTGCTGGTGAGCGGGCGCGTCGCCTACACACCAGGGCGCTTTGCCGACGACCTCGGGCACGCGCGCGGTTACGGGACGCTGCTGCGCGCGAGCACGCAGCCGTGAGCGCGCGGGTGCGTCCCCGATATGCTCGGTAGAGCTCGCCCCGCGCTCGCTCACGGCGCGAGCACGGCGCGAGCACGGCGTGCCGTCGCGGCCGGGGACCAGGCGAATGCGACGCGGGCTACTCGATGGTGAACGGCAGCGCCGCGACCTCCTTGCCGGTCGCATCGATCAGGATCGCACGGTGTGCACCCTTGATCTTGAGGGTGCGGAACGCCCGGGTGCGGTTGAGCTTGCGAACGGGGATCTTCACCCCCACCGGCGGGCTGCGGCGCCCGGACGCGACGTTCTCCCAGGTGATCTGCAGCTGGATGTCGGCGTCGCTCTCGTTGCGGGACTCGATGAACAGGTTGACCTTGGTGCCCGACGGGAACGTGGTGCCCGGGTCGACGGGCTTGCGGTCCACCACGTCCTTGGCGAGCACGAGCTTGAGGAGCTCGGCGTCGGGGCCGAGCGAGACCGGCGTGGAGCCGTCACCCGCTGCGACCGCGGCGGGCTCTGCGGGCTCCGCGGGCTCGGCCGGCTCCGCAGGCTCGGTCGGCTCCGCGACGACGCTGCCCGGATCGGTCGGCTCTGCGACGGGCGGGGTCGGCTCGGTCGGCAGCGGCGGCTCGACCTTCGCGGGCTCGGGGATCGGCTCGACCTTCGCAGGCTCGATCTTCGCGGGCTCGACCTTCGCGGGCTCGACCTTCGCGGGCTGGGCCTTGACGGGATCGGTCTTACCGCTCTTGGCGGCGTCGGTCTTGGTGGGCGTGGTCGCCTTCGGGCCGGCCTTGCTGCCGTCGTCACACGCGACGAGGAGCACTAGCGCGAGGAAAGGGCCCGCGAGACGTTGGGGGGTTGCATTCATGGCGGGTCTCCGACGCATGGGGGCCAGTGTGCCATTCCCCATTGCGCTCCCCGCGACAATTCAACGAAAACAAACACTTGCCCGCTCCCCCCGGCGTCGGGCTACCGTGGGCCGCACGGCAAAGGCAAGCGCCGAGGCGAGCAACGAGCAATGAGCACGATCGTCGACGTCCACGCCCGCGAGATCCTCGACTCCCGAGGCAACCCCACGCTCGAGGTGGAGGTGGCCACCGAGCTCGGCAGCGTGGGCCGAGCTGCGGTGCCCTCGGGGGCCAGCACGGGTGAGTTCGAGGCCCACGAGCTGCGCGACGGCGACAAGGGTCGCTACCAGGGCAAGGGCGTCACGCGGGCCGTCGCCAACGTCAACGATCGCCTGGCCGCGGTGGTGGCCGGGATCGATGCGATCGACCAGGCGGCGATCGACCAGGCGATGCTCGAGGCCGACGGCACCCCCAACAAGCGCGAGCTCGGGGCCAACGCGCTCCTCGGCGTGTCGCTGGCCGCGGCCCGGGCCGCCGCCGAAGACGTGGGGCTGCCGCTCTACCGCTACCTCGGCGGCACGCTGGCGCGCGTCGTGCCGGTGCCGCTCATGAACGTGATCAACGGGGGTGCCCACGCCGACAACAACCTCGACTTCCAGGAGTCGATGATCGTCCCCCACGGCTTCGACACGTTCCCCGAGGCGCTGCGGGCCGGCGTGGAGGTGTTCCACACGCTCAAGCGGCTGCTCAAGGAGGCGGGCAAGACCACCGCGGTGGGCGACGAAGGCGGGTTCGCGCCGGACCTCGGCAGCAATTCCGAGGGCCTCGAGCTGCTCACCCGCGCGATCGAGGCCGCGGGCTACCGGCCGGGCGAGCAGATCAGCGTGGCGCTCGACGTGGCCGCGTCGGAGTTCTACGACGAGGAACACAAGCTCTACACGCTCTCGGGCGAGGGCGGACGCAAGCTCGACGCGGCGGGGCTCGTGGAGCTCTACGCCCAGCTCTGCGGCAAGTATCCGCTGGTGTCCATCGAGGACGGCATGGACGAGGAGGACTGGGACGGCTGGAAGCTGCTCACCGAGCGGCTCGGCGCCACGACGCAGCTCGTGGGCGACGACCTGTTCGTCACCAACCCCGAGCGCCTGAGCCGGGGCATCGCGCGCGGGGTCGCCAACGCGCTGCTCGTCAAGGTCAACCAGATCGGCACGCTCACCGAGACGCAGGTGGCCATGCGCACCGCCCACCGGGCGCGCTATCGCTGCGTGGTCTCGCACCGCAGCGGCGAGACGGGCGACGATTTCATCGCGGACCTGGCGGTCGCACACGAATCGGGCCAGATCAAGACGGGGAGCGCGTCGCGATCGGACCGCGTCGAGAAATACAACCGGCTGCTTCGCATCGACGAGCTGCTGGGGCGGGATGCATGCTTCCGGGGGCGCGAGCTGTTCGGCACCCGCTGAGCGGGCATGGCCGCGCCGGCTCACGCCGGCGTTCGTCCGCGGCCAGCTTGCCATGGTCGTGGGCATGGCCGTGGGCGGTGCTCGTGGGCCTCGGCCTGCTCATGGGCCCTGAGGCCTCGTTCGCGATCGCAGCGGCGTCGCACGAGCGCACGAGCGCCGCGCCGTCGGCCGCAGCGCCCTCGACCAAGCCGACCCCGGCGCCCGCGCCCGCGCCCTCCGCCGAGACGCCGCCCGCTGGGTCCTCCGTTGGCCTGCCGCCGATCGACGAGACCGCGCTCTCCGGCCCGGCGCTGCTCGACGGCGTGCTGCCGTGTGGCCTGCGGGTGATCGTGGCGCAGGACGAGAGCCTGCCCGTGGCGGCGGTGGTGCTGGCGCTCGAGACCGGCACCGAGGACGACCCGCAGAGCCAGCCCGGGCTGGTGCACGCGCTCGCCTATCACCTGCTCGAGGGCAACCGCGAGCTGCGGCCCGCGGGCGCGCCGGCGCTCGTGCACGATCAAGGCGGAATTGCCGGCATTGCCGTGGGCCCGGCCCAGGTCCGCTACGAGAGCCTGGTGCCGATCTCGGCGCTGCCCGACGTGCTGTGGCTCGAGTCGCAGCGGCTGCGCGCGCCCACGGTGAGCGAGGAGCTGTGGACGAGCTCGCTGCGCTGGGCCCGGCGCGACACTGCTCGCGGGTGGCGGGCTCCGCTCGCGGCGATGGCCGCGGCCCACGGCGCGACCGGGCTCGAGCACGAGGGCCGCGTGGTCGGGCCGGGCCTCGACGACATGGTGCCGCGCGCGGTGGGCCAGGCGCTCGCCGAGCGCTTTCGCTACGAGATCGCGACGCTGGTGGTCGTCTCGCCGCACCCGCCTGCCGAGCTGCGCGAGCGCATCGAGGGGTTGTTCGCCGAGCTGCCCGCGCAGCCCCGGCGCGCGCGCGACCGCAGCCCCCGCTGGCGCACCGGTACCGCCCCGCAGACGCTGGCCCGCGCCGGCGAGAAGGGCACCGAGCTCGTGTGGCCGGTGGCACCCGACCCCGCGAGCCTGGTGCAGGCCACCGTGTGGTGCAAGGCGCTCAACCGTCAGCGCCGCCACGAGGGCGAGCCGTCGCGGGTGCGCGTGCGCTGCCACCTCGATGTCGATCCGCGCCGCGCGACGCTGGTGGTGCAGGCCACCGGCGCCGACGATCCCGTGGCGCTCCTCCGCGCGCGGCTCGAGCGGCTCGAGCACGGCGACGATGCGCCGCTCGTCGAGCGCCAGCGCCAGGCCGTGCTGCAGGAGCAAGCGCTCGAGCTCCGCGGCCCGCTACCACTGGCGCGCCGACTGGCGGCCACCGATGCCTCCGCAGCAGCGAAGGGTGAAGCGGAAGAGGCCGTGTCGCAGGCCGCCTGGCGCACGCGCCCGGTGGCGGCGCTCACCGGCACCGCCGTGCTCTCGCTGCCGTGGACCGGTCGCGGCTTCGGCCCACGGCTCTCGCCGGGCGCCGCGATCCACCTCGTCCCCCCGACGCCGGAGAAGCCCAAATGAGCACGGCGGCCTCCAGGACCCGCGCGGGCGCCGTGCGAGCGAGCACCGCGCTGCTGCTCGCCACCAGCTTGGCCATGGGATCGGGCTGCAAGCGCAGCAACGCGCCCAAGGTAGAGGAAGTCTGGGACGAGGCGCCCGCGGTGAGCCATGCCGAGGCGCTCGCCAGCCTCGCACCGCCGTGGCCCGACCCCACGCGCGCGATGCTCGACAGCGGGCTCGTCACGCTGTGGCTGCACGAGCCGCACGCGCCCGTGACCCACCTGCGGGTGCTCTTGCCCACGGGCGACGACGAGGCGCTGCAATCGGCCGCGATGGCCACCGTGCTGCAGGCCCACCTCGAGGAGGCGCTGCGCAGCCGCGCGCGCAACCGCGGCGTGGCCGTGGAGACCCGCGCGGCGCCCGATCGCATCGAGCTTGCGGCCCACGGCTCGGCCGAGGACACCGCCCGCGCGCTGGAGCTCCTGGCCGGGGTGCTCGGTGCTCGCGCCCCGCAGGCCGGGCTCGAGGCGGCCCGCACCGCGGTGCTGGCCGAGCTGCCCGCAAAGCCCAGCACCGACGAGCGCGCGGTGGCGGCCCTGGTGGAGGAGCTGCTCGGCCGCCCGGCGGGTAGCGAGCGCGCCGACCGGGCCGCGGTGGAGGCCCTCGACGGCGACACCCTCGTGGCCGGCTGGCAGACGCTCGTCGACCCGCGGCGCGCGGTGCTGGTGGTGCACTCGGGCGCCAGCGCCGGCGATCACCGCCCGGCGCTCCGTCAGCTCGCCGAGCGCTGGCGCGGCAAGGGCCGGCGGCCCGTGCCCCCCTCGGTCATCGCTCGCCTGCGGGCCGCCCCCGGTCCCGAAGGCCCTGCGAGCGGGCACCTCTTGGCAGCGCCCACCACCCCGCTGCAGGTGCTGCCCGGCCCCGCGGGCAACCCCGTGCTCGTGATCGGCCGCGTGCTGCCCACCCCCACCGCCCAGGACCGCAGCCTGGCCCGCCTCGCCCAGCGGCTGTTGCAGGAAGAGCTCGACGTTCGCCTGGTGATCCGCGGCGACATCGCGGTGTTCGTGCTGCGGGTGGCCGTCGCGGGTGGCTCGGCCGACGTCTCGGCCGCGAGTGCCATCGACGCGCTGGCCGCCATGGCCAGCACGCGCCAGCCCCAGCAGCGGCTCTACCAGGCCGCGCAGCTGTGGCTCGGGGCGCGCGTGGTGCAGGCCAGCCTCGACGGCGAGGACTGGACCGCGCTGTGGAGCGAGGCGATCGATCTCGCCGGTCGCGACGAGGACGTGGTGGGCGCGCTCGCGCGCGACGCCGGCAGCATGCTGGAGCCCGATCCCGAGGCCCTGCAGGCCTGGCTGCGGCGCTGGCTCGATCCCCGCAGCGGCGAGCCCGGCTGGCGCTGGCTGGTGGCGGGGGCCTCCGACCGCGAGCTGCGACGGCTCGCTCGCATCACACCGCTCGACCCGCCGATGTAGGCTGCACTACGATGAGCGCGACTCGTGGTTAACCCTGGGCCATTCGCCTATCTGGTGTTCTTCCTGTGGATCCCGATCTCTGCGCTGATGTTCGCGCAGAACCAGCCACGGCGTGCGGGCTTCATCGTGCTCGTCATCGGCACGATGACCCTGCCCGAGCTCGTGGCGATCGACCCACCGATCCTGCCGCCGATCAACAAGCACGTGCTGGTGTGCACGTGCGCGTTCTTGGGCTTCTTCTTCACGGCGCGCACGCGGTTCGAACGCATGCGGCTGCTGCGTGGCGTGCAGCTCTACTTCGTGATCATGGCGGTCTGCAACGTCGGCACCGCGATGACCAACCCCGAGAGCTTCGTGTTCGGCGGGAAGCTCGCGTGGGAGGGCGGGCCCCGCTTCCCGGTGGTGGTGGTCCCGCCGCTCAAGAACACCGAGTTCATCGCGATGACCATCGAGGACTCGTTCCGCTACCTCTTGCCGTTCGCGGCGGGGCAGCTGCTGGTCCAGAGCCGCGAGGACGCGATCGCGTTCCTCAAGGCATATGCGCTCGCGTGCGTGATCTACGTGCCGTTCATGCTGTGGGAGGGCCTGATGAGCCCGCAGCTCCACCGCATCGTCTACGGCTACCACTCGCTCGACTTCGGTCACAACATCCGCGGCGACGGGTTCAAGCCGGTGGTGCTCACCGCCAGCGGCCTCGGGCTCGCGATGTTCGAGTTCGTGGGGCTCACCGCGGCCGTGGGCCTGCATCGGCTGCGGCAGCCGATCCGGCCGTGGCTCTCGGCCGGGCTCGGGGCGGCGGTCATCTTCTTCGCGCTGTCGCTGTCCCGCAACGTGGGCGTGATGATCTACGCAGGGGTCGCAGTGCCCATGCTGCTGATGACCGGGGTCCGCACCCAGGTACGGCTGGCGCTCGCGCTCGCGGTGGTGTTCGTCACGTTCCCGATCTCGCGCGCCAAGGACTGGTTCCCCGCCGACGACATCATCGCGTACGTCGAGGCGCGCAGCCCCGAGCGCGCCCAGTCGCTGGGCATGCGCTTCTTCAACGAGGAGCTGCTCATCGAGCACACCCAGCAAAAGCCGTACTGGGGCTGGGGCTCGTTCGGCCGCAACCGCAAGTACGACCCCGACAGCGGCAAGGACATCTCGGTCACCGACGGCGAGTGGGGCATCCACTACAGCGTGCGCGGGGGCGTCGGCGTGGTGAGCTGGTTCTGGATGATGGCGCTGCCCGTGTTCTGGGCCTCGCGCCTGGTCAAGCGGGTGACCCACCGCGAGGACCTCTTGGTGCTCGGGGTGCTCGCGCTCACGGCTGCGGTCAACGCGGTGGACCTCCTGCCCAACTCGTCGTTCACCATGATACCGAGCGTGTACTCGGGGATCCTGGCGGGCTACCTGCAGTACCTCGCTCGCGAGTACCGCAAGCGCTGAGCCGCGTCCCGACCACCGACCACGGCCGGAAAAAGTGCTACACCCGGCCGTCCCATGCACGCCCTGCGCCCTCTCCGGTCCACCGCCCCACACTCCGTCCTCGCCCTGACCGTGGCCCTGGCCGCCATGGTCGCGATGCCCGGCTGCATCGGCAAGCGTCGCCCGCGGGGTGACGAAGCGGCCGCCGCGGCCGCGACCACCGTGGGCGCGCGGATCATCCAGCCCGAGGACGTCGACGGCAAGCACGACGCGCTCGTCGAGGGCCAGCGAGTCCGCGTCAAGATCGACGAGCAGGATCCGTTCACCGGCGCCGCGATCCCGCTCGTGACGATCGTCGAGTTCAGCGACTTCCAGTGCCCCTACTGCTCGCGCCTCGCGAACACGCTCGACGAGGTCGTGGAGGAGTACCACCAGGACGTCAAGCTGGTGTTCAAGCAGTTCCCGCTGCCCATGCACCCGCAGGCCGAGCCCGCCGCGCGGGCCGTGCTGGCCGCGCACCAGCAGGGCAAGTTCTGGCCGCTGCATGACAAGCTGTTCCAGAACCAACGCGCGCTGTCCGACGACGCGCTCGAGAGCTACGCCCGCGGGGCGGGCCTCGACATCGAGCGCTGGCGCAAGGACTTCGGCAGCGAGGCGCTGCGCCAGCACGTGCGCGAGGAGCTGGAAGTGGGCCGTGCGCTCGGCGTGGGCAGCACGCCCACGTTCTACGTCAACGGCCGCTTCTTCAAGGGCGCGCAGTCGGCCGACGACGTGCGCACGATCATCGAGGAGGAGCTGGCCACGGCCCGCAAGCTGCTCACGGCCGGGGTCAAGCGCGAGGAGCTCTACGCCCGCTTCCTGCATGCCGCGCCCCCGCTGCCGGGCGCCGCGGCCAAGCCCGCAGAGGTCGAGCCCGCAGCGCTGGCCAAGCCCGCGGAGCCCAGCGTTCCAACCCAGGCCGAGGCCGCGCCCGGTCCCGTGATCGGCGAGGTCGACCCCACCGCCAACTATGCCGTGCCCATCGGCAAGGATCGGCCCAGCAAGGGCCCGGCCGACGCGCTGGTCACCATCGTGGAGCTCGGTGCGTTCGACTGCGAGGCCTGCCGCGGCGTGCAGCCGGCGGTGCAGCGGCTGCTCGCCAAGTACCCCACCGACGTGCGCCTGGTGTTTCGGCACCTGGCCGAGGCTCCCGCCGCGCGGCGCTCGGCGCAGATCGCCGGGGCCGCGCACCGGCAAGGCAAGTTCTGGGAGGCGCACGACAAGCTGCTGGCGACCACCGGTGAGCTCAACCCCGAAGTGGCCGAGCAGGTCGCCAAGGACCTCGGGCTCGACACGGCGAAGTTCATGCACGACCTCCGCGATCGCGGCGAGGGCGGGCCGCTGCGCGAGATCCAGGAGGACATGGCCCTCGTCCGGGCGCTCGGCGTCGCCATGACCGCGCCGGTGTTCTTCGTCAACGGCCGCTATCTCGGCGACACCGCGAGCTTCGAGGACCTCGACCGCCTGGTGCAGGAGGAGAAGAGCAAGGCCCAGGCGTTCCTCGGCGACAAGAACGTCGTCGACAAGACGCAGCTCTACGACTCGATGCTCCGCACGTGGAAGGGCTACGACGCCGTCCGCAACCCGCTGCCCGCCGAGGCCGGCGGCGGGCAGTAGCGCGTGGGCGCTCGCGCCTGGGGTCACCCGGTCGGCGGGTGATCGCCCCCGACCTTCACCTCGACCTCGCGGCGGCCGTCGGGGTGATCGATGATCTGGACGTCGATCTCGCCCTCCACGCCCTTGGCGCGGAGGTCGGCGATGATCCGCTGGCGCAGGGCCTCCGGATCCTCGTCCTTGTCCTCCTGCGGCAGGGGCCCGGCCTCGGGGTCGAGGTCGGAGACGGTGATCTCGCTGCCGGCCAGGTACGGGAACTCGGTCTGCAGCGCCTGCACGAGCTCTTCCTCGCTCGGCAGATCCTGGCCCCACAGCTCCATCACCACGTCGGCGCCCTCGCCGTCGGAGACCTTGTGCACCATCGCCTTGGCCTGCGCGACGTCGGCCTGGCCCTCGAGGTGCTCGACGACCGCCGCGATGTCATCGGCGTTGGCGTGCTCGGCGGGGACGGTGAGCTCGACGCGGATGGCCGCCACGGGAGCGTCGGCGGTGCGGGCCACGGGGGCGGCGGGCTCGTCGGGATCGTCGGCCTGGCCGGCGCAGGCCAGCGGCAGCACCACGAGGGGGATTGCGGCGAAGGCGAGGGTGAGGAGGGAGCGTCGCAGGGTGGGCATGTCGGCAGGTGCTACGGGCCGGCGGGCGGTCGGTGACATGGAAAATGCCGCGCCATGCCGGCCCGCCGGGGCGTAGCATGGGACGGCCATGGGGGCGCTGTTTCGCGAGCACCTGGTCGTCAAGCTCGCCCTCGTGCTCTTGGTGACGCTGACGCTGGGGTTTGCAATCCCCGCGGCGTTCAATGCCCACCTGCAGCTGCAGGAGATGCGCCGCGGCGGGCATGCGGCCGCCGAGAGCGTGGCCCACGGGCTGGTGGCCGGGGTGCGCACGGCGATGCTCTCGGGCAACGGCATCACCGCGCGCTCGATGATCCGCGACGCGCGCGAGCGCCTGTCGACCGCCGAGGTCCACATCTATGCCCCGACCGGCGAGGAGGTGTTCGGCGAGCTCTTGCCCCCACCGCCGCGGCAGGAGCTGCCCGCCCACGTGCAGCAGGCGCTCGCGGGAGACGCTCCCGTGGCCCCCGATGCCACCACCTCGGTGCTGCCCATCGCCAACGAAGAGCGGTGCCGGAGCTGCCATCCCGAGGGCAGCATGCGCGGGGTGCTGACGGTGGGCACGGCCGGCGCCGCCGTGGAGCTACGCGGCGGCGACGAGACGCTCGACGCGCTCGGCACGGTGGCCACCTCGGCGTTCGTGCAGATCATGACGGCGGAGCACGAGGACCAGCTCGATGCCTACTTCGCCGAGCTCGTGGCGGAGGTCGAGGGCGTGCGTGGAGTGTCGGTGCTGGGGCTCGACGGTGAGCAGGCGTTCGGGGCCGAGCCGCCCGTGCCCGCGCCGGCGCTGCAGCGGGTGATCGAGGCCGGCGAGCCCACCACGCTGGCGATGGGCGATCGCACGGTGCGGGTGCGACCGCTGGCCAACGAGCCGCAGTGCCATGCCTGCCACGAGGCCTCGGATCGCTGGCGTGGCGCGCTCTTGACCGTGACCGAGCGGCTGCCCCAACCGCGCGCCACGCTGGTGGCCGCGACCGACGTCTCGCTGCGTCACGTGATGCTCGCGGGCCTCGGGCGCCTCATCGCTCGCTTCCTCGACGAGGTGGCCGCGACCGGAGCCGTGACCTCGTTGACGCTCCACGACGGCGAGGGGCGGCTCTATCGCGATGCCTTCTCCCGCCCTACCCCATCGCCGGCGGTCGCTGCCGCGCTCGACCCGAGCGCGGAGCTGCTCGCGGGGGAGCTCTCCGGCGAGGACGACGAGCGCTTCGTGTTCGTGACCCCGCTGGCCAACGACGCCGAGTGCCAGCAGTGCCATGGCGACGACCATCCCGTGCGCGGCGCGATCGAGGTCGTCGTCGACACCCGCGAGGCCGCCGCGAGCCGCCGGCGCCTGGTGACGACCGGCCTCGGCTTCGCGGTGCTCACGATCGTGCTCACGATCGTGTTCTTGTACCTGGGCCTCCGTGCGCTGGTGGTCCGCCCGGTCGCCACCATGGGCGACGTGGCCGATCGCGTGGGCCAGGGCCAGCTCGAGATGCGCGTACCCGTGCGGACCCAGGACGAGATCGGCCGGCTCGCGCGGCGGCTCAACGCGATGATCGAGGAGATCCGCAAGAAGCTCGAGCTCTCGAAGTTCGTCAGCAAGGCCACCATGGGCACGGTGGATGCCGCCGCATCGGCGATCCAGCGGGTGGGCCAGCGCACGCGGCTGACCGTGCTGTTCTCCGACGTGCGGGGCTTCACCGCGTTCAGCGAGACCGTGGAGCCCGAGGAGGTGGTGGCGATGCTCAACCGCTACCTCGAGGCCCAGGCCGAGGTGGTCGAGCGTCACGGGGGAGACATCGACAAATTCGTGGGCGACGAGCTGATGGCGATCTTCCGCGGCCCCGACATGGAGGCGCGGGCGCTGGCGTGCGCGCTGGAGCTGATCGAGGCGGTCGAGCGGATCGACGATGCGCTGGCGGGCGACGTCCCGCGGCTGCAGATCGGGGTCGGCATCAACGTGGGCGAGGTGGTGCTGGGCGCGATGGGATCGCACAACCGGATGGACTTCACGGTGATCGGCGATGCGGTGAACCTGGGTGCGCGCCTGTGCAGCGCGGCGGAGCCGGGGCAGGTGCTCGTGACGGCGGCGGTGCGGAAGGCGGTGGGTGAGCTGGAGGGTGTGTGCTTCGAGCCGCTGCCGCCCTTGCGTGCGAAGGGCAAGCGCGAGGCGATCGAGGTGTTCGCGGTGCGAGCGGGGGGTGTTTCGGTGGCCGCGACGGATGGTGCGAGCGGGCCTGCATAGCGATCGAGCTCGGCGATCGAGCTCGGCGATGCCGGGCTCGCGGCGGGGGAGGCATGATGTGGCTCACCAAGATCATCCCGTAGGAGGCGGCTGTTCTCAGATTCCGAGCTTTGGTATCCCCCGCTTCCAACGCACGTGCACCATTCCCACTGAATGATGGGGTCATCATTCCCAAGTAGCAGCTATAGTCTGCGAGGCCTATCCGTCCGTGTCATCACTTTCGAGGTTCGCGGTCGCACTGCGTACAGCGGCCCCATGCCCATGACACCAATCGATACAATCCGGTCCACCCACGGGCCATGATGACACGACCCTTCGATGCTCGCATTGGTCCACTTCGATACATATCGATGATTCTTCCCCAAGCCGTGACTTCGCAGACTTCGACGCTACACTGGCACTCATCGTCGAGCCCTCCGTCGATCCATCTACTGGCACGATGCCATCCACATCCCACCCTCGCATCCCGAACCCACTCCCCCGCTCCCTCTCCCGCACCCTCGGAGCTTCCGCTCTGCTGATCCCGCTCATGGTCCCCGGCCGCACCCCCTTCGACGCTCGGCGCGCTCCCTCGTCCGGCACTGCATCCGGCTCCAACGCCGCCCTGCGGCTGCCCGGATCGACCGAGCCTCCGCCCTATGTCGACGATCGCCTCGTCGGGCCCGAGACCCGCGAGGAGCTCGTTCGGGGCCGTCGCGTCCACGCCCTCCCAGCCGAGCCCGAGCACGCGGACCCTCACAGTCTCTTCGACCGCGTCATCGGCAGCCACGCCTCGATGGGCTTCATCACCTCCGCCGATCTCCTCACCCACGCCAGCCAGGGCTCCGACTTCGCCACCGACGTCTGCGTTCGCAAGGGCGGCACCGACCCTCGCACCGGCAATCGCTACCTCGAGGAGCTCGCCTTCGAGGTCGTGCACACCCAGTCGCGGCGGCGCATGACCACCCGCGCCAAGGACCTCACCCAGTGCGGCGTACGCCGGGTCTTTGCCTTCTTCGTGAAGACCGGGGAGGTCTGCGAGTGGTCGCCCCGCAAACGACGCTGGCTCCCCCTCGACCTCGACGGCACGATTTCCGATCCCGCCCTCGTCCGCCCCATCCCCGTGCGTGCCCTGCTCGACGCCGCCGTCGCCGACGACGCAGTGATCGATGCGCTGGACGCCAAGGGCAACCCACGGCTCGCCGAGATTCGCGAGGCAAGCTACGCCAAGGGCCGCGCCAAGGGCCGACTCGAGGCCATCGAGACCGCCTGCGAGCTGCTCACCATCCCGCTCGGCCCGCTCGAGCGCACGCAGCTCGCCGCGCTCGACGATGCCGGCCTCGCCACCCTGCTCGCCCGCGTCAAGGCCGAGCGTCGCTGGCCGTGACCTCGACCGCGCTCGCGCTGGCGCTCACGCGTCGAGCTCGGCCTCGGCCGCGCGGACCAGCGCGGCTTCTTCCTCGGGGGCGTGAGCCACGAGGTGGTGACGGCTGTAGAGGAAGAACCAGAGCAGGCCCACGCCGAGGGCCACGGCGGTGCCGATCACCACGGTGGCCGCGCTGCCGCCATAGAACAGCGTGGAGCTCATGGCGAGCAGCGCAAGCAGCAGCGCGAGCACGGGGGTGAGCGGGTAGCCGGGGGTGCGGTACGGGCGAGGCATGTCGGGCTCGCGACGGCGGAGCACGATGTGGCTCACCATCATCACCACGTAGGAGACCAGGGCGGCGAAGACGGCGATCTGCATCAGGAGATCGGCAGTGGGGACCTTGCCGTCGTTCCAGCGATCGACGAGCTGGATGGTGGCCCAGCCGACGATCGCAGGGACGACGAGCGCCCAGTGCGGGGCCTTGTGGCGGTTGGTACGGGAGAGCCAGCGCGGGAAGTAGCCGGCGCGCGAGAGCGCGAAGATCTGGCGCGAGTAGGCGAAGATGATGCCGAAGAAGCTGGCGACGAGGCCCGCGAGGCCCACGACGGTGACGATCCAGTAGATGGCTCCGCGACCGCTCACGGCCTCGATCGCCGCGGGGAGCGGGTTGGCGCTCTGGGTGAGGGCGGCGGTCCCGATCGCGGCGGGGGCGAGGACGAGGACGAGGGCCGAGAGCGCGACGAGGGAGAGCATCGCGGCGATCATTCCGCGCGGGAGATCGCGGGCGGGGTCGCGGGTCTCCTCGGCGGCCTGGGGGACGCCCTCGACGGCGAGATAGAACCAGCCGGCCGCCGGGAGCGCCGCGAGGATGCCGAGCGGGCCGTGGGGCAGGAAGGCGGTGCCGTCGGGATCGGGGGAGACGTCGTGGAGGCGGGACCAGTCGACGTGCGGGAGCACGGCGATCGCCCAGAGAAAGAGGACGACGACGGAGAGGATGGTGATCGCGAGCAAGAGCCGAAGCGAGGTCTGCGAACCGAGGAGGTTGACCCCCACGAAGATCACGTAAGCCGCGACGGGGACGACCTGAGCGACCCACGACGGTGGCGAGGTGAACATACCGGCGACGTAGCCACCGATGCCAGTGGCGATCACGGCAGGGGCGACGACGTACTCGATGGTAACGGCGAGGCCGGTGAAGTAGCCGCCCCAGGGGCCGAGGGCGCGGCGAGCGAAGGCATAGGGACCACCGGCGACCGGCATTGCGGTGGCGAGCTCGGCGATCGAGAAGATGAGCGCGAGGTAGAGCGCGGCCATGATCGCGGTGGCGAGGAGCAGCCCCCCGAAGCCGCCCGCGTTGAGGCCGAAGTTCCAGCCGAAGTAGTCGCCGGAGATCACGTACCCGACGCCGAGGCCCCACAGCAGGATCGGGCCGGCGGAGCGCTGGAGCGTGCGCTCTTGCAGGTAGGCCGCATCGACGGGCTCGTACTCGACGGACTCGGGCATCGACAGAGAGGGTGGCATGGCGAGCGGGCGGGATCACCCCTCGCGGAGCATCGCGACCGCCCGCTCCTCGAGCTCGCCCAGGCCTGGGTACCCGGCGGTGGTCCGCACGGAATTCGTCCGGCTGAGCGGGGACGCAGTGGGGGTGATCATGCAGCTCGGTCCGGGCGAGCACGGGCCATCGATCCGGCCCACCCACCCACGAGTCATCGTGACACTACCCGTCGATACTCGCATTGGCCCACTTCGATACATGTCGATAATTCTGCCAAGATCCGTGACTCCTCGGATTTCGACGCTACACTGTCACTCATCGTTGAACCCTCCGTCGCCCCCACAACCAGGGCGGCGCCGTGCCGCTCGCGTCGCTCGAGCCGATCCCTCTACTGGCACGATCCCATCCACCTCTCGCTCCGCTCCACGCATCCCGAGCCCCTCCCGAATCCTCGGAGCTTCCGCTATGCTGATCCCGCTCATGGCCCCTGGCCGCCCCCCCTCCGACGCTCGGCGCGCTCCCTCGTCCGGTGCTGGCACCGGCTCCGCCACCGCCCTACGCCTACCCAGCTCGACCGAACCTCCGCCCTACGTCGACGACCGCCTCGTCGAGCCCGAGACCCGCGAGGAGCTCGTCCGGGGCCGCCGCGTCCACGCCCTCCCGGCCAAGCTCGAGCACGCAGACCCTCACAGCCTCCTCGATCGCGTCATCGGCAGCCACGCGACCAAGGGCTTCATCACCTCCGCCGATCTCCTCACCCACACCAGCCGGCGCTCCGACTTCGCCACCGACGTCTGCGTTCGCCGCAGCGGCACCGACCCTCGCACCGGGAATCGCTACCTCGAAGAGCTCGCCTTCGAGGTCGTGCACACCCAGTCGCGGCGGAGCATGACCACCCGCGCCAAGGACCTCACCCAGTGCGGCGTACGCCGGGTCTTTGCGTTCTTCGTCAAGACGAACGAGGTCTGCGAGTGGTCGCCCCGCAAACGACGCTGGCTCCCCCTCGACCTCGACGGCACCATCTCCGATCCCGCCCTCGTCCGCCCGATCCCCGTGCGTGCCCTGCTCGACGCCGCCATCGCCGACGACGCAGTGATCGATGCACTGGACGCCAAGGGCAACCCGCGGCTCGTCGAGATTCGCAATGCAGGCTACACCAAGGGCCGCACCAAGGGCCGCGCCGAGGGCCGCGCCGAGGGCCGCGCCGAGCGTCGGCTCGAGGCCATCGAGACTGCATGCGAGCTGCTCGACATCTCCCTCGGCCCGCTCGAGCGCACCCGGCTCGCCGCGCTCGACGATGCCGGCCTCGCCTCCCTGCTCGCCCGCATCAAGGCCGAGCGTCGCTGGCCATGACCTCGACCGTCGTCGTGAAGCAGAACGCGACCCCGGCCGTGTGAGCCCACTCGTCGACATCCACCTGGCTTCCGCCGGCGGACCACCAGCGCCACGAGCGGAGCAGACCTGTGGCCGATGATCTGCGCATAGCCAGATCCAGCGTGCGGTACACTATCCTCCGCGATGACGGCCTCGATCCCTTCGTCGTTGGAGGAGACGATCTCGGCGGGCACACCCGCCCCCCCGTCGCAATCGTTCATCGAGCTCGCGGCCGGCGATCTCATCGGCCGCTACGTCGTGCTCGACCGGATCGGCGCGGGTGGGATGGGCGTGGTCTATGCAGCGTACGACCCGGAGCTCGATCGCAAGATCGCGCTCAAGCTGCTGCGCTCATGGGCGGTGCCAGGGCGGCGCGCACAGAGCCGCATGCAGCGCGAGGCGCAGGCGCTGGCCAAGCTGGCCCACCCCAACGTGCTCATGATCTACGACGTGGGCACCCACGGCGATCGGCTGTGGCTCGCGCTCGAGCACGTCGAAGGCGAGACGCTGGCGCAGTGGCTCGCGCGGACGCCCCGCTCGTGGCGGGAGGTCGTGACCGTGATGGCGGCGGCGGGCCGCGGGCTGGCGGCGGCCCACGCGACGGGGCTCGTGCACCGCGACGTCAAGCCCGACAACATCATGGTGGGCAGCGACGGCCGCGTGCGCGTGATGGACTTCGGGCTCGCGCGAGCATCTGCACACGAGGACGAGCTCGAAGAGTCGTCGGCCGGGACGAGCACGTCGCCAGAGGCCACCGAAGTGGGCGCGCTCGTGGGCACGCCGGCCTACATGGCCCCGGAGCAGTTCCACGGCGCCAAGGCGAGCGCGGCGAGCGATCAGTTCTCGTTCTGCGTCGCGTTCTACGAGGCGCTCTACGGCGTGCGTCCGTTCCCAGGTGAGAACGTGGCCGAGATCGCCGCCGCGGTGCTCGATGGCGCCGTCGCACCCCCGCCGGCCACGGCCCGGCCCGTGCCCCGGTGGCTGCGCGAGCTGGTCGTCCACGGGCTCGCCCGTCCTGCGACGGACCGGTTCCGCTCGATGGACGCGCTGCTCGACGCGCTCGCGCGCGGGCAGGGACGGGCGCGCAGGCGATGGGTACTCGTGTCGTTGGCAGGAATGCTCGCAGTGGCGGGCGGTGCGGTGGCAGCCAAGCTCGCCATCGATCGCGACGCACAGCGCACATGCGATGCCGAGGGCCAGACGATCGCCGAGGTCTGGCCGGGCCGCGACGAAGAGCGCCGGACCGCGATGCAGACGGCGATGCTGGCAACCGACCTGCCGTTTGCCCAGACGGCGCTCGAGCACACGACCCCGTGGCTCGATCGCCACGCGCAGGCATGGGCCGAGCTGCGTACGTCGGTCTGTGCGCGAGCCGCCATCGAGCGCACGCTCGCGCCAGAGCCGGCCAAGCGCGCTCGCGCGTGCCTCGACCAGCGCCGTGACGAGCTCGAGAGCATCGTCGAGGTGCTCGTCGCCGCCGACGCGGTGACGGTGCAGCAGGCAACGGCGGCAGCAGCGAGCCTCGATCCGATCGAAGCATGTGGCGACTTCCCCATGCTCGAGCGCTCTGGGGGACTCGGCGAGCCCGGTTCTCGGGTGGCCGAGCGAGAGCTACAGCGGCGCTTGTTGCTGGCGGCAGCGTTGCGCGAGACCGGGCGCCGCTCCGAAGCGCTCGCACGGATCGACGAGCTCGTGACCCAGGCGGAATCGCTCGGCTCGCGCTCGTTGCTCGCCGAAGCCCTCCGTCAGCAGGCGAAGGCCGCGGCGATGCTCGGTGACATCGTCAAGGCCGAGCGGGCGGCCGAGCGGGCGTTCTCGATCGCGCTCGGTGAGGGCCATGATCTGCTCGCGCTCGAAGCTGTGATCAACCTCGTGTTGATCGTGGGCTACCACGGCGCGCGTCCGACGGACGGGCTCCGCTGGGCGGAGATCGCCCGAGCGCTCATCCATCGCACCGGGGTCCAGGCTACGCGACTCGAGGGCTTCTACCTCCACGACCTCGCGATCGTGCAGGCGACGGCAGGCGATGCCGAGGCGCTCGCGACGATGGAGCGTGCGCTCGAGCTCATCGAGCGCGAGCTGGGGTCCGAACACCCCGGGACAGCCGGCGTGATCGAGGATCTCGGCGCCATGCTGTTCATGCGCGGGGAGCTGCGGCGATCGCTCGGCTTCCACGAACGGGCGCTCGCGATCAAGGAGGCAGTGCTCGGCCCCACGCATCCGGCCCTCGTTCACACGCTCTCGAACCTCGGGGCCACGTATGGCGAATTGGGCGAGCCCGACCGTGCCATCGCGTATCTCGAGCGTGCCCTCGCAGTGGCGGAGGGCGGCTTCGGTCACAACCACATCGAGGTGGCGACGGCGCTCGAGAACCTCGGCGTTGCGCTGCGCCGCCGCGGCGACGGCGAAGCGGGTCTGCCCAAGCTCCAGCGTGCGCTCCAGATCCGTGAGGCGTCCCTGCCTGCCGATCACCCCTATGTGCTGCGCTCGCTGACGGTGCTGGGTGGCCTCGAGATCGAGCTCGAACGCTGGACGGATGCGCTGCCGCACTGCGAGCGAGCGCTGGCGCTGCACGAGCGGTCACCACAGCCGAGCTCCGACCAGACCATCACCTTGCTCTCGACGGTCGGCGAGGCGCTGGTCGGACTCCACCGAGCGAACGAGGCCATCCCCCTGCTCGAGCGGGCGCTCACTGTCGACGAGGCCGCCGATGCCGACATCCTGGCCGCACCGCGCTTCATGCTCGCGCGCGCGCTCGTCGAGACGGGTGGTGATCGAGCACGCGCGCTCGAGCTGGCGCGGACGGCCGCCGAGGCATTCAACGGCCAGGGGCCCGATGGGAGCGAGCTTGCAGCTCTGGTGAGCCGTTGGATCACCGAGCACTACCCCGATCCGTGAGCTCCAGCCGGTTTCCCCTCACCGCCAGATCAGCGCCAGATCGCCGCCACGCGCCGCTGCACTGCCTGCTCCGCCCGCACGAACCTCGGATCTCCCCGCAGCGGCTCGAGCAGCGGACACCGCTGCAGCCACACGAGATCGATGAGCGCACTGTCGGCGGCGGCCGTGAGCTCGCGAAGCGCAGGCTCGTAGGCCCCCGCAACCGTGAAGATCTCCACCGCCAGCTGCCGCGTGAGCGTGGTGAAGCGGCCGTTGCTCGTCCGCACCTGGGATTCGTCGTGGATGGCCACGGCCTCCTCGAGGGCGAGGCCACCGGACACGAGGCCCGTCCAGCGATGAATGCGGAGCGCCGCGGGCGTCCCGACCTCGTGCAATCGCTCGCGGACTCGCTGGGCGTCCTCGAGATCGCCACGGTAGAGGGCCAGGCGAAACGCCATGATCATGTCACCGATCGAAGACCCCGACGAGGCACGCCACATCTCCTCGAGGCACTCGCGCGAGCGACTCTCTTGACCCTGGAGCTGGGCGACCCTCGCGAGGCCGTACCAGCACATCCTCAGCGACGGATCGAGCTCGAGCGCGAGCTCGAGATGCTGCACGCCCTCCTTGGGTCGCCCCGCCTCGCACTGGATCTGGCCGAGGTACTGGTGAGCCTCGGCCATCGTCGGGGCGAGCTCGAGCGCACGGCCGAGCGCCCGCACGGCCGCGATGAACCCACCGCTCTGGACCTCCCAGATGGCAGTGGCGAGGTGGGTCTCGGCGAGCTCGGGCGCTTGCTGCTGCGCTCGGGCGATGCTCCGCCGGGCTCGATCCATGACGTCACGGCCATACGCGGTGTCGCCATCACCCCACCACGCACGCACGGAGGCGATCGCATGAGCGGCCAGGGCCGCACCAAAGTCGGGGGCGAGCGCGACGGCCTGCTCGAGCATCTCGAGCACCTCCCGGGTCGAACCCTGCGTGGGCTGGCGCTGGATCCGGCGGGCTCGCAGGTAGTGCTCGAGCGCCTCGGGTGGTGCCGAGTCGCGGTGAGCCGCCACCACCAGCTCGATGCGCAGCGCCTCGGCCACCCGGCGGCCGAGCGACTCCTGCAGCGCGAACACGTCTTCCAGGCGCCCGTCGTAGCGCTCGGCCCAGCGCTGCGTCCCGTCGGGATCGATCATCCGTACCGACAGCCGCACCCGATCACCCATGTGCTGCACCACGCCATCGACGACGGCGCCGACCTCCAGCGCCTTGGCGACGGCCGCGGGGTCGCGCTCGTCCGCGAAGCGGCGCGTGGCCCCCAGCGACAGCACCCGCAGCCCTCGCGTGTGCGAGAGGACGTCGACGAGCTCCTCGGCCATCGCGTCGCCGAGGTACGCGTGCTCGCTGACTCCGCGGTAGACGAACGGCAGCACCGCCACCGACTGCGTCCACGACGAGATCGCCGCATAGGGCCGGGTCGCCGTCTCGACGACCAGCGTGGGCGTGGGCTCGGGCACCGCCTCGACCTCGCCCACGAGCGCCCGCAGGCCCAGCTCGAGCTCGCCCGCCGATGCCGGGCGTCCCTCGGGCTCGCGGGCCAGGCAGCGCAGGATGAGCGAGGCCAGCGGATCCTCGACCGCATGGTGTCGACGGGGATCGACCGGGCAGGCCTGCACCCGCGCCAGCGCGGCGCCCAGCACCGAGTCGCTCACGAACGGCAGCACCCCGCAGGCCATCTCGTAGAGGATCACCCCCATCGCGTAGAGGTCGCTGCGCGCGTCGGTGGGCCGGCCGAGGACCTGCTCGGGGGACATGTAGTGCGGCGTGCCCAGCATCGTGCCCGTGCGCGTACCCGACTCCTGGCTGGTGGCGCGTGCGATCCCGAAGTCGGTGATGACCACGCGGCCGTCGTCCCCCACCAGCACGTTGGCCGGCTTGAGATCGCGGTGCACCACGCCTGCCGCATGGGCCGCGGCCAGCCCCGCCGTGATCTGCGTGGCCAGCTCCACCAGCGGGCGCGTGGCCATGGGGGCGCGCTGCTCGATGATGCGCTCGAGCGTGGTCCCGGGGACGTACTCCATGGTCAAGAAGCGGACCAGACCGTCCTCGCCGAAGTCGTGCGTGCGCGCCACGTTGGGATGCGTGACTCGCCGGGCCAGCTTCACCTCCGACACGAAGCGCTCCTGCGCGGTCTTGGTCTCGAGCGTGAGCAGCTTGAGCGCCACGACCTCGTCGAGCTTGCCGTCGCGCACGCGATAGACCGCCCCCATGCCACCGCGGCCGAGCAGGGCCTCGACCACGTAGCGGCCCGCGAATAGATCGCCCGGGCTCAGCATCACCAGGCTGCCAGGCCCAGCCGCCTCGGCGGGCGTGGGGACGACGGTCGATGGATCGGCCGCGAGCGTGTCGGCATCCGCGGAATTCACGGGCTGGAGCGTAGCAAGGGTTCGCTGGGCTCGCTCTGGCCTTGGCGGCCATGCCACCGTTTCGCTTGCGGCCGGCTGAGCGCGACGATACCAATGATGCACGATGCTCGGTCGGGCGACATGGGACGCGTGGTTTCCGGGACTTGCGCTGGCCCTGACGATGCTCGCGAGCTCGGCCTGCGCCCCGCCCTACCCCACGTGCAAGAACCACAAGCACTGCAACGTCCACGTGGGCGAGCGCTGCACCGAGGGCGTCTGCCAGCAGTGCCAGACCGACGCCGACTGCACCGACCAGGCCCGTCCCCACTGCGAGCAGCTCCGCTGCACCGATCGGCTCGCGGCGGAGGCCGATCCCCCGCCGGCTCCGGCTCCGCCGCCCTGTGCTGCCACGACCGATTGCGAGGCGTCGCTCGTGTGCATCGAGGGGAGCTGCGGGGCGTGCACCGAAGACGCGCAGTGCCCCTCGGGCAGCTGTGACCGGAGAGCGGGTCGCTGCACCGCCGCCACCTCCGGGACCGACGCGCCGACGGAGGTCACCGAGGAGGCGGAGGTCGATGCTCCGGCCGCGACCGCGACCGCCCCGGCGTTTGCCCCCGAGCTCACCGATGCATACCGGGCGTGGCTGCTGGCGCGCTGGGAGATCGCACTGCGGGGCAACACGAAGCCCGAGCTCTACGCGCCGTGCCGTGTGGGCCGCCACTGCCGGCTGCGCTGGGAAGCGGACTGGCTGCTGTTCGAGCCGGGCTCCGCCGAGGTCCAGGTCGATCCCGAGCTGGTGCCCATGCTCGCCGACGGGCTGAGCAAGGATCCGAGCGCCCGCCTGCTCTTGGTGGGACACGCCGGGGCCGACGAGGACGAGCCGCAGTCGCTGGCGCTCATCCGCGCCGAGCGGGTGCGTGCGTGGCTGGTGGGCGAGGGGCTCGATGCCAGCCGCATCTCGACGCGGGGGGAGGGAGCGTCTCGCTCGGTCTATCGGGCGTCGGCGGACTCGAAGCGGCAGGCCGATCGTCGGGTGGAGATCCTGCTGAGCAGCGATGCGAGCCCGGTGGGGTGGTGGCCGATGCCGCGTACGGATGGTCCCAAGCGCAAGCCGAGCCGGGACAAGCCAGTGGAGCGGAAGCCGACGAGCGAGCCGACGCCTGCGCCTGCGGCTGATCCTGTTCCCAAGCCCGAGCCCGAGCAGCGCCCGCCCTCGTCACCGGCCCCCGCACCCGCACCCGCTCCTGCCCCTGCCCCTGCCCCTCGAGCCGGCTGACGGGAGGACGATGGTTCCAGGGTCGGCCTCATGGCCTTCTTCGGGGTTGCCACACCCTGGCGTTGACCGAGCTCGTGGGACAGCGGCGAGCTTCTGGTGCGCGACGGACTCAAGCCGATAGCCCATTCGTGTGGATGAGACCGAGTGTGGAGCGCGAGACGGGCAGCATGCTGATGGGGGCTCATAGTCGACGGATATAGCGACCGGCGTTTGGATCCGGGGTAATTGGATCGTTTGGGACACCAGACGAACCGGACATTTGGGCACCGGCCGAGCCCAGTGCATGGGATTGACAATCACGACGCGGATCGGCTCTAGTCGAGGTGTGCGATACTTACGCGGATTCGAGTGGTTGGCCTTCCTCGTGCTGACGCTGGCGATTCAGGGTGGGTGTGCAAGCGATCTGTCGGCCCTGCCGGAAGATGAGACGAGCAGCGGGCACGGTGAGGTCGGCTCGTCGGGGGTCGCGAGTATAGGGACGCTGGATACGAGCGCGGGCGAGATCAGTGACACCGGCATCGAGCCCGGCTGTGGTAATGGGATCGTCGACGAGACGAGCGGTTGCACGCCTGGCATGCCGGTGCTGGACCTGAGCTTCTCCCAGGTCAAGCGGTTCGATTTCAGTTGGTCCGCCGTACAAGGAGCGGAGTATTACCAAGTGCACCAGAGCGCGACGCTCGGGGAATCATATATACAGATCGGGGAGGACATCGTCGGTGAATCGGTGTCCTTCGAGATGCCGCTGTGCTTCCGGCTGGAGGCGAGCTACAAGCTGCGAGCGTGCAATGCGGTGGGATGCACGGATTCGGCGGTGGTGGACGTAGTGGGGTCGCTGGCGGAGGCGGTGGGGTACGTGAAGGCGTCGAACACCGGGGCGAACGACTACTTCGGCTATAGCGTGGCGCTGTCGGGAGACGGCAACACCCTCGCTGTGGGCGCTTACGAAGAAGACAGTAACGCGACGGGCATCGGGGGCAATCAGGCCGATGACAGCGTCGGCGACTCAGGAGCGGTCTACGTGTTCGTACGCGATGAAGCAGGGGCCTGGTCGCAGCAGGCGTACCTCAAGGCCTCCTACACCGGGACGAGCGACTTCTTCGGCTCGCGCTTGGCGCTGTCGGAAGACGGCAACACCCTCGCCGTCGGAGCCCACGGCGAAGGCAGCAGCGCGACAGGCATCGGGGGTAACCAGACCGACAACAACGCCTCCGGCTCAGGAGCAGTCTACGTATTCGCGCGCAATGGAGCGGGGGCCTGGTCTCAAGAGGCTTACATCAAGGCCTCCAACACCGGGGAGAGCGACGTCTTCGGCTCGAGCTTGGCGCTGTCGGGAGACGGCAACACCCTCGCGGTCGGCGCCCCCAGCGAAAACAGCAACGCGATGGGCATCGGGGGCAATCAGGCCGACGACAGCGCCACCGACTCCGGAGCAGTCTACGTGTTCACGCGTGATGGAGAAAGGGCCTGGTCGCAGCAGGCGTACCTCAAGGCCTCCAACACCGGGGAGAGCGACTTCTTCGGCTCGAGCGTGGCGCTGTCGGGAGACGGCAACACACTCGCCGTGGGCGCCCACCAGGAAAGCAGCAACGCGACGGGCATTGGAGGCGATCAAGCCAACGATAGCGCCACCCACTCCGGAGCGACCTACGTATTCGTGCGTGATGAAGGGGCTTGGTCACAGCAGGCCTACCTCAAGGCCTCCAACCCCGGACCCGGCGATCACCTCGGTTATGCCGTGGCAATGTCGGTGGACGGCAACACACTCGCCGTGGGAGCTCTTCTCGAAGCCAGCAATGCGATGGGTATCGAGAGCGACCAGACCAACAACGGCGCCATTGGCTCTGGAGCGGTCTACGTGTTCGTGCGTGATGGAGAAGCGGCCTGGTCGCAACAGGCGTACGTCAAGGCCTCCAACACGGAAACGGGCGACCACTTCAGCGAGAGCTTGGCGCTGTCGGGAGACGGCAATATCCTCGCTGTCGGCGCCGCCGTCGAAGGCAGCAACGAGACGGGCATCGAGGGCAACCAGGCCAACAATAGTGCCATCGGCTCTGGAGCGGTCTACGTGTTCGCCCGCGATGGCGCGGGGAGCTGGTCGCAGCAAGCCTACGTCAAGGCGTCGAACACCGGGGGGGGGCGACTCCTTCGGCACTGGCGTGGCACTGTCGGGAGATGGCCACATCCTCGCCGTGGGCGCTCACGCTGAAGACAGCAGCGCAACGGGCATCGGGGGCAATCCGAACGACAGCACCGCCACCAACGCTGGCGCTGTCTACCTCTACTAAGCTCGGAGGATCTGCAGGTCGAGAAGTCGCTGCTGAACGATCCGTTGGTGTCGTGGGAGCGGCGGAAAACGTCAGGATCTCCCGAGATTCGCCGGAATAGCGTCTCGAGGCCTGCCATGTCGATCGCAGCCAGCTCGCGTCTGCGGCTCTCGTCAGCTCGATGTGAAAGGTGCAGCACAACGCTTCCACTCCTTGCCGCAGGCCTCGCTCGTGACCTTCCTGGAGGCCGCTGTTCGAGCCGCTTCGAGCGCTTCGATGAAGGGAGGCCGCTGAGCCTCCGCGAGTAGCCACCGTTCCATCCCGCCCTGGTCCAACTGGACCCACCCCCTGGTCGAATTCTCCCAGTTGCGCGAGCCACCTCCTCACCTCATGGTCATCGCATCGCTAGACCCGTCCGCGTCCGCAGCTCGCAGCCCCCGAGCGCGGCCCTCGACTGCACGCGCGCACTGGCCACCCATCCACTCCGCGAGGCCCCATGAGCACCCCCGATGATCCCGACCACCACCACCCCGACCCCGCCGCGCTCGATCCCTCCGACGACCCTGCCGACAACCCGCACGACGCCTTCGTCAAGCGCGTCCTCACCTCCCCCGAGTCCGCGGGCGTCGAGCTGCGGTTCATGCTTCCGGCCTTGCTCGTCGAGCGGCTCGATTGGGCCACGCTACGGGTCGTGCCGATCTCCTTCGTCGATGCCAATCTCGCCAAGCACGAGAGCGACATCCTCTACGCCGTCGATCTGGCGGACACCGGGCGCACCGTATTCGTCTACGTGCTGCTCGAGCACCAGAGCACCATCGATCGCATGATGGCGTGGCGGTTCCTCAAGTACCTCACCTGCATCTGGGAGCGCTGGGAGAAGGACCAGCCCGGCACGATCACCGCGCTGCCGCTCATCGTGCCCCTGCTCATGTTCCAGGGCCCCGCGGGCTGGACGGCCCCGCGCCGCCTCTCCGCGCTCTTCGACCTCCCGCCCGAGCTGGCCACCCTCGCCACCTTCCCCGTCGATCTCGTGTTCGACATCGATGATCTACGTGAGGCCGTCCTCGCCGACCGCCTCGCCCGCGACGCCGTGGTCGCCTTCGTGGAAGCCACCCGCGCCGTCCTGCTTGCGACACGCTCTCCGGTCCCGCTCGACCCAGCGCTTCAGGCTCGGCTCCTGGCGCTCGGCTCGCACATCGCTCTCATCGAGCGCGACCTGGGGCTCTCCGCGGTGCACACGCTCATCCGTTACGTCACGTCGGCCTTGCCCCCGGGCTCCCCTGTACGAGATACAATCCTCGGCGTCATCAGCGAGGAGAAACGCATGATGTACCTCAACGTGTACGACGAGATGCGAGCCGAAGGCCAAGCCAAGGGCCAAGCCGAAGGCCAAGCCAAGGGCCGTGCCGACGGCAAGGCCGCAACCTTGCTCAAGCTGCTCACCCATCGTGGCCTCGTGCTCGACGAGACCCTCCGCGCCCGCGTGGCCACCTGCACCGACGAGGCCCAGCTCGATCGCTGGTTCGACCGCGCGCTCACGGCCGCCACCATCGCGGCCATCTTCGCCGAGCCGTAGCCCACCCCGCTCGCGCGGCCGCGCGCCATGCTGGTAGGGCCGATCTTCGTCCCCCGATCGCCGCGTACGAGGCGGTCGAGCGCCTCGACCCCATCGAGCTTGCGACAACCGGGCGGGTGATTCGTTCCTCGACGTCACGGTCATCGATCTCACTCGTGTGACAGCCGGTGATCACGGCCATCTGGGCGAATTGCCCAAGCGACTCGAGCGGAAGCGGTCAGCGATTGAGCAAATTGCCCAATTCGTGCAGCTAGGTCGGGCTAGCATGCAGAATTCGATTCTCAGCCCGGGCGTGATCGCGTAGGGTGGATCGTGATGGTGACTCCAGCGGTGGCAGGTTCTCCGGTCGCGTTCTTCGAGGCGAGGCGCAGGGTGGTGGACGAGGAGCTGGCGTTGCTCGCCGACGAGCACGCCAACATCGAGGCACTCCAGCGGCAGCTCCAGCGGCGCAAGGAGATCCTCGACGGGCGGTGGAAGCCGTTGATGGCCGAGCGAGACCTGCTCGACCAGAGGATCTGGGACGGCCAGACGCCGCCGAGCGGGCCCAAGCCGCCAGTCGTGCCCACGGGAGCGGCCGCGCGGGGTCCGAGAGACCTTGCGTCGGAGCCGTGGGACTTCGAGGGGCTCGAGCTGGCGAGCTGAGAGCGGCGCGCGGGGCACCGACGAGCTTCTGGTGCTCGACGGGCTCGAGCCGATGACCCGTTCGTGCGGATGAGTCGAATAGTGAAGCCGGCGTTTGGATCCACGGTGGTTGGGTCGTTCGGGACACAAACGAAAACGGACATTTGGGCACCGGCCGAGCCCGGTGCAGGGATTGACAGTCACGAGGAGGAACCGCTCTAGTCGAGGCATGGAGCTCTTACGCGGATTCGGGTGGGTGGCGTGTCTCATACTGGCGCTGGCGATCGAGGGTGGATGTGCGAGCGATCTGCCGGCGGCGTCGGACGTGGAAACGAGCAGCGGAGACGGTGAGAGCAGCTCGTCGGAGGTCGCGAGCAGCGAAACGCTCGATGACACCGGCGTCGACGATGCATGTGGGTACGAGCCGAGCGGGTGTAGGCCCGCCATGCCGGTGCTGGACCTGAGCTTCTCGCAGGTCAAGCGGTTCGACTTCAGCTGGTCCGCCGTGCAGGGGGCGGAGTACTACCAAGTACACGAGAGACCGTCGAACGCGGAGCAGTATGAGCAGGTCGGGGAGGACATCATCAGCGAATCGGTGTCCTTCGAGATGCCGCTGCACTTTCGACTGGGGGCGAGCTACGTGCTGCGAGCTTGCAATGCGGCGGGATGCACGGATTCGGCAGCGGTGGACGCGATGGGGTCGCTGGCGGAGGCAGTGGGGTACGTCAAGGCGTCGAATACCGGGGAGCTCGACGAATTCGGCTACAGCATCGCGCTGTCGGGCGACGGCAACACCCTCGCCGTGGGCGCTCACTGGGAAGCCAGCAGCGCAATGGGCATCGGGGGTGACCAGGCCAACAACGACGCATCCGAAGCTGGAGCGGTCTACGTGTTCGTGCGTGATGGAGCAGGGACCTGGTCCCAAGAGGACTACATCAAGGCCTTCAACACTGAGGAGGGCGACTACTTCGGCGAGAGCGTGGCGCTGTCGGGAGACGGCAATACTCTCGCCGTGGGCGCCGACGGGGAAGACAGCAGCGACGACAACCAAGAAGGCAACAACAACAAGACCAACGCGGGAGCTGTGTATGTGTTCGCACGTAATGGAGCGGGGGGTTGGTCCCAGCAGGCCTACGTCAAGGCGTCGAACCCCGATCCGAACGACCACTTCGGCTGGAGCCTGGCCCTATCGGGAGATGGCAACACCCTCGCAGTGGGCGCACGCCATGAAGACAGCAGCGCGATGGGCATCGGTGGCCTCGAGACCGACGACAGCGCCACCAACTCTGGAGCGGTCTACGTGTTCGTGCATGATGGAGCAGGGGCATGGTCGCAGCAGGCCTACGTCAAGGCCTCCAACACCGGGGTAGGCGACGAGCTCGGCATTAGCGTGGCACTGTCGGAGGATGGCAATACCCTCGCCGTGGGCGCCCATGGCGAAGACAGCGACGCAGTGGGCATCGGGGGCAACCAGAACGACAACAGCGCCGACGACTCTGGAGCGGCCTACGTGTTCGTGCGTGATGGAGCAGGAGTCTGGTCGCAGCAGGCCTACGTCAAGGCCTCCAACACTGAACATGGCGACGCATTCGGCGCTAGCGTGGCGCTGTCGGGAGACGGCAACACCCTCGCCGTGAGCGCCGTTTGGGAAGACAGCATCGGGACGGGCATCGGGAGTGACCAGGCCGACGACAACGCCGACGACTCTGGAGCGGTCTACGTGTTCGTGCGCGATGGAGCAGGAACATGGTCGCAGCAGGCCTACGTCAAGGCCTCCAACACCGAAGCGGACGACCAGTTCGGCACTAGCGTAGCGCTGTCGGGAGATGGCAACACCCTCGCCGTGGGCGCCCATGGCGAAGACAGCAACGCGATGGGCATCGGGGGCGAGCAGGCCAGTAACAGCGCCAGCGACGCTGGAGCGGTCTACGTGTTCGTGCGCGATGCGACAGGAGCCTGGTCGCAGCGGGCCTACGTCAAGGCGTCGAACACCGGGGCGAGCGACTGTTTCGGCCATGGCGTGGCGCTGTCGGGAGCTGGCAACACGCTCGCCGTAGGCGTGCACCATGAAGACGGCAATGCGACGGGTATCGGGGGCAACCAGGCCGACAACAGCGCGCATGACTCGGGTGCCGTCTACCTGTATTGAGGCCCTTCGCGCATCGGGTACCATCCCCCGATGGCTTCGCTCCACGATCGCCTGCTACTCCTCGAGCGAGCCTGGCGCGAGGCCGACGATCACTTCGCGCGATCGCTGAGCGTTGGCGTCACGAGCCTCGACCATGCGCTCGCCCAGACGAGCGCATGGGTCGAGCACGCAGCCGCGCTCGCCCGCGAGCTGGCGCTCGTTCCCTCGCTGCGCGTCGCACTGGTGCGCGAGGGCCTGTGGACCACCACCGAGGCATTCGAGAGCTGCCTACGCTACCCGCCGAGCGCATGTGGGCACTTCATCGAGCTGCTCCCCGTGCTCCCCGACGACATCATCGACGCCCTCATCGAGCACGTCTGCGCCCCACGGTGGCGACGGCAAGACTTCGATCACGTCGGGCTCTGGGTGACCGGCAAGAGCGGCGGCGACACGCTGCTCGTGCACCTCTGCGCCCGGCTGCTCGCACGCGACGAGCTCCTCCGCGCCGGCGCTCTCTTCGAGACGATCGAGCATGCCGGCGCTCGCATCGACGCGCTCGAGCTCCTGCGTGCCTCCTGGCGCGAAGACGCATTCTTGCGAGCACGCAGCGATCTACGCGAGCGCTGCCGTCGCTTGGATCCGATCCGTCGCCACTACGCCCTCTGCGAGCTCAGCCGCCTCTACCTCCCGGCCGAGGCCTTCACATGCGTCGAAGAAGCCATCGCGGGCCTGCCAGCGGGGCACGGCTGGGCGCACACCCCCGGGGGGCTGATGCTGATGCTGCTGGCCGAGCCGGTGATCGAGGCGCTCGATCGCGATGGGCTCCGCGACCGACTCGTCGCCTGGGCCGAGCGCGAGGGCGAGCGACTCTGGGACGACATCACGGGCGAATACCACGATCGCCTCGCAGTCGCGCTCGGCCGCCCGGTCGAAGCTCCGGATCCGCCGCCGCGCTTCGACGCCAGCGCCATCGACGAAGCCGCCCGCGGCGAGCTCGGGGCCTTGTTGCGCAACCACGAGGCGATCCCCGATGCACTGCTCGCTCCGGCGATCGAGCACCTGCGCGCCGCGGTGGTGCTCGATCCATCGCATCCATGGCAAGTCTCGATCCTGCTCCGCCTCGCCATTCGAGCCCACGACGAGTCGGCGCTCGCGTGCGTGGCCGAGCACGTCGAGGCCGTCGAGTGGCACCGGTACTCCGCACCCCACCCGATCTGGTCGAAACCCGAATTCGTGCGGCTGCCACGCGACACCCGGCACCGCTTGCTGACCACGGCCGTCGATCGCCTGCGCGCCGCGGCAAAGCCCCGGCTCGAGTCGGACGCCTACCTGCTCCGTCAGCAGCTCGACGCGGATCCGCCCGCGCCCATGGGTAGCCCAGAGCTCGGTGCACGCTGGCTGGCCGGTGCTCGCATCGATGCCGAGCCGCGCGACGCGAGCGATCGCTGGCAGGTCGCAGCGCAGCTATGGGGCCAGAGCGGGCTCGTCCTGCTGCACCAAACGATCGTCGCGCCGGTTGAATCGCACGGATGACAATCCTACGGCTGCGGGCCCGTCTACCCCGCAGCCCCGGCTCACGAGACCCGCACCGACCCGGCCGGCTCCACCCCAAAGATCGCCGCAATCATCCCCTCGAGCCGCACCGCCCCGGGATCTCGACCCGCCTGCCCAGCCAGCCTCCGCTCCGCATCGAGGCGCGCCGGGCAGTACCGCAGCGCCCGCGGCAGTCGCGGAACCGCAGCCCGGATCGCCCGCTCCAGCGCCGCCGCGCTCACCTGCGCGAGCGGCCCGTCGTCGAGCCCGAACGGCTCCCGCATCGCCTCCGGCATCCACCGCGCGGTGAGCCGGCGCAGCACCCAGAACACCGGCTCGCTCTCACGACGCGGGGCTTGCAGCACCCCCCGGGCCAGCGTGCGGGCGTCATCTCCGACCACCAGTGTCCCCGAGGCGATCACGCCATCGAAGTACCGTCGAAAGTCGCCCCAGTCCGACGGAAATCGCTCCTTCGGAATCCCGAACAGCCCGAACAGATCACCCGCCTCGGCCACGAGCCGGTCCTTTTCGACCACCGACAGCGGCCCAATGAAGATCTCATGGGTGAGCACACTCGTATCGACGACTGTCGCCGCCACCCACAGAAGGCGCTCGATCTGATTGGCAGAGTAACGAGCCCCCGCCCGCTGCCCACCGTCATCCGCACGCACGCTGCCGTTGATGCGCGAGTGCTTGCCGTGCACCTCGCGAGCAAGGCGCAGCATGGTGGACCCCTCGCCAAACACCATGCCGTACATGTACTCGAGCGTGCGGTGCAGCCGACTCGAGGCCTCGTCCACCAGCGCCGAGTGCTCCACGAGCGCCTGCGCGCTGATCGGATCCGCGAACTGCAAGAGCAGCGCCCGCGCAGCCCCCAGCAGGTTCACGGTCTCGCCGTACACGTGCCACACCACGGTATCAGGAGTCGACAACGACTCCACGCCCTCGACATGGCGTAGCCCGTCGAGGCGGGCTTCGAACGCGTCGAAGTCCACCTCGTCGGGGTGCCCCGGCGAGGGCGCGTCGAGACGCGGTACATCGGCGTCGAACGATCGCTGCAGCAGCGGCACACAGCCACCGCACACGCTGCCGGCCCCGGTGCGCGCCCCGAGCTCGGTCACACTGGCACAGCCATGCTCCCGCTCGCGCTCGATGTCACGAAGCGAAAGACCCAGGCACCCGCACACGAGCCGCTCGCGGCCGGTGGCGGGGGCACCGAGGCGCCCGGTCCAGCGGAAGCGCTCGAGCTCGCCGCGCGTGAGCCTCTGTCCATTGCGCAGCCGCTCGCCCGCGGCCGCGGCCGCGGCCAGATCGCCCTCGAGCCGGATCGACACGAGGCGATCGCCGCGATGGCCGAGCTGCCGGCGCGTGCCAGCGGGCGCCCGCTCGTGCTCCACGTGCTCGGTGGCCGGCCCCTGGCCGTCTTCGCAGGCGAGCAGCACCACCGGGCGATCGACGAGCTTGGTGGCGGTGAACGAGCGGCCGCCGCCGAGGCGGGTCACCGATGTGAGGCACGGCTCACCCTCGTGGGTGCCGCGGTACACGGCCGAGGTGCGGGCGCCGTCGGGCGAGGCGTGGAGCTGCGAGAGGCTGGCCAATAGATCGCCGAGCTTGGGCTGCTCGCCGCACCAGCGGGCAAACGCGCGGGCGTCGAGGCGGTTGGCGACCACGTCGGTCTCGGCGACCACGGTGGCGGTGCGGGGCACGTTCATCAGCACCGCCCGCTCGCCAAAGCACTCACCGGGGCGCACCTGCGAGATCACGGTGCCGGCCTGCTCCACGCGGGCCAGCCCCTCCACGAGGTACCACGCGGCATCGGCGGGCTCGTCCTCGCGCATGATCACCGCACCGGCGGCGAACCTCCGCGTCTCCACCTCGGTGGGCGGCGCGTCGACCCACGCGGCACCGAGGAGCGCCGTCAGCTCGTCGCGCGGGCGCTCGGGCGCGAGCGCTCGATCGCCGAACAGCGCCGCGCCTGCGATGCGCCGCAGCGCCTCGCCGCTCACGCGCCAGAGCCGGGTCGCGCCCACGGTACGCGCACCCGCGGTGCGGACCCCCGGACCCGCGGGATCGAGGCCGCGCTCCCCGAAGCACTCGCCGCGATCGAGCCGCGCGATCGTCTCGCCGCCGAGCACGATCTCGATCGCGCCGCTCTCCACCAGGTAGAACGCGTCGGCCTTGTCACCGGCGGAGAACAGCAACTCACCGCTCTCGCGCACCACGGGCTGCGCCGCGTGGAGCAGGCCGGCGAGCTCGACATCGGAGAGACGCGCGAGCAAGGGGTGCGGGCGGAACATCCGAAACGCGGCCGACGAGGGCGGCGGCGGCAGCTCGATCACGCGCGCCGCCGTACGGGCCTGCAGGTGCAGCGCCTCGCCGAGCTCGAGCAAGAGCGGCGCCCGCCCGGTGATGAGGGCGCCGGCTCGCTCGATCGCGAGCTCGCCGCGCACCACGAACAAGAGCCCCGCACCGGAGCAGACGTGGCGCTGGCCGGCCGCGAGCTCCACCACCGTGCCCTGGGCCAGGAACGCGAAGCGCGAGGCCCGGCTCATCAGCGCGAGCGTGGGATGGGTCTCGGCGGAGTACTCGAAGCGCCGCTCGGCGTAGCGCGCCCAGATCGCGTCGGCGAGCACGGGGTCGGCGTCCATCGCCTCGAGCAACGCGCGGCGATCGATCCGAATGAGCGTGGTCCGGGTGGCGGTGCGAGCCGAGGCCGTGCGGGGCTCGCCGCCGAGCGCACCGATCTCGCCGAGCACGTCGCCGGGGTCGAGCTGATCGAGCAAGACGTCCTCGCCACCACGCGAGGCGGTGACGTGGACCGCCCCGCTGTCGATCACGTAGATCTCGTCGCCTTGCTGACCCTGGGTCATCAACGTGTGTCCGGCACGGTGGTCGACCACCTTTGCCCGGCTCGCGAGCGCGGAGAGACGCGCGTCGTCGAGCCCTTCGAACAGCGGCACCGAGCGTAGGCGCCGGCGGACCTCACGGGGCAGGAGCACCTGCGAGACGAGCGGCAGGTGGTGGGCGCGGGCACGCAGGCTCTCGAGGCGGTGGCTGCCCTTCTCCTGCGCGATGCGGGCGGCGGCGCTTGCAATGACGGGGCCCGAGAGCGGCACGAGCGTGAGCAGGCCATGGCCCTCGTCGTAGCCGGGGTTCTGCTCGAGATAGAAGCGCACGTCGGGCTTGTCGCAGCGCCGCCAGAACGCGCGCTCGGCCTCGGTATCGCGGGTGCGCCAGCCCACCTGACGCACCAGCGGATCCTCGCCCACGCGCGGCAGCCCGAAGCTGTCGCCGAGCTCCGACATGAGCGCGCGCAGCTCGGCGTCGGGCGGGGTGTCCACGCTCGGCCACACCGGGCGCACGTACTTGCAGACGATGTGATAGCTGGTGGGGTGGACCAGGCAGCCGAGGTAGTAGAACGGCACCCCGCGGTTGCGTGCCGCGACGCGGATCACCTCGGCGAGCCCGAACTGCAGGTGGGAGGCGTGGCCGCGGCGCTCGCGGAGCACACCCGTCTCACCGCGCGCGATGATTGCCGGTCGGCCGCGGAAGACGCGACGGAAGTAGTGCGCCGCGAAGTAGCCGAACACCTCGCCGTGCTCGTCGCGATGGACGAGGATCCGCGTCTCGTCGGCGGGTGAGTCCACCACGTAGTGTATGAACGCATCGCGATCCACGCCGTCGAAGATGCGAGAGTGCACGGAATAGAGCGAGTCGATGAAGGCCTCGCGGGCAGAACCATGGAGCGTCGACGGGATCACGACGTCGCTGCGTGCCGGCATCGCAAGCATCATGCGGATACGAGCCGCCCGAGCACAAGCAGGGCGGTCGGCGCCCACGTGCTCCTCGAGCGCTCCTACTGCCAATTCGCCTCGCTCGGCACGCGCCTGCGCTCGACCCGCACGCACGGTGTCGGGTTTCGACGGGCTGGCGGCTGGTTTTGGTCGTCCGGTATTCTCTTGCCGCGGTCTTCGAGGCCGTCGCACGGAGCACACACGCATGAAGACGGGAATGCCTGAAGTCGATCGGATGATCGCCGAGGTGGGAGCTGCGGCGGCGAGCAAGTACGGTGCGGCCGCGGTCGCACGCATCGCATCGAGCACGCTGCCGAGCTACGAGCCAGCGACCTGGGTGGACGAGCGCCAGCGGCCGACGTGGGTGTACACGCCGGGGCTGGTGGCGCGCCCGTTCTGGGCGCGCGAGCAGTGCGGTCGCCTCACCGAGATGATCGTGGCGTTCGAGCAGGCGCGAGAGCAGCTGGTGGTGGAGATCGCGGGCTTCGATCCCAAGACCATGGGCGTGCCCTACGACCACCTCTCGGTGGATCCCGATCGCATCCGCGGCTGGAAGAACCTGTTCTTCTACCGCGACCACCAGCCCGACGTGGAGCTGCTCACCAAGGTGCCCACGCTGCGATCGATCGCGGAGCGCTTCGGGCCCGAGCAGCTCGATCGATTCGAGCTGTTCCTGTCCGTGCTCGAGCCCGGCACGCACATCCCGTCGCACTACGGCGGCAGCAACGCGAAGCTGACGCTGCACCTCCCGCTCGTGATCCCCGAGGGCGACACCGCGATCCGGGTGGATACCGAGACCCGCGGCTGGGAGAGCGGCGACATGATGATCTTCGACGACACGTTCGAGCACGAGGCCTGGAACCGCACCAGCCAGCCCCGCGCCGTGCTGCTGCTCAAGGCGTACCACCCCGAGCTCACGGTCGAGGAGGTGGGCGTGCTCGAGATGTTCGCCCCGCTCAGCACCAAGGTGTACCGCGCGCTGCTCAAGGACAAGGGGCGCGGGATGATGTAGCCGGAGATCCGCATGGCACGACCCGTCGTCCACAGCGCGCCCGTCATCCCGAAGCTGCTCTCCGAGGCCGAGCGGACCGCGCTGGTCGACGGACTCTTGGAGGTGTACAGCGAGATCTTCGCCGGCGGGACGCGGGACTACATCGCCAACGGCCTCGTCTCGCCGAAGTCCGAGCTCACGACGATCCTCGTGCATCGCAATGCCGAAGGCCGGATCGTGGGCTACTTCGCGATCCACTTCTTCGAGCGGCGGTTCCGCGGCGCGCCCATCACCGTGGTTCGGTCGTCGGTGGGCATGCTGCGGGCGTACCGCGGCCGTAATTCCAACATCGCGTGGGCGCTCCGGGTGCTGCTCGAGCAGCGGCTGGCACACCCGCGGCGACCGTTCTACGGCATGGGCTCGATGGTCCACCCGTCGAGCTACCTGCAGGTCGCGCGGTACGTGGACATGTTCTGGCCCGCGCCCGACGAGCCGGTGCCGCCCGATGTGCTCGAGCTCATCGTCACGCTGGCCGACGAGCTCGGCATGAAGCGCATCGACCCCGAGCGGCCGCTCGTACGCGCAGGCTCGATGCCCACCCGGCAGACCGAGGCCGAGCGCGACTACTGGCAGCGCTCCGACAAGCCCGCCGCGCGCTTCTTCGTGGCGATGAACCCCACGTACGGCGAGGGCAGCGGGCTCGTGACGCTGTTCCCGATCACGTTCTCCATGCTGCTGGGGCTCGGCTCGCGTATCGCACGTGACAGGACCAAGCTCTTGGTGGACGGGGCGCTCGTGAGGACCCGGCGGCTGCCGCTCGCCGATCGGCTGTTCCGGCCGGTGGTGCGCCGGCACCTGCGGGCGGTGCCGCTGTTCGGGGCGCTCGACGACCGGGGCCTCGCACGAGTGGTGGAGCTGTCACGCCTGGTCACGCTCCCGGCCGGCAAGACGCTCTTCCGGGAGGGCGACGAGGGTGACGACCTCTACGTGCTCCACCGCGGCGCGGTGACGGTGCTCTCGGGCTTGGCCGGTAGCGAGGCGATGATCGATCAGCTCGGCGCGGGCGCGCTGTTCGGCGAGATCGCGGTGCTGGCCGGAGGCCGCCGCAAGGCCACCGTGCGCACGGTGATCCCCACGACGCTCGTGCGCATCCCGGGCGAGCGACTCCGCGAGGCGATGCACACGGCGACGCTCGGCGACGCGATCTGGGAGGTGTTCGCGGGGCGGATCTTCGACGATCACCTGCGCGCCGACGCCCGCTACCAGGCGCTCGGCCGCCGCGGCAGGCTCGACTGGATCCAACGGGCGCCACACGTGGTGCTCGAGCCCGGCGCCGAGGTATCGACCACGGGCGTGGCGTTCGTGGTGGTGTTGCGAGGGTCGGTGCAGGTCGAGTCGGGCACCGGGGTGCGCGTCTCGGAGGCACCGAACGTCATCGAGATCGACGCGTCGACGCGCATCCGCGTGATCTCGGAGGCAAGGGTGGTGCTCGTTCCGCCGCGCTGACGAGCGCCCCCGCATTGCGTGTATTCTGGCGATCGCAGCCCCGCAGCGTCCCCGGAGTCACCCCATGCAAGATCCTGGCGCCCAGCCATCCTCCCACGGGTTCTCGCACACGCTCGCCCGCCTGGGCACGCTGCCGATGGCGGCGACGATCGTGGTCGGCATCAACGCGCTCTACATCGCGCTGGTGGCGTTCGGGAACATCACCGACTTCGACACCAATCAGCCGTTCGTCGAGCACGTGCTGGCCATGGACACGACGAACTTCGGTGGCAAGCCGGGTGAGGGCCTCGACCCGGACACGATCTGGCGGGCCATCGACGCCACGCCGCTCCAGAACGCGGCCTACATCGGCCTCATCGCCTGGGAGACCCTCACCGCGATCGTGCTGCTATGGGCAACCGGGGCGCTCTTTCGCGCCCGCAACGGTCCCACCGCCGAGCTCGCCCGCGCGCGCAGCCTGGCGACGCTCGGCCTTCTGGCCCTCGTGATCCTGTTCTTCGGCGGCTTCATCGTGATCGGCGGCGAGTGGTTCCAGATGTGGAAGTCGACGACTTGGAACGGCCTCGACCCTGCATTCCGCAACTCCACGCTCGCGCTGTTCGGGCTGGTGCTGCTGCACATGCCTACGCGATCGACGAGCGAGAGCGAGCCCGCGAGCGTTCGCTGATATCATCAGCCCTCCACCATGCGCACCCGGACGAAGATCCTGCTCGGTCTGTTGCTCTGCGTCACCGGCGTGGTCGGCTACGGCTACGCGAAGTATCGCGAGCTCACCGGCCGTCGCTGGGACGTGGTCTCGATCGACACCCTCCCCACCTACCAAGACGAGGGCCGACTTGCGCGGGCCTGGACGCTGCCGGTCGCTCACGAGTACGCCGACGGGATCCGCTACCAGACCAGGGGCTCGAGCTGCGGCCCCGCGAGCCTGGCCAACATCCTCGGCTCGCTCGGGGACGACGACGACACCGAGGACGAGATCCTCGAGGGCACGGGCTATTGCTGGCTGGGTCAGTGCATCCCGGGGCTCACCCTCGACGAGGTCGCCGAGATCGCACGCGCCAAGACCGACGCCGAGGTCACGGTGATCCGCGACCTCGATCTCGAGGGCTTCCGCGAGCACCTGCGCCGCAGCAACGAGCCCGGGCGGCGCTATCTCATCAATTTCCACCGAGGCCCCCTGTTCACCACGGGCGGCGGCCACCACTCGCCGCTCATCGGGTACCTCGAGGACGAGGATCTGGCGTTCGTCCTCGACGTCAACGAAGCGTTCGAGCCGTGGCTGGTGCCCGCGCCCCGGCTGTTCGCGGCAATGGACACCGTCGACGACAGCACCGAGCTCGAGCGCGGGCTGCTGCTGTTCGAGCCCGGGTGATCATCCTCCTCGGAGCTTCGCCGCCGCACGATCCTCCAGCTCGACGTTCATACGCTCGCGCTCGAAGTCCGCCTCCGTTACGAGCTCCGCAAGCACCAGCAGCGAAGGCACGGGAATCGTGTCCGACAGTCGGTCGGTGGCAGCAGCACCGGCCAAGACGCGGGCAACGCAGCTCGCATACGCGACCATCCGTGCTCGCGACGCCCGAAGGTCCCGGAGGCCATAGTAACGGCAGACATCGGCGACCTCGTCTCGAGCCGTGTCCATGGTCACGAAGCTCAGCTCGTCACCCTCTTCGAGGGTGACGAGCGCTCGCAAGGCGCTCGTCGAAGCACCGGCGGAGGACACTCTGGCGAGCCACGGCGTTGCGGCCAACGCCTCGTTCAAGATCTCTGCGAGCTGCTCGAGACCCGCCTCGATCGAACCGGTTGCTTCGTCGATCATCCCGCTCATCCGGCGAGACACTACCACTGCGGCGAGTCGAGATCCCGTAGAGTCACCGTCCCATGGGATGCTCGGTCGCATCGAGGACGAGATGTGGGCGAGCTTCCTCGCATCGGGAGCAACGACGAAACGCGGCTGCGAGTGATCACCACGCAGTCCCTCACCCGCCCGGCTCCCACGCTATCATCGCCTCGATGCACCTTCGCGCCCTGCTCGGCACGCTTCGCGATCTCCGACCCCGCGCTTCGTCCGCGCCGCCGAGCAGCCCGGTCGTCTGCACCGACGAAGGCGCGCCACCGATGCCAACGGTGGCGCCCGTCACCGTCCGTCCGTACGCCCCGCGTGGGCGCGTGCTCTCGTTCGCCCAGGACGGCATCACCCGCTACGCGTGCCTCCATCTACCGCGGCAGGCCCAGGACCCGGACGGCCACGATCGCAAGTGGCCGCTCGTCGTCTATCTCCACGGCTCACGGACCACGCCCGAGAGCCTCTACACCCTCGGTCGGCACTTGTTCGACTTCCACGACACGCACGTGCTGTCCGACGATCCCGACGTGCGTGGGTTCGTGTTGCTCGCGCCGGAGGGCCGCAGGGCCGCGCCCTGGAGCTCTCCGACCGGCACGGGCTTTCACTGGGACGAGTGGCACCACAGCCCGTCCAGCAACCTCGACGCGCTCGCCATCGACCGCTTCATCGACGAGACCATCGCCACCGGACGCGTGGACCCCCGTCGGATCTACGTGTTCGGGTGGAGCAACGGCGCCTACATGGCCGCGCTCTACGGGGTCTGGCGCGGCGAACGGATCGCCGCGATCGGCCAGTATGCCGGCGGTGATCCCTGGACGCGCCCACCCTGCCCGGTGCCGATGACGTACACGCGGCGGGTGCCGCTCGTGCTGCTGCGCAATCTGTGCGATGCGCTGGTGCCCTGCAAGGACACGTCCGCATGGATCCAGACGCTCACGTCGATGGGCTGGCCATTCGCCTACCACGACCTCGATCTGCACGGGCGGATCACCTCACCCGGTCGCACGTGTGACGAGCGCTGCTCCAAGCCGAAGGGCCTCTACGCGCACGTACGCTGGCCGAAGCCGGCGGCGCTGGAGGTGCTGCTGCAGTTCTTCCGCGAGCACCCGCTCGCGTGATTCGAAGACCACCACCGTGCCGTCATCGCGCACGTGATATCCTCGCCTGCCCGTGGAGGACGCAGCCCCGGTCGTGCGAAGCAGGCGTGCCAGGCAATGGGCCGTGCTCGTGCTCTCGCAGCACGCCTGCACGACCAGCATCGACGTCGACCTCTCCCTCGTCGACGACCCGCGGATCCTCGCGATCGCGGCGACACCCGCCGAGGCCCAGCCCGGCGAAGAAGTCGAGCTCACGGCGCTCTACGTCGATGCCGCGGGGCCACGCGAGGGCAGCGAGCTGTCGTGGTCGCTCTGCACCGCCCGGCGCGCGCTCGCAGAGCCAGGACCGGTGGCGACCGCTTGCCTCGATGGCGAAGGGGCCGAGCGGATCGGCACTGCCGCGAGCGTGACAGCAATGCTGCCGGCCAATGCCTGTCGCTCGTTCGGGCCCGATCCGCCCGAGGCTGAGCCCGGCCAGCCGCAAGGCCGACCCGTCGAGCCCGATCACACCGGCGGCTACCATCAACCCGTCGTCGTCGATGCGAACGGTGAGCGGTCCGTGGCCGGTGTGCGGCTCGACTGCGGGGTCGCCGGGGCGACGCAAGCCCAGGCCGCGGAGCTCCGTCGGCGCCATCGCGCCAATGTGCCTCCACGGGTCGAATCGCTCGCACGCCTGGACGGCGACGACGTGAGCGTGCTCGACGAGCTCACACCGCTGCCGGCCGAGCCCGGCGAGGCCGTGGCGCTGCGCGTGCGCTGGCCGGCCTGCGCCGCGACTCCGCACTGCGGCGACGGAGCCTGCACCCTCGACGAGAATGCGGAGGCCTGCCCCGACGAGTGCGCCCCGGGGTCGGGCTGCCACGGCGCCGAGCGGTACGCCTACTTCGATCCGATCACCCTCGAGCCCGCCGACGCCCGCGAGGCGATCAGCGTGGCCTGGTACGCGAACGGCGGCACGTTCGATGCCGAACGCACCGGCCGCGCCGCCGACGATCCCTCGCGCAGCAGCGACAACGTGTGGACCGCACCCACGACGCCCGGGGACTACGTGCTCTGGGTGGTGCTACGCGACGATCGGGGTGCCGCGTCGTGGTGGACGCTCACGATCGAGGTCGGTCCGTGAGCCGATCACGAGCTCACGGAATCGGCGGCAGCGACCCATCGGGCTCGAGCAACGGCAGCCGCTCGGCCGTATCCGGGAACGGCTCGCAGGTCGCGTCGGTGCAGGCATTCAGGACTTGGGTGGGTGTCGTGGGGGCGCAGGACCAGCACCCGTCGGGGTCCTCGCACTCGACGCCACCGCTGTCGCCGGTCGAGTCGGCGCTCGGGTCCACCATCGTGGTCGAGTCGCCCGGGGTCACGGCGGTGGTACCCACGGAGGTCTCGTTGCTCTCCGTCTCTTGGCCTCCGGTGGTGTCCTCGGGGGTCAGAGGCTCGTCCTGCTCGCGCGGGCACCCGCTGGCCACGAGCGCGAGGCCCAGCGTGAGGATCGAAGCAGCTCTCTCGATGTGCATGGCCTAGCTCGCCTCGCAGTAGTCGTGCCGACACACCGGTGAGTCCGCGGGGCAGTCCACGTCCTCGGTGCACGGCGTACAGCTCGACGCTCCCGTGGTGCGAAACTCGTAGTAGCAGCCGCAGGGATCCTCGTGCTCGTAGCTGTAGAGCGGGCCCACTTCTTCGTCGCGCCACACCGTCATCGAGCACAGCGGCACGCTGCCGTTGTCGATCGTCAGGTCGAGCGCCGGAAAATCGTCGGGGATCGGCTCGGCGCCCGTCAGGTACCCGACCGCCGTACGGGTGGGCTCGTGGATCATCACCCCTGCGTCATCAACCGGCGCGTAGAACCGGTACGGGGTCCACAGGTAGTAGTGACCGTCGCGCACGTTCTGCTTGTCGAACGCGGTGGGTGTGGAGTCGGGCCAGTAGCCGCAGCTCTGGTCGTAGGCCTGGAACGCCAGCGTGTTGATCACGCCGCGGTTCAGGTCGGCCACCTCGGCCCCCACGAACCCGAGCGACGCCTCGGGGTCCTGCGACATCGCGACGGTGCTGACCATGCCCGACGCCGTCATCGTGTCGTTGCCCTTGAACTTGCCGATCGGGATGTTCGCGGCGATCGCCAGGGCGATCTGCGAGGACGCCGTGGCATTGCGCGAGTAGAGCTCGGCATCGACCGTCCAGGGGCTGACCATGCCCTCCGAGGCCCCGAAGCCATACACGAAGTACACCGCCCTGGCGCTGATCGTGGTCTGGCTCGAGGCCTCCGGCACGATGATGCTCCACGGCGTCACCGGGCCGATGAACTCTCCCAGCTCCGCCGGGATCTCGGTCACGCCCTCGCAGTACGTGGGGTCGATGCTCATCAGGCCATAGTCGGGCGCGATGCCCACGACCGGCAGCTCGCACATCACCTCGGTGCCGTCGACGTCCCAGTAGCTCGCGGTGCCCGTGAGCATGGTGTCGTCGATGAACGCCGTGATCCCGAAGCACGACGTCGTGGCCTGGAACACCAGCGTGACCGGATCGGGCAGCGCCGACAGCTCGGCGCCGAACGATGCCAAGAGCGGCTTGGCGGCGCTGCCCCCGAGCCCGATCGTGGGATTCGGCAGATCGGTGCACGGCGCGGCCTCGGCCCGTGGCGCCGCAAAGAGCAGCAGCACCGTCGCGCACGGCACCACGAAGGTGCATCGTCGAACGAAGGACATGGGAACGCTGCTACTATGTGATCCCATCTGATGTCAATAGTAACTATTTGTTACTGATTGTTACCTCATCTGGGAGCCTTGCTCCGGCGGGGCCAGGCCGCCCTCGTTCGTGGTAAGTAAGCATCGAGCTGTCATGACGCCGTCGCACGAGCGCCCGCGCTAGGGACCGCCATGCCCGTCGTGCTGCGCATGCTCGCCCTCGTCGGATCGCTGGCGCCCGCGCCCGATCCCGCAGAGAGCGAGACCCCGGAGGCACGCGAGCGGCCCGCCCCGCCCGAGACCGCCGCGCCACCGAGCCCCGCCGACGACGACACCCGCGTGGTGGTGGTGGAGGCCGCGGCCGCCGACGCGGCCACGACCAGCGTCGACGCCGAGGAGGCGCGCAAGGTCCCGGGCAGCTCGGGCGACGTCGTCCGCGTGGTCGAGAGCCTGCCCGGGGTCGGGCGCGCGAGCGCGGGCTCGGGCCAGCTCGTGATCTGGGGCGCATCCCCGCAGGAGACCCGCATCTACCTCGACGGCGTCCCGATCCCCCGACTCTACCACGAAGGCGGCCTGCGCTCGGTCGTGCAGCCCACGCTGGTCGACACGATCGATCTCATCCCCGGCGGCCAAGGATCGATGTGGGGCCGCGGGCTCGGAGGGCTCGTCAGCGTGACCACCCGGACCCCCGAACGCGATCGCCCCGGCGGGCGCGTCAGCGCCGATCTGCTCGATGCCTCCGCAATGGTGCTCACCCCGCTCGATCGGCGACGCCGCGTCCACCTCGCGCTCGGTGTGCGTGCGTCGTACCTGGCGCTGTGGGCCAAGCCGCTCATCGATGAGAGCACCGCCGGCCTCGTGCCGCTGCCCCGCTACGGCGATGGCCAGGGCCGCGTGCTGTGGCGCCCCTCGTCGCGCGACCGCCTCGAGCTGGTCACCATGGTGAGCAGCGATCGAGTCCGCCGCGGCGTGCCCAACCGTGATCCCGCGCTCGCGATCACGGATCGCCGCGCCGGCGACTTCGGCCGGATCTACGCGCGCTGGCAGCACGACGCGAGCGACGAAGCGCGACTGGTGGTGACGCCGTACTTCGGCATGGGGCGCGGCGAGCGCAAGACCAGCGTGGGTGCGGCCGGGACCTCCTTGGCCTCGCAGGACCTCCTGGCGGGCCTGCGGGCCAATTCCACCTGGGTGCCGCGCACGTGGCTGCGGCTCGACGTGGGGCTCGACGCCGAGGTCGACACCACGACGCTCCGGCGCGTGGGCTCGCTCGGCTTGCCTGCGCGCGAGGGCGACGTTCGGGTGTTCGGCCAGCCCCCCCCCGACGATCTCGCGGCCGACCGCTGGCGCGTGACCCGGGTCGGCATCGCCCCGTACATCCAGGCCGAGATCGCCCCGTGGCAGGCCGACATCCGCATCGTCCCCGGGCTGCGGCTCGATCCGTACGTACGCATGGTCGATCGCCGCACGCCACCGAACGCCGCGACGCCCAAGGTCGGGCTCGCCGAGCAGGACTTCGCCGCCGAGCCGCGCCTTGCGATCCTCGGCGGCGTGACCGAGACGCTCGAGGTCCGCGCCGCCGCGGGCCTCTACCGCCAGTCACCCGCACCCGAGGATCTCTCGGCCGCGTTCGGCACCCCCTCGCTACCGACCGCCAAGGCGCTGCACACCGTGCTCGGCGCGGAGTGGACGTTCCTGCCCAAGACCTCGCTCGAGCTCACCGGCTTCTTCACCCGCGCCCAGGGCCTCGCGATGCGCTCGGCCGCCTCCTCGCCCCTGCCCGCGCACGCGCTCGAGCCGAGCGGCACGGGCCGCACGGCCGGCCTGCAGGTCCTGCTGCGCCAGGCCGTATACGAGGGGCTCTCGGGCTGGGTCGCGTACACGTACATGCGAGCCGAGCGTCGCGATCGCCCGACCACGGACTTCCGGCTCTCGGACTACGACCAGCGCCACCTACTGACCGCCGTGGTGGCCTGGTCGCTACCGCGCGGGTTCGAGCTCGGCGCGCGCATCCGCTACGCCTCGGGCTTCCCGCGCACGCCCGTGACAGGTGCTTGGTACGACGCCATGCGCAATCGCTACCAGCCGGAATTCGGGGATCACAACTCGATCCGCGTCCCCGCGTTCGCACAGCTCGACGCCCGCCTCGCCAAGCGCTGGCGCGTCAGCAGCAGCACCCTCGAGGTGTTCGTGGAGATGCTCAACGTCTGGAACCGCCAGAACGCCGAGGAGCTGGTGTACTCGCCGGACTACACGCGCCGCGGGACGATCGCGGGGTTTCCGATCCTGCCAGCGGCGGGAATGCAGTGGGATTTCTAGCAGCAGTGGCACACCCGCGAAGACTACCCAGAGCCGCGGCGACGTGAGAAGTATGGCACTGACCCATGGAGCAGGCGCCACCACCCGCGAACAAGCCGCCATGGGCGCGATTGTTCGCGCTGCCCCCGTATCCCAGCGAGGACGAGCGCCTGCTCGCAACCACGCTACAGACGCTCATCTGGGCCGGGGTGATCGTATCGGTCGTGGCCATCCTCGCCGCCGTGGTCGTGTCGTTCGGGCCGATCCGCACCGGCCTCGTCGGGGTCGCGCTGCTGCTCGAGCTCCTTGCCCTCCGCCTGATGCACACCGGGCGCCTGCGAGCCGCCGCATGGATCTACGTCGCCACCACCATGACGGTGACGTTGGTTCTGGTCGTCGGCTCCGGTGACGGCCATCGCAGCACGGCCTTCGAGGGCACCCTGGTGACGGCGGTGCTCGGCGGGCTGCTGCTGGGCTGGCGGGCCGGGGTCGCCCTGGGGGTGGTCCATGGCGTGCTGTTCACCGCGATCTTCGTCGCCGAGCAGCTCGGCTGGCTCGGACCCGCCTGGTTCCCCGCGTCGGACACCGTCTCCTGGCTCATCCGGGTGCTCATGGACGCGGTGATGCTCGTGGCGCTGGGCGTGGGCCTGCGTCGCCTGCAGCGAGCCCGCGAGACCCTCGAGCAGCGCGTCGTCGCGCGAACGGCCGAGCTCGAGCAGGCGCGCGACGAGGCCGTGCGGGCCAGTCGGACCAAGAGCGAGTTCCTCGCCAACATGAGCCACGAGATCCGCACCCCGATGAACGCGGTGATCGGGATGACCGGGCTCTTGCTCGACACCGAGCTCGACGCGCGCCAGCGCAACTTCACCGAGGTCGTGCGCAGCAGCGGCGAGGCGCTGCTCGAGCTCATCAACGACATCCTCGACTTCTCCAAGATCGAGGCCGGCGAGCTGACGCTCGAGCGCGCGCCGATGAGCATCCGCGAGTGCGTGGCGAGCTCGGTGGAGGTCCTGGCCCTGCCCGCGGCCCGCAAGGGGGTCGAGCTCCTGGTCCAGGTCGACGCCGACGTCCCCATCGCCGTCCACGGCGACTCGACCCGCGTGCAGCAGACGATCGCCAACCTCGTGGGCAACGCCGTCAAGTTCACCGAGCAGGGCGAGGTGGTGGTGCGGGTGCGCCGAACCGACGACGGGCTGCACGTCTCGGTGCGCGACACCGGGATCGGGATCCCCGCCGCAGTGATCCCGAGGCTGTTCGGCGCCTTCACCCAGGCCGACGCCTCCACCACGCGCCGCTTCGGCGGCACCGGGCTGGGTCTGGCGATCTGCAAGCGCCTGGTGGAGGCGATGGGCGGCCGGATCTGGATGGAGAGCGAGCTGGGGGTGGGCTCCACCTTCCACTTCGTGATCCCGGCCGAGCTCGCGCCCTCGGTGCGACCCGCGTACCTCGAGCCGGAGTCGCGGGCGCTCGCGGGAATACGGGTGCTGGTGGTCGACGACAACGCCACCAACCGCGAGATCCTCGAGCTCCAGCTCCGGTCGTGGGGCATGGTCCCCGTGCTCGCCGAGGGCGGCAAGGAGGCGCTGGCGCGGCTCGACGAGGCCGAGTGCGCCGGGGATCGCTTCGGCTGCGCCTTGCTCGACATGCAGATGCCGGGCATGGACGGCCTGATGCTCTGCGCGCGGATCCGCGCGCTCCCGACCGGCGCCAGCTTGCCGCTGGTGATGCTCACCTCGCTGGGGCAGCTCGATCCGAGCCCACAGGTGCGACAGCTGCAGGCATACCTGACCAAGCCGGTGCGCACGTCGCGGTTGTTCGACGTGCTGCTGTCGATCGTCCGGGGCGTTCCGGTCGAGCGCCGGATCACGAGCTCGTTCCCCGCGATGTCCACGACCTCGGCCTCCGACATCCGGATCCTCGTGGCCGAGGACAACGTGATCAACCAACGCGTCGCCCGGCTCACGCTCGAGCGCCTGGGCTACCGCGCGGAGCTCGTCTCCAACGGGAAGGAGGCGATCGAGGCGCTCGAGCAGGTCGGCTACGACGTCGTGTTCATGGACGTGCACATGCCCGAGCTCGACGGCCTCGAGGCGACTCGCCGGATCCGGGCGCGGACCGATCTCCAGCAGCCGTACATCGCGGCCATCACCGCCAATGCCACGGTGGAGGACCGCGAGATCTGCCTCTCCGCGGGCATGGACGACTACGCGAGCAAGCCGTTTCGGCCCCGCGATCTACGGCAGGTGCTCGAGCGCTACGTCGCGTCTCCCCGCAATCGGGCCACCCGCTAGGCCCGCGCTCGCCCGAGGCGAGCACGAGGCCAAGCTAGACCTTGAGCCCGCGCCCGCGCATGTCGGCGAGCACCGCCTCGATGCCGAGCTTGTCGATGATCCGCATGCCCTGGGTCGACACCCGCAGGTGCACCCAGCGGTTCTCGGTGGGCACCCAGTACCGCTTGGACCGCAGGTTGGGGATCAGCCGCCGCTTGGTGCGAACGTGCGAGTGCGAGACGTTCATCCCTGCGATGGGGCGCTTACCGGTGACCATGCAGATCTGGGCCATGGGTCGTCTTCCTGAAGGGTGCGGACCATGGCCCGGGCCCGCCACGGTGTCAAGGGCCACGCGGAGCGGGTCTCCAGGGGCCGCAGGAGCGCTTGGGGCGGCCTTCCGGGATCTTTTCAGGGTTGGGCGCCGCTCAGGATCCAGTGCCGGACGATGGCGAGCTGCTCGTCGGTGAGCGTCCCGCCCTGCGGCATGCTGGTACCGATGCCCCCCACGGTCGCCTGCTCGCCGGTGAGCTTGAGGTAGAGGTAGCTATTGTCGAGGTCGCCCGCCGTCACGTAGCTCACTCCCGGAGCCTGGGGCGCTGGCACATCCACCAAGGACTCGTAGGCCACGTCGTCGTCGAGCGCGAGCATCCCCGACGGCATCGCGCCGCGGTGGCAGAAGCATCGGTCCTGGATGACCACCAGCACCTCGGGGAACAGCACCTCCGGGATGGCCGTCTCCTCGCTGCTGCTGCCGGTGCTGGTGCTGTCGACGGCCATGGTGGAGCCGCCGCTGCTGCTGCTGCTGGTCGAGATGTCGGCGCTCGAGCTGCTGTCCGGGCCGGTGCTGTCGGGCTGCGAGACCGTCGTCTCGTCCGCAGAGCCCGCCATGGTCTCGCTCCCCTCGTCGTCACCGCACGCGATGCCGAGCACGAACGAGAGGCTCAAGCCCAACCCAGCGATGATCGAGCTGCGACGACCGACCCCCGTGTCCTTGTCCATGGTTTCGGAGCCTATCCTAGGTCGACGATCGAGAACGCGCCGCTCGTACCGGCGCGGGTCGTAGCCGCACGAGCGGTCCGCGAGCCGGCTCACGCGCATCGAGATCCAGCGGAGCCTCGCACTCGGCTCGCAAGCGACAGGCTCTGCACTCGGCCCCACGCCAGATCGCGTCATAGCGAGCCTGCACGGCATCGAGCATGGCGTCGTCGTCGGTGAGCAGGCCCAGCTCGAAGTTGCGCCGGTGCTCGCCCTTGGCTCCGAGCCCCGCGCCGGTCCAATTCGCGCTGCCGAGGTAGAGCAGCGCCCCGTCGATCACCACCACCTTCATGTGCACGCGCGGACACTGCCGCAGCCGCAGCCCGCCGCTCGTGAGCCGCGGGCGCGCGTCGAAGTCGGCCCGAAACGCGCGCGACGGCAGGCTCGCGTGGAGCATCCGCAGCTCCACCCCGCCCTGCGCCAGCCCGTCGAACACGTCGAGCACCGGCACGTAGCGCCCGCCCCCGCGCCCCGGCACGCGCAGCTCCTTGAGGTTGGCCGTCGCGATCCACACGCTACGCCGAGCCCTCCGCACCGCCTCGATCACGAGGTCATGGTGCTCGCGGTCCTGCACCAGGCGCACCCGCGCGGAACGGAGACCGGGCTCGATCACGGCGATCGCGGATCGTAGCCGGCTGGCGCGGCGGGCCGAAATTCTCGGCCGGCCGCCCATGCCATGGCTAGTACCGCATGACCGCCGCGCTCCAGGTGAGCCCCGTGCCGAACGCGGTCATCGCCAGCACGTGCCCGTCGCGGAGCACTCCGGCGCGCTTGGCCTCGCACACCGCCACCGGGATCGACGCGGCCGAGATGTTCCCGTAGCCCTCGAGCACCGAGTACACCTTCTCACTCGGGATCCCCGCGCGCTCGCGGCAGCCCTCCATGATGCGCACGTTGGCCTGGTGCGGGACGAACACGTCGACGTCGGCGGGTCCGATGCCGGCCTCGTCCATGGCCTGGAGCAGGCTCCCGCTCATGGCCAGCACCGCGTGCTTGAACACCTTGGCGCCCTCCATGTAGACGAAGTGCGCGCCCTCGTCGACGGTGGCGTGGCTCGCCGGCATGCGGGTCCCCCCCGCGGGCACCCGCAGGATCGAGGCCAGCGTGCCGTCGCTGCCCCAGTTGGCGGCCAGGATCCCCGAGCTGCCGTCGCCGGGACCCACGATGGCCGCGCCGGCGCCGTCGCCGAACAGCACGCACGTGCGCCGATCCTGCCAGTTGAGGATCTTGCTGAAGACCTCGGCCCCGCACACCGCCACCCGCTTGGCACGACCGGCGGCGATCCAGTTGGCCGCCACCTCGAGCCCGAACAGGAAGCTCGAGCAGCCGGCCATCACGTCGAACGCAGGCATGCCGCGCACGCCCAGCTTGTCCTGCACCCAGCACGCGGTCGAGGGGAACAGCGTGTCCTGCGAGCACGTGCCCACGATGATGCCGTCGAGCTCGCGCGGCTCGATCCCCGCCTCGCGGCACGCGTCGGCGATCGCCCCGGCCGCGAGATCGGAGGTCGACGTGTGCTCGTCGACCACGCGGCGCGCGGCGATGCCGGTGCGCTCGCGGATCCAGTCGTCCGAGGTGTCGAGCTGCTCTGCGAGGTCGTCGTTGGTCACGACCTTGTCGGGCAGGCAACACCCCGTGCCAAGGAACTTCAAGCTTCTCACCGCGACCCCCCTCGTCTCGGCCGGCCCCTCGCGGACACCGATCGATCGAACCCCCTTAACCCGGCTGGCCGGCCAGGTCAACGCACCCCAGAAAGCCTGGCGCACCCTCGCCTGGGCCCACTGGTCCGCGACTTCGAAGGCCCGGCGCGCAAGGACTTTCGCACCGCATCGTGCCGAGCGCCGAGCACCGCGCGACGCTTGCATCAGATCACGATCGGACGATTTCGGCCACGAATCGCGGCCGCTCGAATCAGCGCTCGAATCAGCGCTCGAATCAGCGCTCGAGCAGCTTGTGGCGGTTGGCCTGCTCCCAGCGCACGGCCTTGGCGTGGTGCTCGAAGCGGGCCTCGGCGCGCAGGAACTCGGCCGTGTGGTACACGCGGCGGCCACCGACCACCGGCATGTCGTGCACCTCGTGCAACATCTCGTGGTAGATGATCCACTCCACGAAGAACCGCGGCACGTCCTTGGCATCGAGCACTGGGTGGATGCGGATGAGCCCGTCCTCCATCGTGTAGCTGCCGAGCTGGATCGAGTCGCGTGCCCGTCGTCGCCGGCTGCGGGGGCCCCAGGTGATGCGGGCCTTGATCGCGCCGTCGAAGTAGGTCGCGTTGAGCCCTTCGAACAGCTCCTGCAGATTGTGCCAGCGCCCCTCCACGTCGAGGGTCATCGGCCGCGGCTCCTCGCGGCGGCGGATCAGCGACTCCTTGGTGTCCACGTAGTCGCGGAGCAGCAGCGCCGACTCCCGCTCGTGGGTCTCGGCGTAGCGGGCCACCGCACGCGCCACTGCGGCCGGAGCCCCCACGAACAGGTGGTGCAGCCGGAACGTGAGCACCCCCTGCCCGCGCTTGATCGACAGCATGGTGTGCACGTTGTCGGTGAGCACCACGCGGGCCCGGGAGCGCTGTAGATACGCCGCGATGCGCTCCTGCAGCTCGGCCCGCGCGCGCTCCTGCTGCTCGGCGGTGGCCTCGGCCCAGCGCAGGCGGCCGGCGGCGATCGGATCGTCGTCGAGCTCCTCGGCCTCGGCGTCGAGCTCGTCGGGCTCGACCGCATCCGCCGGCGCCTCGTCGGGCCGCCCCGACGCGTCGGCGGGCAGTGGGTCGGAGTCGTGCCCCCCCCCGGCGTCGGCCTCGGTCCCGGCGGGTAGCCGGAGCGCGAGGTTGCCGTCGGGTTTCGCGACCGCCCGCGAGGAGGAGCGCGACTTGGGAGTGGGGCGCATGGGCGGCAACGCTGAGGTGCACGCACCGGTCGCGCACCCGGTTGGAGTTTGAACCATAGGTGGGTCGATCGCGAAGCGAGCCCACCGCTCTACTCTGGCCGCAAAGGAGCGACCACGCGGCGGCGAGCATCGACGCGTCACTAGGATATGATCGGCCGGCGGGGCCCTAGAAATTCCGGGATCGCTGCCCCACCAGGCCTCGATCCATGCGTGAATTTGCCTAACCCGCCCAAATTGGCCGATCGCCCCCCCTACCCCCCTGCACCGCCATGACCACCATCCACGTGCTCCTGTTCGCGGGTCTCCGCGAGATCGCGCGCGCCGAGACCGTCCCCGTGGAGATCGACGACGACGCGACCGCGGGAGATCTCCTCGCCGCGCTCGGCCGCCAGCACCCTGCCCTCGCGCCCCGGCTCGGGCCTTGCCGCGTGGCCTTCGACCACGCGTTCGTCGACGCCCGCACGCCGCTCCGGGGCACCCGCGAGGTCGCGGTGATCCCTCCGGTGAGCGGAGGCCACGACGGCCCCACGCCGCGGGTGGCGGTGCTCGCCACGCCGCTGTCGCTCGCGGCGGTGGTCGCCGCGGTGGAGCACCCCGAGGCCGGGGGCATCGCCACCTTCACCGGCAACGTGCGGCGACGAAGCCGCGGCAAGACCGTCGAGCACCTCGAGTACGAGGCCTACGAGGCCATGGCGGTGCGGGTGATGGATGCGATCCGCACCCGCATCGAGGACGCGATCGAGGGCACCCGCGTCGCGATCCACCATCGCATCGGTCGCCTCGCGGTGGGCGAGACCGCCGTGGTGATCGCCGCCAGCGCCCCGCACCGCGCCGAGGCGTTCGCGGCCTGCCGCGAGGCGATCGAGGCGCTCAAGCGCGACGTGCCGATCTGGAAGCGCGAGGTCGCCGACGACGGGGCCGTCTGGATCGGGCAGGGGCCCTGACGGCCCTCTGGCACGGGATCCCCCGATAGCGAGCTTTTTTCGCCGCGGCCACGCAACGCCGCGCCGCCGTGGTCGATGCAGGGCTCGTGACCGACCCCTGCATTCCTCTCCTCGTGCTCGCGGCTCCCGAACCCCCTCGCGGGCACCTGCCGTCGCCGCCCGACCTCGCCAAGCCCTCCCCCGGCACCCAGTCCGACATCCGCCCGCGGGCGCGCCGTCCCCACGGCGTCGCGCTCGAGCTCGATGGCGGCCAGCGCGTGATGTTGCCCGAGGAGCGAGCGATCTGCGTCGGGGCCGGCCCCAACGTGGACGTCGTCATCGACGACCCGTTCATCAGCACGCGCCACGCCACCCTCCGCGTCGCTCGCCAGGGCGTGGTGGTGGAGGACCTCGGGTCCAAGAACGGCACCTGGGTCGACGGGGTCACGGTGGAGCGTGCCTGGGCGCGCCTGGGCGCCATCATCCGCTTCGGCCGGGTGAGCGTGCGCGTGGTGGCCGGGCAGCCTCCCATCGCGCTGGTCCAAGAAGAGCTGCCGGAGGGCCCGGTGGTCGGCAACAGCCAGAGCTTCCGCGAGGTGCTGCGCACGCTCGAGCGGGCGGCGCGGGTGCGCTCGCCCGTGCTCCTGCGCGGCGAGACCGGCACCGGCAAGGAGATGGCCGCCCGCGTGGTGCATCGCGGCAGCGAGCGCCGCAACCAGCCGTTCGTGGCCATCAACTGCGGGGCGATCCCCGAGGCGCTGGCCGAGAGCGAGCTGTTCGGGCACGTGCGGGGCGCGTTCACGGGGGCGCATCGCGACCGCCAGGGCGCGTTCCTGCGCGCCGACGGCGGCACGCTCCTGCTCGACGAGGTCGCCGAGCTGCCGCCGCTCATCCAGGCCAAGCTTTTGCGCGTGCTCGAGACCGGGCGCCTTCTGCCCGTGGGCGGCGAGCAGGAGCACCCGGTCGACGTGCGCATCGTGGCCGCCACCCACCGCGACCTCGAGGCGATGGTGACCGCGGGCGAGCTGCGCGAGGATCTCTACCATCGCCTCGGGGTCATCAGCGTCCGGCTGCCCCCGCTGCGCGAGCGCCCCGAGGACATCCCGGCGCTCCTGCGCCACTTCGCCGGGCGGGCCTCGCTCGAGCTCGGCTATCCACTCGAGCTCACCGACGCCGCGGTCGCGGCCGCCGTGCGCTATGGCTGGCCCGGCAACATCCGGGCGCTGCGCAACGCGGTGCTGCGCGCCGGGGCGCTGGCCGACGGCCCCATCGAGCCCGAGGACCTCGTCCCCGCCACGGCACTGTCCACCGAGCCCTCGGCGGTAAGCCACGTGCTCGTGCCCCGTGGCGACTACGAGTTCATGCACCGCGCCCTGCTCGATCGCATCGTCGAGGAGCAGGGCAGCGTGCGCAGGGCGGCTGCGGTGCTTCGAATCCCGCGCAGCACGCTCGGAACCTGGCTGCGCCGCTCGCCCGACGACTGAGCGCTCACTTCGAATCGACGATCACCAGTCGCTCCACGAGCTGCTCGAGATCCCGCCGATAGTTGCGGACCAGCGTGTGCGGAGCCCGGCCCACCACCCGCGAGAGCACCGGCAGCGCCACGCCGAAGTAGCTCACCGAGCCGGCGAGGTGGATCACGAACATCACCGGATCGACGGGCCGGAACACGCCCGCGGCCTGGCCCTCGCGCAGGAACACCGCGAACCGCTCGATCACGGGGCGCAGCGGCAGGCGGCTGTGCTCCTCGAGGCTCGGGCCGCGGTCGAGCATGTCGCGGAGCAGCAGCACGCAGTGGTCGGGCCGCGCCTGGCTCCACCGCCAGAACCGGCGGGTCAGCCGGCGCAGCTTGGTGGCGTGGTCACCGGCGCCCTCGGTGCCGCGCTCGAGCACCTCGGCCAGCGCCACGGCAATTCGCTCGAGCACCGCGCCGTAGAGCCGCTGCTTGCGGGGGAAGTGGTGCAAGAGCGAGGCGGTGGGGATCGACAGCTCGCCCGCCACGTCGCGTACGCTGGTGCCGTGCACGCCACGCGCCGCGAACAGCCGCTCGGCGGCGTCGAGGATCTGCTGGCGGGCGCGGTCGCCCTTGGCGGTGGTCACCGGCATGCCGCGAAAACCGTACGACTGTACGGTTCTGGACGGCCCGCGGTCAACCGTCGGGGGCTGGCCCCCTCGGGGGGGCACGCGAGCGTGGGATTGCCTACCGGTGGTCGTCGGGGGGCGATGACGATGGCGAGTCGAAGCGCCAGCGGCCCGGACGGCCCGCCCGCGCGACCCCGTCGTCGAGCCGCTCGAGGAAGTCCGAGAGCTCGATGTCGCGGGCCCCGAAGCGGTGCAGGTGCTCGGTGAAGATCTGGCAGTCGACCAGCGTGAAGCCCCACGCGCGGAGCTGCTCCACCAGCGCCACGAAGGCCAGCTTCGACGCATTGGGCCGGTGGGCGAACATGCTCTCGCCGCAGAACACCGAGCCGAGCGCCACGCCATAGAGCCCGCCCACCAGCACGTCGCCCTCCCAGGCCTCCACGGAGTGGGCGATGTGGAGCTCGTGCAGCTCGATGTACGCGGCCTGGATGTCGGGGCGGATCCACGTGCCGTGCTGGCCCGGCCGGGGCACCGTGGCGCAATTGCGGATCACCCGGGGGAACGCCTCGTCGAGGCTGATGCGGTACGGCGGGTGTCGCTGCAGCTTGCGGAGCGTGCGGCCCACGTGCAGCTCTTCGGGCAACAGCACGAAGCGCGGGGCCGGGCACCACCAGAGCAGCGGGCCGTCCTCGCTGGTCCACGGAAAGATCCCGTTCTCGTAGGCCAGCACCAGCCGTTCGGGCGACAGGTCGCCGCCGACCGCGAGCAAGCCGTCGTCACGGGCCAGCTCGGGAGGCGGGAACTCGAGCTCGTCCGACAGGGCGAAGACGGGCACAGCGGGCCCGCAGCATATAGCAGCCCTTGCCGGCCGGGCCAGCGTCGCGGCCGGCGAGGGGGCGTGTCGCCGGTTGCACGGCTGTCGCTGCCACGGCTGCCGCGGCCCACGTCGCCACGACCCACCGTGCAGGGATGCTTGCCCTGGCGTATAGTCCCCGCCAGACAACGCTGGGGGTGGCGCCGGCGATCGCCGCGCGCCTGAGAGAGTCCCCTCGAACCTGATCCGGGTCATTCCGGCGGAGGAAAGCGTCCATGAGCCAAGAGCCCACCGAGCGCCACGGCGCGCGCCTACAGGTCGCGAGCCCCGATCAACAACCCATCGCCAGCCTGCCCCCGCTGCACGAGCACTTTCCCAGCTCGCGCCGGGTGTACGAGGGCGAGCTCGCAGTGCCGTTCCGCGAGATCACGCTCGCGGGCGGCGAGCCACCGCTGCGCGTGTACGACACCACCGGCCCCGAGAACGCCGATCCGCGCCGTGGCCTGCCCAAGCGGCGGCAGGCATGGATCGACGGGCGGGCGAGCTCGTTCGACGGCAACCACAGCCAGATGCACTGGGCGCGCCGCGGCGTCATCACCGAGGAGATGCGGTTCTGCGCCGTGCGCGAGCAGGTGAGCCCCGAGTACGTGCGCGACGAGGTCGCCCGCGGGCGCGCCATCATCCCGGCCAACGTCCGCCACCCGGAGACCGAGCCGATGATCATCGGCCGCAACTTCCTGGTGAAGATCAACGCCAACATCGGCAACTCGGCGGTCTCCTCGAGCATCGAGGAAGAGGTCGAGAAGCTGCAGTGGGCGATCCGCTGGGGCGCCGACACGGTGATGGACCTCAGCACCGGCAAGCGGATCCACGAGACCCGCGAGCACATCATCCGCAACTCGCCGGTACCGGTGGGCACGGTGCCGATCTACCAGGCGCTCGAGAAGGTGGGCGGCCGGCCCGAGAAGCTCGACATCGACGTGTTCATGGAGACGCTCGTCGAGCAGGCCGAGCAGGGCGTCGACTACTTCACGATCCATGCGGGCGTGCGGCTGCCGTTCATCCCGCTCACCAAGGATCGCGTCACCGGCATCGTCTCGCGCGGCGGGTCGATCATGGCCAAGTGGTGCCTGCACCACCACAAGGAGAGCTTCCTCTACACCGAGTTCGAGCGGATCTGCGAGCTGATGAAGCAGTACGACGTGTCGTTCTCGCTCGGCGATGGGCTGCGGCCCGGATGCCTGCGCGACGCCAACGACGCGGCGCAATTCGCCGAGCTGCGGTGCCTCGGCGAGCTGACCACGATCGCGTGGAAACACGACGTCCAGGTGATGATCGAGGGTCCGGGCCACGTGGCCATGGACAAGATCAAGGAGAACATGGATCTCCAGCTCGAGACCTGCCACGAGGCGCCGTTCTACACGCTGGGGCCGCTCACCACCGACATCGCGCCCGGCTACGATCACATCACCTCGGCGATCGGCGCCGCGATGATCGGCTGGTATGGCTGCGCGATGCTCTGCTACGTGACGCCCAAGGAGCACCTGGGGCTGCCCGACAAGCAAGACGTCAAGGACGGGGTCATCGCCTACAAGATCGCCGCGCACGCGGCCGACGTGGCCAAGGGGCACCCCGGCGCGCAGTCGCGCGACGACGCGCTCAGCAAGGCGCGGTTCGAATTCCGCTGGCACGACCAGTTCAACCTGAGCCTCGACCCGGTCACCGCGCGCTCGTTCCACGACGAGACGCTGCCGGCCGAGGGCGCCAAGTCGGCCCACTTCTGCTCGATGTGCGGCCCGCACTTCTGCTCGATGAAGCTGACGCAGGACGTGCGCGAGGCCGCCGCGGTGGCCGAGATGGACGAGACGGCGGTCGAGGAAGGCATGCGCGCGAAGGCGGAGGAGTTCCAGGCCACCGGCGGAGAGCTGTACGTTCGCAAGGGCGAGACCGACGCGGCCCAGTGAGGCCAGGCGGGAGCGCGCCATGCCGCTCCCACCGCGTCAGGCCCCGAGCTCGCAGCGGCACTCGACGCCATCGTACTGGGTGCCGCAGACGCCCCCGAAGGCGTCGAACGCCGCGAACTCGAGCTCCATGCAGCTGACGCCCGAGAGGCACGTCAAGAGCTCCTCGTACGCTCCGCCGCAGGTGTCGCCCACGGCGAGCGACGGGGGCGAGAACAAGACGTACATCCCGTCGACGCAGAAGTCGATCATCACGTCGATTGGATAGTCCAAATACTGGGAGAAGCCGATGATGTAGTAGCCCGCGGCATGGCACGCCGTGGCCTGCATCGCGAGCGAGGTGCACTGCGCCTCGATCGTCCCGACGGCAGGGACCATGGCGATCATGTCGCAGCCGAGCTCGCACACCTGCTCTGCCTCCTCCTCGACGTCGCAGTTGGCCACGCACGGGCCACCGCCGAACGCCTCGCACTGGATCACGGCCCCGAACGCCATCAGACACTCCGGGAGGGTGTAGTCGAGCTGGCTATAGCAATACATGGTCATGTACGGGACGGTGTAGTAGCCGTAGCAGCCGACCCACTCCATCGCCCACAGCTCACAGAGACCCGGCGCTTCCCCGGTGGTCGAGCTGCTCTCGCTCGTGGACGGATCGATCGGCAGCGTGGTGCTCGAGCTCGACCCACCGCTCGACGACGTATCATCGACCACCGTGGTGCTCGAGTCGACGTCCGAGCTCGACGTGCCATCGAGGCTGGTGGTGACGATGGTGGTCACGCCCTCGCCGCTGCTGCTGGATTCGACGGTCATGGGGGACCCGGTGGTGGAGTCACCGCTGGTCTCCTCGGGCGTGATCACCACGACCTCGCCGCACGCCACGGGCAGCGACGAGAGCGTGAGCAGGAACCACCAGCGATCGGCATCGGAGGTCGCCATTACCGCATGATGGCAGTCGGGGAGCGCAAATACGAGGGGTCGCGCGCCCCGTGAGGGCCGATGTCCAGGGGCCTCTGAGGGCCGATTTTTCAAGGCCCGCGCAGGCCCAACCGCGTGCGCAGGGCCGTGACGTGCCCGACCATGTGGTCGCCCGGGCACACGGTCTCGGTGCCGGCGCGCGAGACCTCGCGGTGCATCAAGAGCTGGTTGATGCCGTAGACGTTGCGCAGCGCGACCACCAGGCTCTCGAGCGTGGTGAGCTGCGTCTGCGGGGCGGTGCTGCTCCAGAACCAGTCGTCGGCATGGTGGTAGTCGCCCTGCATCACGATCCCGATCGAGCCCCAGTCCGGATCGTTCTGCGGGCCGCGCGTCTGGCCCTCGCCGGCGTGGCTGCCCATGATCTCGAGCGGCCGGCCCTCGTAGACGCCGCCGCTCTGGTCGATGAAGAAGTGGTACCCGAGCGCTGCGTACCCTCGCGACTGCTGCTTGCTCTCGTTGCTCTGGAGCGAGTCGGAGTTGTTGGTGTGGTGCACCACGATCCGCTCGAGGATGGTCACGAGCGACGCCTCGAGCGTGTTGTAGTAGACCACCTCGTTGCTCCACACCGGCTCGCGGGCGCCCCAGGCCTGGCGACCGACGATCTGCACCCCGCCGATCGTGAAGCGCTGGTGCTGCCAGGGTGCGATGCTGACCACCCCATTGCCGCCGCCGGCCCAGGTGGAGGGGTGTTGGTTGACCGTGAAGTAGGGCTCGCCCATGGGATCCTCGCTCGTCTCGGGTCGTACGCACGCTAGCCCGTGCAGCAGAAGGTGACGGGCTCGTCCGCCACCGCCGAGCCCTCGGGCTGGCCCCCGCTGGCCGAGCACTCCGCTCCGCTCACGGCGGTGACCAGCAGCATCCCGGAATTCGGCTCGTCGCCGAACAGCGTGGTGCAGCCGCCCGAGCCGGGGTTGACCAGGTGCAGGTAGTCGTCGGTGCAGCTGTTGGTGTACGAGAACAGGATCTCGGCCGTACAGCTGCCGCCCTCCGGATCGCCGCACTCGCAGTCGCTGCAGCCGCGGGAGTCGTCGAACCCGGCGTAACGGACCAGGCGCTGATCATACTGGCTCGACGGGCACGCCACGTCGCCGGGCCGGTGGATGCACAGGCTCGGGGCGAACGGTGCGCCAGGTGCGGGCACGCAGACCTGGCCGTCGCCGCACGCGACGGTGGCAGGCGGCGGCGCACAGGCACGCAGCGCCATGCCCCAGCTCGGCCCGGGCACCAGTCCCTCGCCGCCCGTGACGAGGCACTCGCCCGTGCCGGGCACCGGCTCCACCGGATCGGACTCGGCCCCGTAGGCGCCCACGGGATTGGGGAACACCACGCACTCGTCGACGGCGCCCAGCTGGAACTCGCTCTGGAAGTCGCCGAAGCAATTGGAGTTGTTGAAGAAGCGTACCGACGGCGACGTGCACTCCACCGCGGTCGCGGTCTCGCAGCCGCACTCGCTGCACTCCGCCGGGCTGGCGACGAGCTGATCGTAGAGCTCCACGTCGAGCCCGCCGAACGGCGCGGCGCAGCTCGGCAGCTCCGCCAGCTCGGGGCCCTCGAAGTAGGCCACCGGCCCGTCCCAGCCGTCGGGCGCGAGATCCACGCAGACCTCGTCCGTGGCGCAGTCGACCCCGCCATCGTGGGAGCCCGAGTCGGGCTCGATCGAGGTGGTGCTCGTGCCGTCGGGCTCGACGTCGGTGCCCCCGGGCCCGCCCGTGGTGGGCCCGGTGTCCGTGGCGGTGCCACTGCTGCCCTCGGTGGCCGCGGGGTCTTGGATCTCTTCGAAGCACCCCGCGAGCAGCAGCCCGATCGCCGCGCCCAACGTCCAAGCCAAGCCGGGTCGGTTCACTCGCGCATGCTAGCAGGCTACTGCGTGCAGCAGAACGTGGTCGGCCCCACGGGCGAGGCCTGGCCCTGCGGCTGGCCACCCGCAGATGGGCACTCGCCGCCCTGGATCTCGTAGACGATCATCTTGCCCGAGCGTGGCGCGTAGCTGCCCCCGTCGTCGATGTCGTAGCAGGAGCCCTCCTGTGGGTCGTCGATGCTGGTGCGCAGGTTCGAGCACGAAGGGTTGTAGTGCACCTCGATGATCGCCTGGCACTCCACGCTCGTCACGTCGCCGCACGTACACTCCGAGCAATTGCGCGCGTCGTCGTAGTCGTCGTGGACCACGGTGCGCAGCGCATAGGGCCCCGCGGGGCATGGCACGTCGCCGGCCGACCACGCGCACAGGCCCGGAGCCAGCGGGTTGCCCGGGGTGGGCAGACAGCTGCCCCCTTCGCCACAGGCCCCCGCGTCGGGAGCGCCACCGCACGCACGCACCTGCTGGGCCCACGTGGGCGCGGGCAGCGTGGGCTCGCCACCGCTCGGCGAGCAGCCGCCGGTCCCCGCGATCGGGACCACGAGATCGGACTCCATGCCGACCGTGGCGACCGCGTACTCGCCGAACGCGACGCACTCGTCGTGGGCTCCGAGCTGGAATTGCAGCGCGGGATCGAACGCACAGATCGGGCTCGTGTACATGCGCAGCATGGGGCCCTGGCACTCCACGTCGGCAGGATCGTCGCAGCCACACGGAGCGCACTCTGCCGGCGGCGCCTGCAGGCCACCACGGGCCTCGAGCTCGGCGTAGGGATAGTCGCCGGCGCAATCGGGCAGCGTGCCCTCGGGGCCCACGAAGCGGGCCACTGGGCCCTGCCACCCGGGCGGCACCAAGGGCGCGCACGAGAACCCGGTGGGGCACGCCACATCGGGGCCGGTGCTCGAGTCGTCGGGATCGATCGGGCCCGAGCCGCCCGAGGTACCCTCGGTGGGGTCGCCGGTGTCGTCGGGACCCGATGCATCGCCCGGGCTCGTGCTCTGGTCGGGTGCATCTTCGAAGCATGCAGGCGCGGCGACCAGCAGCACGACCATCCACGGGCCACCCAGCGCGTCGCAGAGCCTCCGCCTCGGCATGGCTCACGATGGCTCGCGAGGCTCGGCATGGTCAAGCCCGAGCCGCGGTGACGGTCGCCCTACCCGTGGGTATCGTCGCGACCGCGATGACGACCGACCCCGCTGCCGAGCGCACGTCCGAGCCCATGTCCGAGCCCGTGGCCAAGCTAGCCGAGCTGGCCAAGCTGGCCGCGCTCTCCCGGGGCTTTCGTGGCCGCTACCTCGACTACGACGAGCTCACCGCGCAGGTCCAGGCCTGGGCCGAGGCCTTTCCGGCGCTGGTGCGGCTCAGCTCGCTCGGCCGCACCCCCGAGGGCCGCGAGCTGTGGCTCTTGCAGATCGGCCCCGAGCCCGCGCGCGATCGCCCCGCGGCGTGGGTCGACGCCAACATGCACGCCTCGGAGCTCGCGGGCAGCAACGTGGCGCTGGCGATCGCCGAGGACGCGCTGCGGCTGCACCTCGAAGGCCCCGACGCCGCGCCGCATGGGCTGCCGCCGCACCTCGCCGAGGTGGTGCGGCAAGTGCAGCTCCTGGTGCTGCCGCGCATGTCCCCCGACGGGGCCGAGGCCGTGCTGCGCACCGGCCGGTACGTGCGCTCGGTGCCTCGCGACGCCCGACCCGAGCGGGTACCACGGTGGCGCTGCCACGACCTCGACGGCGATGGCCTCTGCCTGCTCATGCGCCGTCGCGATCCCACCGGCGAGTTCGTGGAGTCGCGCGAGGTCCCGGGCCTCATGCTCCTGCGCGAGCTCGACGATCCCGGGCCCTACTACAAGCTGTGGCCCGAGGGCAGCATCGAGGACTTCGACGGCTTCTCCGTTCCCACCCCCACGCTCACCGGCGACAACAGCCCCGATCTCAACCGCAACTTCCCGTACGACTGGGCCCCCGAGCACGTGCAGGCCGGTAGCGGCCCGTTCCCGCTGTCCGAGCCCGAGTCGCGCGCGGTGGTCGACTTCGTCACCACGCGACCCACGATCTTCGCGTGGCTGGATCTGCACACCTACGGCGGCGTGTTCATCCGCCCGCTGGGCGCCGCGCCCGACGAGAAGATGGATCCCGGCGACCTCGCGGTGTGGCACGAGCTCGCGGGGATCGTGGAGCCGATCACCGGCTACCCCATGGTCAGCGGCTACACCGACTTCACCTACGAGCCCGACTCCCCGCTGCACGGCGATCTCACCGAGTTCGCCTATCACTCACGCGGCGCGCTGTCCTACGTGTGCGAGCTCTGGGACCTGTTTCGCCGGCTCGACATGCCGCGGCCCAAGCGCTTCGTGGATCACTACGGTCGCTTCGATCGCGTCCTGCTGCATCGCCTGGCGCGCTGGGATGCCGAGCACAACCAGGCTCGCGTGTTCCGCCCGTGGGTACCGCACGAGCACCCACAGCTCGGCCCGGTGGAGGTGGGCGGCATGGACATCCGCTTCGGGCTCCGCAACCCACCGCCCGAGCTCTTGCCCGAGCTGTGCGAGCGCCATGCCGCTGCGTTCCTGCGCGTGGCCGCCCTCGCCCCGCAGCCATGGGCCTCGGAGCTGCGGGCCTCGCCGCTCGGCCCGGGCCTGTGGGCGCTCGAGCTGCAGGTCGAGAACCGCGGCTACCTGGCCACTCACGTGGTGCCCTCGACCCGCGCGCATGCGTGGAACGAGCCGCTCAAGGCCCGCGTGCGCACCGAAGGCACGGCCGCGCTGGTGGACGAGGCCGACGGTGCGCGCGAGCTGGGCCACCTCGAGGGCTGGGGTCGTGGCCGGCACACCTCGTTCGGCACGCCGGGCCTGCCCCGCAGCAGCGGCAGCGTGAGCGCCCGGCGGCTGCGCTGGGTGGCGCGGGGCAGCGGGCGGGTGATCGTGCGCGTGGGGAGCTGCCGCGTGGGCTGGCTCGAGCGCAGCGTGGAGCTGCCGGTGTGAGCGCTCGGACGCACGAGGCGTCCGAGCGGGCGTGAGCTCGGTGAGCGCGAGCGCTACGGGTGCGGATCCCAGGGCGAGGGCTGGCCGGGGTCGTAGCAGTAGTGGTTGAGCATCCAGCTCGACCCGGTCCCGGCTTCGCCGTTGGTGCCGAACGGATAGCCCTCCCACACGTGACCGTTCTCGCGGTCCGACCACGCGAGGAAGTACGCGCCCTGGAGGCCCATCGCGGCGGAGTGGCCGGCCTGGTGATCGCACATGAACGCGAAGTTGCCCGCCGCGACGAGGTTCTGGCCGAAGATCTCCGACGGCGACCGGAAGTAGTAGCAGCTCGGGTTGTTGCCACCGTTGTTCAGCGCCCCGGGGCCACAGTAGGCATCGGTGGCGCCGCCGTGCACGACCATCACGGCCGTGTCGTTGTTGGGCATCGAGGGCTGCCAGTTCGACGGCACCCCGCCCGACCAGCTCACCGCACCCGCGAGGTACGTCGAGTAGTTGACCAGGTGGCTGGTCATGGTGCCGCCCGCGGACATGCCCGAGGTGGTCAGGCGGTTCGGGTCGACCAGGCCCTGCTCCACCGTGCACGCCACGATCTCGTCGGCGAAGATGAAGTCATCCATCCGCTGGCACTCGGTGCCCGAGGTGCCGCACACCCGCCACCACGGGAACGGGGTGTTGACACGGGCCGGCGCGCGCGGATCGGCGTAGGGCAGCACCATCAGGCCATTCTCGGCGATCACCCGGTCACGGATCTGCTGCGCGGCGTTGTCCCAGGCCAAGACGCCGTCGGGCGTTTCGAACGTGCCATGCCAGTGCAGCGACAGGAAGCCGTTGCCGTCGGCCCCCGCCGCGTTCACGACCAGCGCATTGCGGCAGGTGTCGAGCCCCGCGGGGCAGAACTGCACGACCCCGTCGGTGATGGTGGGGCACGGTGCGGTGGGATTGGGGATCCCGTCCTCGTCGACCGACTCGCCCGTGCTCGACTCGCCTCCCGAGCTCTCCTCGCCGCCCGTGCTGCCTCCACCGGCCGATGCCGAGCCGGCCGACGCCAAGCCCCCGGAGCTCTCCTCGCTCGCCGAGCCGTCGTCCGAGCCGCCCGTGCTCGCGCCACAGGCCACACGATCGTGGATGTGCTCGACCTCGCCATCGCAACCAAGCAGCAACGTGAAGGGAAGGATGATCGCTACGGTTCTCATTCTCGGCCCACTGCTCCGCATCGTGCGAAAACGGCCGTTCACACCCGGAAACGGTCGCCTTCGCTGCCCATGACGTACGCTTACATACTTCAATGACAATGAAGGTCTTGCAACCCCCTTCATCGCACCTTGGGTGGTCCTACCCATGGGGTTGCCGACCCCCTCGTTGACAACAGCGTCAAAATCGGCCGACCACGCGTAGCCCCAGCCCAGCTGCGCCGCCGCTCACCATCACCGTCGCACGCGGGGACGCGGCTTCGTGACGGCGACGGCCGATCAAGATCAGCGGGATGCCCACTGCCATTGCGGCCGTGGCCACGATCGCGCCCCCGATCGCCAGGCGGTTGCCGAGCTGCCCGCGCGCGAGCACCTCGCGACGCGCGTCGATGTCGTCGCGACCGGGGAGCGAGAACAGCTCACCCTGCGCCCGATTGCCCATGGCGAGGCCCGCGGCCATGACCACGTAGCCGAGCACGCCCGCAACGACGACGCCCACGCCGGCCTTCACCATGCGATCGCCGGGCCGTCGATCACCATGCGACCCCGTGGGCTCGGTGGTGACCGGTTTGGTCGTCACCGGCTCGGTCTTCACGGGCTCGGCCGCGGCGGGCTCGGTCGTCACCGGCCCGCTCGCCTCGGGCGGCGTTGGCTCGGGTGGCGTCGCGGGCTCGGTCGTCACCGGCTCGCTCGCCGCAGGTGGCGTCGCGGGCTCGCCAGCGCTCGGCGGCGGTGCGAGCTCGCGTGTCGCGGGCTCGCCAGCGCTCGGCGGCGGCGCAGGCTCGGCTGGGCTCGGCGGTGGTGCGAGCTCGGGGCTCGCCGGTGCCGGGGGGCTCGCCAGCGCGAGCACGAGACCGATGGCGATCGTCTTCACGGCTCCACCTCCACCACGCGCAACGACCCCACGCCTTCGCTCGGGCCGAGCACGAGCTCGACCAGGCCGTCGCCGTCGATGTCGAGCCCTCGTACCGCACCCACGCCTCCCGTGGCCGGCAGCGCGATCGAGTCCCGGTACCACCCGCTGCGCAGCGGGAACAGCCACAGCGGCGGCTCCGCGTCCACCGCCACCACCAGGTCGCGGTCCACGTCGCGGTCGAGATCCGCGACGGTGATCCCCTGCACGGCGCCCGGCACCTCCACGCGTCCGATGTCTTGCAAGGCCCCTCCCACGTCGACGACCACCGTGATTCCGCCCGCCTCGTCCGGCAAGAGCACGTCCGAGTCTCCGTCGCCCTCGATGTCGAACGTCAGTACGTCCGTGGCGCGCTGCTCGAGCGCCACCGGCTCGGCTTGCTGCAATCCCGTTGCGCTACCGAGCCATGGCTCGAGCACCATGCCGTCCACGTCGAGCACCACGAGGTCGAGCCGATCGTCGTCGTCGAGCACGACCGAGTCACCGAGCCACTGCGCGCGTGCGCCCGCGAGCTGCGTCGGCTCGCCCAGCGTGCGCGCCTCCGGATCCACCTCCGCGTACCAGAGGCCCAGCTCGTCGACCCATGTCACCCACGCCGGCAACGCTTCCCATGCCCCGGCCACGGCCAGGTCCAGCGGAGCCGCGTCGAGCACCGCGGCCTGCACGTATTCGAGGTTGCCCTCGGCGTCGGAGTACACGAGCCCGATCGTCCGCGCCTCGGCATCCACGACGACCACGTCGGCGTCGTCGTCGGCGTCGAGATCCACCAGCCGCACCGGGCCCGCGTTCCCGCCCTCGGGCACGCGCGTCGCCACGGTGAAGCCGCTCTCGCCGTCGCCCTGCCACAGCTCCACGATCCCGTCCTCGCCACGCACCACCAGCTCGATCGTCCCGTCGCGTTCGCGATCGAAGGCGAGCAACGGCCCGGCCGCCAGCTGCGGCGCGGAGCCGAGCTCCGCCGCCTCCACCGAGCACAGCTCTCCCGGCTGGGCCTCGGCGTCCCCGCAGTGCCCACACACCTCGTTCTCGCAGGTCTGCTCGCCGCCGCAGTCCGCATCCTCGCGGCAGATCGAGCCGAGCGTCGAGTCACCGCTGAAGCACGCCGCCACCAGGGCCAGGGTCATCGCAACGCCGAGCGCGAGCCGCCTCATCGGGTGCCAGGCTAACGGACCCCGGCGCCCGCCGACAACCAGCTCGTCGCTCGCGGCCGTCACCCGCGGTCGACGGTCGCCGGCCACCACCATCGCCGTGATTCGCCGCTATTCGCCGCTATTCGCCGCTATTCGCCGCTATTCGCCGCTATTCGCAGCATAGGCGCCCCAACAGAGCCACCACCGCGGTCTCCACCCGCAGGATCCGCGCCCCCAGGCTCACGGCCTCGCAGCCGGCCGCGCGCAGCAGATCCACCTCGAACGGCACGAGGCCGCCTTCGGGCCCCACGACCACCGTGGTCGCGTCCGCCGACCACGTCGCTGCTCGCGCTCCCTGCTCCGGGTGGGCCAGGAGCTTGCGCCCGCTCCACCCGCGCAGCTCGTCCTCCACGAACGGCCGGAGCCTCCGCTGCAGCTCCACCGTGGGCAGCACGGTGTCTCGCGCCTGCTCGAGCCCGAGCCGGAGCTGCTCGCCCATCGCCGCACCATGCAGCGCATGCGAGCCCCAGAAGCTCTTCTCCACCCGCGCGGTGTGCAGGAGCACGATCCGCTTGATGCCGAGCGTCGTCGCGTGCAGCAGGATCCGCCGCAGCATGGGCGGCCGTGGCAGCGCCACCACCAGCGTCACCGGCGACGCCGACGGCGGCGGCTCGCTCACCGTATAGCGGACGATCGCGCTCCCCTCCTCTACCCGCTCGATCACTCCCTGCCCGAGCAGCCCCCCGAGCTCTCCGACCTTGACCGCGGCGCCCTCGCCCTTCCCGAGCACCTCGGCGAGGTGTCGGGCCTTGCGTCCGCCCACGCGGGCCGTGCCATCGCCGAGCCGCTCGTCGGCCTCGATGAGCAAGAGGTTCACCAGGGCAGCGCCCCGGAAGTGGCGGCCACGACCACGATGTAGATCAACACCCCGGCCGTCGCGAGCGGGCACACCACGCGAATCGTCAGGGCCCACACCGCGCCGAACGGCAGGCCGTTCATCTCCTCGAGCGCCTTGCGGGTGCCCCAGCGCCACCCCACGAACACCGCGATGAGCAGCGCCCCGAGCGTCAGAGCCACGGTCCCGAACACGATGCTCATGAGGTCGAGGAAGTCGCGCCCGAGGGCCTCCTTGCCGAGGGCGTCCACCGCCCCCTGCGACAGCGCCGAGGGCACCGCCCACACGAAGCACACCGCGGTGGTGCCCCAGACCGCCTTCTCGCGGGTCCAGCCGCGCTCGCCCATGAGGTACGCCACCACCACCTCGAGCAGTGCGATCGTCGAGGTCCATGCGGCCACGACCAGGAGCGCGAAGAAGGCCACCCCGAACGCCTGGCCCGCCGGCAGCGCATCGAAGATCGTCGGCATCGCCACGAACACGACCCCTGGGCCGCCCGTGCCCGGATCCACCCCCAATGCGAACAGCGTGGGGAACACCATCAGGCCGGCCGTGAGCGCGACCCCGGTGTCGAAGAGCGCCACCGAGGCCCCCGCGACGCCCAGCCGCTCGTGCTTCTGCAGGTAGGCGCCATAGGTGATCATCCCGCCCATCCCGAGGCTGAGCGAGAACAGGGCCTGGCCCATCGCCGACATCACCGAGGTGCCCGTGAGCTTGGAGAAGTCGGGCTCGAGCAGGAACCGCACCCCCTCGCCCGCCCCCGGCAGCGTGAGCGCCCGAGCGGCCAGCACGATCAGCACCACGAAGAACGCCGGCATCAAGACCTTCGATGCGCGCTCGATCCCGCCGCTCACCCCACCGCGCACGACCAATGCGGTGAGCAACAAGAACGCTCCCGCCATCGCGACCGACTCGACGGGGCTGCCGATGATCGACTCGAACAGCGCGCCGCTCTCCGCGTGGGTCATCGAGTGCGCGAACGTGCCAGTGAGCGCCCGCGCCGTGTACGAGAGCGTCCAGCCGGCCACCACCGAGTAGAACGACAGGATCGCCATGCCGGTGAGGACCCCGAGCCCGCCCACCCAGCGCCAGCGCTTGCTGCGATCGGGGTCGAGCGCCTCGAACGCTCCCACCGCGTTCTTGCCCGAGGCGCGCCCAATCGACAGCTCCGCCAGCAGCACGGGGATCCCGATGAGCAGCACGCAGCCGAGGTAGAGCAGCACGAACGCCGCGCCCCCGTTCTCCGCGGTCATGTACGGGAAGCGCCAGATGTTGCCGAGCCCCACTGCCGAGCCCGCGGCCGCGAGGATGAACCCGAGCCGCGAGCCGAACTTGTCCTTGGATGGCGGAAGATCGCTCATGATGGGCCTACGCCGCAGATGCTGGCTGGCTCTCTGCTTTGCGCCGCCGACTACTATAGAAGCGGCGCCAGAGCCTCACAAGCACCACCCACAGCACCACCGCCTCGCAGAGCCACGGGAGCAACCACCCCACGCGGGCGAAGATCGTGGGTCGGGCCGCGGTGTTGCGGGGCAGCGCCACGTCGTACACGAGGTACTCGGGCGAGACCGGCTGGTCGATCGTCGGCCCGCGCACGGGGATGTGGGCCACCACGCGGCCGCCGGTGTCGACCACCGTGCTCACGCCGGCCGCTACGCTCCGCACCATGGGGATCCGATGCTCCACGCTGCGAAACTGGGCCAGCGCCAGGTGCTCCCACGGCTCGGCCGTCACGCCGAACCACGTGTCGATGGTGACGTTGACGAACACCTCCACCCCACCCGGCTGCGTCGCCACGGCGTGCGCGAACCCGGCGAAGATGTCCTCGTAGCAGATGAGCGGCCCCGCAGCCAGCAGAGCGGGCGCGGGGTCGGCCGCCGTCGCGGCCGGCTGCATCACGAAGCGCGCCGGGCCCTCGCCCGCGTTGTTGTGCGCCATCGAGGGCACGTGACGGATCGCCCACAGCGGATCGACGAGCGGTACGTACTCGCCGAACGGCACGAGGATCGTCTTGTCGAAGCTGCCGGTGACGGTGCCGTCGGCCGCCATCGCGTAGACGGTGTTGTACTCCCAGCGGCTCTCCGCGCCGTAGCTGCCTGCGCCGAAGATCGTGGGCAGGTGGTGCCCCTCGAGCACGCTGCGGACACGGTCGGGGAAGTCGCGCAGGAACGGCCGGCGGGCGCGAAACGGGAACGCACCCGCCTCGGGCCACACCAGCAGCTGCGCGCCTCGGTCGGCCGCCATCCGCGACATCACGCGCAGCCGTAGCATGCGATCGCCGGCGTCGAGCGATCCGAGCGCCGTGTTGGGCTGCACGATCCCGAAGCGCACGTGCCGAGCGGCGGCCTCCTCGGCGTCGATCTGCTGCAGGCGCCAGTGGCCGAGCAGCCACGAGCTCACGGGCACCGCGACCGCGAGCACCAGGCGAGTCACACGAGCGCGGCGAGCACCACCGAGCATCGCGTCGCCGGTGAGGAGCCCCACGAGCACCACCTGCGCATCCACCAGCGGCACGCCGCCGAGCTCGGCCGCCTGCATCCACGCGGGCGCCTCGGCGAGGCCGATCATCACCGTATAAGGAAAGAGCGCGGGCCAGGCCTCGACGAGCGCGGTCCACAACACGAGCGGCCACGCGATCGCGAGCGCCCCTCGCTCGGGGCCCCGGCTCACCCCCAACATCCACAGGCCAAACGGTACGGCCGTCCACGCCGAGAACAAGAACAGTCCCAGCAGCGCCACCGGCAGTGGCAGCCCGCCGAAGCGCTCGAGCGTTTGCGCGATCCAGGGAAATCCTACAAGCCCCGTGCACAACCCCCCGAGCCACCCGAGCACGAACGTGCGGCTCCACGGCCGCCGGCGCGATGCACGGGCAACGAGGGTCAGCGGTACGAACCCGAGCCACACGAGCCAAGCGATGTCGCCCGGGGGCGCCGCCAGGGCCATCCACAGGCTCCCAGTGGTGGATAGCGCCGCCAGCGGCAAGAAGCCCATCGACTCGAGGCGCGCGCGCACGCGGCAAGCATGCGGCAGGTCGATCCTCGCGCGCCAGTCGGCACCGAGCGGGCGTAGCAGCACCGCCAACTCGGTGAGATCGGCCGGTGAGATCGGCCGGTGAGATCGATCAGTACGATGGCCAGCACACTCGAAGCACCGCTCACGAAACGTCCCACGCACGGACGCGGTGGGGTCGGAAGACACCAGCATGACCAACGACCGTCGCTCGGCACGAGAGGTGATCCCTTCGGTCGATGCACGAGCTCGACCGTTGCTCACGACGAGTGCGTGCTCGACGGCTCACGGTCTCGGCGCAGGTGCAGGCGTCATCGTCACCACGCGATGAGCTGGTACGGAGGGCCACCATCATCGACGCGAGAGACCAATGGTGGACGCGCAATCGATCGATGGTGCAGAAGCTCGCAAGGATTTCTCCGATGGCGTCTGCTCACACGAGTCGATCGCGAGCGGAGCATTTCGCGATCGAGAAACCGATCCGATGCCAAGCAACGGCAGGAACAATGGATGCAGCCTGATCAGGATGATCGAGGACGATGACGAGTCCCGCATTCGAACCATCGACGCACTCGAGAGTGGTTGACGGATCGATCGGCAACTCATAAGGTGGTCGATGTAGGCAGTCGATCAGCATCGGGGGATGCAACTCGACCGCCGGCTTCAAACGGGGAAGGTTCGCTATGAACGATCGACGCGGGGTAGGGGCCCTCGTCGCGTCGCTGGCCGTGTGGCTCTGTGCCTGCACGTCAGCGGACGACGAGGCTTATGACATCGACATGGAATTCCGGAGCGACGACGGAGGTGTCGACGCACCTCCGGGGCGCCCGGGGGGCAGCGGGGGCTGGCTCGGCAACGGGCTCGAAGATCCCGACGTGAGCGGCATCGACCCCGCCTACGCCCTCGATTCCGAGCAGGGCATGTCGGAGAGCCTGGGTTTGCTCACCGATGCGGCCAGGCGCGGCACCGCCGAGTACCTGGTCGAGTGCGCGTTGCCGCTCGGGGAGAGCATCACCAAGACCGTGGACGGGGAGACCGTGGTCTTCGAGGGCTTGCTCGGACTCGCACCCGAGTGGGCCAACGAGGAGTGTGACGAGGACTGCCAGCAGTGGGTCACCGCGTGCTTGCTCGCGCGCACCAACGACTCGGGAGAGAACGTGACGATCTGGATCCAGGCCGATCATCCTGCGATCGGCTACGGCGTGCCGGGAGACGTCGTTCACGAGGCGAGCTGGTACGGCAACCTGTTCACCGGCGACGACGACCAGTACCTGTGCAAGGGTGACCCCGGCGCGGGTGCGACGGCCAAGCACGAGGGGCGTACCTGCTCCACTGGCAACAACTGCGGGTTCACCAAGTACAAGAAGTGCAAGAAGCAGCATCGCTGCACGATGGCGGGCCCGAGTGGCAACGTGCCGATCGACTGCGAGTCCGACGGCGACGTCACCTGGCACACGATCTCGACGTACCTGCCGGACGACTGAGCCGGAGGCCGCGTCACAGCCCGCGCAGGTGCTCGACCAGCGCGTCGATCACCTCCGGCTTGCCACGCAGATCGGGGTTGGGCGCCATCACGGGGTTGAGACCCACGGCGGCGCCGCCCTCGAGGATCACCGTGCGCAGGTGCTCGTCGGTCACGCCATCGCGCCAGCTCGGATCCGAGAGCCGGCGCGGCGGCACCACCAGGTGACGGGCCTGGGGGCCGTCGCCGTTGCCCCTGGGGCCGTGACAGTTGGCGCAGCGGTCTTGCCAGATCTGGCGCGCCTCGGCTCGGACCGCGGGATCGTGGGAGGAGCGCGAGGGACCGCAAGCGCCGGCCAGTAGGCACACGAGCGTGAGCGCGAGCATTCGGCGAGCCCGACCGCTCCGTCCATGTCGCGTGTCGCCGACCACGAGCCGATCGAGGCACTCGCCGTAGACGGTGATGTCGGGCAGCTCGGGCACCGCGGAGGGACGCTAGCACGGGTGCGGGTGCAGACCAGAGCCACGGCCGCGACGCGTGGATTCCCTGCGAGAGCCCACGAGTCGCGGCCGCTCGTCCGACATACTACCGTTGCGCCGCATGCTCCCGCGAAGACGTCTCCTCGGCCTCGGTCTCGGCGCGCTCGCCGGCGCGTGTGTTCGCGAATCGGGAACGAGCACGCGCGGGCCACTGCATCGCGGGCCGGTGGAACGCATCGTGCTGGGCAAGGTGCTCACGCTGGATTCCGAGCAACCCGAAGCCGAGGCGATCGGGATCGCCGGTGGGAAGATCATCGTGGTGGGCCGCCGCCCGGAAGTGATGGAGCGGCGCGGGTCCGATACGGAGATCGTCGACGTGGGGAGTGGATTGGTCACTCCCGGGCTCGTCGATGCCCACGCCCACCTGCTCGGGCTCGGCCGCAGCCTCGAGGACGTAGACCTGCGAGGAGCTCGGTCGATCGAGGACGTGGTGCAACGAGTGCGCACGGGGGATCGCGGGCAAGCGTGGCTCACCGGGCGCGGATGGGATCAGAACCTCTGGCCGGGCCAGGCGATGCCGACGCACCAACCGCTGAGCGAGGCGTTCGGCGAGCGCCCGGTGTGGCTGCGGCGCATCGATGGGCATGCGGGTTGGGCCAACACGGCGGCGATGCGAGCCGCCGGCATCGTGCGTGACACCGCCGATCCCAAGGGTGGCGAGATCCTGCGCGACGCCGCCGGCGAGCCCACCGGAGTGCTCGTGGACGCAGCCATGGGGCTCGTGCAACCGCCGGCGGCCACGCGTGCGGATCTCGAGCGCCAGCTCGCGGCCGCGCAGGCCCACGTGCTCGCGCGCGGCCTGACCGGCGTGCACGACATGGGCGTGGGCCCCGAGGTCGACGCGCTCTACCGCGATCGCATGACGGCGAAGGATCCCGCAGAGCGCCTGCGCCTGCGCGTCGTCGGCTACGCCGATGCGAGCTGGCTGCCCTCGTTCGATCGCGAGGCCGAGCGCCCCGATCCCGACCGCCGCTACGCGCTCGTCGGCGTCAAGCTCTACGCCGATGGCGCCCTCGGCAGCCGCGGGGCCGCGCTGCTCGAGCCGTATCACGATCGCCCCGACCACCGCGGGCTCATGCAGCAGAGCGAGTCGGACCTCTGGGCGCAGTGCGAGATCGCCACGCGCCAGCACTTGCAGCTCGCGACCCATGCGATCGGCGATGCGGCCGTTCGCGCGGTGCTGCAGGCCTACGCGACGTCGGTCTTCATCGAGGGCGGTCGCGAGGGCAGGCCGCGGATCGAGCACGCGCAGATCGTCGACCTCGCCGACATCCCCCACTTCGCCGAGCTGGGCGTCATCGCCAGCATGCAGCCCACCCATGCCACGAGCGACATGGCGTGGGTGCCCGACCGGCTCGGGCCGAAGCGGCTCGCGGGCGCGTACGCGTGGCGGCGGTTCATCGACGCCGGCGTGCCGCTCGCGTTCGGCAGCGACTTCCCGGTGGAGCTGCCCGACGTCACGCATGGGCTCCACGCCGCGGTCACGCGCCAGGACGCACAGGGGCAGCCTCCCGGCGGCTGGCTGCCCGATCAGCGCCTGACCCTGCCCGAGGCCATCGCCGCGTTCTCCCGGGGAGCCGCATACGCCTGCTTCTCCGAGGGCTTCCTCGGTCGCGTCTCCCCGGGCTTCCAGGCCGACCTCACGTGCTTTCGCGACGATCTGCGGATGTTGCCGCCCGCGAGCCTGCGCGACGCCGAGATCGCGGCCACGCTGGTCGCGGGCGAGGTGCTGCACCGAAGGTAGACGCCACAGTCCAGCCCACCGAAACGACATCCCCGGCGCGCCAGGACCTCGAACGCGCTCGTTCGACGTGACAGCCGCGGCCATCCGACGGCATGGTTGACGAGGCCATGATCCGCACCACTTGCCTCTCGCTCACCTCGCTCCTGCTCGTGACCGGCTGCCCCGGCGACGACGGCCCTCCCGTCGACACCGACCCCAGCACCGGCAGCTCCACCGGTCCCATCACCCTCACCATCACCGACCCCATGATGACGCTCTCGGGCACCTCGAGCAGCAGCGACTCGAGCGGCGAGTCGAGCAACGAGGCCACCACCGTGGTGCCCGACGGCACCAGCAGCAGCACCACCGACGCCAGCACCACCACCGACGGCACCACCGCCGAGCCCGGCGGCGTGTGGCTGGCCGATTTCGCCTCCGAGGTCGTCATGGACCCCGAGGACGACGACTACGGCCCCGGCACCTACGTCTACCCGATGGGCGTGGACGATGCCTCCTCGGACCTGCGCAGCTTCGAGCTGTCGTACACCGCGGCCGATGGGCTGCTGCACTTCACGATCGGGCTCACCAGCATCGGTGACAACACCCGCATCGGCATGATGCTGCTCGACGACGCAGCATGGGCCAACGCAGGGACGAGCGCCGTGTTCACCGTCGGTGGCGTCGAGGTCCGCAGCCCCAACTGGAACTCCACCGGCGTGCAAATGATCCTGATGGATCCGAGCAGCCCGCTGTTCGACTTCGGGGCCATCAACGACATCGACCCGTTCAGCGACAACCCGCGCCCCGACAACGCGATCTACCTCGACGAGGCCAATGGCGCCCCGTTCCTCGGTGCGGACGGCCTAGCGTCGTACGCCACGGACAACCTCCAGCGGCTCGACGTGACGGTGGACACCATGGCTGCGCCCGCCACCATGAGCTTCGACGTGGACGCGAATTGGCTCACGCCGTACCTCGACACCGAGAGCCCCAACCTCTACGTGGCGATCTGGACGTACACGCTCATCGACGTGCCGATGCCCGATTGGTACATGATCGAATTCGGCGCGCTCGAGCTCACCGAGGCCCTCGGCGGGCTGTCCAACGGCGCCGCCGACAATTGGCGCGATTGCGACGCGTACGACATGATGTTCTTCGCCGGGGCGTACGATCAGGAGACGTTCCTCGACGTGCCCGCGATGTTCGCGGGGGAAGCCGTGGACACGGTGGTGGTGTTCGAGAACGTGGATGAAGGCGTGCTCCAAGTTCCAACGGGCGCATGAGCCACGAGGCCCGGGCCATCATGGGCTTGGCCGAGGCGGTCGACCGACTCAGACCGCCTCGATGCCGAACATCTCCACCGCGACCCCATCGCACGCATGCACGAACGCGGGCTCGCCGGACAGCCCCGGCAGCCCCGCGGCCGCCGCCAGCGTCTCCTCCATGTGGTGCAGCTCTGCCTCCCGTGCGTCATACGCCGGGTGATGCACCCGCCCCCGGTAGAGCTTTCCCCCGCGCTCCGCATACAGCACGTACCGCTCGAGCAGGAAGTGCTCCACGGTCCCCGGCTGCGACGCCCCGAGCAGCTTTCCGGGCGTCCAGCTCATCGCCGCCTTCGCGCCACCTCGCTGCCGCACCGTCTCGTAGTCGATCCGCTCTCCCGCTCGCGCCATCGACATGCGCGCGTGGTGATAGGGCAGCGCCCACCCGAGCCGTGCCGCCGTCACGGCCAGCCACGACGACGCCTCCAGCGAGAAGAACCACACCCCGGGCTCCTCCCCGCCGAGGTGCACGTACGTCCGCAAATTCGTCTCCAGGAAATTCTGCGCCAAGAGCTGCGGCAGCCAGCTCGGCTTGATGTCCCGCATCTCGAACGGCACGAGCCCCAGGTACGCCCGCCCCTCCCAAGCATCGAGCTCGAGCCGCGCCGGCACGTGGGGCCGCAGCGCCGCCACCGGCACCTCCCAGTGCACGAACGCGAGATTGCGCCAGCGCTGCGTACCCGCGTTGGCGCCGGACGGTCGGCGAGTCGGCGCGATGCGATCCATTCGTCGCCCGCGATCTAACCGCCCTCGCCGCCCCCGTCCTGCACGGCACCACCATCGAGTATCGGCGGCTGCTCCTCGGTCGGCACCTCCTGCCCTGCGGAGTCCTGCGGCGCCGGTTCCTCCCCCGGCGGCGGCTGATCCACGGGATACTGCGGCGGCTCCGGCGGAGGCTCCTGTGGCTGCTCGGTGGGCTCTTCGCCGCCGCCAAACGGAATCGGCTGTCCCGGATCCGTCGGTGGTGGCTCGCCCGCGGAAGGATCCCCCGCCGACGGATCGCTCGGCGGCAGCTCCGACGGGTCGCGCGGAGGCGGCAACGCCGGGTTGCCACCGGCGCCCGGATCATACGGCTGCACGTCCAGCGGATCGCCGATCTTCGGCTCGGTCCCTTCGTCCCCGCCCTTGTCGTCGGGCTCCTTGGTGTCCGCCTTGTCGTCGTCACCAACCTTCTTGGTGGTCTCCTTCTTGCGCCGCTTCTCGTCGCGCTCGCGCTGCTTGGCGCGCTTGTCCGCCCGCGACTGCTGCCGCGACACCGTCTTGATGCCGATGAACCGCGGTGCCGACACCGGACCCTCGAGCTTGAACCCCAGGCCTTGCTCGGGCGGATCGAGCTTGGTCTTCGGGTTCGCGGTCTGGATCATGAACCGCATCGGCTCGCTCTCGGCCTGCAGTCCCTCGCTGAGGTTGAACTTGAGCACCATCGCGAACCGCGACTTCGCGAACGGATCCTTGAACGTCAGCGTGCCCGACAGCTCGATCCACACGTCGTCGCTCTTGGTCTCGATCGGCCCATCGGTGGTGGCCACGCCATCCTCGACCGTCATGCGGCCCGAGAGCGTGCCCATGTCGATCTCCGGCACCACCACGCCGCTCTTGAGCGCGGCGGACCCGGGCACGTAGAGCTTCTCCTCGCCGTCGCCGATCCGGCACGCGGCGCACGTCAGCTCGATGGCCCCGTGCGCCTGCGCGAACTGGTGCTCGGGCATCGTCAGATCCACCTTGATGTGCAGGATCCCCCGCAGCGGCGCATTCAGGGCCTGCGCCGCCTTGGGCACGCCGTAGAGCGGTAGCTCGCTGATCTCGAGCCCGAACGACGACTCGTCCGAGCCCCGCGTGTAGCTCGCGGTGATGAGCCCCTCGTCGAGCTGCGCCTCGAGGCTCACGTCGATGTTCCCCATCAAGAGCGACAGGACGCTGACGTCGACGTCGATCTCCTCGACCACGAACTTGGTGGGCACCTGGTCGGGCCGCGAGGGCGCGAACGTCCACTGCACGTTCTCGAGCGTGATGCCGCCGAACGGCGAGATCGAGATGTCCTCGATGTCGACGATGTAGCCGCGCACCTTGGCCTCGTGCGACAGACGCCAGGCCAGCGCGCGCGTGGGCAGGCTGAGCCACGCAAACAGCACGAAGAACACGAGGCCCACCGCGCCCCAGCCGAGGATCCGGCGGAGGTTGCGGCGAACGCTCGAGAACCCGCGGCTCTCGCTGCCCGGCACCTTGCCGCGCGTCATGGTGAAGTCGGGGAGCTTGAGAGTGAGCTTCACGACCCGCCTCCTTCTTCCTCGCCGGCCTCGGTCGCTTCCGCGGGCTGGCCACGGCGCTCCCAGGTGGCGATGGTCACGTCCACGTTGAGCCGATCCTCGGCGTTGCTCGGCGAGCGGATGAGCAGGCCATCGGTCACCACGATGTGCCCGGGCTTGCTCTCCACCTTGGTGAGGAACTTGATGAGATCCTCGAGCGTCACGCTGCGGAGCTGGAACTTGAAGCTGCGCTTGAGCAGGCCCTCACCGAGCTCGAGCGCGGGGACCTCCTCGGAGTTGGACACCTGCACCGTCTCGGCCACCGCGGCGGCCTCCTCCACCAGAGTGGAGAACAAGAGCTCCTGGTCGGAGATCTTGGCCTCGCGCTCCTTCTTCTCCTCGAGCCGCTGCTTGTACACCGCGCCACGCGTGTGGACGGTGTCGAGCGCCTGCCGCGTGGTCGTGATCTCGCGCTCGATGCCGCGCAGCGCCTTGTCGCGCAGGTACAGGAGCACCAGCGTGCCCATCAGGAAGAACACGAGGACCAGCACCATGATGTAGGTGCGCTCGCGCGGCGTGAGCCGGTCCATGAAGCCGCCGCCCGTGTTGCCGTTGGCCATCTGGTCAGCCCTTCCCCTCGCCGCTCGGCTCGGCGCCCGCCGCTTCTTCCTCGGGCACCGCGAAGTAACAGCCGTTGTCCATGATCATGTCGAAGGTCTTGCGATCCTCGCCGCGCACCTTGCCGTTCTGGATGTTGGTGATGCAGGCGTTGAGCTTGAGCTTGGCGTTGAGGCGATCCTGCGCGGTGGGGGTGTTGGCCTCGACCTTGAGCTCGAGCTTGCGCTCGCGGATGTCGACCATCCCGAACGTGAGCTCGTCGGACATCACGACGCCACGCGAGAGGTCCACGATCTCGACGACCTTCTTCTTCTCGGCCTCGGGCGGCGCCCCTTCACCGTCACCGCCGTCGACCCCACCCCCGTCCTCGCCCTCGATCGGCTCGCCCGTCTCGGGGTCGACGCCCGCAGCCGCCTCGGGGCCCGCGGCCCCGGGCGGCGGTGCCTGGCCCAGATCGCTCGGCGTGGCGGCCTCGACCAGCATCGCCAGCACATCGAGCGCCCCCTTCTCGGGCACGAGGCTCGTGAGATCCTGGCCCTCGACCTCGGCGAGCTTGGCGTCGATCTTGTTGGCGTCGAGCGGCTCGCCGAACGTGGCGAGAGTGGCCTCGGCCAGCTCGTCCTCGTAGGCGACCTGCTCGGCCTCGAGCGCCTTGACCTGCGCGATCGTATCGAGCGCCCCGAAGGCCATCACCGCCACGCCGATCGCGATGAGCGAGGACATCCGCTCCTGCACCCAGGAGCCCTCGCTGGCGCTGCCGTCCGCGTCGTGGAGCTGGAGCAGCGGCCGCTTCGCGGCCCCGTACGCGGCCCCGAGCGCCACGGCATGGCAGGCGAGATCACGGCCCGTGGCGCCCTTGACGAGCAGACCCTGCGCCTGCACGGGCTCGGCCGGCAGCCCCGTCTGCTCGAGCAGGTACGCCGGCAGCCCCTGCAGCGCCGCGCCTCCGCCCGCGAGCACCAGCTGCGTCACCTCGAGCTTGTACGTGGCACGCAGCCACATGCGGGTCTGCGCGATCTCTCGCAGGATCGGCTCCAGCGCGCGCGCCACCACGCGCCCGGCGTCGAGCTGCTCGTCGGTCATCGACGGCAGCCCGTTGTGGGGCAGGAACGCATCGCGGTGCTTGGCGGCCTCGGCCTCGGCCAGTGTCATCCCGTAGGCCTTGGCGATGGCCGCGGTGATGTCCCGCCCGCCGCGACGCGAGGTCCTCACCGCGCGCGGCCCCTTGACCCCGAGCGCCACGAGCTGCGTGCTGCCGTGTCCGAGGTCGACCACGAGCGACACCGGCTCGAGCCCGTGCTCGGACAGGGCGGGTGACACCGGCGTGGCCGGGGGTCGGGCCGCGATCTGGGCCATCGCCACCGCGCCCGACGTGACGACCTTGAGGTCGACCCCGGCACGCTTGAGGATCGCCTGGATCGGCTCCACCTTGTCGCGCCGCGCCGCGGCCACCAGCGCTCGCCCGCCGCCGCCGCTGCCCGTCACGATCACGTGGCCGTGCATCAGCTCCTCCACCGGCACGGGGAACTGGCCCTCGGCCTCGAACACCACCGCCTGTGCGATGCGGCGCTCGTCGGTGAACGGGAACGAGAGCACCCGGTAGCTGCACATCGCGGGCGGCAGCGTGATGCCCACCGGACACCCGAGCAGCCGCCGCTGCTTGAGCGCGGAGAGGGCCGCGGCCAGCACCACGCCGAGCGGATCGACCTCCGGGTCGTCCTCCGGCACGGGCCCCACCGGCTCGCTCCACATGTCCACGAGCTGTGCTCCACGCACGCCCGCGGTCACCACCACGCCCTTGACGTGGTGCGATCCGAGATCGACGCCGACGAATTTCTGCGCCATCGCTCGTCACTCCTCCCGCATGTAGAGCCACGCGCCCTGGCCCTGGCTCTGGGACCGCTGGTACTTCATGTCGTAGACCGCCGTCAGGCGCTTCTTGACCGCGCCCACCTCGGTGATCACCTCGATGCGATAGATGTTCTCGGGCGACACCGTGGCCACGTCCGTGAGCCCGCCCCAGGTCTCGCCGTCCTTCTCGCCGCCCTTGACCCGCACGTCGATGCCCTCGGGGATCCGCGGCAGGCTCTGCGGCTTCTCGGCGGCGCCGCCGAGCATCGCGAGCGGCGACATGAACTGGTCGGGCGCCTTGACGATCTCCCGAAATGCCTCGAGATCCTTGAACAGCGAGAATTCGCGGCTCTGCACCACGTAGTTGGCCAGCGGCAAGGTCTTGAGCAGGAAGTTCTCGCCCTCGGTCTTCCACTTGTCGTCGCCCGACGCCGCGTGGCGAATGACGAGCGCGATCTGCTCGGGGCTGGCGAAGTTGAGGTTGACCTTGCACTGGCCGTAGACGGTGAGCTCGTGGCCGAACGCGGCCATCCAGTCGTCGTCGATGCCCTCCACGAGGTGCAGCTCGTCCACGCTGTCGATCCGGGCGTTGCGCTCGCGGTACGGATCGAAGAGCTGGCCGTAGCGGTAGCTCTCGGGCCGCGAGCTGGCCGAACGCAGCCGCACCAGGTCGAACACGTTGAGGTCGTCGTCGATGTAGTCGGCCATGTTGCGCAGGATGTCGCTGCGCGTGTAGTACTGCCCGTCGGCCTTCTCCTCTTCGAAGTACGGGTCGTAGAGCGCGGGCAGCATCAGCGCCTCGAGCGTCTCGGTGACCCGCCCGGCGGGATTGTCCTTGTCGTCCTTCTGCACGGACATGCAGTTGACGTTGATCTTGCCGCTCTCGGCCATCACGCGGAACTCGAAGCTGCCGCCGGTGATCGCGAGGTCCGACAGCGCCGTGGTGTCGATGCCCACCAGCGCCCCCAGCCCCTCCGCCCCGTCCTCGGTGCCGAACACCGACATCAGGTACGGAGCGACCTGCGTGATGTCCATGCTGCCCACCATGTCGCGGAACTGCTTTTGGTTGAACACCATCCGCTGGACCTCGAACAAGAGCAGCGACAGCTGCATGGCGCCGCGCTGGATCTGCCGCGCGGTGATCTCGTCGCGCACGTTGACCGATGCCTGCCAGTCCACGCGGGCCTGGTAGTTGAAGGTGGCGATGAACGGCGCGAGGATCGCGAGGCACGCGAGCACCATCAGCACCGCCACGCCCTGCTGGCCGCGCGCCGGCGGGCGAGCGCGAGGCTTCGCGGGCTTCGAGACCTCCGGGGCTTCCGGAGCAAGCGCCGGTGTCGTGTCGACCTCGCTCATTGCTGCCCCTTCGACAGGTCGATCTTCTCCTGCATCTGCAGGACGACCTGGGTGGTGATCGGGATGATGTCCTCGCCGTCGCGCACCCGCAGCGTGATCTTCACGCGCGGAGGCAGGCGGTCGGGCTGGTAGTCGAGCGACATGGTGCGCCACTCGTCCTGCCAGTCGAGCTTCTGGGGGTTCCAGTACTTGAGGTCGAAGCTGACCACGTCCTCCACCATCACGTAGGCCGGGAAGAACCGCTCGAAGTCCTCGGGGCGATCGCCGGTGAGGCGCCGCGACTCGCGACGGTAGAGGTGCACGCGCTCGTTGTCCTCGGGGTCGGCCTGCAGGAAGTACTGGATCACGGACTGGTCGCTCTCGTTGGCGTCCTTGCGCACCCGCAGGTGGGCAAACGCCGAGAACGTGAGCGAGTCGGAGTCGAAGCTGTCGCGGCCCTCGAACAGCGTGTAGTGCTTGGCGTCGTCGAGCGGGCGGTTGAACGACAGGTACGACATGGAAATCTCGCTCTCCATGCGCAGCATGCCGTTGCGCACGATGGAGTAGCGATTCTGGATCTGCTCGCCCACCTCCATGGCCCGCAGCGTGCCGTTGAAGCTGCTCCACACCGAGACCATCAGCATGCCGAGCACGGCCAGCGAGATCATCACCTCGATGAGCGTCATGCCGCGCATGCGAGCCGTCTTCGTGCAGCGCATCATTTCATACCTGGTCGGGCGCCGGGGCCCTGGGGAATGGATGGGTTGAGCCCCGGCGTGGCCCCGCTGCCGCTGCTACCTGGGCCCTTGCCGCCGCCACCCTCGCCTGGGCCCTTGCCGCCATCATCTTCGCCGTCCTCCGTGTCGTCCTCGGGGCCCGCCTCGCCGCCGAGCTGGGGCAGCGTCTGGAGCTTCTGGGGGTCGGTCCAGAACGTGGAGACCGTCAGGCACTCGTTCTCCTCGTCGGCGCAATCCGGCTTGTCGGAGTGGCGGCGGGGCTCGCCGTCGGGACTCCATCGCACCGTGCACCACGCCTTGCGGATCGACTGCTCGATCGCCTCCTTCACGATCGGCCACGCCATGCCGAGCGCCGAGAATGCCTGGTCGCCCGCGTCCATGTAGGCCGAGTTCACGTCGCCCTCGGACTCGGACGCGTCCTTGGCCTCGACCAGCTCGTTGTAGTCGGGCATCTCGATGAGATCGACCGTGCACACGTACTCGACGTCGCGCCAGCCCTCTTCGGAGAAGTCGCCCTCGAACGTCTTGTCGTCGGTGCCCCAGCCCTCCTTCTTGAGCTGCCACTCGATCTCGATGAGCTGGTACTCGGCCAGGAACGCGACCGACGACAGCCGCCGCGCCTGGTCGGTCGCACGAATGGCCGCGATCTGCGAGCCGAGCAGCGACGACAGCGTGATGGAGAGGATCGCGACCGCGACCAGCACCTCGAGCAGCGTGAAGCCGGCCTTGTGGGCTCGTTTGCGCGGAGCGTTCTTCATCACAACGTCCTCCGCTCGAGGCGTTCGCCGAGCTCGTCTTCTTCGTCGCTCGGATCCTCGGGCAGCACGAGATCCTGGTGCTCGTCGACGATCGTGACGCGTCCGGTCAGCGGCTGCACCTTGATCGTGTAGCGACCATCCTCCACCTCTTCGTCCTCGAGCTGGATGTGGGCCTCTTGCGTCTGGCCGCGCGGAAAGAAGAACAGGCTCGCCTGGCCCTTGGTGATCGGCTTGATGTCGTCGGCGGTGCGCACGTAGACGATCTTCACGCCCTCGGGCAGCTTGATGGGCTTGGCGAGCTCCGACAGCGCGTTCTCGTCGTCGAAGCTGTCGAACAACGGCGGGCGCCGCCGCGGCACCGTACGCCGCTGGACGGCGTAGGGGTCGTAGCCGGCGTCCTCGCCCTCCTCGTCGCCGCCACCGCCACCACCACCACCCGCAGGGCCCCCGCTGGCATCGTTGTTGTAGACCTGCGACTGGACCGAGCGGTTGTAGGCCTCCTCGGCTCGCTTGTCGCGGGCCTTCTGGTCCTCGACCTTGCCCTCGTCGATCTCGAGGATCTTGCCGTCGCGCCCGGTGGCCGGCAGGTACATGCGGTCGTCGCCCTGCTGGAGCGTGATCGTGCCCTCGTCGAGGTCGATGAGCAGCCGGTAGTAGTCGCCGGTCACGCGCGCCTTGTCGTAGCCGTAGCGCGCGAGGTTGGCGATCTGCGTGGTGGCGCGCCCGATCTCGGCGTTGCGCCCCGCCCCGAACCCCATCACTGCCATGCCCACGATCAGCGCAATCACGCCCATGACGATCATGATCTCGATGAGCGTCATGCCGCGCTGGCGAGAACGATGGCAGGTGAGGGTCGACATGGCAGCGTGGGCCTACGAACGGGTGACGGGTTCCGCGGCTACTTGCCCGCGTCCTCGTCCTCCTTCGCGCTGGGATCATCGTAGCTCGCGATGTCGTCGGCGGTGCCCATCTCGGCGTCGGGACCGGCCGAGATCACGTCGATCTGATCCTTCTCGCCCGGGCACTTGAACTCGTAGGTGGTGCCCCACGGGTCCTTGGCGACCTTGTCGATGAAGCCCGCGGCCTTGAGGTCCTCCATGGTCTTGGGGCACTTGCCGCGCTTGTTGACGCGATAGGTCTCCACCGCACCGCGGATCTTGATCACCTCGGTCTTTGCAGTGTCGAGCTGCGCGTCCTGGAACCGGTTGAAGGCCATGATGCCCACCCCGCCCAAGACCAGGCTGATGATGGCGACCACGACCATGATCTCGATGAGGGTCATGCCCAGCTGTCGGCGGGCTTCGGCGTCGCGGGCGAGCTCGATGCGAGGGGTGTGCATTGGCGTTTCCTTCTCTCCTGGGTCTCTGCTTGCGAAGATCTCGGGGGGTTGCTTGCTTCTCAGCTTCCGGCCATCTCGGTGAGCATCATGATGGGCCGCATGATGGAGAACACGACGAAGCCCACGGCCACGCCCATGACCACGATCATGAGCGGCTCGAGCAGGCCCGTCAGGCGCTGGATGGAGGTGTTCGTCTCGCGATCATACGCGGTGGCCACGTCGCCGAGCATCTGCTCGAGCTGACCCGAGCGCTCGCCGACCGCGACCATGTGCGTCACCAGCGGCGGGAAGTGCCCGCTGCGCTTGAGCGCCGGCGCGATGTTCTCGCCCTCGCGGATGCTGTCGCGCGCGTCGGTGATCACTTTCTCGAGCACCACGTTTCCGAGCAGCGTGCGTACGATGTCGAGCGCCTGGAGCAGCTGCACGCCGCTCGACAGCAGCGTCGCCAGCGTGCGCGCGAACCGGGCGATCGCGATCTTGCGCACCAGCTCACCCAGCACCGGAATCTTGAGGAGGATGGTGTCGCCCGTCCAGCGCCCGGCCTCGGTGCGCCGCCAGCGGCGAAACAGCCACCCCCCGAACCAGCCGCCGAGGATGATGGCCCACCAGAAGCTCGAGATCGTGTCCGACATCAAGATGAGGAGCCTCGTGTTCCACGGCAGCTCCGCGTTCATGTCGGTGAACATGCCGGTGATCTTGGGGACGATACCGACCATCAACACCGTGATGATGACGCCGCCGAGCACCGACAGCACCACCGGGTAGAACATGGCCGAGTTGACCTTGCTGCGGATCTCGAGCTGCTTCTCGAGGAACTCGGCCAGTCGGAACAGCACCGTCTCGAGCGCGCCCGAGGCCTCGCCCGCGCGGATCATGTTCACGTAGAGCTTGGGGAACTCCTTGGGGTACGGGTCCATCGCGTCGGCCAACGACGAGCCCTGGTTCACCTTCTCGGAGATGTCGCTCAGGATCCCCTTGAAGCGCTGGCTCTCGACCTGGTCGGTGAGGGCCGCGAGCGCCTCGGGCAGGGTCACACCCGCCTGCAGGAGCGTGCCGAGCAGCTGCGTCATGCTCGCCACCATCTTGGGCGTGACGCGATCGAAGAGCTTGCCGAGGTCGACCTCCCGCCCGCCGCCCGCGGCCCCGCCCCCGCTCTGGGCCGCCGCGGCCGCGGTGGTCTCGTTGACCGCGGTGAGATAGATGCCGTCGCGGCGGAGCGATGCCTTGAGCGCGGCCACGTTGTCCGCGTTGGCCACTCCCTTGACGTTCTTGCCCTTGGCCGAGAGGCCCGTGTACGCGTAGGCAGGCATATGGCGTCTAGGCCTCCTCGGCGGTCACCCGCATGACCTCTTCGATGCTCGTGATTCCGCTCAGCACCTTGAGCGCACCGTCGTCTCGCAGCGTACGCATGCCCTGCTCCACGGCCGCCTGCTTGATCTGCCCCGCGTCGGCGTTGCGGATCGCCAGCCGCCTTACTTCCTCGGTGATGGTGAGCACCTCGTATACGCCCGTCCGGCCCGAGTAGCCGGTGCCACCGCAGCGATCACAGCCGCCCGGGTTGGAGCTCCACAGCGTGCCCGGTGCGGGCGCGCGACGGCCGGCCGCCATGACCACCGGCTGCGGCGTACCGTGCTCGTCGCGGAGCGGCTGGCGCAGCGGGCACGGATCGCCGGCGAAGAACGCCTTGGAGTCGATGCCGAGATCCTCGAGCTCTGCGGCCAACGGCACGTGCACCTGGCAGCAGAACGCACACACCCGCCGCAGCAGCCGCTGGGCCTGCAGCGCCACCAGCGACGACGCCACCAGGAACGGCTGCACCCCCATGTCGACCAGCCGCGTGATGCCGGTGGCCGCGTCGTTGGTGTGGATCGTGGAGAGCACGAGGTGGCCGGTGAGCGAGGCCTGGATCGCGATCTCGGCCGTCTCGAGGTCACGAATCTCGCCGACCATGATCACGTCGGGGTCGTGGCGCAGGAACGAGCGCAGCCCCTTCGCAAACGTCAGATCGATCTTGGGCTGCACCTGCACCTGCGAGATGCCCTGCATCTGGTACTCGACCGGGTCCTCCACCGTGAGGATGTTGAGGTCGGGCCGGTTGATGGTGGCCAGGCACGAGTAGAGCGTGGTCGTCTTGCCCGAGCCGGTGGGGCCGGTGACGAGGAAGATCCCGTGCGGGCGGTGGATCACCTCGGTCACGATGCGCAGGTGATCGCGCGCCATCCCGATCGCATCGAGCGATAGCGCCATCGCCGACTTGTCGAGCAAGCGCACGGTGATGCGCTCGCCGTGGGCGGTGGGCACGGTGGCGACGCGCATGTCCACCTCCTTGCCCGCGATCCGGCGGCGGATGCGGCCGTCCTGCGGCAGTCGCTTCTCGGCGATGTTGAGCCCCGCCATGATCTTCACGCGCGCCACGATGCTCTGCATGTGGGCCTTGGGCGCGCGCTTGGTCTCGTGCAGCACGCCGTCGACCCGGTTGCGCACGATGATCTCGCGGTCGCCGGGCTCGATGTGGATGTCGGACGCCTTCTCCTTGCTGGCGTTGAAGATCAGGCTGTTGACGAAGCGGATGATCGGCGCGTCCTCGGCCGAGGCGTGCAGGATGTCCTCGTCCTCCTCGTCGAACGCCTCCTCCTTCTTCTCGAGATCGACGTCCTTGGCGCGCTTGGAGTAGATCGTGTTGATGAGCTCGCCCACCGTCGAGGACGGCATGAGCGTGATCTCGACCACCGCGTCGTAGACCTGCGAGAGGTCGTCGAGATCGAGCAGCTTGGTGGGATCGGAGGCGAGCACCTGCAGCACCCCGGTCTCTCGATCGAGCCGCCGCGGCAACAGCATGTTGGCGCGCGCATAGCCGATCGGCAGGCGCTCGGCCAGCTCGTCGTCGATCTCGAGCGCCGGCAGCGACTCGAGCGCGGGCAGCCCGAACTGCCGCGCCAGCGCCTGGCACACCTGCCAGTCGCTGCAGTGCTTGAGTCGTACCAGCGTCTCGCCCACGCGCTCGTCCTCGAGGTGCTGCACCGAGAGCGCCTCGGCGAGCGCAGGCGGGGCCACGTGGCCGAGCTCGATGAGGATCTCGCCGAGCGGCCGCGAGTCGGGCCGAAGCCCCTCGGGGGGCAGGCGCGGCGGCAGTGACGGCGCAAACGCGTTGAGGGCTCGTTCCATGCTCGCTCGATGGATTGCGATGGGAGACGCGATGGGAGACGCGATGGGACCGGATGGACGGGCTACGGGACGCGTGGGCTCGGCGGCTTGCTCGCGGGCTTGGTCGCCGGCGGCTTGGTCGTCGGCGCGGACGAGGGCGGTGTACCCGGCCCAGTCTCACCCGGCGCGACCGCATCTTCTTCCTCGTCCTCGTAGAGCTGCGGCGACAGGCCCAGCTCGCCGGTGATCTGATGCTGCTGCAGCTCGAGCTCCGCGGCGCGGGTCAGCTCGTCCTCCACCAGCATGCGCCCGGCCTCCTGGTTGACCGACGCGAGCAGCCCGCTCTTCTTGCGGTAGTTCACGCTGGTGGCCAGATCCTTGCGCTTGAACGCCGACTCGCGCTCCATGAACTCGAGCCGCTCTTCCATGCGCCGCTTGTGGATCCGCCGCGCGTCGTCCGGCGTCTCGAGGATGTGGGGCACGAGCACCATCATCAGGTTGATCTTCTCCTTCTGCCGGGTCTTGCGCTTGAACAGCCACCCGAGCAGCGGGATCTGACCGAGGCCCGGCACCTGCGACACGCTCTCGCGCTCGACCTCCTGCACGAGGCCGCCGAGCACGATCGGCTGGCCATCGCGGCCGAGCACCTTGTCGAGCTTGAGGCGGCGCTTGGTGGTGGTCACGCCGAGCGTGGGGCTCGTGCTCTCGATGTCGTTGTTCTCCATCTCGATGTCGAGCGTGACGGTCTGGCTGTCGTTGACGTGCGGGGTCACCTTGACCTTGAGCGTCACGTCCTGCCGCTGCACCGACTGCACCGGCACCAGGCCACCACCGCCGGCACCGCCGGGGAACGCCAGCGCGCCCTGGGTTGGCACGTTGCGACCGACCTCGATGCTCGCCTCCTGGTTGTCGGCCGTGTAGAGGTGCGGCTCGGCCACGAGGTTGACGTCGGTGTCGTCCTGCACCGCCTGGATGATCACGCCGAACGCCGGCACGTCCTGACCCGTGCCGAGGAACTGGGCCGAGCCCTGCACCTGCGGCCCCAGCACGCCCGCCGCGATGCCGTTCAAGATCGAGGGGCTGAGCAGCAGCGAGTTCTGCTGCTGGGGTGACGACGCCACGAACCCGAGCCCGTCGCCCGAGGTCCCCGCGGCGGCCACCGGGAACGTGGCACCGAAGTGGCCCGAGGCGCCGCCGCCGATCTTCTTGTTGATCGAGAGCTCGAGCAGATACACCTCGATGTAGACCTGCTTGCGCTCGGCATCGAGCTCCTCGATGACGGCCCGCAGCGCGCGGAAGTCGTTCTGCGACGCCAGGATCACGAGCGAGCGCGTGGCCGGATCGGAGGTGATCTTGACCTCGCCCGCGAACAGCTCGCCCGCCTGCGCGGCCGGGGCCGCGTTGCCGCCCTGTGCACCGCCCGCGGCACCGCCACCGCCACCACCGCCTCGCCCGCCACCACCGCCGCGCCCGCCGCCCTGCCCGAGCGACTGCAGCACGGCCGCGAGCTCGTCGGGGTCGGCGTTCTTGAGCTTGACCACGTTGATGCGCCCGGCCCCGCCGGCCAGCGGTACGTCGAGCGTCTCCACCAGTCGGCGGATCACCGCATAGTCGGCCTCCGGGGCCACGATGATGAGCGTGCCCGTGCGCTCGTCCACGATGACGCGCGAGAACCCGGGCTCGTCGGAGTCGCGAGCCGTCCCACCGGTACCAGTGCCGCCCTTGCCACCCTTGGCGCCCTTGCCACTCTTGCCTTCGCCCTCGCCGAAGATCTCGCGGATCATCTCGGCGACCTCCTCGGGATCGGCGTACTGCAGCTGGAAGAAGAAGATCTTCTCGAGGCGGGTGTCCGACTCGTCGATCTGACGCACGATCCGGAGCAGCCGTCGCACGCTCGCGCCGGTGTCGGTGAGGATCACTAGGTCGCCCACCGAGTCGACACTGCCCTGCTTGGTCTTGAGCTTGTTGAGCAGGTCCACCACGTCCTTGGGGTCGCCCTTGGTGCGGTAGAGCTGGGTGACGTAGCGGTCGTTGTTGGGCGCGCGCGCCTCGGGTCCGTACACCGGCAGCGTGCGACCCTTGACCTCGGCGGTCTCGACGATCTTGAAGTACTCGCCCGACGGCTCGACGGTCAGGCCCATCGTCTGCAGCGCCGCGTAGAACGCCGCGTAGGCCTCGTCCACCGTGACCGGCTCGGGCGACAGGATCGTGACCTTGCCGGCCCGCGCCTTGAGATCGAGGATGAACTTCTGACAGGAGATCGTCATCATCCAGTTGACGAGGTCCTGCAGCTCGGCCTCCTTGGGCAGCGTGATGCGGAACTTGGCGCCGCGCGGCTGCTTCTTGCAGCTGTTGTGGCCCACGCCCGTGCCGCTGCCGCCACCGCCCTCGTCACCCGAGAGCTCCGAGCCGCCGCCCGTACCCCCCGAGCCCGCGGCGGTGCCGGAGCTGCCGGGCTTGCTGCTCGGCGTGGTGGTGGTGGTCGGTGGCCGCGAGGTCGGGGCCGCACGGCCTCCACCCCGCGTGGGCGGGGCCGGGGCCGCAGCCGCCAGCGGGATCCCGCTGCTGGAAACGAGCGCGAGCGCAGCCGCACCGCCGATGGCGAGGCGGGACCAGCGAGCGCCGAGGAAACGGCGAGTCGTCGAGGTCATTGGATCTGGATCTCCTTGGTGATGGACTTACCCTTGCGCTCGATCGACACCGAGAGGTTCGAAGCGCGCCGGAGCTTGGTGTAGAGGGCCATGGCCTTGTCCATGGACTTGAGCTCCTCGCCGTTGACCGCGGTGATCATGTCACCGTTCTTGAGGCCCAGGAGCTTGGGTAGCGACCCGCGACGGATGCCGTAGAGCTTGTAGCCGAGGACCTCGTCGTCCTTCTGCTTGGGCACGATGCGCGCCTGCTTGGCCAAGAGCGCGGGGTTGGCCATGAGCTGCTCGACGAACGCCCGCTCGACCGTGCACGTGTCCTCGGTCGGGCAGTTGATGGCCTCCTCGGCCCCCGGGATCGTTCGATCGTCCGGCTTGGGCTCTTCCTTCTCCTCGCCCTCCTTGGGCTCTTCGGGGGGCGGAGGCGGAGGCGGGGCATCGTCGCCGAGCTGCACGTACTCGAGCGTCGCGTTGTTGCGCAGGTGCACGATCGCCTGGTCGACGCTCATCACCACCACGCCCGTACGCACCACGTCGCCCGCGGCGTACAGCCCCGACACACCGGCCTCGGTGTCGAGGATGCTCGCGAGCGAGTCGTCGGGATCCTCGGCCTCCATCGTGGCCATCAGCCGCAGCGGCAGCCGCGTCTTGGTCTCGCCCGGCTGGATCACGGGCCCGGTGGGGCGGCCGAGCTCGTCGACCGGCCCGCTCGCCGCCTCCGCGATCGGCTGGCCGTTCTCGTCGACGGGCACCGGCGGCACGCAGGTGGGACAGAACAGGTTGTGCTTGCGGATGCGATCGCCGACCCGCTCCTTGTCCTTGGCCTTGTTCTTGTCCTTGTTGGCGTCGGCATCGACCCCGAACGCGTCGTCGGTGAACGCGATGCCCTTGTTGGGCTTCTTGGTGCCCTCGTCGTCCTCGTCGTCGCCGTCCTCGCCGCCCGCGTCCTCACCCTCGGCCGCGTCCGCGCTCGCGGGGACCTCGGAGTCGAACAGCAGGCTCGCGCCCACCTGCGTGGACACGGCGCTCGCCGCCAGCCCGCACGCCGTGGCGATGCCCAAGGTCTTGACGACCCAGAAGTACTTCTTGAAGAGCGCTTCCATGACGGTGGACCGTGGGGGTGGGGTGGAGCTTCTCGCGAGCGCGGCTCGAATGCCAGGGGAGCTGGTGGGCGGCCGTGGTGCGCGTCGCCGACCGCCTCGACCGACTCCGGATCCGGGCCAGGATCAGGAGCTAGTGGAGCACCCCGTCGCCGCCCTTGTCGGTGGGTTGTGGCTCCACTAGCCCCGGCTCGGGGCGGGCCGAGCTGGTGCCGCGGAACGAGTCCTCGGAGATGAAGCCCGACTCGAGCTTGCGGTAGATGGTGCGCGTGGCGATGCCGAGCAGGTCGGCGGCGAGCCGCTTGTCTCCGCGCGTGAACTTGAGCGTCTCGAGGATCATGCGGCGCTCGACCTCCTCGAGCGGCGTGCCGACCGAGAACGTCACCTGGCGCCCGTGCCCCGCCTTGGGGTCGCGCAGCTCCGGCGGCAGGTCGTCGCCGCCCACCTGGGGGCCCCTGCACAGCACCACGGCCCGCTCCACCGCGTTCTCGAGCTCGCGCACGTTGCCCGGCCACCCGTAGTTGCCCATGAGGTGCAGCGCCTCTTCGGTGAAGCCCTGGACCGCCTTGCCGTGCTTGACCGCGTACATGCGCAGGAAGTGATCGCCGAGCATTGGGACGTCCTCGATCCGATCGCGCAGCGGTGGAATGCGGATCGGGATCACGTTGATACGATAGAAGAGATCCTCGCGGAAGTTGCCCGCCTTGACCTCCTCGGTGAGCTCGCGATTGGTCGCGCACACCAGCCGGAAGTCGACCTTGGTGGTGCGACCACCGACGGGCTCGATCTCGCCCTCTTGCAGCGCGCGGAGCAGCTTGACCTGCACCGGCAGCGGGATCTCGGCGATCTCGTCGAGGAACAGCGTGCCCTTGTCGGCCTCGAGGAAGCGACCCTCGCGCTGGCGGACCGCGCCGGTGAAGGCGCCCTTCTCGTGCCCGAACAGCTCGGACTCGAGGATCGACTCGGGCAGCGCGGCGCAGTTGACCGGGATGAACGCCTGACGATCGCGCGGGCTGTGGCGGTGGATGTAGCGGGCGAGCAGTTCCTTGCCGGTGCCGCTCTCGCCGAGCAGCAGCACCGTGGCGGTGCTGTTGGCGGCCTGGCGCGCGATCTCGAGGGTGGCGCGCATGACCTGGCTCGTGCCGACGATCTCCTTGGTCGTCACCGCCTCGAGCTTGGCCCGCAGATCGCGGTTCTCGGCGATCAGCGCCGCCTTGTCGAGCGCCTTGCGGACGGTGGCGATCACCGACGCGCGCTTGAGCGGCTTGCTGATGAAGTCGTACGCGCCGCGCTTCATCGCCTCGACCGCGGTCTCGACCGTGCCGTACGCGGTCATCACGATCACCTCGATCTCGGGGGTGATCGCCTTGATCGCCTTGAGCAGATCGTCGCCGCCCATGCCGGGCATGCGAAGGTCGGTGATCGCCACGTCGACCGGGCGCGTGCGGACGATGTCGAGGGCCTCGCGACCGTTGGCCGCGGGCAGCACGGTCATGCCTTCCTTCTGGAGGACCTTGCCGAGCGCGTCGACGATGGACGCCTCGTCGTCCACGACGAGGACGGTGGGCGCGGCGGATGACGAGATGGCGGGGGACGTCATGATTGGCCTCCGGGGTCCCCCACCGTGGAGCAAGCATCGCGCCCGGGGAGGGATTGCCGTGATTCCAAGGGGTTATACCCCGGAACGAGGCCGCGGCAACGCCCGAATGTCACCGTGTCGGGCAGGGCGTGACAGGTTGTCAACGCGAGCGGGCCCGAGCGGGGCGAGCGATTCTAGTAGAGATAGACTGCGCCCGCGCCGCTGAGCGTGTTGCTCGATGGGTCGCCGCCGATGCCGGTCCCGCTGCCGTCCTCGGCGTATGCACCAACGACGAGCGTCTGGCCGTCCTCGGACAGCGCCACGCACCCGCCGAACGAGTCGTTCACGTCGGTGTTGGAGGCCTTGACGTAGGACCAGTGCGACCACTCCCCGAGCTCGTCGCGCACGAGCACGTAGGCCGCACCCGCCAACGAGGCCGAGTCGTCGGCGTCGTTGCCGTCGATCCCGATCGCGGCACCGTCCTCGCCGATGGCACCGACGGCGAGCACATCGCCCGCGGCGGAGAGCGCCACGTCGGCGCCGAAGAAATCGCTCGCGGCGGTGTTGGTGGCCTTGACGTACGCCTGCGGCGACCATGCGCCCAGGTCGTTGCGCACGTAGACGTAGACCGCCCCCGCCGCGGAGGCCGAGTCATTGGCCTGATCACCGTCGATCCCGGTCGCAGCACCGTCCTCGGCGACCGTGCCCACGGCCAGCGTGTCGCCGTCACCGGACAGCGCCACGCTCTCGCCGAACTCGTCGCCCGAGTCGGTGTTGGTGGCCTTGACGTACGCCTGCTGCGCCCACGCCCCGGCGCCGCTGCGCACGAGCACGTAGACGGCACCCGCGTTGCTCGTGAAGTTGTCGACCCAGTCGCCGCCGACCCCCGTGGCGCCGCTGTCCTCGTCGACGGCCCCGACGGCCAGGGTGTCGCCATCGCCGGAGAGAGTCACACGCCAGCCGAACCGGTCCTGCGTGTTGGTGTTGTTGGCCTTGACGTAGGCCTCCTGCGTCCATGTGCCCAGTGCGTCGCGTACGAACACGTAGACCGCACCCGAGTCCTGGGCGAGCTGGCTGGCCTGGTTGCCGCCGATTCCCGTCGCGGAGCTGTCCTCGAGGGGCGCACCCACGGCCAGCGTGTCGCCGTCGGCCGAGAGCGCCAGGCTCTCGCCGAAGAAGTCCATCGTGGTGGTGTTGGACGCCTTGATGTACGCCTGCTGCGACCACGCGCCCAGGCCGTCGCGCACGAACACGTAGACCGCCCCGGCGTTGGTGGAGGCCTCGCTGGCCTGGTTGCCGCCGATGCCGGTCGCGATGCTGTCCTCGAGGTACGCCCCCACCACGAGCGTGCTGCCGTCGGCCGAGAGCGCCAGGCTCTCGCCGAAGTAGTCGTTGGCGCCGGGATTGGAGGCCTTGACGTAGGCCTGCTGCACCCACATGCCGATGCCGAGCCGGACGAACACGTAGACGGCACCGGAGTTGGTGGCGGCGTTGTTGGCCTGGTTGCCGCCGATGCCGGTCGCACTGCTGTCCTCGAAGTACGCCCCGATCGCGAGCGTGTTGCCGTCGCCGGACAGCGCCAGCTGGTGGCCGAACCGGTCGTTGTTGCCGGGGTTGGACGCCTTGACGTAGCCGACGACGTCGGCGAGCGAGCCGGTCACCACCACGGGCGGCGCATCGACGCAATCCTCCCCGTCGCAGGCCCGTAGCACGTAGCTGGCCTGTGCGTGCAGGTGCAGCGCCGCGGCCACCGTAATCGACTCGCCGAAGATGTCATCGCCCAGCTGCACGTGCTCCACGCCGGGTGCGACGCTCTCGAGCAGCTGGTAGTGGGTGGCTTCCGGCGCCTCGGCCCAGCGAAAGTCGAGCGCTTGATCGGCAAGGCGGTGAGCTGCACGAACGGGAATGGATCATCGATGGGCTCGACGAGCTCGTCCGGGGCTTCGCTGGGGTCTTCTGCGCGAGTGGTGGAGTCTTCGAGATCGTCGGTCGTCGCTTCGGGGTCACCGGTGGTGGCATCCGTGGTCTCGTCGAGCGTCTCGTCGAGCGTCTCGTCGAGCTCGCCCACGCCCTCCGGCGTGCAGCCCAGGGCGGAGGCCAGGGGGAGGATCCGGAAGAAGCGGCGCGTGGTTCCCATGCCTGGGCATCAAGGCAAGCGGTGTGCCATCGTGGGCTCGCACGAGTTGCTGGTGCTTGCACGGTCGCGGGTGGGCCGCTGCCGTCAAGTCCACCTGTCAGGTGCCAACGCGAGCTGGCGGCGGGGATGCGTGCGCGGTTCAGTACAAGTACACGGCGCCTGCATCGATCGCGGAATCGTCGGTCTGATCTCCGCCGAGCCCGATCGCGTTGCCGTCCTCGAAGAAGGCACCCACGGCGAGGACCCGGGCATCTCCGGACAGCGTTACATCGATCGCGAATTGGTCGCCCGTGCCGGTGTTGGACGGCTTGACGTACGTCTGCTGCACCCAGGTGCCCATGCCTTCGCGCGTGAATACGTACGCGGCTCCGGAGCCGGCCGCGGCGTCGTCGGTCTCGTCGCCGCCGATCCCGAGCGTGCTGCCGTCCTCGTCGCGGGCCGCGATGGCGAGGACGTTGCCGTCGGTCGAGAGCGCCACGTCGTTGCCGAAGCGATCGTCGGCGCCGGTGTTGGACGGCTTGACGTACGCCTCCTGCGACCACGCGCCCATGCCAGCCCGCACGAACACGTACGCGGCACCGGAGCTCATCGCGGTGTCGTCGGCCTGGTCGCCGTCGATGCCCGTCGCGCTGCTGCTCTCGAGATCGGCCCCGACGACGAGCGTGTCGCCGTCTCCGGAGAGCGCCGCGCTCCAGCCGAAGTGGTCGCCGATGCCGGGATTGGAGGCCTTGACGTAGGCCTGCTGCGACCACGCACCGATGCCGTCGCGCACGAACACGTAGACGGCTCCGGAGTCCGCTGCGGTGTCGTCGGCCTCGTCGCCGTCGATGCCGGTCGCGCTGCTGTCCTCGTAGGGCGCGTCGACGGCGAGGGTGTTGCCGTCGTCGGCGAGCCTCACGCTCCAGCCAAAGCGATCGTCCGCGTCGGTGTTGGAGGCCTTGACGTAGGCCTGCTGCGCCCACGCGCCCCCGCCGTCGCGCACGAGCACGTAGACGGCTCCTGCGCCGGCTGCGGTGTTGTCGGCTTGATTGCCGCCGATGCCGGTGGCGTTGCCGTCTTCGAAGTACGCACCGACGGCAAGGGTGTTGCCGTCGGCCGAGAGCGCCACGCTGCTGCCGAACGAGTCGCCCGCGCCGGTGTTGGAGGCCTTGACGTAGGCCTGCTGCGCCCACGTGCCAATGCCGCTGCGTACGAACACGTACGCGGCCCCGGAGTCGGCCGCGGAGTTGTTGGCCTGGCTGCCCCCGATGCCCGTCGCGTTGCTGTCTTCTGCGAAGGCACCCACGACCATGGTGCTGCCGTCGGCCGAGAGCGCCACGCTGCTGCCGAACGAGTCGTTCGCGCCGGGGGTGGAGGCCTTGACGTAGGCCTGCTGCGACCACGCGCCCATGGTGTCACGCACGAACACGTAGACCGCGCCGGAATTGGCCAGGCTGTCGTCGGATGCGTTGCCGCCGATGCCGGTGGCGTTGCTGTCTTCTTGCAGAGCGCCCACGGCGAGGGTGTTGCCGTCGCTGCTGAGTGCGATGATGCTGCCGAAGTAGTCGGCGGCGTCCGAGCTCGAGGCCTTGAAGTAGCCCACGGCCTCGGCCAGCGTGCTCATCACGTCGATGGGGGTGGAATCGGTGCAGCCGCCGATGTTGCACGCGCGCAGGGCGTAGCTCGCCTGGAAGCGAAAGTGTAGCGACATCTCGAGGGTGATCGATGAGTCGGTGATGTCGTCACCGATCTGTACGAATGGATCGATCGGTGTCGCTCGCTCGAGCAATTGATAGTAGTCGGCGCCGGCCACCGGGACCCACGTGAAGTCGAAGCGCTTGACCTGCGAGAAGCCGAGCAGCAGCACGGGGACGTCGGGCAGCGCATGACAGTTGCTCACGTCGTAGAGACACTCTCCCCCGCATGCGAGCTCGCCCACGTCGTAGCCCAGGCTCTCGCACGAGGCCCCCACGAGCTCGGCATCGTCGCACTCCTCGCCGGCCGCGGTGTTGATGTCGCCGTCGCCGCACACGACATCCGAGCAGTTCTCGTCGCAGGTGGGCGACTCACCGGCGTCGTCACACCACTCGCCGGGCTCGACGATGCCGTTGCCACAGCTGGGGGCGGCGGTGTCCGCGGTGGAGGAGGACGAGCTGGGGGCGGTGTCCGAGGGGGTGTCGCTGCTCGAGGAATCGAGCCGCGGCCCGGTCGAGGTGCTCGAGCCCGTGAGCAGGACCTCGGTGTCGCTCGTGACCTCGGAGGTCTCGCCGGGGCAGCCTGCGGCCGCGAGCAAGACCGCGGCCCAGCAGGCGATCGGAAGCTCACGGGCGAGCATCACGCACGAACTCGACCAGAGTTTGCGCTGGTTGTCAACGCCCAACCGACCGTACCGAGCGCTCTCGGCTGCGCGCCTGCTCGTGAACCGGTGGTGTGTCGACATCTCTTCTGGTCCGTCGATGCGTTCCGTACTCGACTGGAGCGTCGCACCAAAGTCAGCATGCTGCTCGATTTGGACCATTCGGGCCGAGGCATGATGCACGAATGGGACCGCTCGATTGCCCATCCATCGACACTGTCCCGAAGGGGACACTGTACTCTTGCCCGGAGTCATGGTCCGACTCGACATCGACTCATGATCGGCTTCCCCAACCTCGAATCGCTCGCCTATCATCTCCACAGTGTCTCGCCCCATCTCCTCTCCACTTCGCGCCGTTCTCTCGCTCGCGCTCGGGGCTCTGATCGCCCTCCCCTCCGCTCCGGCCTTCGCCGTCACCCTCGCCCCCAGCGGTCGCGAGCGCAGCGAAGCGTTGCTCGCCGAGGGTGATGCCGACTCTGCCAAGGGCGAGTGGGAGGAAGCGATCTCGAAGTATCGCGCGTCCTACTATGGACTCACGCGAGCGGATCAAGCCTCCTATCTCGGCTCGCTCCCAGTTCGCAAGGCGATGCGCGCCTACGGCGAGCGCATCGCCCAGTCCCAGGATCCCGTCAAGCGTCGCGCGCTCCTCCAGCGTCAGCGAGTCCTGCTCGACGAGTTCCTCGACGCCGTGGCCACCAAGCCGGGGGCCGCCGAGGAGGTCGGCGAGGACGTCATCGCGGAGCTCGAGGCGACCCGGAGCTCGATCGATGCCGCGCTCGAGCCACCCTCCAAGGTTCCCGAGCCGACACCGGCCGAGCCCCCGCACGAGCCATCGACCAGCTCCGATCCACCTCCGCCGCAGCTCGAGCAGAGCTCGGCCGACACGAGCTCCACGTCCATCGACACCCCCAAGCCTCCGCGCGACTGGGTCGGCCTCGGCTTGGTGATCGGCGGCAGCGTAGCGCTCGGCACCGGCCTCGGAGTGTTCATGGGCCGGTGGACGATCCTCGATGATGCCCACGCAAAGGTCGACTCGGGCGGCGACCCATACGGTCCTGGCACCGACCTCCGCGCGAGCTACCTCGCCGAAGAAGAAGCACGCGCCCAGAAATTCCTCATCGCCGGCTCCGTCGTCGCAGGCGTGGGCCTGGCCACCGCGATCGGTGGAGCCGTCCGCCTCCTCGTCCACCGCCACCGGTCCACCCGTGCCACCGCCCTCCACGTCGCCCCGCTCCTCGCCCCTACCACGGCAGGCGTCGTGTTCCACCGCCGCTTCTGACCACCCACCTCCGCTCCCCACGAGGATCACCTGCGTGTCCGCCGATCCCAAGACCCCCGAGCCCGATCTCAGCGGTCAGACACTCGACCGCTACCACCTGCTGCGCCGGCTCGGCGTGGGCGGCATGGGGGCCGTCTACGAGGCCGAGCACACGCGCCTGCGCAAGCGCTTCGCGGTCAAGCTGCTCCGCTGGGAGCTCGCGCAGAACGAAGTGTTCCGCAAGCGCTTCCTTCGCGAGGCCCGGGCGGCCTCCGCGATCACGCACCCCAACGTCGTCGCGATCTCCGACTTCGGCGAGACCCATGACGATCACGTGTTCTTCGTGATGGACCTGCTCGCCGGCCGCGATCTACAGGCGCTCCTCGATGCCGAGCAGCGGCTCCCCTGGCCGCGCGTGCGCGAGATCCTGCTGCAGACCACCTCCGCGCTCGAGGCCGCACACCTGCAGGACATCATCCACCGCGACATCAAGCCCTCCAACGTGTTCCTCGCCGACGTGCCCGGCAAGCGCGGCGAGGACTTCGTGAAGGTGCTCGACTTCGGCATCGCCAAGCTGTCGGGCAACCTGGGCGAAGGCACCGCCCAGCTCACCTCGACCGACGAGATCTTCGGGACCGTGGCGTACATGGCCCCGGAGATGGCCATGGGCACCAACGACGACCGCCGCTCCGACGTATACGCGGTGGGCGTGATGATGTACCGCATGCTCACGGGTGGGCTGCCGTTCACGCAGGGCAACGCGTTCCAGGTCCTCTCCCAGCACATCCACGCACCCTTGCCCCGGCCACGAGCCAAGGAACCCTCGATCCCGGTGGAGGTGGAGGCGATCGTGCTCAAGGCGCTGGCCAAGCGCCCCGAAGACCGCTTCGCGTCGATGGATGCCTTCGGCCGCGCGCTCCGCCGCGGCTCGCTCGAGGCCCACGGTGCGGCGGTCATGCAGCACCAGACCACGGTGGTGTCGAGCCCGATCGTGGTCGGTATGTCCGAACCCACCGGGGCCCCCATCGCCGAGGTGACCACGGGGCTCTCGCGTCCGATCTCGATCGCACCTTCGGGCTCGGTCGTGGCTGCCAAGCGCAAGCGCCCCGCGGCGTGGCTCGTGGTCCCGGTGCTGGCGGTCGTGGGACTATCGGTCGGGAGCACCATGTTCGTGCTCGGCTCGCAAGTCGACGGGGCCGACGAAGGTACGGAGGAGGCAAACGGTCCGGAGAGCCCACCGCTCGACACCAGGGCCACGCAGGAAATGGAACCACTGTTACCAGTTGTGGATTCGAAGCAGCCGGACGAGTCGAGCACACCACTCTCGAATGCCGAACCGATCAGCACACCGCCCGTCGAGACCGAGCCGCCCGTCGACACCAAGTCACCCGAGCCCACCGACGTCACGCAGCCCGCGAAGCCCAAGCCGTCCAAGCGTTCCACCCCACAAAAGCCCGTCAAGCCCAAGACCGATCGAGAGATCGTCACGGCGCTCCAGTCCAAGCTCCTTGCCAAGTGCAAGCTCACCGGCACCGTCAAGGTGAAGATCGAGGGCATGATCACCTCCACCGGTACGGTGCAGGGCCTGCTCATCACTCCGCCCGACGGCCCGGGCGTCTGCGTGGACAGGCTCGTCTCGCCCGCCAAGTTCGACCCCGCCGGCGGCACGCGGCCGATGCCGCGGTTCTCGGTGAGTCTCTAATCATGACCAGTCGATACTGACACGACTTCGTCCACCGACGACTGATGAAGCTCGAGTGGTCCTTTGAGGTCCAGGCATCGATTCACGATGTGTGGACCTCGACTGAGAAGGTGCTATCGTGGCCACGTCATGGAAGCACTCTGTTTCGATTCCAAGGTCGACGCATGTCCTCGCGCGCCTTCGCAGGCGGAATGGGATCGGCTCACGTCCGAAGAGCGGCATCGCGTCGTCGAGGAGCTGCCCTCCGAGGTCGCATGGGCCACGCCGCCCGAGGGCGACCCGCACCGCCGAACCAAGGAGCGGGCCGTGCAGGCGCTCGGCGAGCACTTCCGCCGGATCCAGCGTCGGGTCTACCTCTCCTCCGAGCTACCGGTCTACTACCCCGACGAGGCCCTGTTCGCGCCCGACGTCATCGCGGTGCTCGACGTCTCCACGCACGAGCGCAATCGATGGGTGGTGACCCAGGAGGGTCGTGGCCTGGACTTCGTGCTCGAGATCAACCACCGCGGGCGCCGCAAGGCCATCGGTCCCCGCGGTCGAACGATCGTCAATGGGCTACCGAGGAAGGACTTCATCGAGACCATCGAGCGATTCCACCGGCTACGGATCCCCGAGTACTTCGCCTACGACATCGAGGACGAATTCCTGATCGGCTGGCGGCTGCGCGAGGATCGCTACGAGACCATCAGGCCCAAGGGGATCGATCGCCGCGTACCCTCGAAAGTGCTGGGCCTCGACGTGGCGGTCGTTCAGGGGAGGGTGTGCTTCTACCACGGAGAGGTCCGCCTTCCCGACGCCGACGAGCTGATCGAGCGACTCTCGACGCTGGCGGACGAAGCGGTGCGCCGCGCCGAGGAGGAGGCTCGCCGCGCCGAGGAGGAGGCTCGCCGCGCCGAAGAGGAGGCTCGCCGCGCCGAAGAGGAGGCCTGCCGCGCCGACCGTCTGGCATCTCGGCTTCGCGAGCTCGGGGTCGATCCGTCGGTGGATCTCTAGAAGAGATACGCCGCCCCCGCAAACGTCAGCGAGTCATCGGCCTGGTTGCCGTCGATGCCGGTTGCGTTTCCGTCTTCCCAGCGAGCGCCCGCGGCGAGGGTGTTGCCATCCGCGCTCAGCGAGACACACTCGCCGAACCGGTCGCCCACGCCGGTATTCGACGCCTTGACGTAGGCCTGCTGCGCCCACGAGCCCGCGCCGTCGCGCACGAGCACGTAGATCGCACCCGCACCGCCGGTATCGTTGGCCTGGTCACCCTCGAGCCCGACCGCGTTGCTGGCTTCGAGATAGGCACCCACGGCGAGCACGTTGCCATCCGACGAGAACGCCACGCTCCCACCGAAGGCATCGCCCGCGCCGGGGTTCGAGGCCTTGACATAGGCCTGCTGCGACCACGTGCCCGCGCCATCGCGCGCGAACACGTAGACCGCACCGGCATCGAGGGTACCGTTGTTGGCCTGATCCCCGCCGACGCCGGCGGCGTTGCTGTCCTCGTAGATCGCCCCTGCGACGAGGGTGTTGCCATCGTCGCTCAGCGCCACACTTCCACCGAGCTCGTCTTCGGTGCCGGTGTTCGACGCCTTGACATAGGCCTGCTGCGACCACACCCCCATGCCGCTGCGCACGAACACGTAGACTGCCCCCGAATTGCTGGCGGCGTTGTTGGCCTGGTTGCCGCCGATGCCGGTCGCGTTGCTGTCCTCCCCGCGGGCACCCACGGCGAGCGTGCTGCCATCGCTGCCGAGCGCCACGCTACGGCCGAAGCTATCACCGGCGCCGGTGTTCGACGCCTTGACGTACGCCTGCTGCGACCACGTCCCGAGCCCGTCGCGCACGAACACGTAGACTGCACCCGAGTTGGTGGCGCTGTTGTCGACCTGGTTGCCGCCGATGCCGGTCGCGCTGCTGTCCTCCCCCGCCCCCACCGCGAGGGTGTTGCCGTCGCCGCTCAGCGCCACGCTGTCGCCGAGCTCGTCGCTCGACCCGGTATTCGAGGCCTTGACGTACGCCTGCTGCGACCACGTCCCGAGCCCGTCGCGCACGAACACATAGACCGCACCCGAGTTGTTGGCGAGGTCGTTGGCCTGGTCCCCGCCAATGCCGGTCGCGTTGCTGTCCTCTCGATGGGCGCTCACGGCCAGGGTGTTGCCGTCGTCGCTCAGCGCCACGTCGTGACCGAAGTCGTCGTTGGCACCGGTGTTCGAGGCCTTGACGTACGCCTGCTGCGGCCACGTCCCGAGCCCGTCGCGCGCGAACACGTAGACCGCACCGGAGCTGCTGGCGAGGTCGTTGGCTTGGTCTCCGTCGATGCCGATCGCACTGCTCCCTTCTCCCGAGGCCCCCACGGCGAGGGTGTTGCCATCGCCGCTCAGCACCACGCGCTCGCCGAACACGTCGTTGGTGCCGGTGTTCGAGGCCTTGAAGTACCCCACCGCTCCTGCCAGCGAGCCCATCACGTCGACCGTTGCGGAATCCGTGCACCCGCCGCCATTGCACGCACGCAGCACGTAGCTCGCCTCGAAGCGAAAGTATAGCGGCATCGAGATCGAGATCGACTCGCCGACGATGTCTCCGCCGAGCTGTACGAACGGCTCACCGAGCGCGGCGCTCTCGAGCAGCTGGTAATACTCGGCCCCCGCCACGGCCGCCCAGCTGAAGTCGAACTGCTTGACCGGTGAGAAGCCGAGCTCGAGCAGCGGGACGCCGGGCAACAGCCAGCAATCGCTCGTGTCGTAGGAGCACCCTCCACTGCACGCGAGCGTCCCGACGTCGAAGCCCAGGCTCTGGCAGGTGCCACTCCCGAGCTCGACGTCGTCGCACTCCTCGCCGGCCGTGACGTTGAGGATGCCATCTCCGCAGGCCACGGGCGTGCAATCCACGTTGCAGGCGGCCGACTCGCCCGCGTCGTCGCACAGCTCGCCGGGCTCGACGATGCCGTTGCCGCAGCTCGCATCGGGCCCGCTCGAGCTGCCCGTCGTCGTGCTCTCGGACTCACTCGAGCTGCCCGTCGTCGTGCTCTCGGGCCCGCTCACCCCCACCGTCGTGCTCTCGGACCCGCTCGACCCCACCGTCGTCGTGCTCTCGGACCCGCTCGACCCCACCGTCGTCGTGCTCTCGGGCCCCATGGACGTGCCCGAAGAGTCGTCTGGCCGGCCATCCTCGACGCCCGTGCCCGTGCTCGTACCAGTGGTCCCTTCGTCCGGTACATCCACGGTCGGATCCGCACAGCTCGCCAACCACGTCCACGATGCGATCACCAGCTTGCGTGCGAGCGACATGGCCCACTCCACCAAACCACTTCCAGGGTGTCAACGCTCCACCTAGTCCACGATCGTGCTATTTCCGCCCGCGTTCGTCACCCCACGTCGCCCGCGTGCACCACCCCGAGGTCTGCGAGGAACCGCCCGACCTCACGGTGATAGTCGCTCCGATACACCTGCAAGATGTGCCCGCCCGCGAACGCATACCGCCGCGGCCGCCCCCAGTGCTCCCACAGCGTGTCCGTCTGCTCGGGCGTGACGATGTTGTCCCCGGCAGCGCCCACGATGAACCGCGCGCGCCAGGGCACCTTGGGTCGATACGTGAGCGGGCAGTGCAGCGCCCACGCCGAGGCGAAGCGCTCGCGGGTCATCCCCATCTCGGTCACCTTGCGCAGCACCGGATCCCGCTGCCCTTGCGACCAGAACAGCTCGGCCAGCGAGGCCATCGGCAGCACGGGGATCGCGAAGTCGAGCGAGTCCTCGAGCGAGGCCAAGAGCGCCGTCGTGTACCCACCGAGGCTGCTGCCCATCATCCCGAGCGGCGCGGGGTTCCTGGCCTTGATCCACCGCAGCGCCCACCGCAGCTCCAGCGTCTTCTGGATGAAGGTCTCGTTGGTGCGCATGAGGTTCGGCGAGGGGTGCAGCTCGCCGGAGAACCGCGCCGCGCTCGGCCGCCGCAGCCAGTGGAACGGCATCACGTAGAAGTACACGTCGAGGCCGAGCTTGCGGAACAGATACTCGATGCCGAACTCCTGCTCGTGCAGGCGCTTGGGCCCTACACCCCAGCCGTGCACGAGCAGGATCGACGCGGGCGCCGGGCGGGCATGCGTCCACGAGAACAGGTGCACCTTGTCGAGCCGGTCGTACCGCCGATACTCGGCCGCGTAGACCCGATGCACCGGGCGGTACGGCGAGTCGAACACGAGGTGGCTGTGGAGCCCTCCACGCACGGGCCGGCGCCAGCGGGCCTCCAGCGTGGGCAGGCGCGAGGGCGGGGCCAACAGCCGATCGGGGTCGGCGAGCAGCGCCGGATCGGTGTAGACGCGTAGCACCGTGAGCGCGCGCTCGAGCTCGGCGGGCGACATGTACGGCACGCCACGGCGCAGGAACAGGCCCCGCAAGAACCGTCGCACGAAGTCGTCGCCGTGCCGGCCCACCCAGGTGGCCATCCGCCGACGGCGACCCGCGAGCGGCTCGATGACCCCCGCGTCGGGCCGCTCGAGCGCGAGCTCGGGGTCGTCGGAATCGTCGAGGTCGAGGGTGGAGCCAGGCTCGGCCATGCGGTGATGTGCGAACGGCGCACCCCTAGGAACGCCGATCCGGTGGGTCCAGCTCACTATAGCGCATCGAGAGCGAGTGGGGCGGCCCGCGGACCGGTGGCGCCGGTGATCGGTTCCTCGACTGGCCCCCGACTGGCCTCGACCCCCGGCCCCCCATGCTAGAAGCGGCCGATGCTCGCCGCTCGTCGACTCCGCCGGAGCCTCTCGTCGCTGGGCCCGGCGCTCTGCCTCGTCCTCTCGTGGGCTTGCTCCACCGAGCCCCAGGCACCGGCCGACGCCTCCACGCCGGCCGTGGCCGGGTCCGACAAGGGCCGTGCGATCGCGGTGCAGTGTCAGAGCGGAGAGGCGATCGACGCCGCGGTGCGGGCCGCGGTGGAGGAGCAGGCGCGCTCGCTCCATCGGGCGCTGCGCGAGGGCCGAAGCGAGGCGCTGTGGGACGAGCTGCATCCCCAGGCGCGCCGCGAGGATCAGCATGCGCCGTTCATCGAGGCGCTCGAGGCGATGGAGGGGCGGCTCGAGGGCACGACGACGGAGCCGGCGCTCGAGGGCGTGCACCTGGTGGACCTGCGCGGCGGAACCAACGGCCTCGCCAAGGTCCAGTGCGGCGCAGACGATGATCCCGAGCGATTCACGCTGCTCGTCAACGCGGGCGACGAGGACGTGGCGGTGGTGGTGCTGCGCGCCGAAGGCCCTCGGACCCCGCAGGGGCCCGCCAGCCTCGCGGTCACGGTGCAGCTGCGGCGCCGCGGCGAGCACTGGCATCTGCTCGGGATCCAGGTCAACCCCACGGCGTATCGGGGCCACGACGCGGCGGCCTACGAGGCGCTCGCCGACCTCGCGATGGGGCAGAAGAAGGTCGTGCTGGCGTACGTGCTGCTCGGCCTCGCGCAGACGCTCAGCGAGCGCGGCGCCTCGATCGCCTCGGCGACCCACGAGCGCATCGAGGAGAAGCTGGCCGCGATCGCGCACGACCGCCTGTTCACGGCCGAGCTCGGGGTGTGGACCCTGGGTGACGCGCGCTTCCGCATCGAGGGGCTCTCGCTCGTGGCCACCCGCCAGGACGTCTCGCCGGTGATCAAGTACGTGAGCCCCCAGGGGCTGGTGGAGGAGCTGCTCGATCGCGACGCGGACGTGCTGGTGGACGAGGTCCGGCGCCGCTTCCCCGAGCTCGCCGTCCACTTCGACGCGGTGGTGCTCGAGGCCTATACCGAGCCGCCCACCGAGTCGGGCAAGCGCTATGAGGCCTATCGAAAGGTGCGGCCGCTGGCGCCGGTCGACGGGCCCACCTGAGCGTCGCGGCACGGGAGCGACCCCGCGCGCCGGCGTGGCGGCCCACGAAACCACGCGACGGCACCGGCCGCGGGCGGTTACCTTCCCAGCATGCGCCTACGTCGGCTCGGCGGGCTCGCGGCCTTCTTGCTCGCGACCGCCTGCTTCGAGGAGAACAAGCCCGTGGACACCATGCCCGGGATGGATGGCACCGCGTCGGACAGCGACGGCACCGGCACCGGTACCGGGCCCGGCGCGACGGTGACCGGGCCCGTCACCGACACCGACCCCCCGCCCACCACGACGCTCCCGCCCACCTCCACCTCGCTCGATGACACTGCCACGTCCAGCGAGAGCACCACCACGGGCGAGCCGATTCCGATCGAGTGCGGCGACGGCATCCCGGCGCCGGGGGAGCTGTGCTTCGAGGACACCACCGTGCTCATGGCCAACGATCTCGCGTACTCGGCCCGGATCGGCGACGTCTCGGGCACGCCGGCGGCCGACGTGGTGTACCTCATCTCCGATCAGGTGGTGGTGCGCGTGGGGGACGGAAGTGGAAACTTTGGGCCAGCGGTCTTCGACGCCTCGCTGATGGCCCGGCGCTTCGAGCTGGCCGACTTCGACGACGACGACGAGCTCGACATGGCGGTGGTGGAGACCTCGGGTCTGCTCCAGCTGCTGCGCGGCACCGGGGCCGGCTCGTTCATGTCGGTGGACCAGGCGGCCACGGACAGCGATCCGGAGGCGCTGGCGGTGGACGACCTCGACGGCAATGGAGCGCTCGACGTGGCGGTGGGCAGCGGAACCTCGGTGTACACGGCGCTCGGCGACGGAGCCGGGAGCCTCGCGCCGGGGCCGAGCTTCTCGAGCATCGGCGCGGTGATGGGCGCGGCGGTGGCCGACTTCGACCAGAACGGCACTGCCGACCTGGTGCTCAGCATCGATGGCGGCGGCTGGGACGGCGTGGCGCTCCGCCGTGGCGTGGGTGACGGGTCGTTCCAGGAGCAGGAGGCCACGCCGGGCACGATGCCCGACGCGCGCGGGCTCGCGACGGGCGACTTCGACGGCGACGGCGTATCCGACGTGGCCTACGTGAGCGAGACGATGGACGCGCTCGGCGTGCTCCTGGGCACCGGTGGGGGCGGCTTTCGCAGCGAGCTCGTCGCGCCCACCGGCAGCGGGCCGTTGGTGCTGCACGCCGACGACCTCGACGGCGACGGCCGCTCCGAGCTGGTGGTGGGGCACCAGGGTGAGGCCATGCTGCGGATCTTCACGATGTCGCCCGAGCTCGGGCTCACCGAGGGCCTGAAGCTGTCGCTGGCGACCACGGTGACGGCCCTCCACTCGGGCGAAGTGAACGGCGACGGCGTGCCCGACCTCGTCGCGACCTCGACTTCGGCGCAGATCATCACGGTGGTGCTGTCGACTCCGTAGGCCCCGGAGGGCCTACTCGCGCTTCGCGGGCCGGGCCATCAGCGCTTCGGCGAGCTGCGCGGCGTCGATCTCACCAGCCATCAGCTTGGCGATGCCGAGCGAGAGCGGCACCTGGATCCCGAACCTTCGCCCGAACGCGGCGACGCTGGCCGCCAGCGCGGCGCCCTCGACGTAGGCGCCAGCCCGCTCGGCGGCGGCGCGCAGATCGAGCCCTTCCGCCAGCGCCTTGCCGAACTCCACCTCGGGGCGCCCATCACCGGCCACCGCGGCGATGAGATCGCCGGCCCCCGCCAGCCCCGCGAACGTGCGCGGCGAGCCGCCTCGCGCCTCGCCCACGCGCGTGGCCTCGGCCAGGCCCCGCGTGGCCAGCACGGCGAGCGTGCCGGGCTCCATCCCGAGCCGCAGCGCATAGCCCAGCGCCAGCGCCACCAGCCCCACCAGCGCCGAGGCCACCTCGACGCCCACGACGTCGTCGGTGCCGTAGACCCGCAGCCGCGGGCCGCCGATCGCGTCGGTCACCGCCTCGATGACCTCGGGGAACGCCGAGCCGATGATCGCCCCGCCCGGGTGGCCCTCGGCGAGGTTCTTGGCCACGAGCGGCCCGGCCAGCGCGCCCACGCGGCGGCACGGCGTACGCGTGCCCAGCACCTCGCTCACCGTGCCGAGCCCGGGACCGAGCAGGCCGCGGCTGACGTGCACGAGCAGGTGCGAGCCGTCGAGGCTGCGACCGAGCTCGTCGGCGAGCGCCGTCACGTGGGGCGATGGCACGGCGAAGAACACCAGCTCGGCCTGCCGCAGCGTCGAGAGCTGCGTGGTGGTGACGAGCGTCTCGCCCGCGCCATCGATCCGCTGCTCGTGCCGGCTCCACAGGATCACCCGCTGGCCCACGCGGCAGGCCGCGCGCGCGAGGCTGCGCCCGAAGCTCCCGCCACCCACGACCGCGATCGGCGGGCTCATGATCGATGCTCCATCCCGGCGATCTCGCGCGCCGCAGCCTGATCGGCCTCGTCGTTCCCCGCGATGTCGGTCGCGAACGGGCGCAGCCGGTTCTGGTAGAACAAGAGCAGGTTGGGGTCCTCGGCGATGAGCGAGCCGTTCTGCACCCGCGCGACCTGCCGCGCGCTGTGATAGCCGGACCAGGTGGCGAGCGAGCCGTCGAGGATGTTGCTCGGGGGCTGGCGGCGCACGAAGTTGCTCACGTGCACGCGGCCCGCGGCCTCGAGCGCGAGCAGGCGATCGCGGGTCTGGCCGAGCTCCTGCAGCAGCTCGTCGACCGGGATCGCGATGCCGCGGTGGCGCAGCCGCGCGAACAGGTCGAGCCCGGGGGTGGCCCGCGCGATCCGGCGGAACACCACGTGGGCCACGAGCTGGGTGGGCATCACCACCGTCTCGCGCTGGTAGGCCTCGGCGATCACCTTGCCGAGCGCGCGGGTGTAGGCGGCGTCGCGGCGGGCGTCGACCGACGGCGTGCCGCGACGGGTCACGTAGGTGCCGGGATCGATCACGCGGCCGTCGGGCGCGAGCGAGCTACCCTGCTCGTCGACGTGGTTGCCGAACGGGTCGAGCGGCTCGCCGAAGCGGATCACGCACACGCTCTCGAGCCCGCGGAACTTGTTGAAGAACGTCAGCCAGCGCTCGATGCGGGAGAACTCGTCGTCCTCGATGATGTAGCGCGCCCGGCCCTCCTCCTTGAGGTAGTCCTCGATGAGGGTCTCGGCCTCGAGCACCAGCGCATAGTTGATGGTGGCCGGCACGAAGTACACCGGGCGATCGATGCCGCGGGAGCGGTTGCGCGCGAACGCCTCGACCCCGGTGCCGGCCAGACCCAGCTTGAGGTGGGTCTCGAGCGCGCCCGAGCGGCTGCGCGTGCCGCCCGGAAAGAACAGCGAGTGGTAACCCCGCTCGAGCACCACGCAGGAGTAGGCCTTGAGGATCTCCTTGTAGAGCGACGCCTTGACCCGCCGGTCGACCCGGTAGGCCCCGAGGTTGTGCATGAAGAACGAGATGATCGGGTTGGTGAACAGGTTCTTGCCCGCGCCGTAGACCACGGGCGAGAGGCCCTCGCGAAACAGCACCCACCCGAGCGCGATGGAGTCGAGGTTGGACGAGTGCGTGGGCACCAGCACCACGGTGCCGCGGTTGCAGACGTTGCGGATCTTGTCGATCGGCCCCTCGGTGGTCACGAGCCCGTCGAGGGTGCTGCCGCCGCTGCCCAGCACGTTCTGCAGGATGTTGCTCGGGTTCATCGCCGCCGTGAGCACGCCGGGGATGAAGCGGCTGGCGAAGTGGTAGACGCGTGGATCGAAATTGCCCGCCACGTCCTTGGCCATGCCGAGCGCGATCTCGCGGAGGGTCTCGTGCTTGCCCTCCACCGACATGCGGCCCACCCGGCGCAGGATCCCGCGCCAGTAGTCGAGCTTCCGCTTGGCGCCCTCGGACTTGTCGGCCTCGAGCCGCATGATCTCGTGGTAGGCGGCGTCGTTGAGCGCCAGCTCCGCCGATTCCTCGCCGTCGTACCGCTCCATGATGCGGCGCACCACCTCGTCGACGATGTCGGCGCGCTCGCTGTTGAACCAGAAGATCTTGGGATCGTCGGGCCGGGGGACATAGGTCCGCAGGCGCGGCAGTCGCAGCGGACGCGTGGGCAGGAGCTTCATCGGTGGGGGTCCGAGAGGATACCCAAAACCCGGCGCCCGCGGATCCGCGTTACCCTCCCCGCGTGATCGTCGTCGTCGGATGCGGCGTGGCGGGCCTCTCCTGCGCCGTGCTCTTGGCCGAGGCCGGCCACGCGGTGGAGATCTGGGCCGCCGCGCTGCCGCCCCGCACCACCTCCAACGTGGCCGCCGCGTTCTGGTACCCGTACCAGGCGTTTCCCCGCGAGCGAGCGCTGCGCTGGGCGGGCGTGGGCTACCGTCGCTTCGTGGAGCTCGCGGAGCGACCCGAGACGGGGATTGCACTGCGTCGCCTGGTGGATCTCTACCGCGAGCCGCAGGAGCGGCCGTGGTGGGCAGACGCCGTGCCCGGGTACGCGCGGCTGTCGGCGCAGGAGCGGCCCGCGGGCTTCGCGGAGGCGTTCGGGTTCACATCGCCAGTGGTCGATACGCGACGGTACCTGCCATGGCTCATCGAGCGGTTCGAAACCGCGGGCGGGCGGGTGATCGAGCGACGGCTGCAGCGCCTCGATGAAGCGCTCGCACGGGCACCCGTGGTCGTGAACTGCAGCGGGCTTGGGGCGCGCACGCTGGCGTCGGACCCCGAGGTGTTCCCAATCCGCGGCCAGCTCGTGCACGTGGACGGACCACCGCTCGACGACATCGTGCTCGACGAGCACGGGCCCGAGGGGCTCACGTACATCGTGCCGCGCGGGGATCACTGCGTGCTGGGCGGAACGTCCGAGGCCTATGACGACGACACGGCGCCGCGGCCCGAGGACTCGGCGGGGATCGTGGAGCGGTGCGCGAGGATCGACCCGCGGCTGCGGGATGCGCCACGGCTGGCGGAGGTGGTGGGGCTGCGGCCCGGGCGATCGAGCGTGCGGGTGGAAGCCGAGTTGCGCGGCGAGGGGTTGATCGTGCACGACTACGGGCACGGCGGGGCCGGAATCACGCTGTCGTGGGGGTGCGCGGAGGAGGCGGTGGCGTTGGTGACGGCGCACCTGGGCGCGAGGGGTGTGATATAGAAGGACGGGCGTCACCGAGATGCTGGGCTCACTCAGGATTTCCGGCTTCCGAGCGTTCTCCGACCTTACGGTCGAGCGACTGGGCCGGGTGACGTTGGTCGTGGGAAAGAACAACGTCGGCAAGACGACGCTGCTCGAGGCGGTGCATCTCCATGCCTCGGGCATCTACGTGGGTCACGTGGCGCATCAAGTCCTCGAGCGACGGGATGAATATAGAGAGGACGGCTCCGAGATCGTGGATCTCGAGCGTCTGTTCCATCGTGACAACGGCTCGTCCAGCGATTCCGCCACGATCTCCGAAGCGAGCGGGAATCGAGCGCTGGAGCTGACGACGGCATGGTCGTGGTGGGAGGGTGACGACGACCGCAAGCAGCGGCGCCAGGGTGCCATCGCTCCCGAGGGAGTCGCCGCGGAGCGCGTGTTCATCGTGCAACGAGGCCCGCCGATCGCACCACTTCCCCTCTCCCACCATAGCGCCGCGCTTGCGCTGCGCAGACCCGAGCCGCGTGACTCGCCGAGTCTCATGCTCCCATCGGCGGGGTTCCGTGCAAGCGGAATCGACATCGCAGATCTCTGGGACGACATCGCGCTCACGGAACACGAGGAACGAGTCATCCAAGCGCTGCAGATCATCGAGCCCAGCCTCGAGCGGATCTCGATGATCAAAGCAGGCCGCGCTGGACGCACGGCCGCAGCCAAGCTCCACGGCCGCGTCCGCCTGCCGCTACGCAGCCTCGGCGACGGCATGAACCGGATCCTCGAGATCGCGCTTGGCCTGGTCTCCATTGGGAGGGGCGGTACCTTCCTGGTGGATGAGATCGATTCAGGTCTACATTTCACCACTCTCCGCGACGTCTGGCGGCTCGTGTTCGCGAGCGCGGCCATTCTCGACGTCCAGGTCGTCGCCACGACCCACAGCTGGGATTGTATCGAGGCCTTCCAGCAGGCGGCGGTAGATCATCCAGACAGCGGTGTGCTCGTTCGACTCCAGCGTGAAGGCAACGAGTTCGGTTCCGCGACGTTCGCGGATGAGGACCTCGCCATCATCACCCGCGAATCGATCGAGGTGCGATGAACAGCGAGCCCAGAGAACCCCATGACAGAATCCTGCTCGTCGAGGGCCGTGACGATGCCGAGGTAGTGAAACAATTCTGCAATCACTATCGCATCGAAAACCGAAGCTTGTTCAAGATCGAGATCAAGAACGGAATAGAGGCGCTGCTCGACGATCTCCGCGTCCGACCGTATGCGAATGTTCGAGTGCTCGGAGCCATCGTCGACGCCGACACGGATCCCGATCTCCGGTGGCGCCAGCTCGGTGAAGTGATGCGACGAACCGGTTACGAGCTGCCCCCGCAACCAGGCCCTTCTGGAACCTGCCTGCCTGCTCCGAGTGCCTTCCTGCCCCGCGTGGGGATGTGGATGATGCCCAACAACCACGGTGCAGGCGTGCTCGAGGACTTCTTGGCCCAGCTGGCACGGGCCCACGATGTGCTCCTATCGCGAGCCACGGCCGCCGTGGACACGATCGAGACCGAGCACCGGCGGTTCCCCCTGGAGCGCCGGTCCAAAGCCATCCTGCACACATGGCTGGCCTGGCAGGAGGAACCGGGCACACCGCTGGGGCTCGCCATCACTCGCCGCTACCTCGATCCTTCGCGACACCCGGCGCCGGCCTTCCGCGACTGGCTGCTCGACCTATTCGCACCGACCGAGTCGATGCCGTGAGCATGTACGGCCCGGCCGGCATGCGGCTTCCGAAGCCGAACGAGCAGCGGGACTGGCTCGCCGAGCAAGCACGGGCGCTGCGGGCCTGGCCGTGGCTGCTCGGGCTCGCGCTCGTCGTGATGCTCGTGCTGCCGGTGGTACTGCCCAGCGTGTGGGTACGGATGGCCGTGGTGAATGCGAGTCTCACGCTGCTGCTCCTCGGTCGCTACGCCCGCGTGCTGGGCCCACTGCTGCGCCCGCGCATGACCACCCTCGGCGTGGGCCTGGCCTTCGCGATCGCGCTCTACGCAGGAGCCGCGCTGTTCATGGAGACCCTGCGAGCGCTCGCCCCCGCGCTGGCCGGGCAGGCCGAGAGCGTGTACGCATGGAGCGAGGACGCGCCGCTCGGCGTACGCCTGGCGCTGCTCTTCGTCATCGTCCCCGGCGAGGACATCGTGTGGCGCGGGGCGGTGACGCTGCCCCTGGCCGCCCGCTGCGGCCCCGTGTGGGGCTGCGTGCTCGCCGGCACCCTGTTCGCGCTCGCCCACGTCACCACGGGCCCACCGCTCCTGTGGCTCGCCGCGCTGGCCATGGGCACGCTGTGGAGCGCCCTCGCCGTCGGTACCCGCAGCCTCGTGCCGGTGGTGACGAGCCACCTCGCGTGGGACCTCGCGGTGATGTTCGTGCGACCGCTCTAGCTGGCCGCTACGCCTTGCCCCCGCGGTCGACCGCCCGCACTGCCGCGCCGACGCCCGCGGCGTCTTCCGGATAGCCGGCCTTGGTGAGCTGCTGCTCGACCCACGGCAGCGCCTCTTCCACGGTCTTGAACACCTTGTTGGGGTACGGCGCGCGGATCGCCAGCGAGATCCCGGTGATCAGCGCGCGGATCGACGCGGCCACGAAGCCGTCGCCCTCGACGACCTGCGCCTGCACGATCACTGCGTCGCGCACGCTCTTGGCGACCACCTCCGCCTCCTTGCGGGCGGGGCCGCTGGGCATGCTGCCCGACTTGTCCGCGAGCACCGTCACGACCGCGATGCGCTTGTCGTCGGTCGCCTGGACCAGCGCGCGCTGCTGCTCGCCGAGCACCACCAGCCGCTCCTGCGTGGCCACGGTGCGCCAGCGGTTGATGAACACCCGCGACCAGACCGCGATCTGCAGGCCCTCGTCGTCGTAGACCACACGGGGGACGGGTACGTCCATGCGCGGGAAGGATAACCCAAGCGGCGATCGGAGCCGGGGGTCTCGAGCGTGAGCCGGCATTCCTGGCCACGTTGTGCTCCATGGTGGGAAACCGGGACCCGGAAGTGCGCTCGCGGCCCGTTGGGCGGGATGGCCGCACGGCTCAGCCGGGATCCGGGAGCTCGGCGTAGAAGGCCCGCTGGGCTCGATCGACCGCGTCCTCGTCGAGCCCGTGGCGCTCGATCAACACGGTGGTCATCGTGAGGATGGTCCACGGCACGCGGGCGGCCAGCTTCATCGCAGCGTCGGTCCGCCGCCGGGGCACCGTCGCAAGGTAGGCGACCAGCGCGCCATGGAACTGCCGGAGCGGAGCGCTCGCCTCGGGTACCTCGGCGCACAGCGGCTCGGTGGCTGCGCGCAGCTCGGTCACCATGGCCTCCTCGTCGCGGCGTACGAGCAGCTCTACGAACGGCAGCACCGCACGCTCGTAGCCGACCTTGCTCTCCCCACGGGCGTAGCGTCGCACCCGCTCGTGGGCCTCGCTGACCATACGCTCGGGGTCGAGCCGCTCGATGGTCGCGACGAGCCCGACGAGCAACTCGGGATCCGGGTGATCGAGCCACGGCAGCAGCGCATCGACGTGCCCCGGCTCGCCGTGGGATACGAAGATCTCCAGCACCCGCAGCCAGGGATCTGCCTGGAGATCCTCCATCGGCATGCCCCCCAGCGTCGCGAGCGCGAGCTCGACGATGGACCGTCGCGCGGGATCCCGGGGACTAACGCCGGCAGCCAGTACCTCGAGGGCCTCGACCCGAGCTCGCTCGCTGGTCTCCGGAACGCTTCCGATCGCGACGTCGTGCAGCCAGCGACCGGCCGCGTCGTCGTGGTGGAATACCCACAGCACGCGCGCAGCGAGCAGGCGATTCCGTGCAGACTGGTGCTCGGCAAGCAGTGGATACAGATTGTGCAGATTGCGCGACCGCTCCGCGTCGCGCACCACGATCGCGGAGGTGCGCAGCAGCTGGCGCAGGAGCATCTCCGCCTGATCCTCCGAGAGCTCGCAGCCGAGGGCCTCGAGCACCGCCTCATGGGCGAGCTCGCGATGCCTGGCGACGAACCCGAGCGCGGGCTCGTGCACCTCGCTCGCCGCGCTGCACAGCAGCGTGGGCAGCACGGCGAGCACGTCCCGCATGGGAGTGATCCGCAGCGAGAGCTCGTACGCCTGCCGATCGAGCCGCTTGCGCTGCAAGAGCGGCATCGTCTGCTCGAGACCCGCGGCCACGAAGTGGTCGCCGATGAGGCCGGCCAGCGTCGCGTCGCGATCGGTTCGACGGGCGTCGGACAGCGACACGTCGCCCGCGGGGATCGCCTGCAGCCGTCGCTCCATGTCCCCGAGCGCCTCGTCCCTCGCGAGGCGCTGGTCGGCGCCCACGTGCGCGCGTACGAGGGCTTCGAAGCGCTCGGCGATCTCGGTGAGCACGAAACCGTCGAGGTCGGGGCCGTCGAGCTCCTCGAAGATCGGTCGCTCGAAATCGGTGACCAGCAAGAATGCCTCGCCCTCGATCCGGAGCTTGCGCGCGGCGCGGTGGTCGTTGCGGCCCCACCAGATCGGCTCTGGTGCGTGGGTCTCGGCCCGCGCCAGGCACAAGTAGAAGGCCAGCCGCACCAGTGCATCGAGCTCGTCGGCGGGCACCGATCCGCGGGCGAGGCCCTTGGTGTCGAGCAGCTCCACGCGCGTGCCCTCGACGTCTCGCTCCACATCGATGACCGCGTGGGCGCCGCCGAAGTGCCCACGCGTGGCGTAGTGCCGGATGGAGTACAGCGCGGGGAGCCGGCTCGGGATCTCCGGTAGCTCGAGCTGGTAGTCGCGGCGATGTGCGGGCGTGCGGGCACCTTCGAGCAGCGCCAGTGCCTGCTCGCGCGCCCGTCGGTCGAGCTCCGCCAGCGGAGCGGCGACGCTCGTGGTGGCCAAGAGCGACAGCACCACGACCAGCAGCACGAGCACGGCACGCGGCATGGACGAGGAAGCAAGACGATCGACGGGCGTGGAGGTTCCCGCGAGCGCCAGCTCGGCCTCGCACGTGCCGCGCGGGGTCGCGGTCATCAGGCTTGCTCGGGCGGCTGGCGCAGCGCCAGGTACCACAGCGGCCCCACCGAGCCCAGCAGGGCCGTCGCGACCAGCCACGGCCACGCGGCTCGCTTGCGACGCTTGGCGTCGACCACCAGGAGCGACGAGACGATGAAGAGCGAGAGCGAGAGATCGATGAGCATCTGCATCGCCCACGGCTCGCGCCACGCGAGGTGCAGGAACCCGGTGTACCCGTGCTCGACGACCACCATGGTGGAGTAGGCGGTGAACAGGACGGCCACGATGAGGAACAGGGGTCGGAAGCGGTGCATGACGGCGTTGTCCGAGTCCGAGCATGCCCTCCGGAGGTGATGCCGGCCATGACCTCCGAGGTCATGTCCATCACCTCGCCCCGCGCTACCCTCTAACACGCCATGCAACAGCTTTCCGCCGTCGGCCCGCTGCTCCGCCGCTGGCGCACCTCCCGCGGTCTCTCCCAGCTCGCGCTGGCCGAGCAGGCCGAGGTCTCCACGCGCCACATCAGCTGCCTCGAGAACGGCAAGGCCGCGCCCAGCCGCGAGATGGTGCTGGTGCTCGCCTCGGCGCTCGACGTGCCGCTGCGCGATCGCAACGCGCTCCTGGTCGCCGCCGGCTTCGCGCCACTCTACCGCGAGAGCGGCATCGCCGAGCCCCAGATGGCCCACGTCCGCCGCGCGCTCGACTTCATCCTCGAGCGCCAGGAGCCGTTCCCGGCGCTGGTGGTCAACCGGCGCTGGGACCTCTTGCTGACCAACCGCGGCGCGCAGCGGCTCTTGCAGCACCTACCGATCGACTACGCCGCGCTCGGCCCTCGGGCTCGCAACGCGATGCACCTCGTGTTCCACCCCGGCGGCCTGCGCCGCTGGCTGGTCAACTGGGACGAGGTCTCGCGCGTGGTGATGGCCCGGCTCGTCCACGAGGCCGAAGACGACGTGCTCGGTGAGGAGCTGCGCCCGCTCGTCGAGGCGCTCATGAGCTACCCCGACATGCCCAGGGCGCACCGCGAGCCCTCCCCTGCCCACGCGAGCCAGGTGCTGGTGCCCGTGCACCTCCGCAAGGATGGAGTGGAGCTGCGCATGTTCACCACCGTGACCACGCTCGGGACGCCGCTCGACATCACCGCGCAGGAGCTGCGGATCGAGTGCTACTACCCGGCAGACGATGCCACGGAGGCGTGGCTGCGCGAGCGAGAGGCGGCGGACGGGTGAGGCCGAGATCGGCGTATCGTCTCGCTCGTGATGCGACCCTTCCGCTTCGCCCTGCTCTCGCTGGCCCTCGCCGGCTGCCGTACCACGCCCGCGGGCTCGCCCGCGGCCTCGCCGAGCGACACGACCGCTCCGCCCGCCTCGACCACCGCGCCAGAAACCGCCGCCACGCCCCTCACCCGTGCGCAGATCGAAGCGATCGTCGCCGCCGAGGATCGCGACCCCGACGATCGCCAAGCCGACGCTCGCCGGGCCCCCGTCGATCTCCTCCTGTTCATCGGCGTCGCTCCGGGCATGCGGATCGCCGACATCGGGGCCGGGTTCGGCTACACCACCGAGCTGCTCGCGCGGGCCGTGGGGCCCACGGGCAAGGTCTACGGGCAGAACCCCAAATTCGTGCTCGAGCGCTTCGCCGAGCAGGGCTGGTCGGCGCGGCTGCGAAAGCCCGTGATGGCCAACGTCGTGCGGGTCGATCGCGAGTTCGGCGACCCGCTGCCGCCCGACCTCCACGAGCTCGACGCCGTGGTGAACGTGCTCTTCTACCACGACTTCGAGTGGATGGAGGTAGACCGAGCCGCCCACAACGCAGCAATATTCCGCGCGCTGCGACCCGGGGGGGTGTACGTGCTCGTCGATCACAGCGCAAAGCCGGGCGCGGGCACCTCGGGCAGCCAGACGCTGCACCGCATCGAGGAAGCGGTGCTGCGCCAGGAGCTCGAGGCCGCGGGCTTTCGGCTCGACGGCGAGGCCGAATTCCTCCGCAACCCGCAAGACACCCGCGACTGGAACGCGCTGCCGTGGCAGAGCGGGCGCGAGGAGCAATCGGACCGCTTCGTGCTCAAGCTCCGCAAGCCGATCTGATAGAAACCCCATCGCCGTGCAGTCGCCGATCGACGTGGGCGTGGTGGGAGCCGGAACGGCCGGCACCGCGGTGGCGCTGCTGCTGGCCCGCGCCGGGCACCGCGTGACGATCTACGAGCGCGTCGCCGAGCCGGGCCCGGTGGGCGCGGGCATCGTGCTCCAGCCCACCGGGCAGGCCGTGCTGCAGCGCCTCGGCCTCTTGCCGCCGGTGCTCGCCCGCGGCGCTCGCATCGATCGCCTGCGCTGCATCACCGGCCGGGGCCGCACGCTCATCCACCTCGACTATGCGCCTGCCCACACCCCCGGCGGCCCCGAGCGCTTCGGGTTGGGCCTGCACCGCGGGGTGTTGTTCCAGACCCTGTTCGAGGCCGCGCGCACCGAGCCCGGCGTCACGCTCCGCTGCGGCGTGGACGTACGCGAGCCCGTGCCCGTCACCGACGGCCTCGCGCTTCGCTCGACCGACGGCGCGCAGCATGGCCCGCACGAGCTCGTGGTGGTGGCCGACGGCGCGCGCTCGCACGTGCGCGAGCACGCGGGCCTGCGCTTCAGCGAGCGGCCCTACGCCTGGGGCGCGCTCTGGCACATCGCGCCCGACCCCGACGAGGTCTACGCCGGCGAGCTGTTCCAGGTGGTGCGGAGCACGAGCTCGATGATGGGCCTGCTTCCCACCGGCCGCGGCCCCGCGCCCGACTCGCCGCCGCAGGTGAGCCTCTACTGGAGCCTCCGCGCCGATCGCATCGACGCGTTCCGGGCGGGCTTCGATGCGTGGAAGGCCCTGGTGCTGCGCGACGACCCGCGCGCCGCGTTCGTGCTCGATCGCCTGCACGACCCCGAGGCGCTGCTGTTCGCCCACTATCGCCACGTCTCGATGCCGCGCTGGCACGGCGAGCGCATCGTGCTGCTCGGCGACGCCGCTCACGCCATGAGCCCGCAGCTCGGTCAGGGCTGCAACCTCGCGCTCGTCGACGCGGCCGTGCTCGCCGACGTGATCGCGGCCGCGCCCTCGCCCGCCGTCGCGCTGCCCCGCTACACCCGCGAGCGCCGGGCCCACCTCCGCTACTATCTCGCGGCCACACGCGGCCTCACCCCGCTGTTCCAGAGCGACCACGGCTGGCTCGGCTGGCTGCGCGACCGGCTGATGCCGATCGGCGCCGCGGTGCCGTGGATCCGTCGACAGATGTGCCTCAGCATGGCGGGGCACATGCGCGGGATCCTGCGCGCGCCGCTCGCGATCGAGTCGCTCGCCGAGCCGCGCATGCTGCCGGCCGGCGAGGCCATCGACTGAAGCGGCGTCCCTGCGGACTGGCGGCGCTCTTTTCGCACGAGCGCTATTCCATCGGAAACGTCGTTCCAATAATCATTCATACATAATCGCATTTGCATGCAAGCTGTGCATGCCCAGTATGGACCGTCGGCATTGGTCGCGCGGACCTCCGTCCCTCAGGCTGCCCAAGACCGAGGAGCGCCGCATGCCCACGCCGAGCGAATTCCCCACCCTCACCGCCCGCCTTCACCGACTGTGGCGCGACCGCGATCGCGACCAGGCCTGGCTCGCGTGGCTGGGTCTCGCGCTGGCCGTCTCCGGCCTCGCGCACATCGTCGTCTGGCTCGTCGTCGGCGGGCCGCTCACCGGGCCGGTGTCGTGGCGAAAGCCGATCGTGTTCGGGCTCTCGGGCGGCATCACCACGCTCTCGCTCGCCTGGGTGGTGAGCGCGCTGCCGGCCACGCGAGAGCGCGCGGTGTGGGTGCGGCTCTACGTGGTGACCATGGCGATCGAGATCGGCCTCATCACCATGCAGGCCTGGCGGGGCGTGTCCTCGCACTTCAACGCCGAGACCACGCTCGACTCCGCGATCTTCGTGGTGATGGGGCTGCTCATCGCCGTCGCCTCGATGGCGATGATCCGCTGGACGTGGCTCGCGTGGCGGCTGCCGGTTCGCGACCTCGCCGAGCACCGCGCCCGCGCCTACGGCATGCTCGCGCTCGTGGGCTCGCTCGCGGTGGGCCAGTGGATGGCTGCGCACGGCTCCATGGTGACCGCGGGCGCGATCAAGGCCGTCGCGCCCAACGTGTATGGCGCCGCCGGCCTCATGAAGATCCCCCACGCGGTGGGGCTGCACGCGCTGCAGGTGCTGCCGCTGCTCGCGTTCCTGCTCTACCGCGCGGGCCTGCCCGCCGCCCGCCGTGCCCGTGCAGTGGGGCTGGCTGCGAGCGGCTACGGGCTCCTGTTCCTCGCCGCGCTCGCCCAGACCCTCGCCGGCCGGCTGCCGTGGGACCTCGCGCCCGGCATGCTCGCCGTGGTGGTCGCGGCGGTCGGGCTCCTGGCCGTGCCGTTCGCCCAGGCGCTCCTCGCCCGCCGCGCCGCCGCCCCCACCCTCGCGCGCCAAGGAGCTTGAGCCATGGACACCGTATTCTCCGCCTCTGGCTTGCTCGTGATGCCGCTCTGGCTGCTCATGATCCTCATGCCGCGCAGGGCCTTCACGCTCGCGATCGTACGCTCGCCGCTGGTGGTGCTGCCGGCGGCGCTGCTCTACACGGTGCTGATCCTCCCGAGCCTGCTCGACCTGCTGCCGGTGCTCGCCCGCCCCGAGCTCGGCCCGATCGCCGCGCTGCTCGGCACGCCCGCCGGCGCCACGATCGGGTGGGTCCACTTCCTCGCGTTCGACCTGTTCGTGGGCCGCTGGGTGCTCCTCGACGCCCACGAGCGCGGCAGCTCGCCGTGGCTCGTGTCGCCGGTGCTCGTGCTCGTGCTGATGGTCGGGCCGCTCGGCCTCGCCACGTACCTCGGGCTCCGCACCGTGCTCGGTCAGCGCCGCGTGGCCACGTAGAGCTCGAGATTGCCCGTGCGATCGCTCGCAAACCAGAGCGTGCGGCGATCGGGCGATAGCCAGGGATCGATGTCGTCGTTGTGGGTGTTGAGCTCGGTGACCGGGACCGGGGGCTCCCATACACCCTCGACGTCCTCGCGCATGGACACCCACAGGTTCCAGCCGAACGTCGTGGTCGGGCGGTCGGACTCGACGAAGATCTCGCGGCCACTGACCGAGAGGCTCACCGAGCAATCGTGCTGGGCCGACAGGAGCTCCGTGACGAGCACCGCCCGGCCCACGAGTGGCGTACCGAAGTCGACCGGCGCCTCGTAGACATCGGCAAAGCCGGACGGGGCGCGACACAGGAACACGCTGGCGAGGTCGGGGCTCGGCGTGGCGCCGAGGTCGCTGGGCCCGGGGTTGGCGGCACCCGGGAGCGGAATGGGTGTTGGCCAGTCCTGGCTGCGATCCGAGCGTCGCGAGTAGTAGACGTCGAAGTCGCCGCCGATGAGGCGATCGCTCGCCAGCAGCATGAGCAATCCATCGGCGCTCACCTCCACCAGCGATTCCGTGAGATCGGAGCTGACCGAGGTCACCGGCTCTGGCGCATCCCATGGGGTATCGAGGTCGGCGCGCGTCGACATCCAGACGTCCTCGGTCAAGCCGCTGCGGTTGGAGCCGAAGTAGATCTCGAGCATGTCGCCGGTGAGCGTGGGATCGTCGTCGGCGTAGAGATTGCTGAATTCGGGCACCAGCACGGGGGTGCCGAACGGCCCCAGCGGCTCGTCCATGGGCTCGCCGGTGCTGTCGCCCTCCGTACCCTCGCCGCTCGTGGAGGCGACGGTACCGGCGCCCGCACTGCTCGAGCTCGTGCCGCCCGCGCTCGCGTCCGCGGTGGTCTCGGCCGACGTGCTCGTGCCGGAGCCCGTGCTCGTAGTCCCCGAAGCGCCTTCCGAGGACCCCCCGGCGAGGGTCTCGACCTCGCTCGGCACCGGCTGGCACCCGAGCGGGAGCACGAGCATGGCCAGCCTCGAGGTGGCGAATCGCAGCGGCATCGGATCCCGGATCATCCACGATCCGCTCGCCCGAGGGAACGCCTAGAGCGCCTCGAGCTCCACGTGCACGCTGTTGGGGCCCGGGTGCAGCTCGACCCGCAGCTCTTCTCGATGGTACCCGGGCGCACGCAGCACGAGGGTCACCTCGCGGCTCCACGACTCCATGTCGACGGGCGGCAGCTCCTCTGCCAGGTACACCCGCTGACCCGCCTCGCCGGGGCAGCTGGGGCACGCGACGGTGAGACCCTTGGGCGGACACGGGAACACCACGCGGGCGGGCAGCGGCACCACCGGCAGCTGCACGCGCGGCGTGGCCTCGCACTCCTGCCGCGAGACCCAGCGGTCGCCGTGATAGCGCAGGCCCAGCACGCGCAGTCGCAGCGCCTCGTTACCCACCTCGAGCGTCACGTGGGAGTCGACCGGGCGCTCGTCGTCGGCACCCACCACCAGGCGATGGTGCCGCATGATCGACACCGGCATGCCCGTGATCTCGATATCGCACGTCACGGGGCTCGGTGGATCCGGAACCGACTCCGGGACCAATGCCGCCAACCACACCAGCAAGCCAAGCATGCGATCCACGTTTCCACGATGTGGGAGGGCGAGTCAATCACACGGGGAACGCCAGAGAGGAGCGGCCCCAGGGGCGCGGGAAACGACGTGGCCCCAGCGGGCGCAGGAGGGGTAGCATCGACGGCGTGGACGAGCCTACGTGGGTGCTCCTCGGGATCACGACCGGCGCGACCCTCGTGATGGTCGTGGGTGCAGCGCTGCTGTATGGGCGCGCCGTCGTGAAGGCGGAGCAGGGCCACGCGCTCGTGGTGAGCCGGCCGAACGGCGACGACGTGCGATTTGGCAGTACCGTGGTGCTGCCACTGATCCACCGCGCCGAGGTGATCGACCTCCGGGCGCAGACGCTCGTGATCGACCGTCAGGCCGAGCGGGGCGTCTCGTGTCGCGACGGCGTTCGCGTCGATGTCGTCCTCACCGCCCACCTGCGGATCAATCCCACGAACGATGACGTGCTGAAGGTGGCGCGTACGGTCGGCTGTGCGCGGGCGAGCGACCCCGCCACACTGCAGCAGCTGTTCGAAGGCAAGCTCTCCGAGGCGCTGAAGACCGTGGCCGTGCAGCTCGACTTCGAGCAGATGCACCGCGACCGTCAGGTGGTCAAGGACCAGATCATCTCGATCGTCGGTACCGATCTCTCCGGCTGGGTGCTCGACGACGTCGTCATCGATCGGCTCGAGCAGACTCCGCTCGAGCACCTCGACCCGAACAACATCTTGGATGCGCAGGGTATTCGAACGATCACCGAGCGGACCTCGCAGGAACGGATTCGCAAGCACGACCTCGAAGCCGAGACGGAGCGCCAGCTCCGGCGGCAGGAGCTCCAGCGCAACGAGCTCGACCTCGAGATCGAGCGACAGCTCCGGCAGCGACAGCTCGAGCTCGAGGAGCTCGTCATCGAGCTCGAGCGCCGCAAGCTGGACATGCTGGGCCGATTTCGGGAGACCACCGGGCGCGAGCTGACCGAGCAGGAGCTGCGGGCGCGGCTGGAAGACGGGGTGCGGGGGATGATCGAGCGGGTGCTGGAGGAGCGAGAGCGGGCCTAGTGCGCCCCCTTCTTGGGCCGCAGCGGCTTCTCCCCCGCCATGAACTCGTTCCACGTCCCCGGCGCGTACCCGTTGTCGACCTCCTCCATCGTGATGCACCCCGGCACCGGGCACACGATCTGGCAGAGGTTGCAGCCCACGCACTCGGCCTCGTCCACCACCGGCACGCGGATCGCCTGGTTGGGGTTCGGGTGGATGCACTGGTGCGCGCCGTCGTGGCACGCCACCATGCAGAGCTGGCAGCCGATGCATGCATTGGCGTCGATCTTGGCGATGGTCTCGTAGTTGAGGTCGAGCTCGCCCCACTCGGAGTAGCCGCCCACGGCCTTGCCCACCATCTGGTCGATCGTCTCGAACTCGTGGCTGCGCATGTACTCGGTCAGGCCCTCGAGCATGTCCTCCACGATGCGGTAGCCGCGGAGCATCACCTCGGTGCACACCTGCACGCTCGACGAGCCGAGCAGGATGAACTCCACCGCGTCGCGCCAGTTGGTGACGCCACCGATGCCGCTGATCGGGATCTTGAAGTCCTGGTGGCGGCTGAGCTGCGCCACCATGTGCAGCGCGATCGGCCGCACCGCCGCGCCACAATAGCCGCCATTGGTCGACTGCCCGCCCACGCGTGGCAGCGGCACCATCCGATCGATGTCGACCCCGATGATGCTCTTGATGGTGTTGATGAGCGCCACCCCGTGCGCACCACCGCGCTGGGCCGCGAGGCCGTGCGGCACGATGTCGCTGACGTTGGGCGTGAGCTTGACCAGCACCGGCACGGTCGAGAACTCCACCGCCCACGAGGTGATCTCCGCGTTGACCTTGGGCTCCTGCCCCACCGCCGAGCCCATGCCGCGCTCGCACATGCCGTGCGGACAGCCGAAGTTGAGCTCGAGGCCGTCGGCGCCGGCGTCGACGGCCCGCTTGATGATGTCCTTCCACTCCTCGCGGGTCTCGACCATCAGCGAGACCACCACCGCGTGCTTGGGGTACTTCTTCTTGGTCTCGTAGATCTCGCGGAAGTTCACCTCGAGCGGGCGGTCGGTGATGAGCTCGATGTTGTTGAAGCCCACCGCCTTGGTGCCGCGCACGTCCACGCCCCCAAAGCGGCTCGAGACGTTCTGGATCGGCACGCCGAGCGTCTTCCACACCGCGCCGCCCCAGCCGTGATCGAACGCGCGCTGGATCTGCGCGCCCGAGTTGGCCGGCGGGGCCGAGGCGAGCCAGAACGGGTTGGGAGAGCGGATGCCGGCGCAATTGGTGGAGAGGTCGGGCATGGGGGCGCTCGGGCAGGATACCACGGTCAGCCGCCCATATCGGTCATCGGCTTGGGCAGGGCACGGATCCAGTCGTCGAAGCCCCCGAGGGTGCTCTCGCGTTCATCGTCCGACTCGGCGAGCGCAGTAATCTGCTCCTGCAAGAGCTGCCGACCGCGCCGCAGCCTCGTCTTGATGGTGCCCGCGGGCATGCCGGTGATCTCGGCAATCTGGGCGGTGGTCTGCTGCTCCCAGTAGTGCAGCTCGAGCACCACTTGGTAGTCGAGCGGGATGTGGCGCAGCGCTCGTAGGAGCAGGCGCTGCTCCCGGCGCTGCCCCAGCACCGTCACCGGACCCGGGCCGAGCTCGGCTGCCGACGCGACCCCGGAATGGAGCGGCGCCTCCGACCGCTCCCGCCCGCGCAGGAAGTGGCGCAGCGTGTTGTGGGCAATGCCGAAGAGGTACGTGCGCAGGCTCGAGTCGCCGCGAAAGCGCCCGCGCGCCTCGAGGCAGGCCAGGAACGTACGCTGCACGAGGTCGTCGGCGACGTGGGGCACCTTGCTCGCGAAGAACCGCTGGATCCCGTCGTAGTGGCGCTCGAACAGCGTGGCGCCGGCGTGCTGATCGCCCGCCTGCCAGGCCGAGAGGAGCGCCTGATCCGTGGTGTCGCTCGAGCGCATCCCCGCCCACGAGCATGATAGGGCACCGAAGCACCATGCGGGTGCCCGCGCGACGGCTCGCACGATTTCTCGCCGGTCGTCGCAATCCGATTGCCACCCACCATCACTACCCTTCCGATGTCGGGTCGGAAGCCATCGAGGAACGTCGATCCGAGCGAGCCTACCGTCGCTTGCCGTCGGCGAGCGCTCGCGGTGGCGAACACGGGGCTTGCGCACCCGCAGGGCGGGCCCGATGCTCGCACCATGCCCGACGAGCCCTCGTCGTCGACCAGGGTCTCGCTGGGCGCGGCCCCCAAGGCCGATCCCCGGGACCTGGGCCACAAGCTGTCCAAGCAGAGCATCCGCGAGGCGCTGTTCCCCGAGGTGGGCAGCGAGCGGGTGTTCGTGGGGCGCTTCGAGCTCTTGCGTCGTTTGGGCCGGGGCGGCATGGGCGAGGTCTACGTGGCCTACGACGCGCAGCTCGACCGAGAGGTGGCGCTCAAGCTCCTCTTGCCCGAGCGCTCGCCCGACGACCACGCGCGCGAGCGACTGTTGCGCGAGGCCCAGGTGCTCGCACGGCTCTCGCACCCCAACGTCGTGCAGATCCACGAGGCCGGCATCCACGACGAGCAGGTGTATCTGGTGATGGAGCTCGTCGACGGGGTGACGCTGCGCGAGTGGCTGGAGCAGCGCCCCGCAGGGGCCACCGTACGACCGCGGGCCGAGGTGCTGCCGGTGATGATCGCGGCCGGCCAGGGGCTGGCTGCCGCGCATGCAGCCGGGCTGACCCACCGCGACTTCAAGCCCGACAACGTGCTCGTCGGTCGCGACGGTCGGGTGCGGGTGCTGGACTTCGGCCTGGCCCGACCCGCCGACGAGCTGGCGGACGAGACGAGCGACGTGCTGGGTCCGATCTCGCTCGACGATCCCACGGCCACAGAGCCCGGCAGCTCGCGGAGAGGCCCGAGCCCGGGCTCGAGTCAGGGCTCGAGCTCGCGGCGAGGGATCGCCCACCTCACCGTCCCGGGCGCGATCATGGGCACGCTGGCGTACATGTCCCCGGAGCAGCTCACCGCGGCCCCGCTGGATCCCCGCAGCGACCAATTCAGCTTCTGCGTGGCGCTCTACGAGGCGCTCTACGGCTGCCGACCGTTTCGCGGTCGCACGATCGGGGCCGTGATGCTGGCCATCGTCGAGGGTACGCCGGAGCTGCCCGGCGACCCGCCGCGGGTCCCGAGGTGGCTGCGCGCCCTCGTGCACCGCGGGCTCGCGGCGCGGCCGGAGCAGCGCTTCACCGACATGGACGCGCTCTTGCGCGAGCTGTCGGGGCCGCATGGGCGTGCGCCGAGGATCGCCGCGGTCGCGAGCGGGCTCGTGCTCACCGGCGTCGCCATGGGCTCGATGCTGTCGAGCGCCGAGCCACCGTGTGCCCTGGCCGATGCCGAGCTCGCCGCCGGCTGGGACGAGCCCGCCCGCGAGGCGGTACGAGCGGCGTTCGGCGCGGTCGCGCCTGCGTACGGGACCGAGACCGCCGCACGCGTGATCGCGGTGCTCGACCCGCGCGTCGAGGCCTGGCGAGACGAGCAGCGCGATGCCTGCGAGGACACCCGTGTCCGCCAGACGCACGCGGAAGAGCAGCTCGCGCGGCGCATGGCCTGCATCGAGCGCAATACCACGCTCTTGCGGGCGCTCCTGGACGCGCTGCCCGAGGCCGACGCCGAGCTGGTGGAGCACGCGATGGATGCAGCAGTGACGCTGCCCGAGCCCGCACGCTGCCAGGATCTCGACGCGCTCGGCCCCGACGCGCCCGCAGACCCGGCCACCGTGCAGGCGATGCGTGATGACGTGGCCCGGGCCCAGCTGACGCGGCTCGCAGGCCGCGAGGCGGAGGCGCGCGCCGAGGCCGACGCGCTGCTCGTGCGAGCCGAGGCAGCCGCCTACGCGCCCGTCCACGCCGAGGCGCTCCTCGAGGCCGCGCGCGGGCGAATGGCGAGCCCACGGCACGACGACCTCGAGCGCGCCGCCGAGATGCTGTGGCAGGCGCTCGACCTGGCCGAGGCCCACGGCGACCACGCGCAGCGGTTCGAGATCTGGAGCGAGCTCTTGGATGTGGATCGAGGCCTCGGACACCATGATCGGGCCCGGCTGTGGTTTCGTCGGGCCGAGGTGGCCCTGGAGCGCAGCCCCGGCGAGCCAGCACGCCACCCGGCGCTCGCGCTGCGCCGCGGGGTGCTCGAGCTGCATGCGGGTGATGTGGAGGCATCGGAGCGGTGGCTACGACGGGGCCTCACCGAGTGCGAGGCACAGCCGGGAACGGAGCAGCTGAAGGCGCAGCTCTTCGAGGCGCTCGGCAACACGCTCCGGCGGAGCGCCCGTGGAGGAGAGGCGCGGCAGGCCTTCGAGCAGGCCGAGGTCCGCTGGCAAGCCCACCTCGGCGCGGAGCACCCGTACCTGGCTCGCCATGCGTTCAACCTGGGGCTGCTCCTGGCGGAGCTCGGCGAGCTCGACGCTGCGCGCGAGCGGCTCGAGCACGCGCGGGCGCGCTGGACCGAGCTCTACGGTCCCGAGGCATCGCTCGTGGGGCGTGCGGAGCTGGCCCTGGCCGATCTCGCCCAGGCCGAGGGATCGCTCGACGACGCCCTCGCGCACGTGACTCGCGGACGAGAGATCCTCGCGGCCACCCTGCCGGTCGACGATCCCGTGCGAGTCGAAGCGCTGCAGATGCTCGGCCTGGTCCAGTTTCGCCGCGGTGAGCTGCAGGCAGCCCACGACGCCTGGCTAGAGACCGCCGAGCGGCTCCTCGCCACGCGACCCGCAAGCGATCCCGACGTGCTGCTCACGCGCAGCAACATCGCGGAGGCGCTCCTGGGCCTTCACCGCCACGACGAGGCGCGCGCGATCTACGCGGCGCTGCTCCCCGTCGTGGAGGCCCAGTCTCCGCAGGATCCCCTGGTGCTGATGCTCGTGCTCAAGGGGCTCGGCCTCGCCGAGCTCGGCGCAGGGCACCATGCCGAGGCCGCCGCGCGGCTGCGAGCCGCGCTCGCGCTGCTCGACCGCCACCCGAGCGCGGCGCTGGAGCGGGCCGACGTGCAGTGGGCGCTGGCCCGCGCCGAGCACGAGACCGACGGACCTTCGGCGGCTCCGCGCGAACGAGCCGAGGCGGCGGCCCGGCTCTACGCCGAGCACGGCCAGGCCGCGCGGGCCGCGGAGATCAGGGCTTGGCTCGTCGACCCGGTGCAGTAGCACGAGGCATCGGCTCACCGCTCGAACGGTCGGCATCGCCCGGCCGCAGCATCTCCACGGCTTCTTCCAGAATTTCGACCCGAGATCGCCAACCTCCACAATCGAGCAAGACCATGTCCTACGGCACGATCACCTCCACTGGATCCATCGACACCTCGAGCTCCTTCTCCAACGACTTCAGCGTCAGCCATTCTGGCACTGGCACCTATGTCATCACGTTCCTCGCGTGGATGGGCACCAAGCCGCTCTTGACCATCACCCCGAGCGCCAACAACCCCGGCAGCTCTCACAGTGCGGCCTACATCATTGGCACGGACACCTACGGACGCTACCAGGCCACCGTCTACATCTATCACGACACGAGCCGCGAGGACAAGGCATTCGGGTTCCGGGCCAAGTTCGGCCACGCACTCACCTTCGATGCGAGCAAGAACCCCACGCTGACGCTCGCGCCCTCCGTGATCTCGTTCGGCTCGCAGGCCACCGCGGTGCTCGTGCTCTCGACCACCATCGCCAGCCTCGAGGTGGGCGGCTCCGCCATGAGCTTTACCGCCTGTCTCGACCAGGGCACCTCGCTGCTCGGGGTGGGCACCACGATGACGCTGTCGCTGGGCGCGTCATCGGTGAGCGACGGCCAGGGCAACACCTGGGACCTGACCGGCTACACCTACGGCGACGGCTCCGGTCCCACGGGCGCGCCCTGGAACGGCACCTCCACCACGCTGGCCGTCCGCACTGGCGGCCCGGAGACCACGCCCGAGCTGTTCGTCGTCAAGGGCACGCCGCGGGCCGGCAACTCGAACAAGGAGACGCTGTCGACCGATCCGCTGGTCCGGCTGTCGAGCGTGGCGCCGGGCGGGCTGGCGGTGTGAGCCGATCATGGAGGCCGTCGGTCGTGCTCGAAGCGCGCTCACCCGGCCCGCCTGCGAGCCGGCCGCAGCTGCGATTGCAGCTCCTCCATCACCAGCGTGCGGAAGAATCGGTGTGCAGGGTCGGCCTGATAGCGCTCGTGCCACAGCGCCACGATCGGCACCGCGGGCACGGCGATCGGCGGGGCCACCACGACCAGGTCGAGGCGGGAGAGCAGCGGCTGGACCAGCTCGCGGGGGGCGGCGAAGAACAGGTCGGTCTCGGCTACCGCCACGAGCGCAGCGAGGAACGTGGGCACCACCAAGCCGATGCGGCGATCGAGCCCCTCGCGCTGCAGCGCCTCGGCCACGACGCTGCGGCTGCGACTGCCGGTGCGCACCTGCACGTGGGGGTGCTCGATCCACGCGCGAGCCCGCAGCTTGCCGCCCGAGCGGAGCGCCGGGTGGCCGCGCCGCGCCACCACCCCGAAGTGGACCGAGCCGAGCCCTCGCGTGAGCAGGCCGGCCCCCTCGGCCGGCCCGGGGGCGAGCACGAGATCGGCCCGGCCGGTCTCGAGCGAGCGCGCATCGTCGAGGCCCCGGTCACCCACCTCGAGGCGAGCCCCCGGAGCGGCGGCGTGGAGCCGCGCCGTCATCCGAGGCAAGAGCGGCGCCAGCACATCGGCGCAGACCACCGCGAACGCCCGGGAGGTCGCCTGGGGTTCGAAGCCCGGCTCCTCCCGCAAGAGCCGCTCGACCTCGGCCAAGAGGCGAGCCAGCGGCTCGCGCAGCGCCTCGGCGCGGGGCGTCGGCACCATCGCTCGCCCGCTGCGAACCAGCAGCGGGTCGGCGAACAGCTCGCGCAGCCGCCCGAGCGCATGGCTGGCCGCGGGCTGCCCGATGCGTAGGCGTCGGGCTGCCCCGGTCACGCTGCCCTCGCGCAGCAGGGCGTCGAGGGTTGCGAGCAGGTTCAGGTCCACGGTCGATATATCGATTCCATTCATGGTCCGATACGATCAATCGATTGTATCATTGGATACGAGCTGCGTATCCTTGGCCCATGGCGACGACGTCTCGATGGCGGAGGTGGGCGCTGTGGGGCCTCTGCGGCCTCGCGGCCGCGGTGGTGCTGTTGCTCGTGGTGATCCGACTGACGCTCGGGGGCGGCGAGCCCTACCCCGACGTGAGCACGGCGCCGCGCTTGCCCGCCGATCGGCTCGAGGTGCTGGTGGAGCTGCCGCTGCCGCCCGGAAACGTGGCGAGCTCCGCGGCGAGCGGGCGGATCTTCTTCAACACGCACCCGTTTACGCGGCCGGAGCGGCTCGCCAGCAGCTTCGTGTTCGAGCTCGTCGACGGGCAGCCTCGCCCATACCCCAGCGCGGAGCTCCAGCCGCGCCTGCAAGGGGTGCTGGGGATGACGGTCGACCGGCTCGATCGCCTGTGGCTCGTCGCCCCGCCGGGGCTCGAGGATCGTCCCACCCGGCTCATGGCCTTCGATCTCGCCACGAACACGCTGGTGTTCGAGCACGAGCTCGGCGAGGAGGCTGGCATGTTCAGCCAGGACCTGCGGGTCTCCCCCGACGGCAACACCGTCTACCTGGCCGACACTGGCGCATTCTTCCTGTCGTCGCCCGCGATCGTGGTGCTCGACGTGCAGACCAAGCAGGCCCGCAGGGCGTTGTCGGGTCACCCCTCGATCGAGCCGCAAGCCTGGCAGATCCGCACCAAGGACGGCCCGTACGCGCTGGCCTGGGGCCTGGTGAATTTCTCGGTGGGCGTCGACGGCTTGGCCGTGAGCCACGACGGACAGTGGCTCTACTACGCCACCATGAGCCACGACACCCTCTACCGCGTGCCCACCGAGGCGCTGCGAGATCCCTCGCGCTCGGCCGCCATGCTGGCCGCCGCGATCGAGGCGGTCGGGCGAAAGCCTCTCAGCGACGGGATCGAGATCGATGCCGCGGGGCAGGTGTACGTCACCGACGTGGAGAACGGCGGCCTTGCCGTGATGAGCCCAGAGGGCGAGCTGCAGACGCTGGTGAAGGACGCGTCGATCGTGTGGGCCGACGGCATTGCGCTCGAGCCGGATGGCTCGGTGCTGTTCACCGACAGTCAGATCCCCGCGTACATCGACCCGCTGCTGCGACCACCGGCGAAGGAACGGATCGACGGCGCGGCGCCGCACCGGATCTACCGCGTGCGCATGCAGCCATGACGACCGCAGAGGACGCCGTGAGCGCCGTGAATGCGTCTCGGCAGCCATGGGCCTGGCGGCTCGCCCGAGTCTCCGCCGTCGACGTCACCTCCCCCCGTGCCTTGCGCGCCCGCGTGTGCAACGATCTCGGCGCCGCTGCATGCCGACTACCCTCGTCCCCGTCGCCCTGTCCGTCGCGCTCGTCGCCCTGCTGCCGGCCTGCGGTCCCCGTCCCACCGCATCGACGCCGCCCGACGCTGCGACTTTGTAGGGCAGCATCGACACGCGTCCGTTCGTCGCCCGCTCCGGGCTCGCGCAGCTGCGCAAGAATGGCGGCATCGACATCTTCTTCTACGAGGAGGAGCGGACCGCGAGCGAGGTCTGCGGGGGCACGTCCTCGCCGTTCGAGCTCGGCGAGGCCGAGCGCCTGGTGTGGGTGCAGATGCCGTGGCCGGTCGCCGAAGGCACAGAGGGCCAGAGCATCGAAGCGGAGCAGCTCATCCGCAGCTGGCGCTCACGCATGGCCGCGCGCCGGTACTCGGCCGGCGTGCTCTCGGTCCAGCGCTTGAATGCACGGTGGAACGCGGTCACGTTACGAGATCACCTCGCCATGCCCACGTACTGCGGGTTCGAGGACGCCATCGATCCCACCATGATGCCGATGGGCGCAGCGAGGGCTCCGCAACCACCGCTCCCACGACCCGCCCCCCAGCATCGAGCGGCATGCGCGCGCTCGCTTCCTCCGACCACCGCGAGCCAGGGGGGCCGCTTCCCGCGGGCGCTCGCCATCGAGGACGACACCGAACCGTGGCTCGGCGAGCATGGGGTGCCCCGTGAGCGATTCAGCGGACGACCTCACGTTGGCCGGGTCGTCCAGCGGCGACTCGGCCCCGCGCATGCGCGCGAGCACGATCGAGCCCGGCGCGGTGGTCGGCCGTCACGTGGTGCTGCAGCGGATCGGGGCCGGTGGCATGGGGGTCGTCTTCGCCGCCTACGATCCCGAGCTCGATCGCAAGGTCGCGCTCAAGCTGCTCTTGCCCGAGACGGGCGGCGACAGCGGCCGCGCCCGGCTGCTGCGCGAGGCGCAAGCGCTGGCTAGGCTCGCGCACCCCAATGTGGTCGGCATCCACGACGTGGGCACTGTCAGCGAGCAAGTGTGGCTCGCGATGGAATTCGTGCAGGGCCAGACGCTGGGCCGCTGGCTCGACACGCCGCGCAGCTGGCGAGAGGTACTGGAGGTCCTGCGCAGCGCCGGCGAAGGCCTGGCCGCCGCGCACGCAGTGAGCCTGCTGCATCGCGACTTCAAGCCCGACAACGTCATGGTCGGCGACGACGGCCGCGTGCGCGTGATGGACTTCGGGCTGGCGCGCGTGGACGCCAAGGCGGCGTCGCTCGGGAGCGAGCCGTCGCAGTCGGCCGAAGTGCCCGACGAGGCGCCGAGCCACTCCTCGGCGACCAGCGTCACCAAGGCGGGCACGGTCGTAGGGACCCCCGGCTACATGGCACCCGAGCAATTCGCAAACGTGGAGCTCACGGCGGCCGTCGATCAGTTCGCGTTCTGCGTGACGCTCTGGGAGGCGCTGTATGGCGAGCGCCCGTTCGCGGGACGCTCGCCGCTGGAGATCGCCGCCAGCGTGATCGAGGGCAGGTTGCGCTCGCCCACGAAGGGGCGCGCCGTGCCGGGTTGGCTGCGGTGCGCATGCGAGCGCGGGCTCTTGGCCGAGCCGACGCAGCGCTGGCCGTCGATGATCGCCCTGCTCGACACGCTGGCCAAGGGCCGCATGCGCGCCGGGGTGCGCAAGGGGCTGGTCACAGTGGGCGTGCTCGCGCTGCTCGTCGCCGGGGTCGAGGCTCGACGTCGCTGGGACATCGCCCAGCGGACGAGCGCCTGCGAGGCCACCGGGGCCGAGGTGGGGGCCGCCTGGAACGACGAGCGCAAGCAGGCATTGCACGCTGCGCTGGTGGCCACGGGGGTGAGCTACGCGCCGGCGACGGCGGACAAGGTGATGCCGTGGCTGGACCGGCAGGCCGTGGCGTGGAGCGAGGCCCGGGTGGAGGCTTGCCTCGACGCCGACGTGCGAGGCCGCTGGGACGCCGAGACGCTCGATCGCTCGCTGTGGTGTCTCGACGAGCGACGGATGCAGCTCGAGTCGCTGATCGACGAGCTGACCCTCGCGGATGCGGAGGTGCTGCGCGGGGCGGTGACCGCCGCGGCGGGGCTGGCATCGGTGGCGGCGTGTCGTGATGCAGAGATATTGGAGGGGGTGACCCCACCGCCGCCGGCGGATCGCGAGGCACTGCGCGACGTACGGGCGGACGTGGTACGGGCGAAGAACCTCCAGCAGGCCGGGCGGTACGACAAGGGGCTCGAGCTGACTCGCGGAGCCCTCGCACGCGCCGAGGCACTCGCATGGCCGCCGCTCGTGGCCGCCGCTCGGATGCGGCTGGGCTGGCTCCTGGACAAGAGCGGCGCCTATCCGGAGGCGGAGGCCGAGCTCGAGCGGGCATACTTCCAAGCGATCAAGGGCGTGGCGCCCGAAGTGGCCTTCGAGGCCGCGCTGGGGCTCGTGGACGTGGTGGGGGTGCAATCGGCACGGCATGCCGACGGGCTGCGCTGGGCTCGGCTCGCCGACGCGGCGCTGGAGGACGTGCCCGATGGCGAGCACCTGCTGCGGGCGAGGCTGCTCGACAACCTCGCCGCCGTCCACGAGGAAGCCGGCGAATACGACGAGGCCAAGGCGCTCTACGAGCAGTTCCTCGCCATCATGGAAGCGACGCTGGGCCCGGAGCACCCCCTCGTAGCCATGGGCCTCAACGATCTCGCCAACGTCCACTATGCCATGGGCGCCCATGAGCAAGCCGCGCCGCTCTACGAGCGGGCCCGCGCGATCCTGGAAGCGGCGCTGGGCCCCGAGCACCTCGATGTGGCGAGCAACCTCAACAACCTGGCCGCAATTCGCGAGGGCGATGGCGACCACGAGGGTGCCAAACGGCTCTACGAACGGGCCCTCGCCATCCGGGAAGCGGCGCTGGGACCCCAGCATCCCGATGTGGCGACCAGCCTCAACAACCTCGCCACCGTTCACGAGGCCATCGGCGACTCGGATGAGGCCAAGGTGCTGTACGGGCGTGCCGTCGCCATCCTGGAAGCGACGGTGGGCCCCCAGCACCCCCGTGTGGCCGTCAGCCTCAGCAACCTCGCCAACATCCACGTATCCACCGGTGACTACGACGAGGCCAAGGTGCTCCACAAGCGGGCTTGCGCGATCCTGGAAGCGGCACTGGGCCCGGAGCACCCCCATGTGGCCACCGGCCTCAACAACCTGGCCAAGGCCCTCGAGGAGACCGGCGAATACGACGAGGCCAAGCCCCTACACGAGCGGGCTCTCGTCATCTGGGAAGCAGCGCTGGGTCCCGAGCACGCCAACGTGGCCTATTCGCTCCTGGGCCTCGCGAGGGTCGCGCTCGCCCAGCACCGGCCGGTCGACGCGCTGCCGTTGGCCGTACGGGCGGTGGCGATCGTCGAGAAGGGCAGCGTCTCCGTCCGGCTGTTGGCGCAGGCTCGCCACGTGCTCGCACGCGCGCTGTGGGAAGCACCGGTGGACGGTGGCCGCGATCCGCAGCGAGCGGTGGCGCTGGCCGAGCAAGCCCGCGACGCCTTTCGAGGCGCAGGCAGCGCGAAGGAGCTCGCCGTGGTCGAGCAGTGGCTTGGCGAGCACCGAAGCGAGCCGTGACCGAGCCGCCCATATCGGTCATCGGCTTGGGCAGGGCACGGATCCAGTCGTCGAAGCCCCCGAGGGTGCTCTCGCGTTCATCATCCGACTCGGCGAGCGCAGTAATCTGCTCCTGCAAGAGCTGCCGACCGCGCCGCAGCCTCGTCTCGGTCGACGAACCTCGGTGAGCGTCTCGTCATCCATGGGCTTGGCGGCTCGCCCGAGTCTTCGCCGTCGACGTACCTTCTCCCGTGCCTCGCGCGTCCGCGTGTGCAACGATCTCGCCGCCGCGGCATTCGTCCTGGAGAGCCCCATGCCCACTACCCTTGTCCCCGTCGCCCTGTCCGTCGCGCTCGTCGCCCTGCTGCCGGCGTGCGGTCCCCGTCCCACCGCATCGACGCCGCCCGACGCCGGTGTCTTGCAGGGCAACATCGACACGCGTCCGTTCGTCGCCCGCTCCGGGTTCGCGCACCCGCGCAAGAATGATGACGACATCGACATCTTCTTCTACGAGGAGGAGCGAACCGCGAGCGAGGCCTGCGCGGGCACGTCCTCGCCGTTCGAGCTCGACGAGGCCGAGCGCCTGGTGTGGGTACAGATGCCGTGGCCGGTCGCCGAAGGCACAGAGGGCCAGAGCATCGAAGCGGAAGAGCCGAACTACTGGGGCATGTTCTTCCAAGTCCAGCGCGGACACGGCAGCACCGCGACGCGCGCGACCGGGACCATCACCGTCGAGCGCGCGCAGCCGAGCGCGGGCACGCTGCACCTGGACGTGGCCACCGAGAACACGAGCGATCTGCACGGTTCGGTGCGCGGCGCCATGGCGTTCTCGATCTGCCCGCGGTGACCCTGGTCGAAGACCTCAAGACACCGTGAGCGCCGTATGGATCGCCAGCGCCGCCCGCTTGCCCTCGGCGGCGGCGTTGACCACCTCCTTGCCGCCGTTGGCACAGTCGCCGCCCGCGAACACGCGCGGGTTGCCGGTGGCCTGCTGCGCGTCGACGACCACGCGGCCGTGCTCGAACGCGACGCCAGGGAGGCCGGAGAGCAGCGATTGCAGCTTGCCCTGGCCGATGGCCAGGAGCACGAGATCCGCGTCGACGGTGTGCTCGCTGCCGACGACCGGCTGCTTGTCGTCGTCGAGCCGTACGCAGCAGATCCGCTGCACGCGGCCCTGCCCCTCGAACGCCACCGGCAGCGCCTGCCAGCGCGCCGTCACGCCCTCGTTCTTCGCGGCGCTCCACTCGTGGGCATAGCCGCTCATCTTGGCCTCGGTGCCGCGGTAGAGCATCGTCACCTCGGGCACCCCGAGGCCCCGCAGCTCGCGGACGGCATCGATCGCCGTGTTGCCGCCGCCCACCACCACCGCTCGCGTCACGCCCGAGAGCTCGAGCGCCTCGAGCTTGAGCCGCTCGATCAGCTCGACCGCGCCGTGGATCCCGGGCAGGTCGGCGCCGGGCACCGAGAGCAGCGTGTCGGGGCCGAGACCCACGCCCAGGAACAGCGCGTCGTGGGTCTCGAGCAGCTCGCCCCACGTCAGGTCGCGGCCGATCTCCACCCCGGTGCGCACGTCGATGCCGCCGATGCCGAGCACCCACTCCACCTCGTCCTCCGAGCGATCGGCCTTCATCTTGTACGGCGCGACCCCGGTGGTGTTGAGGCCGCCCACGACCGAGCGCTTGTCGTAGATCGTGCACGCGTGCCCGTGCCGGCGCAGCTCGTGCGCCGCCGCCAGCGAAGCCGGCCCGGCGCCCACGAGCCCCACGCTCTTGCCGCTCGCCGCTCCGGCCTCGAAGAACCGCCAGCCCTGCTCGAACGCGTTGTCCGTGGAGAACCGCTGCAGCTTGCCGATCTGGATCGGCGGCACCCCCATCTCGTTGTAGACGCAATCCCCCACGCACAGCACCTCCACCGGGCACACGCGCGCGCAGCTCATCCCGAGGATGTTGCTGTCGAAGATCGTGCGCGCCGAGCCCTTCATGTTGCCGGTGGCGATCTTGCGGATGAACTCCGGGATCTCGATGCCGGTGGGGCACGCCTTGATGCACGGCGCGTCCGCGCAGTAGAGACACCGGTTGGCCTCGACGAGCGCCTGCTGGGGGGTGTACGCGGCCTTGTAGTCGGCGAAGACGTTCTCGGCGCGCTGTTTGGCGATCTTGGACATCGGCACCTTCGCGGTGGGCGGGACGACGGCAGGGACCGCGGGCCGGGGTGAGGCCCGCACGCGTCCGAGGGAGGGTTCAGGGTACTTGGGGGGGATCGGCCGCCACAAGCGGCTTTCGCCGGCGGGGCGGCGACCCGCGGTGCCCGGGGCCGCCGCGTCGGTGAACGGCCGTTCGGAGCCTCCGTCGACACCCGCGGCCCCCATCCGGTATCCTCGCATCCCCACCCACCCGTTCCTCGAGGTCAGAGCCAATGAGTGAGATCGTCCGCTGCGGGCTGATCCAGTGCGCCAACCCGCTCAACGACGAGTCGCGACCCGTCGCGGAGATCAAGGAGGCGATGTTCCAAAAGCACGTCCCGCTGATCGAGCAGGCGGCCCAGAAGGGCGTTCAGATCCTCTGCCTGCAGGAGATCTTCAACGGGCCGTACTTCTGCCCGAGCCAGGATCCCCGCTGGTACGACTCCGCCGAGGAGGTCCCCGGCCCCACCGTCGAGCGGCTCGCGGAATACGCCAAGAAGCACTCGATGGTGATCGTGGTCCCCGTCTACGAGAAGGCCATGCGCGGGGTCTACTACAACACGGCGGCCGTGCTCGACGCCGACGGCAGCTACCTCGGCAAGTACCGCAAGCAGCACATCCCGCAGGTGGCGGGCTTCTGGGAGAAGTTCTTCTTCAAGCCCGGCGACGGCGGCTACCCGGTGTTCAAGACCCGCTACGCCACCATCGGCGTGTACATCTGCTACGACCGGCACTTCCCCGAGGGCGCACGGTGCCTGGGCCTCAACGGCGCCGAGATCGTGTTCAACCCCTCGGCCACGGTCGCGGGGCTCTCGCAGTACCTGTGGAAGATCGAGCAGCCGGCGCACGCGGTGGCCAACGGCTACTACGTGGGCGCGATCAACCGCGTGGGCACCGAGCCGCCGTGGAACATCGGCACGTTCTACGGCACCAGCTACTTCGTCAACCCGCGCGGCCAGATCGTCGCCGAGGGCTCGCCCGACCAAGACGAGGTGATCGTGGCCGACCTCGACCTCTCGATGATCGACCAGGTCCGCAGCACCTGGCAGTTCTACCGCGACCGCCGGCCCGACGCGTACGACGAGATCGTCGAGAAGTAAGCCCCTTGGGGGCGGCACGCGGTCGCCGGCTTGCCTACCGCGGAGGTAGCAGCTCCCCCACCGCCTGCAGCAGCAACGCGCGGCTGAACGGCTTGCCCACGAAGCGGGCATGCAGCTGGCTCGCCACTGCCAGCCCCTCTTCGTGGTGCCCGGTGAGGATGACCACGGGGGTCGTCCGGTTGGGCCCCGTACCGCTGCGGATCTGCTGGATCATGGCGATGCCGTCCATCTCGGGCATGCGGATGTCCGAGACGATGAGATCGTAGGCGCGCGCCGTCGCCCGCTCGAGCCCGGCGCGGCCGTCGGCCGCCGAGTCGACCTCCACGCCGAGCTTGCGGACGAGCCAGCGCTCGATGATCTGCACGAGCTCCTCCTCGTCCTCGACGACCAGCACCCGCGCGGCGGTCATGTCGAGCCCTTCCGCTCCGGCGCGGCGCGGGGCAGCCGGAGCACGAAACAGGTCGCCGGCTGCTGCTCGTCGAGCACGAGCGCGCCGCCGTTGTCCTCGGCCAGGCTCCGCGCAATGCTGAGGCCGATCCCCGTGCCCCGGCCCACGGGTTTGGTGGTGAAGAACGGCTCCATGATCCGCTCCCGCAGCCCGGGCGGAATCCCGGGGCCGGAGTCGAGGACACGCAGCTCCGCGGACTCTTCGTCGGCGGACATCCGTAGCTCGATCGTCGGCGAAGGGGTGCCCGCCACGGCGTCCCGCGCATTATTGAGCAGGTTGAGCAGGATCTGGACGATCTGCGTGGAGCGGCACGAGACCGTGATCTCGGCGGCATCGCCCTCCACGCGCAGCTCGATGCGACGCATCCGCAGGTTCTCGCCGCACAGCCCCAGCGTCTCGGTGACGAGCGCGCGAAGCGTGACCACCGACGGAGCTTCCCGCTCTCCATCGCGGGCAAACGCCCGCAGGCCGCTGATGATCCGCGAGACGCGAGCGACGGTCCCGCCGATCCTCTCGTTGGCGCGGGCCACGGCCGGCAGATCGAGCTCGCCGGTCTCTGCGAGATCGACCAGCTCGTCGGCCAGGCCCTGGATGATGGCCAGCGGGGTGTTGATCTCGTGGGCGATACCGGCGGCCATCTCGCCGAGCGCCGCGAATTTGGCCGACGTCGCCAGCCGCTGGCTCATCTCGAGGTTGCGACGCTCGGCCTGCCGCAGATCCGTGATGTCGCGGATCACCCCCACCAGCACCTTGCGCCCGCCGGTGTCGACGAGGACCGACTTCTTGGTGGAGATGGTGCGGGTCACCCCCCCGGCGTCGGTGATGGACTCCTCGTTGAGGTTGTCCTTCCCCGAGCGGAACACCTCGTCGTCCATCTTCCAGAACACGTCGGCCTCCTGCTTGGGGAAGAACTCGTAGTCGCTCCTGCCCAGGAGGTGCTCGCGCGGGTGGCCCATCAGCTCGCAGAACGCACGGTTGAACTCGATCCAGCGGTGCTGCTCGTCCTTGACGAAGATCGGGTCCGCCACACTGTCGATGATGGCTCGCAGGAACCGCGAGGTGGTCTCGTCGGCGATCATGGTGTGCACGGCCTGCATCCCAACCGTCCCCCTGCCCGTTCAACCAGCAGCAATGATTGATGTTTTCGGCGAAACCGCGGGCCCGAGCATCGTTCGATTGGATCCCGTCCGCGCGTCTGGCAAGGTCTTGTCGACCTCACGCGTCGGCGTCGCGCCCGCAAGGCGAAAGGCGGCTCGGACGACGGGTCGACTCTTCATACGCCCTAGTCTTCTCTTCCCACGCCGCCGCGCTACTCGCCGGTTCATACGCTTGGTCACCAGCCCGGCAGCCGCCGTGCCCTCACCCCTGGAGAGCCCATCATGTCCGTGTTGATTCGTGGCGGCATCGTCGTCACCGCCGAAGGAGAGACCCGCACCGACGTGCTGTGCGTGGGCGACACCATCGCCGCGGTCGGGCACGACCTCGAGGCGCCCGCGGGCGCCCGCACCATCGACGCCGGGGGCGCCTACGTGATCCCCGGCGGCATCGACCCGCACACGCACATGGAGCTGCCCTTCATGGGCACCAAGGCGTCCGAGGACTTCTTCACCGGAACCTCGGCCGGGGCGGCGGGCGGCACCACGATGATCATCGACTTCGCGATCCCCGACCCCAAGCAGTCGCTGCTCGAGGCCTACCACACCTGGCGGGGCTGGGCGCAGAAGTCGGCCTGCGACTGGTCCCTGCACGTGGCGGTCACGTGGTGGAGCGACCAGGTGCGGCAGGAGATGATCACGCTCTGCCGCGATCACGGCGTCAACAGCTTCAAGCACTTCATGGCCTACAAGCACGCCATCATGTGCGACGACGAGACGCTGGTGAACAGCTTCAAGACCGCGCGCGAGCTCGGGGCGCTCTGCACCCTGCACGCCGAGAACGGCGAGCTGGTGTACGTGCTGCAGAAGGACGTGTTCGACAAGGGCCTGACGGGCCCCGAGGGCCACCCGCTGTCGCGACCGCCCGAGGTCGAGGGCGAGGCGGCCAACCGAGCGATCCGCATCGCCGAGGTGCTCGGCGTGCCGGTGTACATCGTCCACACCTCGTGCATCGACGCGCTCGAGGCGATCACGCGCGCCCGGCTCGAAGGCCAGCGGGTGTTCGCCGAGGTGCTCGCGCAGCACCTCGTGATCGACGACTCGGTCTACCGAAACCCCGACTGGGACCGCGCCGCGGGCTACGTGATGAGCCCGCCGTTCCGCGCCAAGGAGCACCAGGAGGCGCTGTGGCAGGGCCTGCAGGCGGGGATGCTGCAGACCACCGCGACGGATCACTGCTGCTTCTGCACGCCGCAGAAGCGGGCGGGGCTCGGCGACTTCCGCAAGATCCCCAATGGCACCGGCGGCATCGAGGATCGCCTGAGCGTGCTGTGGCACCACGGCGTGCGGACGGGCCGGCTCACCCCCGCGGAGTTCGTGGCGGTGACGTCGACGAACACCGCGAAGATCTTCAACGTGTTCCCGCGCAAGGGCGCGATCGTGCCGGGGGCCGACGCCGACCTCGTGGTGTGGGACCCCGAGAAGTCCCGCACGATCTCGGCCAAGACCCACCACCAGAACATCGACTTCAACATCTACGAGGGCATGGAGGTCACCGGCAACGCGGCGGTGACGCTGTCGCGTGGCATGGTGGTGTGGGAAAATGATCAGCTGAAGACCGAGCGTGGGCGCGGGGTCTACGTGGACCGGCCGTGCTGGGCTCCGTTCTGGGACGCGCAGAAGGTCCGCAATCGCCTGGCGGAGCCGACCCCGGTGGAGCGGGTGCTGCCGAAGGTCTAATCGATCGAAGCACCACCTCATGTCGTCCCTCGACGTGCGCGACCCCGACCCGGGGCTCTACAACGACGACATCCGGCCGGCGAAGCTCTCCGAGCGCCACTGGTCGGTGATCGACATGGCGTCGCTGTGGGTCGGCATGGTGGTGTGCGTGCCCACGTATACGCTGGCCGCCTCGCTCATCAAGGAGGGCATGAGCTGGTGGCAGGCCGTGATGACGATCATGCTCGGCAACGTGATCGTGCTGGTGCCAATGGTGCTCAACGGGCACGCGGGCACCAAGTACGGCGTGCCGTTCCCGGTGCTGGCGCGGGCGAGCTTCGGGATCAAGGGCGCACACGTGCCGTCGCTGTTGCGGGCGCTGGTGGCCTGCGGGTGGTTCGGGATCCAGACGTGGTTCGGGGGGTTTGCGATCTACCAGCTGCTCAACGCGCTCTGGGGCGACGCGCTGGTCGGTGGCGATCTGCCGGTGCTCGGCATCAACGCGGGCGAGCTCGGGTGCTACCTGCTGTTCTGGCTGGTGCAGGTGGCGATCATCTACAAGGGCGTGGAGTCGATCCGCCTGCTCGAGACCCTGGCCGCGCCGTTCCTCATCGGGATCGGGCTGTTGCTCCTCTGGTGGGCGTACTCCACCGCCGGGGGCTTCGACTCGATGCTCGCCACCAAGGGTGAATTCGGCGAGGGCGGGGCCAAGGAGGGGCAGTTCCTCTCGGCGTTCGTGCCGTCGCTCACCGCGATGGTGGGGTTTTGGGCCACGCTCTCGCTCAACATCCCGGACTTCACCCGCTACGCCAAGAACCAGCGCGATCAGGTGCTCGGGCAGGCGCTGGGGCTCCCCACTACGATGACGTTGTTCGCGTTCATCAGCGTGGCGGTGACCAGCGCCACCACGGTGATCTTCGCCGATCCGGCCACGGGAGCCCCCGGGGAGCCGATCTGGGACCCCACGGTGCTCGCCGGCAAGATCGGCGGCGGGTTCACGGTGGTGCTGTCGCTGTTCGCGCTGGCGATCGCGACGCTGTCGACCAACATCGCCGCCAACGTGGTCTCGCCCGCGAATGCGCTGATCAACGCGGCGCCGCAGAAGGTGGGCTTTCGCCTGGGTGGCTACATCACCGCAGGGCTCGGGCTCGTGGTGTTTCCGTGGAAGCTCATCGAGACCACCGACGGCTACATCTTCACGTGGCTGGTGGGGTACTCGGCGCTGCTCGGGCCGATCGGGGGGATCCTGGTCGCCGACTACTTCCTGCTGCGGAAGACCCGGCTCGACGTGAACGGGCTCTACCGTCACCAGGGGCCCTATACCTTCAGCAACGGCTGGAACCGCGCCGCGCTCGTGGCCTTGCTGATCGCGGTGGCACCCAACGTGCCCGGGTTCCTGCACGCTGCCGGGGCGCTCTCGAGCGTCCCCGCGATCTTCGATGACATCTACACCTACGCATGGTTCGTCGGCTTCTTGATGGCCGGCGCGCTCTACCTGGGCCTGATGCGGGTGATGTACCCCGCTTCGGGCCCCGCGACCCTCGTCGAGGCGAAGGCCTCGGATCCGGATTCGGAAGGCACGTCATGATTCCCAAGTTCCAAGCCAGCTCCTACGCTCATACCGACTACATCGACGCGCGCAATTACATCGGCGGCGAGTGGGTGGACGGCAGCGGCAACGAGGTGCTGCCGGTGCTCAACCCCCGCGACGGCAAGGCGATCGCGAAGGTACGCATGTCGACCGCGAGCGACGTGGACGCCGCGGTGAAGGCCGCCGCCAAGGCGGCGGAGGACTGGAAGAACTGGCCCATGCGCGAGCGGGCGCACGTGCTGTACCGGGCGCGCGAGATCATGATGCGCGACATCGACGAGCTCTCGTGGCTGGTGAGCCACGAGAACGGCAAGATCTTCGCCGAGGCCAAGGCCGAGGTCGAGAAGGGCATCGAGTGCGTCGAGTACGGCTGCTCGCTGCCCAACATCGCCGCGGGCGGTCAGCTGGAAGTGAGCCGCGGGGTGCGGTGCGAGGTGGTGCACGCGCCGCTCGGGGTGGTCGCGGGGATCGTGCCGTTCAACTTCCCGTTCATGGTGCCGCTGTGGATGCTGCCGCAGGCGCTGGTGGGCGGGAACGCGTTCTTGCTCAAGCCGAGCGAGCAGGTGCCGCTGTCGAGCCTACGGTTGGCGCAGATCTTCGCGGATGCCGGGCTGCCCAAGGGGGTGCTCAGCTTGGTGCAGGGCGGGCGCGAGACGGTGGAGGCGCTGTGCGATCACCCGGGGATCGAGGCGGTGGGGTTCGTGGGTTCGACGAAGGTCGCGAAGCTGGTGTACGCGCGGGCGGCTGCGGCTGGGAAGCGGGCGCTATGCTTGGGTGGGGCGAAGAACCACTTGATCGTGGTGCCGGACGCGGATCCCGAGCTGACGGCGGACAACGTGGTGGCGTCGTATGCAGGGTGTGCCGGGCAGCGGTGCATGGCGGCGTCGGTGCTCGTGGCGGTGGGCGACGTGCAGCACATCATCGACCGCGTCGTGCGCAAGAGCGCCGCGATCAAGCTCGGCGACGAGATGGGGCCGGTCACCAACCCGGGCAGCGTGCAGCGGATCACCGGGTACATCGACCAGGCCGAGAAGGCGGGGGCGAAGGTGCTCCTGGACGGGCGCGGCAAGCAGGTCACCGAGGGCGGATACTGGGTGGGGCCCACGCTGATCGACGGGCTCACCCCCGAGATGCCCGCCGCACGCGAGGAGATCTTTGGGCCGGTGCTGTCGATCGTGCGGGTGAAGACGCTCGAGGAGGCGATCGCGATCGAGAACGCGAACCCGTACGGGAATGCGAGCTCGGTCTATACGACGTCGGGCGACGTGGCGCAGCGGGTGATGAACGAGGTCGAGGCGGGGATGTGCGGGGTGAACATCGGCGTGCCCGTGCCGCGCGAGCCGTTCGGGTTCGGCGGGTGGAATGACTCGCTGTTCGGGCACGGCAACATCACGGGGTGGGATGGGTTTCTGTTCTGGACGCGGCAGCGGAAGATTACGAGCAAGTGGTCGCTGCAGAAGGACCAGACCTGGATGAGCTGAATTCCCCCTACGAGCTCGTCTCGAGCCCCGAGAGCGCCTCCGCGTACACATCGAGGTCCTGCGGAGAAAACAGCACCATCCGCACCTCATCATGCGCATCGGGCATGTTTTGGCAGTGCTGGGCGATCGCTTGCAGGGCAATCGCGGCGGCCCGGGTCACCGGAAATCGATACGCCCCCGTGCTGATCGAAGGAAACGCGATCGTGCGTAGCCGCTCGGCCGCCGCGAGCGCGAGGCTGCTGGTGTACGCGGACCGCAAGAGCGCCACCTCGCCGTGCCGGCCGCCCTTCCATACGGGCCCCACGGTGTGAATCACCCGCTTCGCAGGCAGCCGCCCGGCGGTGGTGATCACCGCCTGCCCGGTCGGGCACTCGCCCTTCGTGGCGCGGATGCGCTTGCACTCCTCCAGGATCTGCGGCCCGCCCGCGCGGTGGATCGCACCATCGACCCCGCCGCCGCCGAGCAGCGACGAGTTGGCCGCGTTGACGATGGCATCGACGGTCTGGCGGGTGATGTCGCCCTGGACCAGCGTGAGCGCGGTGTGGCGGATGACCAGGCGTTGCACCCCACCATGGTGCGCCGGGCCTGGGTTGCCGCGCCAGCGGCCTCCGAGCCCGCGAAGGATTTGCCGCGAGCGCGGCCGCCCGGGCTCGCTACCATGCACCCGCCACCATGGCCTCTCGCCTGCTCCTCGCCTCGAGCCTCGTCAGCGTCGCCCTGCTCGTGGGCCTCGGGCTCGCGTGGCTCGCCACCGGCAGCGCGCTGGCGCTGGCCCAGGCGGCCGACAGCCTCTCGGACGCGCTCACGGGCCTCGGCTTGCTCTGGGCGCTACGGCTCAGCCTCGAGCCACCCGACGACGAGCACCACTACGGGCACCAAGGCGCACAGCCGATCGCCGCGCTGGTGGTCGCGATGCTCGTGGGAGGGCTCGCGCTCGAGGTGGGGCTACAGGCGATCGGGGCGCTCGTCTCCGGGGCCGTACCCGCGCTCGGCTGGCCGGTGGCGGCGGCGATCGGCGGCAAGGTCGTGCTCAAGTCGCTGCTGGTGTGGCTGGCCTCCGATCGCGAGCTGCTGCGCCGGAACGCCGCGCTGCGAGCGTTTCGGATCGACGCGAGCAGCGACGTGGTCGTGGGCACGGCCTCGCTCCTCGGGCTCGCCGCGGCGCGCTACAGCGGCCTGCCGTCGCTAGACGCGTGGCTGGCCCTGCCGGTGGCGGCGTGGATCGGCGTGTCGGGCTTCCGGCTGGCGCGCGAGAGCATCGAGCTGCTCATGGGCACCGCACCACCGCGACCGTGGCAGGACGAGCTGCGAGCCGCGGTCGTGGACATGCCGGGGGTGCGGGGAGTGGCAGCCCTGCGGGCACGCTCGTTCGGCGACGGAACGCATGTTTGGGTGGAGATCCGCGTAGATCCCCAGCTGACGGTGGGCCAGGCCCACGATCTCGGCGAAGCGGTAGAACGGCGATTGCTCGAGCGAGAGGGGATCTGTGACGCGGTGGTCCACGTGGACGCGGCCGTCGACGACGACGAGCCGCGAGATCGCGTGCCATAGGCGCCTCGACGCGGGTATCCTCGCGCCGATGCAGCTCAAGGATGCGATGTCACGGCTCGAGCGGCTCGGCAGCGAGCAGACGCTCAAGACCCTACGGCGGCACGGGGTGACCGCGCCAGCGTTCGGCGTGCTGTACAGCAATTTCTACGCGCTGCAGAAGGAGATCAAGGTCGACCAGGCGCTCGCGCGCGGCTTGTGGGACAGCGGCAACTACGACGCGCGGATCCTCGCCACGCTCATCGCCGACCCGGAGGGGATGACCTCCGCGGAGCTCGACGCCTGGCAGGCGGCGGTGGACGACTACGGGCTCAACGCTGCAGTCGCCGGCGTCGCCGCTCGCTCGCCCTCCGCCAAGCAGCTCGCCGAGCGCTGGCGCAAGGTCAAGGCGGAGTATCGCTCGGCCGCGGGCTGGCACATCGTGGGCGGCCTCTCCGCCCCCGACACCATCGCGGACGACGAGTGGCTGCGGCCGTGCCTCGCGGAGATCCGGGCGAGCATCCACACCGTACCCAATCGCACGCGCATGGCAATGAACAGCGCGCTCATCTCGATCGGCGGCTACCGGCCGGCGCTGCGCGACGAGGCGCTCGCGGTGGCCAAGGCAATCGGCAAGGTCGAGGTCGATCACGGCGACACGAGCTGCAAGACGCCGGACGCGGTGGAGTACATCGGGAAGATGGCGGTGCGGCACGGCAAGAAGGCGTCGAAGAAGAAGACGGCGGCCAAGAAGTCCCCGGCCGCCAAGAAGACCGCCAAGAAGACCGCCAAGAAGACCGCCTGACTCCGTCACATCGCACGACCTCCCGCCTCCACCATGAAATCCCGAGGCTCTCCGATGCCGTTCTCCTCAGTCCGCGTGAATCGCGCCCATCGCCGCCCCTTCGCGACTGCGCTGCTCATCCTCTGCGCCTGCGGCCATCTGCCCGAGGCCACCACCGACACCGACCAAGCCACCGCCGACGACACGAGTACCACCGCACCGGCCACCACCGCACCGGCCACCACGGCCTCCAGCACCAGCACATCCGGCAGCAGCGACGGCTCGAGCTCCACCACCGGCGCCGCGCTCGAGGACCCCTGCCTCGCGTTCCCACCCGACGCCTGCCCGGAGGGCTGCTCGCCCATTCTCACCTATCCGTACGCGGAGAACGTGTGCGGCATCGGTGCCACCGAGCTCGTCTTGTGTGTGAGCGCGGGCGAGCCCCTCGACTCCGATACGCCGCCGACCACTTACCACGCGGAGATCGATGGAGAGCTCCGGTACTTCTTCGTCAATCAACCCTGCGTGACGACCCCCGCCGTGGCCCCCGCCGACTGGACCGAGTGCACCACCGCGTCCGATGCTCCGGAGGCCTGCAAGTGCTTCTGCGGCGCCGATGGCTGCCCGTACGAGGCCGATGTGATGCTGCTCGAGGCCTGCGGCCTCGATGACCCGTGCGGCCCCGCGCCGAGCAACGACACCGGCCTACCCGTCGAGCACGACCTTTGCGTGTACGCGGCGCTGCGCGACCGCATCCCCGGAACCTATGGCTCGCACTCCGTCTTCGCCTACGCCGAGACCGAGTCTCACGTGTTCCTCGACGGCAGCGAAGAGGTCCAAGTGGTGTACCGAAACGCTTCCCTCGACACCTGCTGGAGCGCGCTCAACGGCACGTGGGAACCCACGCTCACGTGTACGCTCAAACCTCCCGAGTGGTTCGACGCATGCATCGCCGACCCGACCCCAGGGTGTCTGCACGGCCTGGACTGGGTCGACGGCTGCGAGGAGCAGCCCGCGAGCTGCCCGTGAGCTTCAGAACACCCCGCTCCCCACCCACAGCGGCGGCCACGGCGGCCCTTCTTGCACGAAGTGGTGCACGCGGCTCAGCGGATCTTCATCGCTCACCTTGCGCTTGGGGTTCTCGCGGCCGTGGTGCTCCCACAGATCGAACGTCTGATCCACGTCATCCAATCTCGGATCGCTCGCGTCGAGCTCGAGGTGCTCCGCCATCAAACGCCTCCGCAGATCCTTGGCGAGCCCCTTGTCGAGCACCACGGCGTTGATCTCCCCCTCGGTCTTGAACCCGCGATCATTGATGTTGGCGCTGCCCACGGTGAGCCACACGTCGTCGACCACCATGACCTTGGCGTGCACGTCGACCTCTTCCCACACCAACCGCTCGTCCACGTCGCGACCCCAGGCGTAGAGCACGGTCAGCTCGAACTCGGGCCGCGCCTCGCGGATGTATTCGAGCGTCTTGGCCGTCCAGTAGCCGCTGGGGTCGAACAGGCTCACGCTCCCGCCGTTGACCGGGCGCACCACCACCGCCAGCCGTAGCCGCGGGTTGGCCTTGATCACGTCGCGGAGCTCCTGCCCGATGATGGGGCTGCGGAAGTACTGGTTCTCGATGTAGATGTAGCGCCGCGCGTTGCGGATCGCCCGCACGTACGCACCGAGGATCCCGTCCTCCCCGCCCGGAGTTGTACGCACCACCTGCGCCCAGTGCTCGCCCTTCGCGGGGGGCGGCTCCTTGGCCGCGGGCACCTCGGGGTAGTCGTCGAGGCCCAGCTTGCGCCGCGTCCAGTCGATCATGCGGCTCCACGGCGACACGCGGCGGGCCTTGACCGATTGCGCCCAGCGATCGGCGAAATTGGTGACGAGGTCCGCCACCGCGGGCCCCTCCATGCGCACCATGAGATCGTGGCGCGGGGGGAACGGCGGCGGCTCCACGCGCGCAGCGGTGGCCTCGCGATCCGCCGCCCCTGCCATGTGCGGGAACCGGCGCAGCTCGTGGACCCCGTGCGCGTTGGTGTCCCAGTCGTTCTCCTTGAGGTTCATGCCGCCGCAGTAGGCCACCCGCCGGTCGATGGTGAGCGTCTTCTGATGGTACGAGCCGATGACGCTCGGGTGATCCTGCTCGAGCACATCGATGTTGTCGTGACCGCGCCAGTACCAGCGCCGCAGCCAGCGATCGATGATCGGCGTATAGGCCAGGCCCCAGATCAAGAGCCGCACCTTCACCCCTTCCTTGGCGCGCCGCTCGAGCTGCGAGCCCAGGCACAGGTGCCCACGCTCGATCGGCTCGGCCAGCGCGAGCTCGAGCGGGCGCCGCAGCTCGATGTTGGGCCGACAGATCCACGTGGCGATCTGGATCTCCTCTTGCGCGCCCTCGATGTCCTCGGCCGCGCGGCCCCAGCTCTCCTGGCCGTCGACCAGGATCTCGACCAGGTTGCCCCCGCGGGGCGGCGCCCGGTTCGGGCCGCGGGTGAACCAGTCGTAGACGACGATGCGGTTCTTGGGCCCCTCGGGGGCCTCCGCGAGCTGCACCTTGAACGAGACCTCGACGGAAGGACGGGGCTCGGTGGTCACGTGCCGTGCTCCCTTCGCAGGCGCTCGCCGGTGGTCTCGTCGAGCTCTCCGGTGACCGGCAAGCCATGGTCGCGCTGGAATCGCTCCATCGCGTTGCGGGTGAAGCGACCGTGGTCACCGTCGACGTCGCCCACGAAGTAGTTGAGGTGGTTGAGCCGCTCCTGCGCGCCCTCGATGGTGTCGTGCGACGGCATCCCCGTCACGTCGAGCTCGATGCGGCGCTCGGCCAGCTCGAGCCAGAGCTTCGCGACGTCGGGCGGCACCGACTCGTGCAGGCACCCGCTGCCGTCGAGCCGGCCCGCGCGGCGGGTCCCGTCGGGCAAGAGGAGCACGTACGCACGGTCGGCCAGCGGCGCGCCCGTGCTGTCTTGCAGCTCGAGGTTGAGCCAGCGTTCGGAGGCCATGGTGCCTTCCTCATGCTACGCGCCCCGCCGGCCGTCAACCGCCGTCCACCACAATTCGGCAGGCGAGACACTCGATCGGCAGACCCACGCGGGCCTCGCAGGCCGCATCGTCGCAGACCCATGCGTGGCTCGAGAGCGGCGGTCGGTGACGCACGTGTCGCTCGTGGCCGCACTCGAGCCGCACGACCACCGCATTCGCGCCGTCGCGCCGCCAGCTCGCAATGAGGCGCGGCACGGGCGGCACGGGCTCGGTCACGCGCCCAGCCTGCCCGGCCACGACCGGTCGCGCAACCGGACGTCGGCCAGGCCGTGGTCCGGCGACCCCGAGCGCCGGCGCTCGACGGCTCGTCGGCCCCGCGTGTAGCGTGGCGCTCACCCATGCCGCTGCACACCAAGATCCTGCTCGGCCTGCTCGTGGGCGCATGCGCCGGAATCCTCGCCAACGCCACCTTGGGGGGCGATCACGCGCTCGTCGCGTGGACCAACACCTACGTGGCCGGGCCGACGGGCCAGGTGTTCCTGCGGCTCTTGTTCATGGTGGTGATGCCGCTCGTGTTCGCCTCGATCGCGCTCGGGGTCACCGGCATCGGCGACGTGCGACGGGTGGGCCGCATCGGCGGCAAGACCCTCGCCTACTTCCTGGTCACCACCGCGCTCTCGGCCACGCTCGGGCTCCTGCTCGTGTACCCGATCCGCCCCGGCGCCGACATCACCCCCGAGATCCGCGCCGAGCTCATGGCCACCTACGCCGGCGATGCCGCCGACAAGCTCGAGAAGGCCAAGACCGCCGAGTTCGGGATCGACACGTTCGTCAACATCGTCACCCGCAACCCGCTCAAGTCGGCGGTCGATCTCGACATGCTGGGGGTGATCTTCTTCGCGCTCCTGTTCGGGGCCGCGCTCACCATGATCGATCGCGAGCGCGCCAAGCCGATGATCGCGTGGCTCGAGGCGCTCAACGACGTGGTGATCACGATCGTGGGCATGGCGATGAAGATCGCGCCGATCGGGGTCGCCGGGCTCATCTTCGGGGTCACGTCGCGGTTCGGCGCGGTGCTGCTCCAGCCGCTGTCGCTCTACATGGTGGTAGTGCTCGGGGGGCTGGTGCTGCACGTGGCGCTCACGATGTCGCTCGTCATCCGCTTCGGCATCGGCATGAGCCCGCTGCGGTTCTTCTCGATCATCCGCGGCGCGCTCGTCACCGCGTTCTCCACCTCGTCGTCCTCGGCCACGCTGCCCACCGCGATCCAGGTGGCCACCGAGAACCTGCGCGTTCCTCCGCGCGTGGCCGGCTTCGTGCTGCCGATCGGCTCCACCATGTGCATGAACGGCACCTCGCTGTTCGAGGGCGTCACGGTGATCTTCCTCTGCCAGGTGTTCGGCATCGAGCTGTCGTTCGGCCAGATGGCGGTGGTGATGGTGATGTCGGTGATCACCGCCGTGGGCGCGGCCGGCGTGCCGGGGGGCTCGCTGCCGCTGCTCGTGGGCATCCTCGCGATGTTCGGCGTGCCCGGCGAGGGCATCGCCATCGTGCTCGGCATCGACCGGATCCTCGACATGTCCCGCACCACGGTGAACGTGGTGGGCGACCTGACCGCCGCGGCCTTCATCGCCCGCTCGGAGGGCCAGTGGTCCCCCGAGATGGTGCCGCCGCGCGAGGGCTAGGGCTCAGGACGGCAACGCGCACACGCCCACGTCGGACCACGTGGGATCGGGCGACATCCAGTCCACGCACGTGAGCGAGGGATCGATGTCCTGACACGGCGCGTCACCGTCACCGAGGTCGCAGAACGCGGTGCAGCACTGGGGCGACGCCCCACACCCATCCGGCACCCGCGAGGCCAAGATGCACACCAGGCCCGATGCGCAGTCGTTGGCCAGCCCGCACGCCTCGAGCGGCGCCTTGGGCTCCTGTGGTGGCGGCGGTACGCAGATGAAGCCGCTCTGGCCCGAGGGCGTGGGCGTGTCCGGGATGCAGTGCCACGAGTCGGGCGAGCAGTCCTGCGTGAGCGGGTCGCACTTGTCCATGCAGAGCGGCACCGTGAACGACCCGGGCAGCAGCTCGAAGAATGACTTGCAGGTGCCGTCGCCCCCGTCGCACTCCGGCATGCCGGGGTCGCAGAAGCCCCGGCACAGACCCGACAGGTTGTCGGGGTTGTCGATGAGGCACATCGACCCCGCCTCGCAGCTGTCGATGCAGCTCCCGTCGTACTCCTCGGCCGTGCACGGCTCGCCCACCAGATCGGGGGTCTCTTGCAGCGGGCAGCAGCGCGCGCGATCGGGGATGCGATCGGGCTCCTCGGACCACGGCATGCACTTCTGGTTCGGCTCGGTGCAGTCGTTCTCCTCGAGCAAGCAATCGTTGCCCGGCCCGGGGGGCGGGCCCGTGGTGGAGTCGGCCGACCCGCCCGTGACGACCACCGTGTCACCGCCGGTGGACGGATCGACGAACGTCGTGTCGGAGGGCCCGGTCGAGGTCGGGCTCGCACCCGACTCTCCGCTGGTCTCGTTGCCACCGCTGTCGCCACAACCCGCCCATAGGGCAAGCACGCACGAGAAGGAAGCCAAGCGCCGCATAGTGGCCCGAGCTTAGCAGCCCCACGGGCCCCGGCGCTCGCCTTGGCTTGTCCTCGCTCGCCGCGCCGTGATGGGATGCCCGTCGCAGCCCTCCAGCGCATGCAGATCCATCCCATCTACCGCGATCCCCTCCGCCGCGGCCAGCTCCAGGCCGTGCTGGCGTCGGCCTTTCCCTCGTTGCCCGCCAAGGTCGACGCAGCGCGCGCCCTGGGCTTCGACTGGGACGCGGTGACCACTCCGTTCGTCGAGCTCCTCGACGACAGGATCGTGTCCCACGTGGGCGTGCTCGACGTGCCGCTGCGGCTCGATGGTCGAGCAGTACGGGTCGCGGGCATCCACGCCGTGTGCACGCTGCCCGCCTACCGTCGTCGCGGGTGCTACCGCCGGGCCATGGAGCGAGCGCTGGCGTTCGTCGAGCCGCGCTGGGAGCTCGCGCAGCTCTACACCGACGAGCCCGCGCTCTACGAGCCGTTCGGCTTTCGAGCCGTGCCCACCCGGCGCTGGGAGGCCTCGCGCGCAGCGTCCGGCCCGAGCTCCGAGACCGCCCGCCCGGTCGATGCGATCACCGAGCTCCCCGCCCTCGTCGGCGCGCTGTCGCGGCGCACGCCGCTCTCCCACCGCTACGCCTCCGTGGACGACGGGTGGTTGTTCGGCATCGACGCGTTGCTCTCGACCGGCGATCTCTCGCTCGTGTGGCGCGTGCCCGAGCTCGATGCATTCGTGGCCGGCCGCCTCGAGGGCGAGCGCTTCACCCTCTGCGACGTCATCGCCACCGAGCTGCCCGACTGGCCCGCGCTCGCGTCGCGGCTACCCGGGCGCGGCCCCGTGCGGCTCGCGTTCACGCCCGATCGCTTCCCCGACGCGCACGCCCGCCTGCTGGGACCGGCCGAGGACGGCTACTACATGGTCCGCGGGCCGTTTCCGCTCCATGGCCAGGACTTCGCCGTGCCACCGCTCTGCCAGCATTAGCCTTGGCATCAGCCTTGCGTCACCGGGCCGCTGCCTTGCTCGAGCAGCAGCGCCCGCAGGGCCCGCTTCATCTGCAGCGCATCGTCGAAGCGATCCTGCGGATCCTTGGCGGTGGCTCGCTGCACGAGCGCATCGAGGGCCTCGGCGAGCCGCGGCGGGGTCGCAGGGTCGAACCATTGGCTGGGCGGGGGCACGTCGACCTCGGCATGCAGCGCGAGCAGCTCCTCGGGGTCGCCGTCGAGGTGCTCGTCGAACGGGTGGCGCCCGGTCAACATCTCGAACAGCGTCACCCCCAGCGAGTAGAAGTCGGCCCGGTGATCGAACGGCCCCTCGAGCAGCGCCTGCTCGGGCGCCATGTAGCGCGGGTCGCCGCTGATCTCCTGCGGTCGCTCGAACGGCTCGAGGCTGCGGCACACGCCGAAGTCGATGAGCTTGACGATCACCAGCCGCCGGTTGTAGGGGTCGCGCGTGATGAAGATGTTGTCGGGCTTGACGTCGCAGTGCACGATCTTGCGGGTGTGGATGTAGTCGAGCGCATCGAGCACCTGCCCCAGGATGTCCACCATCAGCGCGAACGCGACGGGCCGGCCGCGATCGATGATCTCCCCGAGATCGCGGCCCCGCAGGTACTCCATGGTCAGCCACTCGATCCCGAGCTCCTCGGAGAAGCCCACGTCGAGCACCCGCGCGAGGTTGGGGTGGGAGAAGTCGGCGGCGATCACTGCCTCGCGACGGAACCGGCGGCGCGCGGCCTCGGGCACGTCGAGCTTGAGCACCTTGAGCGCCACGTAGCGATCCATGCGCGGGTCGTAGGCGCGGTAGACCTTGCCCATCCCGCCTTCGCCCACGTGATCGACGATGTCGAAGCTCTTGCGATGGACGAGCTGCGAGCCCGGGGGCAGCTCGGTCGGATCGGCCGGCCCCCGCTCGGTGTAGTCCAGGAGCGACTTCGGAAGCCCGGGCAGCGTCGCTCGATGCACCGAGCGCGGAGGTCGCACGCCGCTCACTGGCCCCGAGCATAGACGAAACAGCCCTTCTGGCGGCCCATCGACCGGGTCGTGTCGAGGTGGCTTCGACTCGCGCTCCATCACGTTCCGACGAGCGGTGCGGGAGTGTGCAGGTCTGCTACCCTGCCCCCGCCTTGCTCGCGCGCCCGGTCCCTGCGGCCCTCGTGGCCGCGCTCCTCACCATGGCCAGCGCGAGCGCGTGCCGCCCCGCTCCCATGGCGCCGAGCGGCGATGGCACCTCCGGCACCGATACCGTCGGAACCGAGCCTCCTGCGGCCACCACGTTCGGCGGGCCCGATGCGTGCCAGTCGAGCGAGGATTGCGAGACCGAAGGCCTGTGCGTCGCGCCGTACGATCCCGGAAGCGATCCCCCGATGGGCCAGGGTGGGTGCATCCAGGCCTGCATCGAGATCGACGACCTGACCCGCTGGTGCTTCGACGATGACGCCTGCTGTGGCGATGCGCGCTGCCACGAGGTCGATGGCCTGTGCGAGCCAGGACCGGGGAGCACGGGCAGCAGCACCAGCGACGGAACCAGCACGGGCTCGAGCACCGGCACCGGCACCAGCTCCGGCACCGGCACCAGCGACGGGACCAGCTCCGGTACCGGAACCAGCGGTACCGGCACCAGCGGTACCGGCACCGGTTCGAGCACCAGCACCGGCTGACCGCGGCCGTCAGCCCACTCGATAGTTATGGGCGAGCCGCGTGTACTTGCCCGCGAGGCGGCGGTGGAATTCCTCGTCGGCTGCGGTCAGCGTGCGAACGATCTTGCCTGGCGTTCCGAGCACCAGGCTATGCGGGGGGATCTCGCGCCCCGCGGGGATCAGCGTGCCCGCCCCGATCACGCAGCCCTCGCCGATCTTCACGCCGTCGAGGATCGTGGCCTGGATCCCCACCAGCGTACCGCCCCCGATGGTGCAGCCGTGGATCACCGCCCGGTGCCCCACCACCACCTCCTCGCCCACGATCGTGGGATCGTCGTCCCCGAGGTGCACCACCGTGCCGTCCTGCAGGTTGCTGCGCTCGCCGATGACGATACGGTTCACATCTCCTCGCAGCACGCAGCCGAACCACACGCTCACGCGATCGTGCAGCGTCACGTCGCCGACCAGCACAGCGCCGGGGGCCACGAACACGTGCTCGCCCACCTTCGGAACCCGCTCGAGATACCGCTCGACGATCGCCCCGGGCAGCCGCTCCCGCAGCGCCCGTAGCTCGGCCTCGAGCGCGTCGAGCCGCTCCGGGGGTCCCTCGACGGTCGGCACGGAATCGACGATGGTGCGCGAAGCCATGGCACGCGGACGATACCAAGCCGCCGGCCGATCCACCGCTCGTTTCTCGACTACAATCCGCACCCGATGTCCGCTCCGAACGAGACGCTCCTCATGGGCGCCGTGGCCTACGACTCCAAGGTCGTGACGATCTGGGAGGGCTTCCGCGCCTGGTTCCACGAGCACGGCCTTCCGTTCGACTTCGTGCTCTATTCCAACTACGAGCGCCAGGTCCGGGCCCACCTCGCGGGGCACGTGCACGTGGCCTGGAATTCGCCGCTGGCGTGGCTGCAGAGCCAGCGCATCGCGGCCCGCACGGGCCGCACCGCCGAGGCCATCGCCATGCGCGACACCGACATGGATCTGCGCTCGGTGATCGTCGTACGCGCCGACTCCCCGATCCATGCGCTGGCCGACCTCCGCGGGCGCCGGCTCGGAGTCGGAGCCGCCGACTCACCACAGGCCACCCTGATCCCGCTCGAGCACGTGGCGGCGGCCGGGCTCGCCCCAGGGCGTGATCTCGAGGTCACCCGCTTCGACGTGCTGGTGGGCAAGCACGGCGACCACGTGGGTGGCGAGCGCGACGCCGCCAAGGCGCTGATGGCCGGCCGCGTGGACGCGGCGTGCATGATCGACGGCAATCACCTCGCGTTCCTCAAGGAAGGCACGCTGTCGGCCGGCGGCACGCGGGTCCTGGCGGAGACCGAGCCCTACGACCACTGCAATTTCACCGTGATCGACGGCGGCCCCCGTCCGGCGATCGCGAGGTTCCGCGAGCTGCTCCTGTCGATGTCGTACGACGATCCGCAGGTCCGCCCGTTGCTCGACCTCGAGGGCCTCAAGCAGTGGAAGCCGGGCCGCACCTCGGGCTACGCCGCGCTCGCCCGCGCCCTCGATCGCTTCGGCACCATCGACGACTTCGTCGCCGACGTGGCAGGGGCCTGAGCACGAGCGCCATGGCGGCGGACGGCTCCCCTGCGCGGCTCGAGCTCGGCGAGCTCGGCCTCGATCGCGGTGCGCACGTGCTGCTCAAGCATGCGCTGCGAGCTCTGCCGGTCGGCGGACGGCTCGCGGTACATGGTCGCGCGCCCGAGCTGGCCCTGCACCTTCGCACGTGGTGCCGGGCACAGGGGCACCCGCTGCACGAGCCCGCGCCCAGCGACGCGGCGGTCGCCATCGTCGAGCGTGGCGGCGCCGAGGAAGGCCGCTGGCGCGGTGCGGCACGGGCCGGACATGCCGAGCTCGCACACGCGGGCGCCGTGGCCGAGCTCCCGTCCGCCACCTGGGGCCTCGCCGCTCGTGGCGCGATGGTCGAAGCCGGCAGCCCACCCGTCGAGTTCGGGCTCGCACGGCGCCTCGATGTGTGGGCTGACGAGGCCCCCGGCCTCTACGCCCAGGCCGCCGCCGCGCAGTGGGACCCCGCCACCGCGATCCCCTGGAGCACCGCATTCGAGCTACCCCCCGCGGTGGAGGACGCGGTGGTGCAGGTGATGACGTACCTCATCGAGAACGAGACCGCCGCGCTCGTCGTGCCCGCGCGGTTCCTCGGCCAGGTGCACCCGCACTTCCGCGAGGTGATGCAGCTGCTCGCGATCCAGGTCGCCGACGAAGCGCGCCACATCGAGGTGTTCACCCGCCGCGCCCGCCTGCGCCGCGAGCAGCTGGGTCTGTCCACCGCGGGCGGCCAGGCCTCGCTCAAGACCCTGCTCGACGAGCCCGAGTTCGCGCTTGCCTCGTTCCTGCTCTCGGTGCTGGGCGAGGGCAGCTTCCTGTCGCTGCTCTGGTTCCTGCACGAGCACGCGCCCGATCCCGTGACCCGCGAGATCGCACGCCTCACCGCCCAGGACGAGGCGCGTCACGTGGCGTTCGGGCTCGCCCACCTGCGACGCCATGCCGAGGGTGAGCCCGGCCTGCTCGATCGACTCGCACAGGCGGTGCACCGCCGCCACGACGCGCTGCGCCACACCGCTGGCCTCAACGAAGAGGTGTTCGATGCGCTCCTCCTGCTCGCGGCCGGCTCGTGGGAGCTCGAAGCGCTCGCACACGGCTTCGATGCCGTGCAGCAGCTCCAGCGCGACATGGACGAGGCGCGCCGCCGTCGCCTACGCCGGCTGGGGTTCAGCGAGGACCAGGCAGGTGCGCTCTCGGAGCTGCACACGCGCAACTTCATGTGAGGCCGTGGCCGCTCACGGCCCCGACGACGCCGGATCCCCGGCCACGCACTCGGTCTCGTGATGCCCGCAGCGAAAGCGGACGTGGAGCTGCGTGGTCTGCCCATCGGCGTGGCGAACCACGCCATTGCCGTCGGCGCGCCCGCGGGGCCACTGGATCAGGCGATGGAGTGCTTCCTCGCCGGCGCCGAGCTTGGTCGCCGCCTTGTGCAGCCCCTTTTGCAGCTCGTAGTCGAGATGGATCGTCTCGATCTCCCCCGTGTCGGCCAACGCGGCAACCAGGGCCCACAGCGTCTCGTAATCGACCCGCCGCGGCTGGATCGGGAACCATGCGGGGATGCTCGCCAGGAGCGGCAGCCGAATGTCCACGTCGCGGCCAGTCTGGTGCGAGCGGCGACCCGGCAGTGGCCCGCCGTGGAGCAGGCTCATCGCCCCCACGAGCAGCGGGCGCTCGTGCGTGGTCGTGGCCGCGAACGCCTGCAGCGCGGTCACGAGGCTCGCCACCGCGTGGGTGGTGCCGTAGGCAGCAGAGGGCTCCTGCAGCCGCCACCGCTCGCCCGCCGGGATCGGCACGCCATTGACGAGCCGGCCGCCCCACGGCACGCCGACGCCCACGGCCCCGCGGCGCAGGCTCGCCACCGCATCGTCCCCAGCGGGGAGATCGGTGCGGACCCAGTGGTACACCGCCGGGTCGATCCACAGCACCAGCACATCGCCCACCGTCAGCCGAGCCGACGCGGTGGGGTTGGTCGCACGCAGCTCCTTGCTGTCGATGGCGTGGGCCGTGGCGATGCTCCACCAGCTGTCGCCCGGCTGCACCGTGTAGCTCACCTGCTGGCGCGGCGGCGGCACGCGGTGGGCCTCGAGCTTGACGCGCGCGCCGGGCTCGAGCGGCTTTGCATCCGCCGCGAGGCCGTTCCAGGTGCGCAGCGCCTCCGGCGTGACCTCGTAACGCCACGCCACCTGCTCGAGCGTCTCGCCCGGCGCGAGCCGGTGGATCATCCACGGGCGCGAGCCCTCCACCACCTCGATCTCCACGTCGTCGAGGGCGATCGGTGGGTTGGCCGCGAGCTTGCGCGACGCCTCGACGGGCGCGAGCGCGGTCAGCTGCTCGCGTTCGTGCTCGACATCGAGAGGTACGCGCGCCGGGTCCCCCACGGGGATCTCGCGCTCGGCCTCGCCCGCCTCGCCTGGCGCCGGCGACTCGCCGGCCTCGCCCGCCTCGACCAGCGACTCGTCGGGATCGGCGTAGATCGTGGACGCAGTCACCGCCCGCAGCGCCCCCGTGGCCCGCGGCACCACGAACAGCGCCGTGGCCACGCCCCCGCCCGCCGCGAGCACCGCCACGAGCGCCACCACCACCATCGACGTGCGACGTCGACGAGGGCCGGCTGGGCGAGGACGCGCGGATCGTGGACGGCGGGGAGCCAACTCGCCCAGCATAGTCCATTCGCCGCGGAGGCTAGCCCCCCTCGGGGGGCACCGAGAGGCATGCTTGCCTACCGGCGGCTGCGGGGGGCATGGCTAGAACTTGCCGGCCACCTTGAAGAACACGATCGACGAGCCCGTGGCCTTTTGCCCGAACTTGGTGTCGTTGGGACCCAAGAGGAAGAAGCTGCCGATCTCGAACGTGACGCTACCCCACGGCGGCACCAAGATGAGCTCGGGGTAGACCACGTACGACGTATGATCGCCCTTGCGGGTGGGCAGGTCGGCCACGCCGAACATGCGGAAGATGAGGTGGCGGCCGAAGAAGATGAGGTCGGCCCCGCCCACCACGTAGTTGCCGATGTGACCGGCCCCGAATTCGTCGATGAAGCCGCGCAGGTACTGCCCCTGCACGTACACGTGCTCGCCGAAGCTGTAATCGAGACCTGCAGTGGCCTTGATGAACGGGGTGCTACGGATGGTCGGGCCCGACATCTCGCTCACGGGGTTGGCCGTGCCGTCGTCGTTGCGGGAGTTGGGCGGCGTCACGTCGACGCCGATCGGGAACTCGATGCGGAGGTCCTGGGCCTGGGGGATGAACAGCGCGCCCTCGCCCCACAGCCCCATGTCGTCGAGGAACGGCAGCTGCGTGGTGAAGTCCGCCCCGACGACCTGCATGCGCGGGTAGATGAGCGTGACGTGTGAGGTGTAGCAACACTCGGACGAGGTGATCGGGCCCACCTGCGGGTCCTTGCGGCCCGACTGGACCAAGATCGGCGTGGGGATGTCGTGCCGCCCGTTGAAGTACGAGAACGACATGTCCACACCGCCGAGCGAGGTCCCGAGCTTGATCGCGCTCTGGCCGTTGCTGAAGCGAGCCCGCGGCACCTTCACGTGGGTCGTGACGGTGGGCACCAGCCCCGGGTTGATGCTCAAGAGGTTCTGGAGCGCGCCGATCTTGTCGAGATCGCCCTGTTGGGCATAGGGCACCGGCGCCTGCGGATCCTTGAGCGATGACGCGGCCGAGGGCGGCAAGAGGGCCGGGTAGAAGATCGGCACGTACACGCCCTGGAACCACAGCTTGTCGGCCAGCGGCGCGTAGTCGACCACGATCATCTGGTTGCCGATCGGCTCGGTGAACAGCGGCCGGTCCTCGAGGTCGTCGGGGTTGATGTTGTTGGTGGGGTTGAACTTGTCGGCGGTACCCCACACCAGCGTCTGGCGCCCGATCTTGATGTCGAGGTTGGGCAGCACGTCGTTGAGCGCGATATAGGCCGCGTCGCTCTCGATGTGGAACGGCGTCAGCATGCGCTGGGTCGCGAGGTCGTCGAGCTCCTGCGTTTGCGCCACCCCGAAGAACACGGGCTCCACGTCGCCGACGATCTGGAGGTGCTCGTTGGGCGTGTAGGCGAAGTAGAACTCGAGGCGGTTCTCGTTGCGGCCGAAGCCCCGCTGCTGCACCTTGGCCGCGTCGTAGTAGGCGCTGCTGACGATGCGGATGCTGGTGTCGAGCTTGTCGTTGCCGTGCAGCGTCTTGTTGAGCTTGGCACCGGCCGTCTTGGGGGCGTCGGGGGTCCCGGTGCCGTCCTTGGACGGCCCGTCCTTCTCCGACACCACGGTGACGTCGGTGTGGCTGTCGTCGGTGCCGAAGATGTCGTCGATACCGAGGTCACCGGGCTGACCGCCGTCCTTCGGCTCGCCACCGTCCTTCGGCTCGCCACCGTCCTTCGGCTCGCCACCGTCCTCGGGCCCCTCGGGCGTGCCCTCGACGGGCTCGGTCGGCGCAGTCTCGGGCCCCTCGGGCGCGGCCTCGGGCGGCACGTCCTCGGGTGCCACGTCCTCGGGCGGTGCTCCGGCGTCCTCGGGCGGCGCCGGTGCGAGCGAGCCGAGCGACGAGTGGATCGCAGCGCCGAACGTGAGAACCGGGGCCTCCGTCGCCGGCACGGCGACGCGGGGCCCCGGGACGGGGATGGATGCAAGCGAGAGCGAGAGCAGCAGAGGGGCCGGCACGACCCCGCCAGTCTAGCCTCGCAGGAGCATGCGACGCGAGAACACGTCGTCCTCCACCCCTTGATTGACCAGCACATTGGAGAGCTGGATCACCGTGGTGTCACCGGCCTTGAGGTCGGACATGGAGATCTTGGTGGGCATGAGCTCGCCGTCGATCTTGACCCAGTCCTCGCGCAACTGCGTGCGCACATGGGTGCCGGAGCCGTCGAAGTAGCGCAGCTTGGTCACGCCGCCCTTGCTGCCGTCGATCACGAGGTCGATGCGGGGATAGCTCGAGACGACGCCCTCCTTGGGGGTGAGCTTGAGGGTCGTCTCCGAGCCTTCCTTGCCGACGAGCTCGGCGTCGAAGTAGGGCGAGAGCTTGATCCGCGTCTGGTCCTCGTAGGTGAAGGCGCTGCCCATGAAGCCCTGGCCCTGCATGTGGGCCGCCACCTTGCGCACCTTCTTGAACTCGGGGGTGTACACGTGGAGGTTGTCGGCGCCCTCGAGCAGCACCTTCATGCCGGCCACGTCGCCGGGGGCCGTAAAGGTGATGAACTGCTTGTCGAGGCCCTTCATCACCATCTTGAACTCGAGGGTCTTCTTGAGCTCACCACCCTTGAAGATGGTCATGGTGGCGTCGTACTGCTGATCGGTGAACACCGCGGCGCGCCGGTCGATCTCGGAGAGGATCTTGTTGGCGTCGACCGCCACCATTGCCGTGGGCACGGGCAGCGAGGCCTGGGCCGGCATGGCGAACAAGGAGCAGAAGGACAGGGCGACCAGGACCGAGCGATTCTTCATGGGTGGCTCCCGAGGGTAGCAGTGCCGAGCGGATGGGCAGTGTGCAGCCGCGTGCACACCGCGATGGCGGGGGGGTCCCCCGCAGGGTTCGGCCTTGGACGGCCACGAGCCTGGCCTATTCGCCGGGTGCTCACCCTCCCGGTCTGGATCATGAGAGGTGGGGTGGCAACGATGAGTGATCTGCAGCACACCGGCCCGGCTGCGAGGGACGGGGTTAGCGGCGATAGAGCCGGGGTGTGAGCCAGACCGCGCCCGTTGCTGCGCCCATGAGGCCGATGGCGAGACCGACGCCGAACTGCTGGAGCGGGGGCATCTCGGAGGCCAGGAGCACGAGGAACGCCACGGCGAGCTGGACGCCGGTGACCAGGATGACACCGCCGAGCGCGTCGGTGGCCTCGCGCCCTGGCTCGGGGCCCCTCGACTCGCGGGCTCGCACCCCGAGGTGGATCGCGAAGTCGACCCCAGCACCGAGGGCGATGTTGGTGACCATGGCGGTGCCGATGCTGATCGGGTGGCCGAGCAGATAGATCAACCCCGAGGTGACGAGCACCGTCCACACCGCGGGCACCAGCGTCCGCAGCTGGCGGAAGAGCAGCAGCACGATCGCCAGACCCGCGAGCGACACGAACGTGGAGTCGGTCACGCTCTCGGTCACGCTCTCGGCGAAGGCCTGGCCGATCACCGGCTGACCGGTGAGGCGAAGCTTCCACGACTGGGTGGCGAGCACCGGCGCATCGATGCCCGCCGGGATCTTCCACTCGGCGTCGCCGAGCTCGGAGAGGGCCCACAGCACCTCGCGACAGCGCTGGCCGTCTTGCTTGGCTTCGTCCGGAGAAGCACCGGCGGGCTCGGGCTCCGCGCCCGGGGGCGCGCCGGCATCGTCGGCGGGGGGTGGCGGCACCGGCACGCCCAGCGCGACGCAGGCCGCCGTGAAGCGGTGGCTCTCGATCGCCTCGTCGACCCACTGCGTCAGCATCTCGGCCAAGAAGCCCACGCCCTCGGGATCCTTGGCGACGAGCGTGGGCAGCTTCTCTCGCAGGTAGGCCTCGAGCGGCTTGCCGCGGGTGTCGAACAGCTTGGCGGGGTCGACGGCCTCGCGCTCGGCGTCGGGCACCGGCTCGATCACCTCGTCGGTGGCGAGCCCTCGGTCTCGCAGGCGCCGCAGCTCATCGGCCATCGAGGTGGCGGTGGCCTTGCTGGCCACGATGGCCTCGAAGCGCTGGGCGTCGACGTCCTCGCCGACGAGCCGAGACAGGCGCACCCGCACCGCCTCGCGCACCACTGGGTGCAGCGCAGGGCCTTGCGCGTCGCCCTGCGGCAGCGCCTCGAGCTCGTGGGCGAGGACGATCTCCCGCACCTTGGCGGTGACCTGCTGCTGGTGCTCGCCGTCGCCGGGCGCGAGCTTGATGTGCACGATCGCGGCGTCGCCCTCGGGCACCATGAGCTGCTTGGAGGCGGGGTGATCGGCCAGGTTGATCACGACCCGACGCGCGCGCGGCTGGGTCTCGGGGATGCCCCGGCGCCCGCCGAAGCCCTCGGAGATGAGCGCCACGGTGTCGACCAGGCTGCGCACGTCGACCACGCCCTCCACCGCGCGCAGCTCGTCGACCATGTCGCGGATCTCTCGCAGCACCACCGGCTGGGTGAGGTCGGCCTCGACGGCGACCTGCAGGAACTGCGAGCCGCCGAAGCGCTCGTTGAAGAACGTATCGGCCCGGCGCGGCTCGCTGTCGGGATCGAAGAGCTTGGTGGTGTCGGGGTCGGCCTGGAGCTGCGTGCCGAGGGCGCCCCCGCCCACGCCGAGCGCAACGGCGAGCCACAGCGGGGGCATCCGCCGCAGCGGCAAGTGGGGGTTCTCGCGCGTGGGCAGGAGCCGCGCGGGCAGCACGGCGAGCAGCGCAGGCAGCACGAACAGCGCGAGCACGAACAGCAGCATCACGCCGATGCCGGCCACGAGCCCGAACCGCTGCATGGGGAGCTGCGGCATCACCATCAGCGCCCCGAATGCGACGGCGGTGGTGGCGGCGCTGAGGAACACGGGCTTGGTCAGCTCGCGGAGCGTGGCCGAAGCGCGCTCGCGGCTGGTGCCGGCCTGGCGCTGGAAGCCCGCCAGCATGTGCATGCCGAACGCGCCGCCGAGCGCCACCATCATGACGGGCGTGGTGCTGGAGACGATGGTGAATGGCTCACCGAAGCGGCCGTGCGCGCCCACGATGAGCGCGACACCGAGGCCGGTGATCACGAGGTTGAGGCCCGCGGCGGTGATGCTGCCGAGCAAGAGCGCCGAGGTGACCACCAGCACGCCGATGACGACGGGTGACAGGCGCTCGATGTCCTGTCGCGAGGCGGTGGAGGCCGCGGTCTCCATGAACGGCGCGCCGCCGAAGAACGCGTCGCCGTCCCAGTTCTCGCCGACCACGCGGCGGATCGCACCGAGCTGCTCGAGGCGCACCGCGGCGCGATCGGAGCCGCTGGCCGGGGGCAGGTAGACGAGGATCGCGGCCGCATCGCCGTCCTTGGAGATGAAGTTGCCGACCGCGTCGGGGTTGGCGAGCACGCGGCGACGAATGTCCTCGGGGTCGGAGGTGCCGGCGGGCACCAGCGCTCGCACCACGAGGGTGTCGTCCACGACCTTGGCCTCGGGGAATTCCGGGTAGGAGAGCACCAGGCGCACGCCGGGCAGCTCACCGAGGCGGGTGGCGAGCGTGCGGACCTGCTCGGTGCGCGCGGGGGTGAGCAGGGTGTCGTCGCTCTGGAGGCCGACGAGCGCGACCTCGAGCATGCCGAAGCGATCGGCGACCTCGCGGAACGCGACGACGTCGGGGTGCTCGGGGGGCAGGAACGCGAGCACGTCGTCGTCGTGACGGAGCTGGGCGATCCCGGGGACGATCCACGCGCAGAGGCCCACGAACAGGGCGAGCACGACCCAGCGCGCCCGCACCACGAAGTGGTCGGGCGCGGGTGAGGCGGGGTTCTGGCTCATGCGCGCGATGGTAGACGGGCGCGCCGTCGGGCTGCTAGCCCCACACGGGGGTCAGCCACTTCTTGCGGGCCTCGACGCGGCCGTGGACGACGTCGTCGAAGTACTGCTTGAGGCGGGCGGTGACCGGGCCCACGCCGCCGTCGCCCACCTGCCGCCGGTCGACGCTGGCCACCGGGGTGATCTGGGCCCCGGTGCCGCACAGGAACATCTCCTCGACGACGTAGAGCTCGGAGCGACCGATGCTGCGCTCCTTGAACGTGATCCCCAGGTCTTCCTGGGCCATGTCGATGATGCTGCGCCGCGTGATGCCGTCGAGGTTGTCCTCGGTGCTGGGGGGGCTCACGAGCATCCCGTCGCGCACGATGAACACGTGCTCGGCGCTGCCCTCGGAGACCTTGCCGTCCTCGGTGAGGAAGATCGCCTCGTCGAAGCCGTTGTCCTTGGCCTCGCGGCGGGCGAGCGCGCTGTTGAGGTAGGCGCCGGTGGGCTTGACCCGCGAAGGGATCGCGTTGTCACGGACGCGCCGCCACGACGAGATGCAGACGTTGATCACGTCCTTGTCGATGTAGCGCTTGAGCGGCATGCAGAACGCGGTGAAGCACGAGCTGGCCTCGTCGAGCACCGGCGCGATGGCCTCGGAGTTGTGGAGCACGAGCGGGCGCAGGTAGACGTCGTGGTGCACCTCGTTGCGGCGCAAGAGCTCGACGAGCACCTGCATGGTCTCGTCGACACCAGGCATGCGCAGGTAGAGGATCTTGGCCGAGTCGGCGAGGCGCTGGACGTGGGGCCGCAGGCGGAACAAGTAGACTTCTTTGCCATCGTCGGCGAGGTAGCCGCGGATGCCACCGAAACAGCCCATGCCGTAGTTGAGCGCCCGCGAGCGCACGTTGACGACCGCGTTCTCGTCGTCGACCCACTTGCCGTCGAAGTACGTGACCATGCTTACCGCGGAGCATGCCCAAGAACGCCGGGGGGTGCCACCTCGAACGTCGAGGCCGCGGGGGCACGGGAGCCGGTCGGAGTGAGCGAGCCGCCGCGATCGTGGCTGCACGCCAGGTGGAGCGGCAGTGGGCGTTGAATGACGCGGGTGTCCAGCCTGGGATGGTCGTCGATGGTAGGGTCGAGGACGCAAGGGGCCAAAGCAGGCCCTCGGACGCCGCATTGCGTCCGAGATTCGACGCGCTCGGACCACCGGCGTGTGGCGCCGTGATTCGCCTCGCGCGGGTGCATCGTGCTCGATTCGGCGCTCGCCGCGGGCTGGCCGGTCGAGGCATGGCGTGCCGCGCGGGTCGCTATGCTCCCCGCCGGTGTCCCTGGTGGTCGCCCTGACCCTCGCGGCCTCGCTCGGCTGCATGCTCGAGCGTCGACGTCGACGCGTGGGCCGGCTCGACCTCGACGGGCTCGTGCTGGTGAGCGCGACGTGGCTCGCGGGCGTGGGGATGGCGACGACGCTGCTCGCGATGCTGGGCCGGCTCGATGCGGTCGGCACGAGCGCGGTCGCGACGATCGCCGCAGCGATCGCCTGGCCATGGGGGCGAGACCGCCCGCCCCACCGCGCGATCGCATGGTGCAGCACGAGGGTGTGGTGGGGCGTGGGCGCACCGATGGCGGTGGTGCTCGTGGGGCTCGTGCTGCGCTGCCCGCCGAGCGACTACCCGCTGGCGGGGCGCGATCAAGGCACGTACACGCTGCGGGCCCAGCACACGCTGCGCACGGGGCAGCTGCATGCGACGGATCCGGTGCTGGCGGCGGCGGGGCAAGAGGCGGCGGGGCGGCCGGGGCCGGCGGATCTGCGGGGGCTCTACCCGCGCAGCAACGATCCGTGGCGACGCGATCGCTACGAGGCGCCGTATCGGCCGGGCTTCTACCTCGCCGATCTCGATGCGGGGCGGGTGCAGCCGCAGTTCTTCCACCTGTTTCCCATGCTGATGACGATGGCGGGGCTCATGCTCGGGCCCGAGCGCGTGGCGAGCATACTGCCGCTGCTGGGCGCGCTCTCGTTGCTCGGGGTGTGGGCCGTGGCACGCCGGCTGTGGCCACAAGGGCCGTGGGCGCTGCTGGCCGCGGGGCTGTGGGCCGTGGATCCGCTGGCGATCTGGGTGCAGCGCACCACGCTGAGCGAGGGGCCGGCGGCGGTGATGATGACGGCGGGGCTGCTTGCGGTGCTGCGGGCCCGTGACGGCGAGCGCGGCGAGCTGCCGACCGCGGCATTCTTGCTCGGGAGCATCGCGTGGATCCGCGGCAATGGGTGGCTCGCGGTGCCGGTGATGCTAGCGGCGCTGTGGTTGGTGCCGCGAGCGGACCCGGCAGCTCGGCGTGCGGGATGGGTGTACACGGCCACGTTCGGCGCGGCGGTGCTGCTGCATGCGACCACGACGTTTCCGTACCTTCACGATGAGCTGCTGCGGCAGCTACCGCTGGGGATCCCGCCCACACCGACGGGGATCGTGAGCACGATGGCGGTGGGGCTCGTGGCGTGGCTCGTGGTGGACCGCTGGGGGGCACGCTGGGCCGGGCCGCTGTTTCGCGCGGGGCCATGGTTGCTGGCGTCGTTGCTGCTCGCGGGGGTCGCTGCATACGTGCTGGCGAGGGGTGAAGCGCCGGCGTCCCCGTGGAGCCGGCTCGATCCGGTGGCACCGCTGGTGGGTGCGCCTGCCCTGGTGCTGGCCGTGGTGGGGCTGCGACGTGTGATTCGGGCATGGCCGCGGTCGCCGACGGCTGCAGGCGCATGGATGCTGGGCCTCGGGGGCGTGGTGGTGGCCACGGTGGGCCTCTACGCGCAGCGCAACCTGCCGCAGCTCGGGCTCTACTACTATGGTCGCTACCTGGTGCCGGAGCTGCTGCCGGCGATCCTGCTGCTGGCGGTGGAGGGGCTGCGAGGCGTGCATGCAGCGGTGGTAGGGCCACGGCCGCGGAGGCCCCGGCGGATCGCCGCGGTCGGGCTCTCGATCGCGGGGGCGGTGTGGCTCGGCTGGTCGAACGCGGGGGTGCTGGTGCTGCACCCGGTCACGCGGATGCGGGAATTCGCGGGGGCCGAGCGCGTGGTGGATCACCTCGCGGCGCAGCTGCCGACGGATGCGGTGGTGATCGCGGGTGGCGAGGGCTGGCACCACGGACACACCTGGAATCAGGTCGGTGGTGCGCTGGCGTTTCGGCATGGGATCACGGTGCTGCCCTACTCCACACGGGAGGCCGCGTACGCGAGCCTGCACGAGCTCTTGCTGGGCCGGCCTGCGGCCACGGGCGAGCCGGCGCCGCCGGTGTTCCTGCTGGTCAACGAGGCCACCAAGCTGTACCGGAGGCTCCCCGACGCGGATGAAGGGGCCGCGCCTTCGCCGGTGGCGGCCGTCGATGATCTGCTGCCACCGCCGTTCGTGGCGCGGCGGATCGAGCTGGTGGAGATGCTGCTCGACCGGCTCACGCCGACGAGCGACGGCCCACCCACACGGGTGACCCGCGACGGCCTCCGCATGGCGCTCTTGCAGGTGGAGGTGGATCCGGCGCGCGCGTTGGAGGTGGAGACGTGGCGGATCGAGGGGAGCGCGAGCAAGAGCGAGCAAGGCGAGTGGAACAGCGAAGGACCGCCGGGGCTGCGCCTCACCGGCGGCGCGCCGCAGGCCGACGCGCCGTGTCTGGGCGACGCGCCGCTCGTGGTCACCTTGCCCGAAGACGGCGGCGCGGGGCGAGGGCCCGTGTCACTGGTGCTGGTGTCCACCCCGGGTACGGCTGCCCTCACGCCGCGGTGGCGAGTGGAGATCGACGGCGTCTCCGTGACGCTCGACCCACCGCACCTACCCGTACGCGAGCGCGACACCCTCGGGCCCATCGCGCTGCGCGAGCGGCCGCGTACGATCGTGGTGCGCGGCGCCCAAGCGGAGGTGGCCGGCGCACGCTGCCCCCATGGTGGTTTGGCCGAGCTGCGGCTCTTGGGACCCGAGCTGCCGATGTTGGCCGGGGCACGGGCGTCGGCGGTGACGTTCGCGCCCACGCATACGCTGGGGCACCCACCAGAGCCCGTGGGCTGGGTCTCGGGGCGCGGGCTATCGCGCTACCGCCGGGGGCTGCCGCCCGATGTGGAGCTCCGCGGCCCGCTGTCGCTGGTGATCGGGCCCGACCGGCCGCTGCGCCTGCCGAGCGCGGCGCTGCCCGACGGCGGACGCGAGCCGCTCGAGTTGGTGGTCACGCTCACCGGCACGTCGCTCGGACCGAGCGCGCGGCTATGGGTCGTGGTCGACGACCAGCCACTGCCGCCCATCGATCCACCGGATGCGCGCGAAGGCTCGTGGCAGTCGCCTGCGCTGCGGTGGGTGCCCACGGCAGCCGCAGCCGAGATCGCGGTGGAGCTGCGCGACGCGGGACCGGGCGAGCACGTGCTGCTGCGTGACATTGGATTGTTCTCACGCGCCACACCCCTCACGGGACGCCTGTCGCTCGAGTAGGGCGCTATCCTGCGACGGTGCGCATGACCACTTCGTCAGCTCGCCGGGCCGTGGGCTCGGCTTCCCGCGGAGGCGGCTCGTGAGCCGCCCCGAGCGACCCGTGGCGCTGGTGACCGGTGCGAGCCGGGGCATCGGCCTTTCGATCGCGCGAGCGCTGGCGCCGGAGCACGACCTGCTCGTCACGAGCCGCGACGCCAAGGCGCTCGAGGCCGTGGCCGAGGAGCTGGGCGCCCACGGGGGACGCATCACCGCGCTCGCCGGCGATCTGGCGGACGCCGAGGCGCGCGCGCGTCTCATCGCCTACGCGACCAGCCACGAGCCCGGGGTCCAGGTGCTCGTCAACAACGCCGGGGTTGCGAGCTCGGCCCCGCTGCACCACACCGACGATGCGCTGTGGGCCGGTACGCTCGAGGTCAACCTCGCGACCCCGTTCGCGCTCGCGCGGGCGCTCGCACCCGTGATGGCGCGGCTGGGGTGGGGACGCATCATCAACGTGGCGTCCACGGCCGCGCTCAAGGGCTACCGCTATACGGCGGCGTACTCCGCCAGCAAAGGGGGCCTGCTGGGGCTCACGCGAGCGCTGGCGGCCGAGCTGGGGGCCCGCGGGATCACGGTCAATGCGATCTGCCCGGGGTTCACCGACACCGACATCGTGGCCAACGCAGCGCGCACCATCGCGGACAAGACCGGCCGCGATCTGGCGCAGGCGCGCGCGAGCCTCGAGCACTTCTCGCCGCTCGGCCGGCTGATCGCACCCCACGAGGTCGCTGCGATGGTGGTCTACCTCGTGAGCGACGCCGCGGCAGCGATCAACGGCCAGGCGCTGGCGATCGACGGAGGAGAGACCACGCTGTGAGCGACGACCGGTCGAGCGACGGCCCCCGCGTGGTGCAGCCGCCCGGCTGGCCGCGACCGCGCGGCTACAGCAACGGCATGGCGGCCCGCGGGGAGCTCCTGGCGATCGCGGGGCAGATCGGCTGGGACGAGCACGAGAAGCTCGTCTCGCCCGAGTTCCTGCCGCAGTGGACGCAGGCGCTACGCAACGTGGCCGCGGTGCTGCACGCGGCCGGTGGTGAGCCCGACGACCTCGTGTCGCTCACGGTCTACGTCACCGACAAGCGTCAGTACATCGCCGCGGGGGCCGAGCTCGGTCGGACCTGGCGCGAGGTGATGGGCAAGCACTACCCCACCATGGCGCTCGTGCAGGTCGCCGATCTGCTCGAGCCCGGAGCGTTGGTCGAGATCCAGGGCCTCGCCGTGCTGCCGGAGAGAGCCTCATGAGTGAGCATCCGCCCGATTTCCGTCCCCTGCCCTTGCCCACCCCGACGAGCTTTCGCTACGAGGAGCGCGAGCGCGTGGGGATCGTGACGCTCGATCGGCCCGACCGGTTCAACGCGCTCACGTTCGAGGTCTACCGCGAGCTGACCGATTTCTTCCAAGCGATCGACCGCCGCAGCCTCGATCCCGCGGGCCAGGGCGCGCGGGCGCTGGTGCTGCGCGGCGAGGGCAAGGCCTTCTGCAGCGGCGGCGACGTGGAGGACATCATCGGGCACCTGTTCGACCGCGACATGGAAGGGCTGCTTCGCTTCACGCGGATGACGGGCGAGCTCATCGAGTCGATGCGCGAGTGCAAGCTGCCGATCGTGGCCAGCATCAAGCGAGTGGCGGCGGGCGCGGGCGCGGTGATGGCCCTGGCCAGCGACCTGCGGGTGATGGGACGCCGGGCGTTCTTCGCATTCCTGTTCCCGCAGGTGGGGCTGTCGGGGGCCGACATGGGCGCCTCGTGGCTGCTGCCGCGAGTGGTGGGCCTCGGGCACGCATCGGAGATCCTGATGACGGGCGAGCGAGTGTATGCCGAGCGCTGCGCCCAGATCGGCCTCTGCAACACCTTGGTGGACGACGAGGACCCCGCGGCGGTGGACGAGGCCGCGTTCGCGCGCGCCAAGGCGCTGGCCGACGGGCCACACTTCGCGCTACGCATGACCAAGACGATGCTACAGCGCGAGCTCGAGCTACCGCTGCGCGCGGCGATCGAGGCCGAGGCGCAGGCGCAGGCGATCTGCATGGAGCACCCGGACTTCCGCGAGGCCAACGCGGCGTGGCGGGACAAGCGGGCGCCCCGCTGGAAGTGAGCCCTTCGGGCAAGCAAGGAGAACGCGAGATGTTGCAGGCCCCGCGGATCCTCGATCGCCAGCTCGGCGTCATCGGGGGCGACCATCGAGAGTGGGCGGCGCTCGAGGAGCGCCTCGAGGCGTTCGTGGCGGCGCAGGCGGCCGATCCGGTCGACGAAGCCGACGAGCGCGGTGCTACCCGCGAGTACGTGAGGCGCCTGGCAGAGGCGGGGCTCCTGCGCATGATGGTGCCGAAGGAGCACGGGGGGGCGTACGAGCGGCCGTTGGCGACGGCGGTGTGCCTGTCGCGGCAGTGGCTGTCGCGCCACAGTGGTGCGCTCGACACTGCGTTCGTGATGCAGGGGCTGGGATCATACCCGGTGACGCAGGCAGGGAAGCCGGCGCTGCGGGCCGAGCTGCTGCCACGCGTGGCGAGAGGCGAGGTGATCTGTGCCTTCGCGCTGACCGAGCCGCAGGCGGGCTCGGACGTGAGCGGCATGCAGACGCGGGCGGAGCCGGACGGCGACGGCGTGCGGCTCTATGGCGAGAAGTGCTTCATCTCGAACGCGGGGATCGCCGGTAGCTACGTGGTGTTCGCCCGCGAGCAAGACGGCACCGACGGCAAGCCGCAGTTCGGCGCGTTCTGGGTGCCTGGCGACGCGGCGGGGTTGTCGGTGGAGCCGATCGCGGTGATCGCTCCGCATCCAATCGGCACGGTGCGATTCGAAGGCGTACGGGTGCCGGCGGAGCATCGGCTGGGGAGCCCGGGCGAAGGGCTGCACATCGCGTTGGGCACGCTGGATCTGTTCCGCGTGACGGTGGGTGCGGCGGCGCTGGGGCTCGGGGATCGAGCGCTCGCCGAGGCAGTGCGGCACCTCGAGCAGCGCGTGCAGTTCGGCAAGCCGCTGGCGCAGCAGCAGGGGCTGCGGTTCGCGCTGGCGGAGGTGGTGACCGATCACGTCGCGGCGCAGCTCTTGGTGTATCGAGCCGCAGGTGCGCGCGACGAGGGGCGAGCCACCGCCGACATGCCCGCAATGGCAAAGCTGCACGCAACGGAGACAGCCCAGCGGGTGATCGATCGCGCGGTACAGTCGCTCGGCGGTCTTGGGGTCACGGTCGGGCAAGCGACCGAGCGGCTCTACCGCGAGGTCAGGGCGCTGCGGATCTATGAAGGGACGAGCGAGATCCAGAAGCTGGTGATCGCGCGGGCGCTGTTTGGGCGGTGATCGCGGGTTTTGTGGCGGTTTCACCCGCGTCGAGGGGCCCAGGCCACCCCAAAACCATCCGCGCTCGCCTTCGAGGGGGCCTAGGCCACCCCCAAGCCATCCGCACTCGCTTTCGAGGGGGCCCAGGCCACCCCCAAACCATCCGCGCTCGCTTTCGAGGGGGCCCAGGCCACCCCCAAGCCATCCGCGCTCGCCTTCGAGGGGGCCCAGGCCACCCCCAAGCCATCCGCGCTCGCCTTCGAGGGGGCCCAGGCCACCCCAAAACCATCCGCGCTCGCTTTCGAGGGGGCCCAGGCCACCCCGACACATCATTCGAGGGTTACCGCCCCAGGAACATCGCCAGCACCTCCACGGCTGCGGCCTCGGGCGCGATCGTGCCGTCGCGCACCGCCGCCTCGAGCTCCCGGAGCCGCACCTTCACCCCCTCGTGCCCTTCGAGCGCTTCCTCGAGCCCGTCGCGGATCGACTGCCACAGCCAGTGCACGCGCTGCTCCCCTCGCCGCCGCTCCCATGCGCCCGTGGCCCGCAGCGCCGCTCTGTGCTCCTCCACCGCGCTCCACAGCCCATCGAGCCCCTCGCCGCTCACGGCGGAGCACAGCTCCACCCGCGGCCGCCACTCGGGGCTCCGCGGCGGCATCAAGGCCAGCGCGCTCGCATACTCCGCCCGCGCCCGCCGTGCCGCCTCCACGTTCTCCCCGTCCGCCTTGGTCACCACCAACAGATCCGCGAGCTCAAAGATCCCCCGCTTGATCCCCTGCAGCTCGTCCCCCCCGCCGGCGAGCGTGAGCACGAGGAAGAAGTCGACCATGTTGGCGACCATCACCTCGCTCTGGCCCACGCCCACGGTCTCGACCAGCACCACGTCGTAGCCGGCCGCCTCCACCACCACGATCGTCTCGCGAGTGCGGCGGGCCACGCCCCCGAGCGCGCCGCCGGACGGCGACGGGCGGATGAACGCGCGCGGGTCGTGGGCGAGCTCGGGCATGCGCGTCTTGTCGCCGAGGATGCTGCCGCCGCTGCGGGCCGAGCTCGGGTCCACCGCGAGCACGGCCACACGATGCCCGGCCGCGGTGAGCCGCCGGCCCAGCGCCTCGATGAGCGTGCTCTTGCCCACCCCCGGCATGCCCGTGATGCCCACTCGCAGCGCACCGCCTGCGAACGGCAACAGCCGCTCGAGCAGCGCGTCGGCGTCGGGCCGGTCGCCCGCACGACGGCTCTCCACGAGCGTGATGGCGCGCCCGAGCGCCGCGCGATCACCCGCCCGCAGCCGCGCCACGCCGTCGTCGAGGTCGAAGCGTCGACCATGACGCGCGGAGCCGCGGGCCTCGTCCTCCAGCGGCACCCCGCGAGCCATCAGTACACCAGCATCCCCAGCGGCCGACCCGCCGCCCACGCATCGTACTGCCGCAGCATCGCCGCGTGCTGCAGTGGATCCTCCGCCCACTTCGCACGCGCCTGCCGGCCCAGCGCGGCCGCGCGCTCGGAGCCGGGCTCCTGCTCCCGCAGCACGATCGCCAGCCCGAACCGGGTGAACGCGAGCACCCGCTGCGTCCAGTCGTCGTCCTTCTCCTCCTCCTCCTCGGCCACCCGCGACACCATCCGCAGCGCGCCCTCCAGGGTCGCCCGCGCGGCCACATGCTGCCCGCGCTGCCGCTCGCACAGGCCGACCCCGAGCTGCCCGTACGCAGCCCCGACCCCTTCGTGCTCGCCCACCGTCTGCCGCAGCGCCAGCGCGGCCTCGTACTCGGCCTCGGCCTCCTCGCACCGCCCGAGCACGCGCAGATCGTCGGCGAGGCTCTCGGTGAGGTGGTAGCGCTCGACCGGTGGCACGTCGAGCCGCTGGCGGAGCTCGCGAACGGCCTGGTGCAGCACCAGGGCCTCCTGCGCACGGCCCTCCCGGCGCAGCGTGTTGCCGAGGTTGGCCTGCACGACGCCGACCTGCCGGTGCTCGGGGCCCAGCGTCTTGCGCACCACGTCCACCCCTCGCTCGAGCGCGGCGATCGCCTGCTCGGGCTTGCCGATCGTCTCGAGCTCGAGGCCGAGCCCGTTGAGCACGGCGCCGATGTTGGCGTGCTGACCACCATAGGCGCCCTCGTAGAGCGCGAGCGCGGCCTGCAGCTTGGTGACCGCACCGGCATGATCCCCGCGCGCCGATGCGATCCGCGAGGCCTGGACCATGAGGTTGCCGCGGTGCGGGTGATCGAACCCGAGCACGTTGGCCGCGACCAGCTGTGCGCGCTCGAGCACCGCGTCGGCGTCGGCGTAGCGCTCTTCCACGACGTACGCCGCCGCCAGGTTGTCATAGGCGATCACCAGGCTCGGAGCGTCGCTGCCGTCCTGCTCGTAGAGCGCGATCGCCTCTTCGTAGAGCGCGATCGCCTCCTTGGTGCGATCGCGCTGCCGCTCGAGGCGAGCCCGGTCGAGCAGCACCCTCGCCCTGGCCCGCGGCTTGTCGCCCAGGCGCTCGACCAGCACCTCGTGCACGCGACACTGCCACTCGGCCAGCTCCAGCCGGCCGGTGTACGTGGTGTGCAGGAACACGAATGGGCTCGACAGGTCGGCCTCGAGCTGCTCGAGCCCGTGCGTGCGCGCGAGCAGCAGGCCCTCTTCCAACGCCGGCAGCGCGCCCGCATAGTCGCCGAGCTGCGTGCGGCTGCCCCCCACCACGAGCAGCATCTGCGCGATCACGGGGCCGAAGCCCAGCGCCCGTGCCTCGCCGAGCAGCGTCTCGGCCAGCGCGACCGAGTCCTGCATCCGGCCGGTGGCCGACAGCGCGAACACCTCGGCCATGCGCAGTCGCAGCGCCACCACGGCCTGCCGCGCTCGAGGGTCGTCGGGCACGGGCGTCGACTGCCGCCAGCCCTGCGCATCGCGGCACTCGGTGGGCTCGGGCAGCGCCTGCACGGCCGTGAGCGCCTTGGCCACCATCTCCTGGTCGGCGTCGCCGAGCAGCCGCACCAGCGCGCCCGTCCGCGCCAGGCGCTCGTCGAGGCACGCGGCCGCCAGCCCCGCATCGCGTCCGCCGTCGACCCGGTCGGCCTCGCACGCGGACTGCCGCTCCTCCACCCAGCGCGCCGCCCAGCCGTCGAGCGACTCGCCCACGCCCGCCAGCGTCTGCTCGCTGTAGGCCTTGGCGTCGCGCCGGAACGCCTGCTCGAGCGCAGCCCGCTGCGAGGGGCCCCATGCGTCGGTCATCATGCCGTCGATCGCCGCGCACGGATCGTCGCTCGCCGCCACCTGCGTCGCACCCCACCACGACGCGCCGAGCAGGCCCGCGACCCCGACCCCCACGAGCACGCGGCCGCGGCGGCGCGCGGGGTCGTGCGACAGCGCCGCGAGCAGCTCGGTCATCGACGCGTAGCGCTGCGAGGGCGCGGTGGCGAGGCCCTTGACCACCACGCGCCGCAGCCACGCGGGCACCCGGCTGCCCCGCGGCGCTGGATCGATCGCGCCTTGCATCACCGCGCGGGTGAGATCCTGGAGCGTATCGCCGGCGAACGGTCGTACGCCGTAGAGCGCGTGGTAGAGCGCGATGCAGTACGAGAACTGGTCGCTCTGGGCGTCGGTGAGCCGGCCGGCGAGCTGCTCGGGGGCCATGTACGCCGGCGTGCCCATCACGCTGCCGGTGACGGTGAGCGGTGCCTGCATCGCGCCGCTCACCGCCGCCAGCACCCCACCGCTGGTGAGCAGGCGCGGCTCGGCGCCCTCGGTGGCGCGCGCGAGCCCGAAGTCCAGCACGGTCACCCGCCCCGACTTCGAGAGCATCACGTTCTCAGGCTTGACGTCGCGGTGCACGATGCCCACCGCGTGCGCGGCCTCGAGGCCGCGGCCGGCCGGGACCATCACGGCGAGCACCTCGCGCCAGCTCGGCGGCGACTCGGGCCAGCGCTGCTGGATCCAGCAGCTCACCGTCTGCCCCTCGACGTGCTCCATCGCCACGAACACCGACTGCTGCTGCCAGGTGCCCACGTCGTACACGGCCACCACGTTGGGGTGCGTGAGCTTGGCCAGCGCCTGCGCCTCGCGGAGGAGCCTCGAGCCGCCGAGCGAGCCCTTGCCGTCGGTGGGCCCTGCCCACCGCACCAGCTTGATCGCCACCTTGCGCTCGAGCTCGGGGTCATAGGCCGCGTAGACCACGCCCATCCCGCCCTGCCCGAGCACGTCGAGCACCACGTAGCGGCCGAGCGTGTCGCCGCGCTCGAGCAGGAACGCACGTAGCGGCTCGGGCAGGCCCTCCGACGAGAGCGTGGTCTCGCCGAGGTCCCCGGTGACCGGACCGGCGGCGCGCCCTCGGCCCTCCGAGCGCCCCACGACCACCGTCGGCCCGTCGATGTCGGCGGGAGGCATGAAGGAGCCACAGCATACCCGCCCCCGGCGCCTGCGAAAGCCGTGGACGTGCACGGGCGCTCGTGGGCCCTGGGGCTCGAGATCACCGTGCCAGCACTAGCCGCGGTGGCGGCGGCGGGCGAACGACTGCACCAGCGTGTCGAGCATCTCGCCGTCGCGGAACGGCTTGAGCAACAGGCCATCGGCCCGTCCGAGCACCCCGCCCTGGTGCAGCTCGTGCTCGCTCTGCCCGCTGACGAAGATCACCGGCACCGCGGGATCGATGCGGCGCAGCTCCTCGAGCACGTCCTCGCCCTTCATGTAGGGCATGCCCACGTCGAGCAGCACCGCATCGATGCGGTGGTGATGTGCATCGAAGGCTTCGATGCCCTCGAGCCCGTCGCGGGCCGCGAGCACCTCGCAGCCGCGGGATCGCAGCGTACGACGCGTGACCGAGCGAACCAGATCGTCGTCGTCGACGATGAGCACGCAGTAGCCCGTGAAGTCGTACGCCTCGCGCGCGCCAGCGATGTCGCGGTCCTCGGCCTCCTGCCCGAGCACCGCCGGCAACAGCACGCGGAAGCGGGCCCCCTGCCCCGGCGCCGTGTCGAGCAGCAGCGCCCCGCCGTGCTCCTCGACGGTGTTGAGGCAGTCGGACAGCCCGAGCCCGTGCCCGGTGGGCTTGGTGGTGAAGAACGGCTGGAAGATCTTCTGCACCGTCTGCGCGTCGAGCCCAGGGCCAGTGTCCTCGACCTCGAGGCACACGTAGCGCCCCGGCGGCGGCACGATGCGCGTGCGCGTGCGCCCGACCAGCTCGGTCCCGGCCTCGAGCACGCTGCTGCCGATCATGATGGCCCCCACCTCGCCGCCGATCGCCTCCGCCGCGTTGACGATGAAGTTGAGCAGCAGCTGCCGCAGTCGCGAGGGCTGGCCTCGCACGGTCGACGGCTCGGCCTTCAGATCGTAGTGGATCACCACGGTGGGCGGCGTGGACACGTCGAGCAGCCGCCCCATCTCGCGGGTGAGCGCGTTGAGATCCACGAGGCTGCGCGGCTCGGTCCGCGAGCCGGCATAGCCGAGGATCTGCTCGATGAGCTCGCGCGCCCGCTCGGTGGCCAGCAAGATCTCGTCGGCGACCTCGTGCACGGTCTCGGCATCGGCCTGGTCGCGGCGCAGGAACTCCGCGTTGACGAGGATCGCGGCCAGGAGGTTCTTGAAGTCGTGCGAGATCCGGCTGGCAACGAGGCCGATGTACTCGAGGCGAACGTTGGGATCGCTACGGCCCTTGCTGGCCGCCGCGGGGGTGGACCCGGCACCGTTGGGCCCCACCGCCACGTGGATGTGACGTTCGCCCGGCGTCACCACCACGTGACACGTGGTCGGACGACCATCGAACGTGAGCGTGGCGCTCAGCTCCGCCGCTGCACCGTCCACGGCGCCGCGCAGCGCCGAGCCCAGGCGCTCGCGATCGTCGGCGTCGAACAGCTCGACGGCCGGCCGACCGAGCCATGGCCGAAGATCCATCCGGCGGGCGCTCGCGGACACCGACGCCACGTCGTCGATGCGTAGACGCGCGTCGAGGACCAAGCGCAGCTCCAGCTGCTCTCCCTCTGGTTCCGCCATCACCTCATCGGCCGAGCTCGCGCTCATGTGCCCCCCGCCGGACCACGGGGTGTCCCTTCCTGGTCCGCTTCCAAGCATACGGGGGTCGCGTACCGAATTCATCAATCGTTTCGATGCGCTTCTCGCGGCTCCAAACCCTGTTCGGCCCTTTCGGGCCATGCGCAGATCGCCCGTTGCGAGCAAAACGGGCTAGCGAGGCCGGGCGAGGGCGGCCTCGGCGGGCGGATGCGCGCGAAGCCAGGCATCGGCTTGCCCGCGTACGACCTCGCCGGCGGCCCCGGCCCCGCGCGCACGCTCCTCGGCGGCGATGGCCCAGCGACGGGCCGCGGTGAGATCGCGGGCCTCGGTGGCCCTGGCCAGCAGGATCTCCACCTGGGCCCGGTCCACGGGATCGGCCCCCTCCCGGCCGGCGATGGTGAGCGCGCGGTCGAGAACCGCCAGGGCCTGCGCCGGATCACCGAGGTCGAGCTGGACCCGGGCCTCGAGGATCAGCGTGCCGGCGAGCGAGGGATGCTCGGTCCCGAGGCCGCCCTCGCGAAGGCGACGAGATCGCGCGAGGTAGGCGAGCGCGGCGGTCCGATCGCCGCGTAGGCGCGCGAGCTCGCCGAGCTCGTCGAGGTTGGATGCGAGCGCCTGGTGGGACTCGCCGTAGAGCTTGGTCCGCAGCGCGAGCGCCTGCTCCTGCAGCGCGTGGGCCTCGGGCTGCCGCCCCTGCTCGCGTTCGGCGATGCCGCGATTGGTGAGGATCGCGGCCATGAACGGATGCTCGGCTCCCACCGTTCGCATCGCGATGGCCTCGGCGCGGGCCAGGGCGTCCAGCGCCGCCTCGGGCTCGCCGAGATCGAGGTGCGCCGAGGCGACGTTGTTGAGCGCCACGACGAGCTCCGTCGACTCGAGCCCCTGCTCGGCCTCCACCAGCGCGGTAAGGCGCTCCGCGGCCGCGAGCGCCTGCGCGTGCCGGCCGAGCCGTGCGTGGGCGCGGCCCAGAGTCCGCAGCGCCACGAGCCGCATCGGCACCGGGAAGCCGGGGTCGTCGACGATCGGCGCGAGCTCCTGTGCTGCCGCTTCGGCTCGACCCTGTTCGAGCGCCAGGCGACCCCGCACGAGCCGAGCGGCTCGCGCCTGGTTCGCGGTGAGCTCGGACGGCTGGACCCGTTCGATCAAGGCGTCGAAGTACTCGAGGTGCACCGCGGCCTCGTCGGGCTGGTTGGCCGTGAGCGCGGCCTCGGCCCGGCCCAGCACCAGCTCGGCCGCGGCGCCGTCGAGGCCGAGACCCAGCGCCAGCCGCAGCGCCCGCTTGGACAGCGCGGAGGCTTCGCCCGCCTCGCCCGCCGTGGTGCGCTCGTTGGCCAAGAGCGTGAGCGCGAAGACCTCTACGACCGGGAGCTCGTGGTGCTCGGCCAGCACCAGCGCCTGCTCGGCCAGCCCCGCCGCGTCGGACCGCCCGAGCTGCTCACGAGCGTAGGCGCGGGCGAGCAGGCCCTCGGCCTCGATCCAGGCCCGATCGCGCGCGGCCGAGCCCCGCATGGTCTCGGAGGAGAAGCGATTGACGAGCCGGTCGAGCGCCGCCACGTCCTCGCACTCGGCCAGCAACGGCAGCGAGGACTGCACCACCGCCGCGCTCGGCTCGCCCCCGCTCCCCTCGGCGAGCTCGGTCGTGAGCCCGTCGAGCCGCGCGGCCATGCGGTCGAGACAGGCCATGCGCAGCGTGAATGCGAGCTCGGACTGCTCCTCGCGCACGCGCGTGGCCTCGCAGACCTCGCGGCGTTGCGCTCGCCAGTCGCTCGACCACGCATCGATGGCGGCGAGCGACGCGTCTTGCTCCGACGGGGCGGAGGCCGGCCACGCGGCGGCCACCGCCTCGCGACGCGCCTCGTCCCATGCCGACCCGAGCCCTTGCTCGGCGTTCTCGCACGGTACGGGCGCAGCCATCACCGCGACCTGCTTGCCCGCCAGGAGCGCGGCCGAGATCGTGACCCCACCCACCGCCCAGCGCGTGCGCCGGGCCCGAGCCCCCGCGGCGTGCTCGAGCGCAGCGACCAAGGCTTCCATGGAGGGGTGGCGATCGCCGGGCACGGGCCGCAGCCCGCGGGTCAGGATCGAGAGCAGCCCGCCCGGCACGCGCACCCCGGCGGGCACCGGCCGCAGCTTGCCCATGTGCACCGCCGCGGCCAGCTCCATGGTGGTGCGCCCCGAGAACGGACGCCGCCCGATGAGCGCCTCGTAGAGCACCACGCAGAACGAGAACTGGTCGCTGCCCGGGCCCACCTCGATGCCGTCGAACTGCTCGGGCGACATATAGGCCGGGGTGCCGACCACGGCCCCGGTCACCGTGAAGCGGTGCGCATCGTCGAGCGGCGCCAGGCCCGAGGACGACGAGGACCCCGAGCCGGTGACCAGCTCGTACGCCTCGTCCCAGCGCCGCGCCAGCCCGAAGTCGGCCACGCGCGGGCGGCCGTCGGCCCCGATGAGCACGTTGTCGGGCTTGAAGTCGCGGTGGACCACGCCCACTCGATGCGCGGCCGCGAGGCCCCGGCCCGCCTGCGCGAGCATCCCCACCGTCTCGCGCCACGGGCGAGGCCCCACCTCGAGCCAGGTCTTGAGCGTGCCGCCCTCGGCGAACTCCATGGCGATGAACATGCGGCCGTCGTGGGTGCCCACCCCGTGCACCGCCAGCACGTTGGGGTGCGTGAGCCGTGCCATCACTCGCGCTTCGCGACGCAGCCGCGCCAGCTCTTGGCTGTCGAGCTCGCCGAGGTGGAGCTTGAGCGCGACCTGCCGCTGCAGCTCCACGTGCTCGGCCAGGTACACCACCCCCATGCCGCCGCCGCCCAGCCGCCGCAGCACGCGGTAGGTGCCATCGACCAGGGTGCCGGGCTCGATGTCCACCTGCTCGCGACGATCGATGCGGACCGGGGGTGCGGCCGCGACCGCGGCGAGCAGCGCGTCCATCGAGTCGGACGGGGAATCCGCCTTGGAATCGAACGAGTCGTCGCCCAGCGTTCCGGGGGGCAGCGTAGGGTTTTCCCCCTCGCCCGCCCCCTCTGCGGGGTCCGTGTCGCGGTCGGGCCTCATCGGGAGGAGCGTACACCCGCGCCATGCCCCTGACCGCCCCTGGCGGCCCCTGGCGGCTCGCGGACGCTCACCAGAAAAAAATCTTCGACCCCCCGTCACAACCCTCGGCGGCTCGCTCGATCCCCTTGCTCACTGGTGGCGCCGTCCTTGGTCGGAAGCAGGCGCCACCGCAAACCACCACTGGAGACGATGCCATGAAGACCCGCCTCACCGCCCTCGCCCTCACCCTCGTGACCTTCACCATGCTCGGGACCGCTTGCGACGTGGAGCCCACGCTCTCGTCCGACGAGCTGTCGTTCCGCGGTGACGAGCTCGATCCCCCGCGGCCCACGACGGGCGGCGGCATCATCGTCAAGGGCGGGCACGACCTGCCGTTCGAGGTGCTCCAGGCCGGGTTCCACTATGCCGCGCTCGACTACCAGCTCGCGTTCCTCGCGGAGGTCGAGAAGGTGGTCGTCGACACCCTCGAGCAGCAGTTCCTGTCCGACGAGCACGTCGTCGAGGAGTGCCGCTCGACCTGCGAGCACGAGGAGCTCGAGTGGACCGGCGACGTCGAGCTACACGGCCTCAAGCTCGGCTACGGCGAGGTCGTCACCGAGCGGGGCGAGGGCGAGCAGCTCGAGTGGGTGACCGAGGCCGACGCGACCGCCGAGGTCGACTGCGTCTGCGGCTGACGCCCGGGCCCGCTTGCGCGGCCCCCCGCGGCAGCGCTACAAGCGAGCCGCGATGAAGATCCGGCCGATCAGCGGTTTTCCCGAGTGGTTGCCCGAGCAGCGCCTCGTCGAGCAGGCGCTGCTCGACGAGGTCCGCCGCAACTTCGAGCTGTTCGGGTTCCGTCCGGTGGAGACGCGGGTGGTCGAGCCGCTCGAGCGGCTCGCCCACAAGGGCTCGACCGACAAGGAGATCTACGTCATCCGGCGCTTGCACGCCGAGCCCGACGACACCGACGACTCGCTCGGCCTGCACTTCGACCTCACGGTCCCGTTCGCGCGCTACACCCTCGAGAACCGCGGCCAGCTTGCGTTCCCGTTCAAGCGCTACCAGATCCAGAAGGTCTGGCGCGGCGAGCGACCGCAGGAGGGGCGGTACAGGGAGTTCTACCAGGCCGACATCGACGTGATCGGGCAGGACTCGCTGCCGATCTGCTTCGAGGCCGAGATGCCGCTCTTGGTCCACGCGATCACCTCGGCGCTGCCGCTGCCGCCGGTGCGGGTGCACGTGGGGCACCGCAAGGTGCTCGAGGGGTTCTATAGAGGTCTCGGAATCGACGAGATCGCGCCCGTGCTGCGGATCGTGGACAAGCTGGCCAAGATCGGCGCCGACGAGGTGCGGGCGCTGCTGGTCAAGGAGGCGGGGCTGACGGCCGAGCGCGCCGAGCAGTGCCTGCGGCTCTCGCAGCTCCGCGGCGGGCCCGAGGTGATCGAGGCGATCCGCGGGCTCGGGGTCGAGCACGAGCTGCTCGAGGTGGGTCTCGGCGAGCTGCACGAGGTGCTGCGCGCCGCGAGCGAGCTGCCGCCGGGGACGGTGGTGGCGGATCTCGGGATCGCGCGCGGGCTCGACTACTACACCGGCACGGTCTACGAGGCGTTCCTGCAGGGCATGGAGTCGATCGGGGCGATCTGCTCGGGCGGGCGCTACGACAACTTGGCGGATGCGGGCGAGTCGGTGCGGTTTCCTGGGGTGGGGGTGTCGCTCGGGATCACGCGACTGCTCGGCCCGCTGTTCCGCCGCAACGCGCTCGTGGCCACGCGTCGCACTCCTACGTGCGTGCTGGTGGTGCTCGACAAGGAGGAGACGCGGGCGCGCTCGCAAGGGGTGGCGACGAAGCTGCGGTCGCGGGGGATCGCGACCGAGGTGTTCCACGCGGCGAAGAAGTACGGGGACCAGATCAAGTACGCCGACAAGCTCGGGATCCCGTTCGTGTGGTTTCCGGGCGGGGACGACGGGGCGGGCAAGGTCCGCGACATTCGGAGTGGGGAGCAGGTGGAGGCCGATGCGAGCACGTGGGAGCCACCGGCGGAGGATCTGCGGCCGCGGGTGCTCGCGGGGCCCGGAGCAGGTGCTGCTCGGTAGGGGTTTGCACCGCTTTCGATCCACCGCGGCTTGGCAGCCAGCTCGGCGCGGGTATGATGCCCGACGGTGGTTCCCGAGCTGCTTCGCGAGCGCTTCGCCCTCTTGCAGGCACGCAACCCGCGATACTCGCTACGTGCGTTCGCCCGCGATCTGAACGTGCACCACGGCACGCTGTCGCAGATCCTGCGTGGCCGTCGGCACCTGAGCGCTCGTCACATTCGCGCCCTCGGTGAGCGCCTACGGCTGGATGCGGACGTCATCGTCTCCTGCTGCCAGCACGAGATCGACGCCGCGATCCTCTCGTTGCTTCGGCGCCCGGATCTGAAGCACGACTCGCGCTGGATCGCCTCGCGCACCGGGATCCCGCTCGACGAAGTGAACGCCGCGCTCCATCGATTGTTGCGTACGGGGGCGCTGCAAATGGTTGCTACCGATGACTGGAGGACCCATGGCTGATCCCGTTGTGCAGTGGCAGATCGTCGCCGATGACCCCGCCGGACTCGCCGGCTTCTACGCCAAGCTGTTCGGCTGGACGATCGATTCCGACAATGCGCTCGGCTATCGACGCCTCGAGACCGGCTCGATCGACGGCGGCGTATGGCCCACGCACGAGCCCGGCAAGGCCACGCTGCAGCTCTTCGTCGAGGTGCCGGACATCGATGCACGGATCGCTCGCGCGCAGCAGCTGGGCGCGCGGGTGCTGGTGCCGCGAACGGTGCTGCCCGATGGCGATACGATGGCGATCCTCATCGATCCGGCTGGACTGTCGGTGGCGATGCTCGAGCGCAAGCGCGCATCCTCCGCTAGCTAGCGGTAACTCCAACGAGACATACGTCATAAAGCGATATAAACGATCAAAACGATTGAGATCCTAGAGAGCTTCGTAGGATTCTTTCGGTGTGCGGTCGTTAGGGCTCCCTTGGTGGTGCCGCGTGCTCGCGTGCGTGTGGGCTGGTGTCTCCTCGTTGGCCTGCTGGGGTACGCCGGTCGGGGTTGGGGCCGATGCCGATGCGAGCGGCACGAGCACCGGCTCGCTCACCGAGGGTTGGAGCTCGAGCGCGAGCGCGACGACCCTCGCGTCGAGCACGAGCGTCTCGACCACGCGTTCCGCCGACGACACGCGGGGTACCACCACGAGCAACGACTCTACGGGAATCCCCTTCCTGCTCGAGCCGGACGGCCTCGGGCCGGTGTTCGAGTGCGACCTCTTCGAGCAGGACTGTGCGCGTGGGGAGAAGTGCACCGCCACGGGGAACGACTCGGTCAAGTGCGTCCCCGTAGTCGACGACCCGGTCGGTCCGGGCGAGCCGTGCCACGTGGAGGACAGGTGGACCTCCGGCCTCGATGACTGCGAGCTCGGAGCGCTGTGCTTGTACGTCGATCACGAGACGCTGGAAGGCACGTGCACGCCCTTTTGCACCGGTGATCCGGTCGACCCGTACTGCGAGGATCCGAGCCGCTTCTGCGCAATCAGTGACAGTGCACCGTGGATCGTGTGCCTCCTGCGGTGCGACCCGATCGAGCAGGATTGCTCCGAAGACCAGGCTTGCTATCCGATCCAGGACGAGTGGGCCTGCGGGTTCGATGCCTCGGGCGAGTACGGCGAGTACGGCGATGCCTGCTTCTACATCAACGCGTGCCACCCCGGGCTCGTGTGCCTCGACGAATCGACCGTACCGCCAGGGCAGGCCTGCGAAGGCGCAGGCGGGTGCTGCACCGAGCTCTGCGATCTCTCCGAGCCCGCCGACGACCTGCAGTGTGCAGGAGCGGCGGGCGGGCAGGTCTGCCAGCCATGGTACGCGGCCGGGGCGGCGCCGGCGGGCTACGAGAACGTCGGGGGGTGTGCGGTGCCATGAAGCGCGCGGCCTGCTATCCCCACCAGGACGTCTGGACGTGCATGTACGATGCCTCCGGCGCCGCGGGGGCGTATGGCGACCCGTGCCTCCTCGGCAAACGATTGCGACCCCGGGCTCATCTGCGTGAGCGAGGTCGTGGTGCCGCCCGGCCTGCCTTGCGGGGGCGCCGGTGGATGTTGCACCGAGGTCTGCGACCTCACCGACCCTGCCGGCGACATGCAGTGCGCGGGCGCGCCTGAAGGGCAGACGTGCCAGGCGTGGTACCGCGACGGCGCGGCGCCGACGGGCTACGAGGACGTCGGCATGTGCACGCTGCCGCAGTGAGGCGAAGAGGCTGGATCATGCGAAGGGAACGGCCAACGTCGTCGATGCGAGCGCTCCGGTGCTCGCCACTGGCGCTCGCGCTGGTGGGCTGCGGCTGCTGGAGCCGGATCCCCCTCGAGTACGATGACGAGGCGAGCGCCTCGACCACCGGCTCCGACGCGACCGCCTCGATCACGTTCACGGGCGCACACTCCCCTGACACGTCGGCCCCCCCGCCCCCTGCGACGTCGGCCACGAGCGCCTCGACCCTCGACGATTCCGGCGCCGACACTCACGGCCCCCCCGTGACGTTCCTGCTCGAGCCCGATCAAGGCGAGCATCACTTCGAGTGCGACATCTTCGAGCAAGACTGTCCGCCGGGCAAGAAGTGCGTCGTGCGGGCGGACGATGGGGGCAGCTCCTGGAACGCGACGAGGTGCGTGCCCATTCCCGATGATCCGGTGGGGCTGGGCGAGCCGTGCCACGTGATGGGCTACGTCACCTCGGGTCTCGACGACTGCGAGCTCGGGACGATGTGCTGGGATGTCGATCCGAAGATGCTGGAGGGCATCTGCGTGGCCTTCTGCGTGGGCGACGAGTCCAACCCGTACTGCGAAGACCCGCTCTCCGAATGTACGATCTGTGGCGATTCGTGCCTGCCCTTGTGCCTCCCGCCGTGCAGCCCGCTCGAGCAGGACTGTGTCGAAGGCCAGGCTTGCTATCCCGTGCACGACGTATGGGAGTGCGCGCCCGATGCCTCCGGCGAGCAAGGTGGCTACGGCGATCCCTGCGAATTCATCAACGTGTGCGATCCCGGTCTCGTGTGCCTCGATCCTTCGGCGGTACCATCGGGCCAGCCCTGTGAGGGTGCTGGGGGCTGCTGCACCGAGATCTGCGACCTCTCCGATCCGGCCGGCGACCTGCAGTGTACGGGAGCGGCGGGCGGGCAGGTCTGCCAGCCATGGTACGAAGACGGCTCCACACCGATGGGCTACGAGAGCGTCGGCGTGTGCGCGCTGCCGGCGTGAGCGAGAAGGAGGCCTGTTCCCACGCACGAGCACCGCGCCCCGCGCGATCGGTCGCCGTCCCGCGCGATCGGATCGTCATCCCGCGCGATCGATCGCCGTCCCGCGCCGTTCGGTCCCCGTCCCGCGCGATCGGATCGTCATCCCGCGCGATCGATCGCCGTCCCGCGCCGTTCGGTCCCCGTCCCGCGCGCGGGACGAGCGGATCACCCTGCCGTGAGGCTCGTAAGGGGCGCAACGCGATATACACCGCGGAAAGAACCGCACGGGGTCTCGTCCGATCGGCCTCGTCGCCACCAATAGCTCTATGGGAGCGTCCCCATTTCGGCGCGGCGACCCATGACCATGACACCCGCGACCCACATCCACGAGGACTCCACCATGCACGCGGGCATGGAAGACCTCATCGCGGTCATGAAAGATCGCAGTCCCGCACCGGAGGTCCACAGCGGCCTCGACTCGACGGCGCTCCCGTACGTGGGGAGCGAAGCGGACGACGCGAACGCGGCCGCGCCCAGGGACGTGACGGCAGGGCTCGAGCGTGGGGCGCTGGTGGGACGCTACGTGGTGCTCCAGCGGCTCGGCGCGGGGGCCATGGGGGTGGTGGTTGCCGCCTACGATCCCGAGCTCGATCGCAAGGTCGCGATCAAGCTGCTCCTGCCCGGCGTGGGCGGGGCGAGCGGCCGCACTCGCCTGCTGCGCGAGGCGCAGACCCTCGCCAAGCTCTCGCACCCCAACGTCGTCGCGATCCACGACGTCGGCACCATGGGCGCGCAGGTGTGGCTCGCGATGGAGCTCGTGGAGGGCGAGACCCTGCGCCAGTGGCTTGCCACGCCACGGAGCTGGCGCGAGGTGGTAACGGTGATGCGTAGCGCCGGCGAGGGCCTCGCCGCCGCACATGCAGCCGCGCTGCTGCACCGCGATCTCAAGCCCGACAACGTGATGATTGGCGACGACGGCCGCGTGCACGTGATGGACTTCGGCCTCGCGCGTGGGCGAGCCCGCGAGACGATCGATCCCGAGTCGAGCACGATCGTGCCCACGCTCGCCACGCTCGCCCTCGAGGTGACCCGGGCGGACGAGACCCCCGGCACGCCGGCCTACATGCCGCCCGAGCAATTCGACGGCAAGGAGCTGACCGCGGCAGTCGATCAGTTCGCGTTCTGCGTGACCTTGTGGGAGGCGCTCTGCGGCGAGCGGCCATTCGCGGGGAAGTCGCGCGAACGGATCCTCGTCGAGATCATGGCGGGCAGGCTGCGCCCGGTGCCAAAGGGCCGCCGGATTCCGGCGTGGCTCTTGCGGGCGTGCACACGCGGGCTCGCGGCCGACCCGAGCCGGCGCTGGCCCTCGATGCCCGCGCTGCTCGACGCGCTCGCCATGGGTCGCACACGCGACCGCATGCGCAAGGGGCTCGCGGCGCTCGGGGTGGTCGTGCTGTGCGGTGCCGGGGTCGAGGGATATCGCCGCCATGACCTCGCGCAGCGAACCGCGGCGTGTGAGGCGAGCGGGGACGAGATCGCGGATGCGTGGAACCCCGAGCGCGAGCAGGCGCTACGGGAGGGCCTGCTCGCCACCGGGGCGAGCTACGCGGCCACGACGGCCGAACGGACGGTTCCGTGGCTCGAGCGCCAAGCCGAGGCGTGGCGCGTGGCCCGAGTCGACGCCTGCCTCGACGCCAAAGTGTACGGCGCTTGGGATGCCGAGGTGCTCGACCGCTCGCTGTGGTGCCTCGACGAGCGGCGAACGGAGCTGCAGACGCTGGTCGACGAGCTGACCGCAGCCGATGGCGAGGTGGTGAGCGAGGCCGTGCTGGCGGCGGCGTCGCTGCGGGACCTCGCTCCATGCCGTGATCGGGCCGCGCTCGCGGCACAGGTTCCGCCGCGCTCGGAGCAGCAACGCGAGTCGGTGCGAGCGATCCGAGCCGACATGATGGTCGTCGACAACCTGTTTCGTACCCGCAGCAGCGAGCGCGGGCTGGTGCTCGCCCGCAGCGTGCTCGCCCGCGCACAGGATGCGCAGTGGCCCGTGCTCGTCGCGGCCGCGCGCCGCCGCCTCGGCTTGCTGACTCATCTCTCTGGCGACTATGCGCAGGCCGAGGCCAGCCTCGAAGCCGCTTACTTCGAGGCCGCCGATGCCAACGCCACCGAGCTGATGTTCGAGACCGCGTTGGAGCTGGTGCAGATCGTGGGGAACGACCTCGGACGGCACGCCGATGGGCTGCGCTGGGGCCGACATGCTCAGGTGGCGCTCGCGGCTCTTCCCGAAGACGACGGCATGCGTAGGTCCCAGCTGCTCGGCAATCTCGGCAATGTTCACGCCGGTGCCGGCGACTACGCGAGCGCCGAAGACCTCGACCTGCAGTCGATCGCCATCGTCGAAGATGCGCTCGGACCCGATAATCCGCGCGTGGCCAGGCCCATCCTCGGCCTGGGTGGCATCTACGAGTCCACCGGAGACTACGAGCGAGCAGCGGCAGCGTTCGAGCGGGCGATCGCCCTCGAAGAGCGAGCATTTGGTCCCGATCACCCCGAAACGGCCAAGTCCGTCGCCAGCCTCGTCAACCTCCTGAGCATCACCGGCGACTATGAGCGAGCGCTGCAGCTCCAATTGCGGGTGATCTCGTTCGTGGAGCCCACGCTCGGCCCCGACCACCCCGAGCTGGCGAGGCACCTCGGGAACCTCGGCAATCTCTACTGGCGGGTCGGTGACTACGAGCGAGCCAAGGCGGCCGCCGAGGGAACCCTCGCAATCCTGGAGCGGAGGCTCGGGCCCGATGGATTGGACGTGGCGACGGCCCTCAACAACCTCGCCAGCATCCATACGATCATCGGCGACTACGAGCGCGCGAGGCCCCTGTTCGAACGGGCTCTCGAGATCCGCGAGCGGCAGCTCGACTCCGATCATCCCGACCTGGCCGTGGGCGTGGCCAACTACGCAGGCATGCTCGTGCTCACCGGTGACTACGAGCGGGCCAAGACGTTGTTCGAACGGGCGCTCGCCGCTCAGGAGCGCACGCTCGGCCCCGAGCACGACGATGTGGCCACGAGCATCGCCAACCTGGCCGAGATCCATGCGCATCTCGGCGACCTAGAGCGGGCGAAGACGCTGTACGAGCGGGCGCTCGCCATCCGCGAGAAGGCGCTCGGGCCCGATCATCCTCGCGTGACCCAAATGCTGCTGGGCCTCGCCGAGATTGCGCTCGCGCAACGTCGACCGGCCGACGCACTGATGCTGGCGCAGCGCGCCACGACCGTGCAAGAGCACCACGAGGCCGGGGCCGACGAGCTGGCCCGCGCTCGCTTCGTGCTCGCGCGGACGCTGTGGGACGCCCCGGAGGACGCCGGTCGTAATCGGACACGAGCGATGACCTTGGCCGAGCAGGCGCGCGATGCCCAGCGCGAGGCCGGCAAGGCCGGCGCCGAGCCGCTCGCGGCGATCGAGGCGTGGCTCGCCGAGCGGCGCAGCGACAGTCGCGGGTGAATGCGTGCTCTACCTCGACGCCCCCGCGAGACACGATCGAGACCGCTCGGGGGGCGAGGCAGCGACGCGGCAATGCCCGAGGCGCTTCACCGCCCGCTCACGCGGCCTCGAGCTGCGGCTTGGCGATCCCCATGATGCCGCCGAAGGTCCCGAGCAGGGCCCCGATCAGCAGCATGGTGAAGCCGATCTGGAAGCCGGCTTGCACGCCGTCCTGCTCGTTGGCCGCGGCCATCGCCGCGGTGAGCAGGGCCCAGCCACCCAGGGCCACGAGCCCGACCAGCAGCGAGAACACGCCCAGGCCTCGACCGAAGCGCTTGAGCCCGATGAGGGTGATGAGCAGGAAGAAGGCGGTGGGCACGAATGGGATCATCAGCAGGGCCTTGAGCGCATCCATGGCCTCGCCGAGCTTCTTGGTGTCTTCCTCGCTCACCATGTTTGCCTCGGGCACCTTCTCGGCCACCGCGGCCTTGATCCCCTCGGCGCCCTGCATCAGCTGCATCACGCTGAAGGTGTACTCGGTGGGCTTGCCTTCGGGGCCTGGCCCCTGCATCGAGACGAACGGCAGGAAGAAGGCGAGGATTCCAGCGAGCAGGGCTCCGATGACGCAGAATTTCCCGATCATGGTCGAGGTCTCCGAGAGTGGTGTGGGTCGGGCATTGCGGGGTCGCGATGCCCGCCGATTATCCGGAGCAAACGGGGCGGTGTCCACGGGTCCGTGGGAGTAGCTCCTCAGCGAATCATCTTCGCCACTGCCTCGACACACCCATCGAGCGCCACGAACGTCACCTGCCCGCCCTTGCGCTCCTTGATCTCCACCTTGCCGTCCTGCAGCCCGCGCTTGCCGATCGTGAGCCGCAGCGGAATCCCGAGCAGATCCGCGTCCTTCATCTTCACGCCCGGCCGCTCGTCACGGTCGTCGTAGAGCACCTGCACGCCACGGGCCTGCAGCTCCGTGTAGAGCTTCTCCGCCACCGCCGCTGGCTCGTCCCCCCCGAGCGGCGTGACGATCACCGAGTACGGCGCCACCTCGAGCGGCCACACGAGCCCGTCCTTGTCGTGCAGCTGCTCGACCACCGCGGCCACCAGCCGCGACACGCCGATCCCATAGCACCCCATCACGATGGGCTTGGTGTTGCCCTCGGCATCGAGGAAATCCGCCTTCATCGTCACGGTGTAGTGCGTCCCCAGCATGAAGATGTGCCCGGCCTCGATGCCGCGGTAGAGCTCGAGCGCCGCGCCGCAGCGCGGGCACGGGTCGCCCTTGGCCACGAGCCGCACATCGGCAACCTTGCCCTGGAAATCACGCCCGAAGCGAACGTGCTCGAGATGGTGGTCGGCCTCGTTCGCACCGGTGATGCCATCGGCCACCGCCGCCGCGGCCTCGTCGACGATCACCGTGCCCGAGAACCCCACCGGCCCGAGGAACCCCGCGTGCTCGGGCTCGGCCACCCAGTGCACCTCGTCGGCCCCCACGGCACGCGCCAGCTTGATCTCGTTGACCTCGTGATCGCCTCGCACCACCGCGAGGATCTTCCGATCCCCCGCCATGTACACGAGCGACTTCAGGAACCGCGAGGCCTCCACGCCCTTGAAGAAGGCCACCAGCTGCTCGATGGTCTTCGCCCCCGGCGTGTGCACCTTGCTGGGGATCGGAATCTCCCCCCCGGCCGCCGGCGCCTCGCGCTTGGCCGCCGTCGCCACCTCCACGTTCGCCGCATACTCGCACTTCGTACACGCCGCGATCGCATCCTCGCCGCTCTGCGCGAGCACCTGGAACTCCGCGCTACCGCTGCCGCCCATCGCTCCGCTGTCGGCGGCCACCATTCGGTACTCGAGCCCCAGCCGCTTGAAGATCCGGTGGTACGCGGCCTCCATGTCGTCGTAGCTCTTGCGCGCGGCCTCGGGCGACACGTCGAACGAGTACGCGTCCTTCATGAGGAACTCGCGGCAGCGCAGCAGCCCCGCGCGGGGCCGCGGCTCGTCGCGGTACTTCATCTGGATCTGATAGAGGTTGAGCGGCAGCTGCCGGTAGCTCTTGACCTCCCGGCGCACCATGTCGGTGATGATCTCCTCGTGCGTGGGCCCGAGGTGGTACTCGCCCTGCTTGCGGTCCTGCAGGCGAAGGAGCGTGGGCCCGAACTTGTCCCAGCGCCCCGTCTCCTTGAAGTACTCGCTGGGCAACAGCGCCGGCATCAGCACCTCCTGGGCGCCGGCCTGATCCATCTCCTGGCGGATGATGCCCGCGATGCGCTGCAGCACCCGCACGCCGAGCGGCAGGAACTCGTAGAGCCCCGCGCCGACCATGCGGATGTAGCCCGCGCGCAGGAGCAGCGCGTGGGAGACGGTGTTGGCCTCCTTGGGGATCTCTCGCAGGGTGGGGAGGAAGGCTCGGGAATAGCGCATGAGCGCCGGGAACGTAGCAGACCTCGGCTAGACGAGCAGCACGAGCGCCAACAGCAGGCCCCCCGCGACGACGGTCGAGGCGATCGAGATCCCCATGCCCAGCACGATCGCGGCCTGACCCACCCGCAGCCCCTTGCTGTCCCGGAGCCCCCGCATGCGCCTCACGGCGCGAGCCGCCGCCCGCATGGACGCGAGCGACACGATCGACATGAGCAGCATGATGAGCAGCGAGGACGTCAACGAGTAGAGGAGCCCTGCGCCAAAGCCGCCCATGCACGCCGAAGCCGGGGGGCTCCACACCAGGATGCCCGCCGCCAATGCCACTGCCGATGCCAGCCCGTGTCGGTGTTGCATGTGGAGAGTGGAGACGAACGAGCGCGCGGTTCGGTTCCCGATCGCGAACGAACCGTGCTCGGGGTCGCGGGGGCTCGGGGGCTCGGGGTCCCGGGCCCTGGTGGTCAGGGCCAGCGGGCCAGCATGCCCACCAGCACCTCGCCGTAGGCGGCCTCGAGCGCTTCCTCGCGCAGCTCGTACAGCGGGGCCTCGCCGGAGAGGAAGCTCGTGGTGGCCCGAACATTGGTCCACGGCCCCACGCCGGCCCGGCCGACCCACGAATACCCGAGGCCCACCTGCCCGAGCACCGCGTGGCGGGCCAGGGAGTGCACCCCCGAGGGGTGGTCGCGATTGACGTAGTAACCCACCGCGTCGAGCGAGAGCCGATGGGCGGGCCGTGGATGGAAGGCCAGCCGTGCGCTCGCCCGTGCCTGACGCTGCGTGCCGCCAGGCACCCAGGCGTGGCGCCCCTGCACCTGCCAGCCGAGCCGCCAGCGGGTGCCGAGCAGGTGATCGAGGCCATAGCCGAGGTGGACGATCGTGTCGTGCACGCCCACGACGTCGGCCGTGCCGACGTCGGTCCAGCGAACCGCGTGGGTGGTCACGCCGACCGCAAGGCGGTCGTCGAGCGCATGGGTCGAGCGCGAGGCCGCCAGCGGGCGGCTCGACAGCTCGACCTGGTGGCCGTGCACCCGCATGCGGCGCTCGTCGGCGTCGTACCACGCCATCTCGTGACGCCCGCCGACCGCGAGCCAGGGCGTGAGCGCAAACGCCCACGCGCCCGCGGGGCGCACCGTCCACACCGCGTGATCGGCCAGGCCGAACGACGGCGGCAGGTACGTGCCGGCCACGTCCGCCCCCATCCACAGCGTGCGACGGCCCTCGGGATCGCGGTAACGGATCGGACCGAGCTCGGGATACGGAGCGAACACCTGCCACTGGCCCTCGTCCCGCTCACGGGCACGGAGGCGACGACCGGCGCGGCGATCCTCCTCGCGCTGCGCCTCGTCCACGGGCTCGTCGTCGGTCTCGAACCGCCCCGAGTGCGCGGGGTCCGAGCCCGGATCCGGCTCCGCGGCCTCGGAGACCGGCTCCTCGAGGTCTTCGGAGGGCGCCAGAGAATCGCTCGGCTCGTCGGCAGCTCCGGTGGCATCGGGCTCGGCGGCGTCCGGCTCCGGGGCAGGCTCGCTCGCGATGCTCTCGCCTGGCTCCGCGGCCGACTCGGGGCCCGGCTCCGGCTCGCCACCGGCTTCGACCGGCGCCGCCTCGGCGACGAGCCCCATGCTCGACGCGAGCACCACGCCGAGCACGAGCCTCGGCCCCGCGCCCACGAGGGCACGGCGCGCGGCCAAAGTGATGGTGAGCAACGACGACAAGCCCCGCATCATACAACGGAAGCCACCCGTGCCGCGATCGCGCCGAGCCACGCCACACCGGCCTCCACCTCGGCCTCCGTGAGCCCCTGCACCCACTCGATGTGATCGCCCTTCGCTGCCGCTGCACCAGTCGCCGGCTCGATCGGCAACGGGCATGGGGGCGGCGCGGCGTCGAGCAAGAGCGGAGGCAGCGAGCCGCCGCGCTCGCGCACGAACGCGCGCACCCGTTCGACCCGCTCGTTTACACAGGTCCCGAGCAGCTCGTGCGCCGCCTCGAGCACCGTGCGCAGCGCATGCGCGCCCGCGGGCGCCCGCGCGAGCCGAACGTGCCGATACCAGGCGCGCAGCGCCACGAGCTGCCCGATGTACTCGAGGTTGCGGGACAATCGGGGCTGCAGCGCGTCGAGCTTGCCCGACACGAACGGCCGGTCGAGCTTGGGCATGGCCTCGAGCACCATGCGCTCGGCTGCGACCGGCCGCCGTACCACCTGTCCGGCCGCGGTCACCGAGCCGTAGCCCACCTTGCCCGGGCCCACCAGGCCCCCGGCCCCACCGAGGAAGATCCTGCGCTCGCGCAGGAACACACCGCGCGCCACATCGCCCACCAGCGTGGGCGTGGCCTTGTCGCCCCGTTCGCCCCACGGCGTGAAATTGAAGTGGATGAAGCCGCTGCCGACCTCGGAGTGATCCTTGCGCGACGTGCCCCCGGCCAGGAGCACGTCGCAGAAGTTGATGAGCGAGCCCAGCGTGGCAAACGACAGCAGGATCGTGTGCTTGAGGCCCACGCAGTGCGCCGTGGAGGCCTCCTCCTCGAGCAAGGTGCCCGCCCGCAGGTGCGCGCCGTACCCCGCGCGCGCATCGGCCAAGAGCACCGCGCCCTCGACGTAGCCCCCATCCACCCGCGCACCCGCCCCGAGCACCGCGTTCACCAGGGTCGCTGGCCCCTCCACCCCCACCTCCGCCCCGGGCCCCAAGAACGTCCGCGCCCCGTGGAGCCGGGTCCCAGGGTGTAGGACCACCCCCGAGCACACCCGCGTCAGCAAGATATCGGGGGCGACGTAGGTCTGTCTCGGGTCGACGATCTCCACCCCCTGCGCGGCCAGAGCCGCCAGCCCTTCCTCCATTTGCCACGCGCCCACGGGTCGCCGTATACCACGAGAAGAACGTGTCCTGCGGGATCTGGGGCCCCTCGTCGGCGCCACCTGCCGGAATCACTTACGCTCTTTCACGACGGGCCGCAGCGTGAACGAGGAACAGACCGTCATTCACAAGCGCGTGCCCATGGGTGGGTCGCCGGTCGAGCGCAACGCCAGCCTCCTCGTGCTGTCGGGGCGAGCGCTTGGTCAGCTGTTCAAGATCCCGCCCGGCGAGGTGGTGCTCGGCCGCTCCACCGAGGCCGACATCCGGCTCGACGACGAAGGCGTGTCGCGCCTGCACGCCAAGATCCGCCGCCGCACCGACGGCACCGTCGAGGTCGTCGATCTCGACTCGACCAACGGCACCTACGTCAACGGCGCCCAGATCCGACACTTCACGCTCAGCGACGGCGACCGGATCCAGATCGGCTCGGTCACGATCCTGCAGTTCCGCTACCAGGACTCGCTCGAGGAGCAGCTCCAGCAGCAGCTGCGCGAGTCGGTGATCCGCGATCCGCTCACGCAGGCGTACAACAAGCGGTACTTCAACGAGCAGCTCGAGAAGGACTTCTCCCACGCGCAGCGTCACCGCCTGCCGCTGTCGCTGGTGATGCTCGACGTCGACCACTTCAAGCACATCAACGACAGCCACGGTCACCCGGCCGGCGACCACGTGCTGCAGCGGCTGTCCGCCACCATCATGGCGTCGCTGCGCACCGAGGACTCGTTCTGTCGCGTGGGTGGCGAGGAGTTCTCGGTGATCATGCGCGACTGCACCGAGACCGAGGCGCTGCAGCTGGCCGAGCGGCTGCGGCGGCTCGTGGCCAGCACGCAGTTCGTGTACGGCGGCAAGGTGCTGCCGGTGACGATCTCGCTCGGGGTCTCGAGCCTCGATCTCGTCCGCCACCCCCGCACCATCGAGCTGGTCGAGGAGGCCGATCGCTGCCTCTACGAGGCCAAGCGACGCGGCCGCAACCGCACGTGCCACCTGCCCGACCTGGGCGTGCCCGCGCAGAGCCGGTAGACTCCCGGGTCGGATGGCGGAGCTCAGCGACCAGGAATTGCGCGAGGCGGCCGCAGAAGCGGGCATCTCTCCGCAGGAGCTGCGTCACGCGCTGGCGCAGCGCGAGGGGGTCGATCTGACTCGCGGCGACGCGGACGAGGCCGCCAGCGTGCTGGGTCCGCCCACGCGCGGGGCCTCGGCGACGCACGTGGAGGGCCCGATCGCTCGCCCGCCCGCCCAGGCGCTGGCCGCCGTGCGGGCCTCGATCGAGCGACAGACCCGCCGAACCGGCCACCACCAGGGCGAGCACGAGGCCGACCTGGTCGATGACGACCTGGGCCTCACCTATCGCATGCGCACGCAAGACGACGGCGCCGGCGGGGCGCTCGTACGCATCGACGTGGACCCCACCGCCGGCAAGAGCTTCCGCAACCTCGCGCTCACCGGGGTCGGTGGCATCGCGCTGGCGATCCTGGGCCTCGGCCTGCTCGTGGGCTCCACCATGCTCGTGCTCGGCGGCGTGAGCCTCGGAGTCCTGGGCGGGCTATGGGTGGGCCGCCGCGCGAGCCAGCTCGCCCGCGGCCTCACGAGCGCGCGGACGATCGCCGCCAACGCGCTGATGGAGGCCGACGACGAAGCCGGCGCCGCTCCGCAGGGCGCCCTACCGCCGCAGCGGCCTTCGGCGTGACGCGAGACCCAGCCCGAGGCCGAAGAGCACGGTCATGAGACCGGCCAGGCCCTGGCCGGAGGTCCGACAGCCGCAGCCGCCGGCTCCACCGCCGTCACCACCGCTACCGCTGCCGTCGGCCGCTCCGCCGCCGGCCCAGCCCTGGGCCAGGTTGTAGGCCGCGAGCGCGTCGTCGATGACCTGCGTGTTGCTCACCAGCACCACCGGGGCGCCGCTGGCCATCACCTCCTGCACCTCTTCGTCCGAGGGCATCGACCACGCGGGCTCGCTCTCGAAGTCGGGCCATGGCGAGCCCTGGGGCAGGTAGACCTCGCGCCCGTCGGGCAGGATGAAGATCGAGTCGCTGTTGCAGAGGATCCGCTGCGTGCCGGTGAGCGTGGCCGTGACCTCGGACAGCTCGGGGTTCTCGTGGAACAGCGGGTCCTCGGTCATCTCACCGGGCGAGATGGTGGTGTAGAGGCGCGAGAGGTACGGGTTGGCGTCGAGCAGCGCGTTGGCGTGCTGGCCCGGGTCGATCACCCGCTGCTGCAGCCCCAGCGCGAACGCGGGCCCGTCCCACGCGTCGGGCACGAGCTGGTCCTCGAAGCACATCACGCACCCGTAGAACGCGTCGGGCTCGACGCCCGGTGGCACGGGCAGGTACTGGTCGAGCAGCGGCTGCACCAGCGGATGCGTGGCTGCGCAGCCGTTGCCGAAGTCGAGGTCGCAGAAGAACAGGTCCTGGCTGGTGAGCTCGTCGATGACCCCGATGGTCTCGATGGTCTCGAACACCCCGCTGTTCCACGACGGGTTGAAGAGGCTGCCGCGAGGCACCACGCCGCTCGAGCCCGCGTACTCGGTGACGAACGCGCGGCCGTCGGCCGTCTCGGCGTCGACGGCCTGCGAGATGATCTCCTTGTAGTTCTGGGCGAGGTTGCCCGGCGTCCAGTCGATCTTGACCTGGTTGATGAGCACGTGCCGGTAGTTCTGCGGCACGGTGCGGGCGGCTCCCAGGAAGAAGCTGCGCACGTCCATGTCCTCGAGCGCAGCGATGCGGGTGAGCCGGAGCGGGATGCAGGCCTCGTTGCTCTGCATCCGCAGCACGATGGGATGGATCTCGTCGACGTCGGCGCCACCGGTCAGCTTGATCGCGCCGAACAGGAAATTCTCGTCGAGGTAGCTCTGGAGGATCGGCTCGGCCTCGGGATCCTGCGCGTAGCCGTTGTCGTCGAGCCACTGGACCACCTCGGCCGCGGTGCCGCCCTGCAGCACGGCGATCTCGTAGGCGCCCACCGTCTCCTGCACCAGCACCTGCGGGCCGCCCGGATCCTCGCCGGAGTCTTCGCCGGCGGCGCCGGTCTCATCACCACCATCGGCACCGGCGCTCGAGAGCCCGTTGTCACCGCCGTTGTCACCCACGGCGCAGTCGTCGAACTGGGTCTGCACCGTATAGGTGGGCACCGACCCCGCGAGCAGGCTCTGGAACAGCGGCTCGGAGCCGACCGAGAACTCGGGCACGCTCTGGATCGGGACCACCCACGCGAAGTCCTGGGCCTCGCCCTGGTACTGGATCTGGATGTGGGCCTCGACGTAGTCGCCGTCGTGGACGAACAAGATGTTCTCGCCCGACTGATCGACGGGCATCGGCATCGGGCCGCCATCGCAGAACGTTCCACCACAGGCCTCGGCCGGGCGGGGCATCGATGCCACCGCGCCGAACGCCGCCGTTGCTCCGAGGGCACACACCAAGGAAACGCGTCTCATTCAACAAGCTCCGGTAAGTCAGGAGTTTTCGCTCACCACGCCGGTCGAATCGAAGACCGCGGTGGCAAGGCCGCAAGCAGACCGGCACGAGGATAGCACGCGACCCTCGGGGGACACGCACGCGTGGCAGAACACGGGTCGAGCCGCGAAGGCGGCCCAGGACCGACCCCTTGCGCAAATCCCGCCAGCTCGATCGGCCATCGGGCCCAGCCGATGGGTATCCTCGCGGCCGATGAGCGCCATCGAATTCGTCCCCGTGCGCGCGGCGGTGCTGACCGTCTCGGACACCCGCACCTTCGAGAGCGACACCTCCGGAGCCACGGTGGTGGAGCGGCTCGAGGGAGCCGGGCACGTGATCGCGGCGCGGCGGATCGTGCCCGACGAGCTCGAGGCGATTCGCGAGGCGCTGCGGGGCTTCGTGGCCGACCCGGGGGTCGACGTGGTGATCGCGACGGGCGGCACCGGCGTGACGCCGCGCGACGTGACGCCCGAGGCCCTGGCCCCGCTGGTGACCAAGCCGATCCCCGGGTTCGGCGAGCTGTTTCGCTGGCTGAGCTTCGCCGAGATCGGCACCTCGACGATCCAGAGCCGCGCCGAGGCTGCGCTGTGCGACACGACCTACGTGTTCCTCTTGCCCGGCAGCACCGGAGCCGTGCGCACCGCGATGGACAAGATCCTGCTGTCGCAGCTCGACATCCGTCATCGGCCGTGCAACTTCGTGGAGCTCTTGCCGCGGATCCGCGGCGAGGCCCGGGGCTAACGAATTCTCTGGCCGGTCACGAGATCGTAGACGTGACCGGGCAGCGCGATGCGAAAGCCGAGCGCCTCGGCGCGGGCGCGGTTGTCCTCGAGGTCGTCCTCGTGGTGCATGAGCACGAGCTTGCGGCGGATGACCTCGGGCAGGGCCTCGAGCGCCTGGAACGAGCCGTGGACCTGGCCGGGGTACTCGGTGAACGTGCAATCGTGGAAGAACACGGTGACACGCGGCTCGAGCTCGGCGAGCAGCTCGGGCATCACGGTCACGTCGCCGCTCCACCATGCGATGCGGTCGGCGGTGCGATCGTCGTCGCCGACGTGGATCTCGAGCGACGTGGACGGCTTGCCCGGCACGTGCTCGGTGTCGCGGGCCACGAGGCGCAGGCCCTCCACCGCGAAGTGCTCGGCCCGCGCCCACGGCATCGCGGCCGGCGGCTCGACCTGCGAGGGCTCGATGATCTCGAAGTAGTGATCGAGCCGGCCCGAGGTGGCCGAGTCCGGGTCGGGCATGTAGCGCAGCGCCGAGGCCATCGTCTGCCACACCTCCTCGCGCACGGCCCGGTGACACACGAGCTTGGGCCGCGGCCCGCCGTCGCGCACCGACTCGACCCCGCGGTCGCTGTGGAAGAACCGCGAGAACGCGAAGTCCTCGAGCCCGAACGTGTGATCACCGTGGACGTGGGTGATGATCTGGCCCTCGATCTCGTGCCACGACACGCCAGCGGCGTGGAGCTGATCGGGAGCCTGGCGCCCGCAGTCGACGAGCCACTGATGCCCGCTCCGGAGCGTGATGCCCGAGCAGGTGGTGCCGTACTTGCGGGAGAAGGCACCGCCCGCGCCGTAGAAGCGCAGGGTCATGCTGGGAGGGGAGGCGCTCACCGTCGGATCCGCGAGGCCGGCCGAGGCGGCCCCCGTTACGCCCTCGGAACGTAGCTCATCCGGCGACCCTTCTGCATCAAAACGGCCGATCCGGCGCCGGAAAGCGCTGCGTGAATCGCGCGAGCCTGCGCGCGTCCGGCCCGTGGCGGGTTCTACGGGCCGCTAGCCGGCGCGGCGGCGCCACCACAGCACCAGGCTGGCGGCATTGGCTCCGGCGATCGCCAGCACCAGGAGCCAGAGGATCCCGGCCTGGAGCTGAGAGGAGGGGTCCTCGCCCACCGCGATCACGAACCCGTCGGGGTCGACGGTGACGACCTGCTCGAGGCGCACCGAGGTGAGCTCGGCGAGCGGTAGCCGCACCTGCGCGGCGGGCCGGCGCTCGACCAGGCGATCGCCCTTCACGTCGTAGCCGAGGCTGGTGGTGTTGCTGCCGTAGGGGAACGCGAGCGAGTCGCCGTCGACGGCGATGCTGCCCGGGGCCGCGCTGAAGCTCGTGGGCAGGTCGAGCACGAACGCGCCCACCTTCGGGTCGGTGTTGTCGGCGACGAGCCCGGTATTGAGGACCTGGTGCGCTCGCGAGCGCTCGGCCGGCGGGATGCGGACCACGAAGCGGAAGAACGAGCCGGTGGGCTCGAGCGCCACGAACGGGTAGCCGAGCGCGGCGACGGCCCGCTCGGCGGCGGCCGCGTCGGAGAACGAGCTCTTGCCGAGCTGCACGCGCGCATCGGGGCCCTCGAACACCAGGCGCAGCTCGTCGCGCGGGCCGACCTTCACGGTCTTGCCGTCGGCGGTGGGCAGCGCCTCGGCGCCCGCTTCCGCCGCGAGCACGCCGTCGCGGTCGAGGTCGACGGTGATGGTGATGCGCTCGTTGGAGTAGAACTCGGTCAGCCACTGGTAGGCTCGATCGTCGCGCACGCGCCGGACTCGACCCACGTAGCGACCCTCGAAATTGTTGGTGATCGCCTGCTCCTTGGGCCGGGGCACGGCCGCGAACAGCCCGCCCTGCCCCTCGGTCACGCGCAGGTAGCCGACGAACTGCTCCTTGGTGGACAGGCGCGTGGCGTGCTGCACGTCGGGCGTGCCCTCGAGCGCGACGTACTGGTCGACGTAGGGATCGAGCGTGCGGCCGTCTTGCAGGAGCGTGGATGCGTGGCCGAGCTCGAGCGGCGTGGACGAGCGCAGCCAGTAGCGGAAGTCGCCCCACATCGAGCCCAAGAGGTAGACCCCGAACGCGACCACGATGATCGAGACGACCGGCGAGCGCGGGCGCCGGGGCTTCTTGAGCACGGCGGCGTCCTCGGCCTCGCTGGCCGCGTCGGAGCGGCTCAGGCGTGCGACCACGCCGTCGACGCCCTCGCGATCGAGGTCGCTCAGGTCGAGCGCGGCCTCGTCGGCCTCGACCCCGGGGCCGCCGGGCGTGGGATCATCGTCCTGGGCGGCGAGCGCCTCGAGATCGACCTCGCCGGGACCGCGCGCGCTCGTGTCGTTGGGGCCGTCTTTGCTCACGGTGTGCCTCGCCATTACCTACCACGGCGTTCGCCGGGCTTCGCATCGCCTGCCAGGTGAGTGACCGCCAGCGCCCAAGAAGGTTCCCAGGGCGTGGGCGCCCGGCCAGGCGCAACGGACGCAGGAGCACCTGGGACCGCGTTGACAGTCCAGTGGGGGCCGCCCAGGCTGAAGCGGTGACGAGCGAGCCCGGGATCGGGATGCCGAGCGAGCGCGGCGACGGGCTGGCCGAGCGGCCGACGCCGGGGACGGCGGGTCACGAGGCGGGCCACGAAGCGGGCCACGAGGCACCGCGGCGGCTCGTACGGGCGTACTCGGCCAACGACGGGCTGCGGGCGCACGACAGCTTCAGCATTCGCGTGTCGCTCCTGCCCGAGGCGCTGTGGGAGCGCGTGCTGGCCCACCCGAAGGTCCGGGCGGCCCATGAGCCCGCGCCCGAGCCCGCGCCGCCCGAGGGCCGGCCGTTCCTGGTCGCGCGGCAATCGGCGCACGAGCTGCGGCTGCGGCACTGGGCCGGGCCGACCGACGCGGTCTCGCCGGTGGTGGTGATGGAGCTGTGGCCCGACGGGCACGGCGGGACGCTGGTGCGGGGGCGGTTCGAGAACCGGAACCTGCAGCGAGGGCTGGTGGATCTGCCGCGGCTGCGGGACGGAGGCGGGGCCTGGATCGCGGCTGGGATCGGGGCGACGGTGCTGTCGCTGGCGCTGCTCGCCTCGGTGCTGATCGGGCAGCCGACGAGCCTGGTGTTCTCGGTGCTGGTGCTGCTGTTCTTCTTCACGATTCCGACGGCGCTGGTGTTCGTGCCGGGGCTGCTCATCTGGAACGCGGAGGGGCGCAAGCGGTTCACCACGCCGCTGTGGGAGCTGGTCGGGGAGCTGATGATGCCGATCGAGCAAGCGGCGGTGGCGAGCGCTCGACCGTTTCGTGGCGCGGTGACGGGGGAGCGGTGGGTGAACGATGAGCGGAGCTAGAAACGCGCATGGGCGAGCGGACCCTCGTCCGCTCGCCCATGATCCGGCTCACCGAGCCCGGCTGGCCGTTAGTCGCGCCAGCAGTCCTCGATCTTCGACACCGACTGGAAGTGCACGTAGTCGGCGGCGGCCACGAGATCCGGCTCCGCTTGGCCGGCGTAGGCGACCGGGCCCACCGCCAGCGTGCTCGGGAGATCCGGGCGCTGGTGCCAGTCGATCATCGTCCACTGCTCCTCGTACTCGGGCAGGCGGATGAACGCCTGCACGTCGGCGCCGAACCGGCAGATCCGCATCTCGGCGAGCGTCCCGGACCACGGCGTGGTGCCGATCTCGCTGTAGCCCTCGTCGGTGCTCTTGCTGACCGTCACGACCGTGGGCGTGTTCATGTTGCCGATGCCCATGTGGTAGGTGTTGGGCCCGTTGGTGGAACCCGGGTCGCGCATCATGATGCCGCCGATCCGGTAGGGAGCGCCGGGCGCCGTGGGCCCACCATCGAGGTTGGTGACCTCCATGCGGGTGGTGACGGCGAAGTTGCCGGTGACGGCCTTGCTGACCTGCAGCGCCTCGTCGCCCATGTACCACCAGGCGAACTGGTTCGGCGTCATCACGAGCTCGCCGTCCGCGACGGTGACCGACGCGGTCTCGGGGCGGTGGATGTTCCAGTCCGCGAGCGTGTTGGTCTCGAACTCGTCCGTGAACGACGCCAGCGGGTCGGCCGGGGGCGCGAGGCTGTCACCGCAGGCGATCGCGTGGTAGCTGACGTAGATGTTGCCCGAGAGCCCGTGGACCGTGTGGATCGTGTTGCTGGCGGCGGTGTGGTCGATGGCGAAGCCGTAGTCGCTGGGGTTGATCGAGTAGTGACCGTTGGCGTCGAGCGGCAGCGGCTGGCTGCCCACGTGGATCTGCTCCTCGTCGAGCACGATGTCGCCCACGCGCTCGAACGTGATGGTGGCGGAGCCGCCCGCATGCGTCACGCCGATGTTGCCCACGAGCTCGCCACCGCTCGGATCGCAGCCTCCGACGGCGGCGTAGACCGGCCACGAGGTTGAGGTGTTCGGCGCGATCGGGCCGTTGGTCCAGCCCCAGCTCGAGAACCCATCGTCCTGGTTGTTGCTGTCGAAGTCGGCGCCCAGGAAGCAGCGGGCCGAGGGACCGTAGGCATAGGCGGTCTCGCAGACCTGCACCGGCGGGGGCGGCGGATCGTCGGAGATGCAGTCGAGCTGCATCGTATAGTACTTGCCCTGCCGCCAGCGCCGGCCGAGCAGCTCGCCGTCGCCCCAGCCCATCTTCTCCTCGAACTTGCCGGGCTTGCCGGGCTTGGGCTTGCGCAGCTCGGCCTCGTTGGAGAGGTGCGCGAGCACGGAATCACAGGAGTCGTCGCTCGCGTCGAGCCCGAGCTGGCACAGCGGCACCGCGAAGGTGTGCGTGGTGGCGCCGGCGATGTTGCCACTGTTGTACGGGTAGAACGCGAGCTTGGCCTTGCCCTTGCGGTTGGTGGGGATGTCCTGCAGCCCCGTGCCCGCGGCCATGCGCGCCACCACGAGCTGCCAGCCGCCGGTGGTCTGGTACGTCACGTTCATCACGCCGTGCGAGCCGGCCCAGCACTGTGCCGAGGTGTCCACGGAGTTGTCGATGGAGGAGCAGACCGTGCCGGCCGGGATGTTCTTGCCGGCGAGCAGCGGCACGCACGTGACCTCGTCGGTGATCTCGACCAGGCGGGCATGCCCGAAGTCCCCGGAATCTTCGACCTCCTCGGTGCCGCAGCCGCTCGCGAGCGACAGCGCGAAGAGTGCCGAGAATGCGGCGCCTCCAATGGCACGATGCGAACCAACGCGATGCTGACCCATGACGACCTCGATGTGCATTTGTCCAAATCCCCCGATGTGCGGACCGCTCTCCTGGTCCGGCATGTGCGCACACCCTCGGCTCGTCCGTGAACAGAGCGTGTTCGCGACTACACCATACACATTTGGTCCCACCGATGTCTACCGTGTAGTGAACCTCGTGATAGTTGGCGCGAAGTCGCACTAATTGTTGGAATCATTGATGAAACAAAATCTCGCGCCGATCGGCGAATGGGTAGGGCTACCCATCGGCGGTGCTTCGGGAGATCTCTTCCTCGAAGGCCGGCACGGCGCGAGCGATTACGAGCACGAGTCTGCCGACTCTTCGTTGCTGTCACTTGCCAGGCCCGTCGCTACGGCGACGCACCGACTGCTCTCGCGGCGTCGTCCAGGCGACCTTCTTGCCGATAGATCTCCGCGAGCCGCTGCAGCAGCGCGTCGGTGCGGCCGGGATCGAGATGCATGAAGAAGGCCCTCGCCCGCTCCGGTCGCCCCACCCTTGCGTAGGCGAGCACGCAATCCTTCGTGGCCGCCTCCACCAGCGCGTGCTGCCGCGGGTCGGCCCCGGCCTCGCGAACCACGGCCGTGAAGTGACCGAGCGCGGCCTGTCCGTCGTCGACGTTGAGCGCAATCCAGCCGAGCTTGTAGTGGGCGTAGTGCTGCTCGTCGCCGTGGAGCGCGATGACCTGCTCGTAGAGCGACTGCGCCTCGGCGAAGCGCTGGGCCTGGAATGCCTCGTCGGCCAGCGTCATGCGGGCCGACGAGGCCAGCGGGTGGGTGGGGTCGTCGTGCAAGAGGGCCACCAGCAGGTCGTGCATGGCGACGGGATTGCCTCGGCTACGCTCGACCTCGGCGAGCCCGTGGCGCGCGCGAGACCGCAGCGCCACCGCGGCGGGCTCGTCGGTGCGAATCACCTCGGCGTACTCGAGCGCCGCGGCGTCGAGCCACGCCCGCTGCTGGGCCTCGAGCTCGGCCACGCGGAGATCGAGCTCGGAGCGGCGCGTGGGATTGCCCAGGCGCAGCTCGTACAGCTCGTACACCACGGCGTAGAGACCATACGCCGCGCTCGCGTGGGCCTCGGCCAGCTCGAAGGTGGCGCGGGCTCGCTCGGCCGCGTCGCCCTCCGCCAGCGCCCCGGTGTGCCGCTGCTGCGTGCGCTCGAGCTCGGTCTCGAGCGCGGCTTGCTCGCTGGTCGCGGACGAGGCGACCTGCGCCTCGGGAGCATCCGGTACGGAGGTCGCTTCGCCCGCGCCTCGCGACGCTCGCCCGCATCCCACGAGCCCGATGAGGAACGCGCACGACGCCACGAGCCGGATTGCCGTCATCGCCGGCTCGGACAACCGGGCGCCCGGCAAGTTCCCGCGACCGGACCGGCACATCGTCACGCCCGCCCGCGGCTCTGCCCGTCCTCGACCGCCGAGCCGATGAGGTGGGCCAGCCGCAGCGCCTCGGGCACGTGGCCGGTATCGGTGAGGCGCACGAGCGCGTCGTGGGTGCGCTCGGGGTCGAGGCCGCACACCTGGAACACGAACGGCGGGCGCGAGTGGATCGGCCCGGCGCGTTGCAGCCGTGCGAGCCGCTGCTGCGGCCGCGGCAGCCTGCGAATCGCGTGCTCCATCGCGGGCAGGTCGGGCAGGCGCCGCATGACCGCAACGCACGGGCGCTCGACCGCTGCGGCCAAAGCCGGCAGGTCGACGACATTGAGGCCTCCGAACGCGATGCCGTCGAGCAGCACGAGGTGCACCTGCGCGAGGTACTTGCTGGCTCGCAGCATCTGCACCAGGCGCTCGGTCGCGCCCCAGCCGTCCTTGCGAACGTGTCCCCACAAGAGGCCCTCGAAGCGGGTCCCACGGCACACCACGCCCGCGAGCGCCACCTGCACGCCGCGTCGGCGCACGTGCGGAGCGTCATCGAAGCCGATGGCCCGCAGGGCCCGTGGCGACGCGGGTAGGCGCATGGGCAGCCCCTACGCCCGGCTCCGCCGCCGAGCCCGGCGCAGGTGCAGCCCCAGCACCGCGAGGCCCAGCCACGCGTACGCGGCTCCGCCACGGCGCTCGCGGGCGGCCACGCAGGTGCAGCCACCGTCGTCGTCGAGCCCCGGGAACGGGCCGTAGTCGGTCTCGCCGGTGCTCGCCGTGTCGCCGCCGCTGCCGGTCAGGATTGGGGGCTTGCCGGTGTCGGGGTCCGTCGTGCCCACGGTGTCGTCCTGCCCGGCCGTGCCGCTGCTGCCCGGCTCGCGGCCGGTGCTCGTCTCGTCGTTGCCGCTGCTGTTGCCCGTGCTGCCGCCGTCCGTGCTGCTGCTGTTGCTGTCTTCGGTGGTCGTGCTGCCCGCCGTGCACGCGCTGGTGCACCCGTCGGTGTCGTCGTCGTTGCCGTCGTCGCACTCCTCCATGTCGGCCCACGAGAACCCGTCACCACAGTAGGCGGAGATGCAGCTGCCCGGGCAGGCGTCGGTGTCGTCTTGGTTGCCGTCGTCGCACTCCTCCATGCCGGCCCACAAGAACCCGTCACCGCACGTCGCGGCCACGCACGTGCCCAGGCACTCGTCGCCGTCGTCCTCGTTGCCGTCGTCGCACTGCTCGTGGCCGGCCCACGCGTAGCCATCACCGCACGTCGCGGGAAAGCAGCTACCGGGGCAGCCGTCGGTGTCGTCGCCGCCGTCGTCGCACGCCTCCACGCCCGCCCACAGAAAGCCGTCGCCGCACGTGGCCGCGATGCAGCCGACCAGGCACGCGTCGGTGTTGGTCAGATCGCCGTCGTCGCACTCCTCCATGCCGGCCCAGACCAAGCCGTCGCCACAGCTGGCGATCGTGCACGCAGTGGAGCAGGCATCGGTGTCGTCGTCGTTGCCGTCGTCGCACTCCTCGCCGTCGTCGGGCACGCCGTTGCCGCAGCAGGTCAGCGGCACGCGCACCATCGCCGGCAGCGCGCCGGCGCCGTCGTCGAGATCGACCTCGAGATAGAGATTGCCGCCGTCGGCGAGCGCACGGGTGCCGGTGGTGGAGGTCGCGTTGAGATCGGTGACGAGCGCATCACCCATGCCGTCGCCGTCGAGGTCGAGCTCGTCGACGCCGGTGGTGAGCACCGCGAGCGAGCTGCCCCCCACGTCGGCCGGGTTGCACGCGAAGAACACCGTCTCGATGGTGTTGCCCGCGTAGGCCCACGCGTGCAGGAGCCGACCGCTGTCGTCGAGCGACACGAAGCGCAGCGACGCGGCGGATGCGAGCGCCACGCCATCGAGCACGTCGCCCTCGCGCACGGCGATCGTGCCGTTCATCGCCACGAACTCGTCCACCATCGCGTCGCCGGTGGTGTCGCCGGTGAACACGTAGGTGCCCTGGTCGTTGATGGCGACGAGATCGAAGTTGTCCCAGTTGTCACCGGTGCCGTTGGGGGTGTTCTCCTGGTGGAACAGCGCCCCGTCGACGAAGACGTGCTCGTCGTTGGCGGTGCTGCCGGTGCTCATCAGCATCACCATCATGAGATGGTTGCCGTCGTTGGACACGTGGTAGTCGAGGTCGAGGCCGGCGGGGCTCTGGATCACGAGGCCCCCCACCATGTCGCCGGTGGCGAGCTCGACCTGGATGTCGGCCGGCGAGGCGCTGGGGCTGCGATAGAGCACGCGCTGCTGGGTGGTGGTGCCACCGCTGCTATTGAGGCCCGCGAGCCACCAGGCGGTGCCGTCCTCGACCATGGTGGGGCGGCTGTGGAACGTGGTGACGACCCCCATCGCGTACGCGGGGGCCTGGTCGCCTTCGAGCGCGAGCAGGCCGTTGTGGGTCCAGACCGCCTCGGCACCGTCGGCGTCGGGGCCATAGATGTAGCCGCCGGCCGCGGTCGCGCCCATCGACGCCTCGGTGCCCAGCAGCACCGAGACCAGCTCGTCGCTGTTTTGCCACACGACCTGGTCGCGCACGAACACGTAGGCGTCGCCATCGGCCAACAGGCCCGTGAACGCCACGCCGCCGTCGGCCAGCACGAACGGCGGCTGCGTGGATGCGAGCGCCACCACGGCCCCGGCCGGGACGTCGCCCGCGCGCGCCACCAGCTCGGCCGGCACCACCACGGCGTGGGCCGTGGCCGCGGGCATCACCCCGACGAGCGCGACCACGAGCGCCACGCGGAGCCGGGCACGGCCGAGAGCGGGGCGAGCCGCGGAGCGGCGGGCGGCGGGCGAGCGAGCACGGCGAGCCATGACCCTCGCAGGATATCGTACGATCGCGGCGGTGGATGGTCGCCAGACGAGCCTCTCGGAGGGCGACACGGCGGTGGAGACTACCGACGAGCTCGACGCGCGACCGGCGAGCGCGGGGCTCCTGCGGCGTGGCGACGCGCTGGGGCGCTACACCGTGCTCGAGCACGTCGGCTCGGGCGCGATGGGGCTCGTCTACGCCGCCTATGATTCCACGCTCGATCGGCGGGTGGCGATCAAGCTCCTGCACGCCCGCCCCGGCCTCGACGCGGGCAGCCGCCGCGAAAAGAGGCTCCTGCGCGAGGCGCAGGCGATGGCCCAGCTCACCCACCCCAACGTCGTCACCGTCCACGACGTGGGCACCGCGAACGGGCGCGTGTTCCTGGCGATGGAGTACGTGCAGGGCGTCACGCTGCGGAGCTGGATGTCCACGCCCCGCAGCTGGCGCGAGGTGGTGGAGGTGTTCGTCGCCGCCGGGCGTGGGCTCGCGGCCGCGCACGCCAAGGGGCTGGTGCACCGCGACTTCAAGCCCGACAACGTGATGCTCGGTGACGACGGCCGCGTGCGCGTGATGGACTTCGGGCTCGCGCGGGCCGGCGACGACGCGAGCGCCGACGCCAGCGGGGACGGGCCACCCTCGGGGGAGCGAGGCCTCGCCGCACAGCTCACCCATAGCGGCACGCTGCTCGGCACGCCCGCCTACATGGCGCCCGAGCAGCACATGGGGCATGCGATCGACGCCCGCAGCGATCAGTTCGCGTACTGCGTGGCGCTGCACGAGGCGCTCTACGGCGTACGCCCGTTCGCGGGCGAGTCGGTGGCCGCGGTCGGCATGGCGGTGACCAAGGGTCTGCTCGCCGACCCTCCACCCGGCCGCGCGGTACCCAAGCACCTGCGACGGGTGCTGCTGCGCGGGATCTCCACCAAGCCGGAGGCTCGCTTCACCGCCATGGACGAGCTCCTGCGCGCGCTCGAGCACGACCCGCACCGGCGCCGGCAACGGGTGCTCGCGACCGCCGCGGGGCTCTCGCTGTTGGGGGTGCTCGGCTGGCTCGCGTGGACGCCGGAGCCTCCGACGAGCCCGCCATGCGGCGACGCGACGCGCCACTTGAGCGGCGTGTGGGACGACGCTCGCGCGGCGCGGGTGGCCGAGGCCATGCGCAGCACCGGCTCGCCCGTGGCCGAGGACACCGTGGCCCGCGTCGATGAGCGGCTCCACCGCTACGCCGACGACTGGGTGGCCATGCGCACCGAGAGCTGCGAGGCCACGCGCGTGCGGGGCGAGCAGAGCGAGGCGCTGCTCGACCTGCGGACCGCCTGCCTCGACGAGCGGCTGCGCCGCGTGAGCGACCTCGTCGGGGTGCTCGAGCACGCCGACGCGGCGGTGGTGGAACGAGCCGTGACCGCGGTGGCCGAGCTGCCGTCGCTCGCGGCGTGCGCCGATGTGACGGCGCTCCGCAGCGGGCTGCCGCCGCCCGAGGACCCCACGGTGGCCGCAGCCGTCGACGAGCTGCGGGCCACGATCGGCCGCACGCACGCGCTGGTGCTGGCCGGCCGCTACGAGCAGGCGCGCCGCCTGGCGACGGGCGCGAGCGAGGAGGCGCTGGCGCTGGGCTACGTGCCCGTCATCGCCGAGGCGCTGGCGACCGAGGGCGAGCTGCGGATCGAGGCCGGCGAGCCCGGGCCGGCCGCCGAGGTGCTGGCGCGGGCGTACTTCCGGGCGCTCGAGGTGCGGCACGACGAGGTCGCGGCCCGCACCGCTGCGCAGCTCACCTACGTGGTGGGCTACCAGCTCGCGCGGCACGACGAGGGCAACCGCTGGGGCGAGCACGCGCTCGCCATGGGGCTGCGCGTGGGCGCGGGCCAGCTCGCCGAGGCGTTCGCGCAGCACCAGCTCGGGGTGCTGGCCGACGCGTCCGGCGACACCGAGGCCGCCAGCCGCCACTACGAGCGGGCGTTCGCGCTGCGCTCGGCGTTGTTGCCCCCCGATCACCCCGACCTCGGGCGCTCGCTCAACGCGCTCGGCAATGTGCACCTCGATCGCGGCGAGTACGACCAGGCGCTCGCCCGCTATCGCGAGTCGCTGGCGCTCCGCGAGCGCGTGTTCGGGCCGCACCACCCCGAGGTCGCCAAGGCGCTCAACAACGTCTCGCTGATCCTGCGGAGCAAGCGGGACTTCGGCGGGGCGCGGCAGGCCCTCGAGCGCGGGTTGGCGATCTACGAGGCGGTGTTCGGCGAGGACAGCCTCCCCAGCGCGCAGTCGCTCAACAACCTCGGCATCGTGGTGCGCGAGGGCGGCGACCCGGTGGCCGCCGAGCCCCAGCATCGCCGCGCGATCCGAGTCTACGAGCGCGCGCTCGGGCCCGACCATCCCGACGTGGGCGATGCGCTGGTCGGCCTCGGACGTGCGCTGTCCGATCAAGGAAGGTACGCCGAGGCCGAGCCGCTGCTCGAGCGTGCGCTGCAGCTCTACGAGCGCGCGTTCGGGGTCGACCACCCCGCCGTCGCCGAGGCGCTCGTCGGGCTCGGGGCCGTGCGCCTCGGACGGGGCCAGCCCGCGCAGGCCGAGGCCGAGCTGTCGCGCGCCGCGGAGATCCTCGCCGCCAAGGCCCCGGCGACCGATCAGGCGGCCGAGGTCGCGACCCTGCTGGCGCGAGCCCGGGCGGCTCTGGCGGGGCAATAGTTCGGAATTACTGGTGAATTTATGCGTGTGCGATCCCACGGGTACTGACGCCGAAGCTCGGACTATACCGGTTGACATATATATACCAAGCGTCATAGTTCGCCCCGTGACCGACTCGATCGCGACCCCGTTGACCCTGCCCTCCGGCCTCGTCCTCCCCAATCGTCTGGCCAAGGCGGCGATGAGCGAGAACCTCGGCACCGCCGACGGCGAGCCCAGCGAGCGGCTGATCCGGCTCTACGAGCGGCTCGGTCGCGGGGGCACGGGCCTCTTGATCACGGGCAACGCGATCGTCGATCCCGGCGGCCGCACCGAGCGCTACAACGTGCTGATGGTGGGCGAGCGCGGGGAGTCGCTCGCCGCGTGGGCGCGTGCGGCCAAGGCGAACGGCTCGGCGGTGCTGATGCAGCTCAGTCATGCAGGCCGCCAGACGCCACGCATGGTCACCTGGCGCCCGGTGGCTCCGTCGGCGGTGGGGCTCACCCGCAAGGGCGGCTTGTTCGCCAAGCCCGAGCCGCTCACGCTGCCGCAGATCGAGCTGCTCGTCGCCCGCTTCGGTCGCGCCGCCGCCATGGCCCAGGCCGCCGGGTTCGACGGCGTGCAGATCCACGGCGCCCACGGCTACCTGGTGAGCCAGTTCCTCTCGCCGCTCACCAACCACCGCACCGATCGCTACGGCGGCGAGCTCGAGGGTCGCATGCGGTTCTTGCTCGAGGTGGTGGCCGAGACGCGGCGCGCCACCGGCCGCGGCTTTACGGTCTCGGTCAAGCTCAACTCGGCCGACTTCCAGCGCGGCGGCTTCACGCTCGAGGAGTCGATGGAGGTGGCGCGCGCGCTCGAGGGCGCCGGCGTCGACCTGCTCGAGATCTCCGGCGGCAGCTACGAGAGGCCGGCGATGATGGGCTCCGCGCAGCCGCCGACGCGCGAGAGCACGCGCGCACGCGAGGCGTTCTTCCTCGAGTATGCGCTCCGCATGCGCGAGGCCGTGAAGCTGCCGCTGATGGTCACGGGGGGCTTTCGCTCGCGCGGCGCGATGAACGACGCGATCCGCGAGGGCGCCACCGACGTGGTGGGCCTGGCCCGGCCGCTGGCGGTGGAGCCCGACCTGCCCGGCCAGCTCGTGCGCGGCGAGACCGAGGCCGCCACGCCATACCCCGTGAACGTGAGCATGCGGCAGCTCGACGACGTGTTGCAGGTCGAGTGGTACCAGCGGCAGCTCATGCGCATGGGCGAGGGGCACGAGCCCGATCCACGGCTCGGCCGCTGGGGCACGCTCCTGCGGGGCCTCGGCCGCTCGTACCGCGAGGTGCTGGGCGCGTGGGCCCGCCGCGACGGGCACGCCCTGCATGCAGCGCCCGCGCCGGCGGAGGCCTCGTGAAGAGCCCGATCGACAGCCGTGCCCGCTTCGTGGAGACCACCGCAGCGCTGCTGCGCCGCCAGGGCTACCACGCCACGGGTCTCTCGCAGATCGTCGAGGAGAGCGGCGCGCCCAAGGGCTCGCTCTACTTCCACTTCCCCGGCGGCAAGGAAGAGCTGGCCAAGGCCGCGCTCGAGCGCTCGGGGCAAGCGATGCAGGACAAGCTCGCCGCGCTCGCGACCGGGGCCAAGAGCCCCGCCGCGGCGATCCGCGCGGTGACCTCGAGCCTCGCCGACGAGCTCGAGGCCTCGCGGTTCCAGGACGGCTGCCCCATGGCCACGGTGGCGCTCGAGGCCGGGGCGGAGGTGCCCGCGCTCAAGGCCGTGTGCTCGGCCTCGTACGCGCGCTGGCAGGCGCTGCTCGAGGGCTACCTCGCACACGCCGGCATGCCGGCCGCGCGCGCGAAGGCGCTGGCCAACCTGGTGCTCGCGGCGGTGGAGGGCGCGCTGCTGCTCAGCCGCGCCCATGCCGATACCGCGCCGCTGCGTGCGGCCGGCGAGGAGCTCGCGGCGCTGCTCGAGACGCAGGTGAGCGCGGTAACGCCGGTGGGCGCGGTGTCGCAGTCGGGCGCCACGTCGCAGCGAAGCGCCGCGACCACCCCGAGCGCTGCGTCCACGCCCGCCCAGCGCCGCGTCAGCGCCGGGAAGGCGCGTCGGGCACGAGCTTCATCGTGAGCGACTTGCCGTCGCGCAGCACCGCCACCTCGATCTCCGCACCCGGCTCGAGCACCGCGAACGTGGCCATGTAGTCGTCGAGGTTGTGGATCTCGCGCTCGCCGATCCGCTGGATCACGTCGCCCTTCTGCAGCCCGGCCTTGGCCGCCGCTCCGCCCTCGCGCACGCCCGTCAGGCGCACGCCGTCGACCTTGGCGCCGTAGTCGGGGATCGTGCCGAGCGAGACCCGGAACCCGCCGCGGGTCGGCGCGGCGCGGGCCACCTTGATGTAGTCGGGCGCGATGCCCTCGGTGGAGAGCGCGTGGATCACCCGCAGCGCGATCCCGGCCACCGTGGCCGCGCCGGCGAAATTGAGCTTGTCCACGTCGTCGCTGGGCTTGTGGTAGTCGGAGTGCGTGCCGGTGAAGAAGTGCAGCACCGGCAGCCCGGCCTCGTAGAAGCTGGTCTGGTCCGACGCGCCGTAGCCGTCCTCGGACGCGCGCACGTCCTGCCCGGCCCGCGCGCGCTCGACGAGCTCCGGCCACACCGACGACGTGCCCATCCCCGCGATCACCAGGCCCTGCTCGGCGCCGAGCCGCCCGACCATGTCGAAGTTGAGCATCGCCACCATGCGCCCGCGGAGCGCCGGTGGCAGGTGCTCGACGTAGTGCTTGGAGCCGAGCAGGCCCATCTCCTCGGCCCCGAACGCCACGAAGTGCACGGTGTACGGCCGCTCTTCCACCGGGAGCGCCGCGAGCACCCGCGCGATCTCGAGGATCACCGCCACGCCCGAGGCGTTGTCGTCGGCGCCGTTGTGCACGGCCTTCACCCCGGGGGCGAGCGAGCTCGAGGTGCCTTCGCCGAGGTGATCCATGTGAGCGCCCACCACCAGCACCGGGCTGCCCTCGCGGCCCGGCAGCACGCCCGAGACGTTGGCGGTGGCGAGCACCACCGGCTCGACCGGGGTGTGGATCGCCGCCTTGCCCTTGCCCTTGCGCCCCAGCTTGAGCGTCTCGGGGCTCGTGGCGGGCTTGCCCCCGAATGCGCGCACGAGCCCGTCGCTGCCCGCCTTGCCCACCCACACCGCCGGCAGGCCCAGATCGTTGGCCTCGCCGTGGTTGGGGTACGGCACGTCCACGGCGGGCTCCCACAGGATGAAGCCCACCGCGCCGTGATCGCGGGCCGCGATGAGCTTGGACTGCGGTCGCGTGACGGCGATGGTGACGTGCGGGTCGTCCTTGGGCGCGCCGCCGAGCGCCACCACGATGCTGCCCTTGACCGCCGCCTCGATGCCCTTGTAGTCGCCGCTGCCCTTGCCCGCGGGGGCGAGGCCGTGGCCCACGAACACCAGCGGCGCCGACACGGGCTCGGTGGTCGCGCTGGTGAACGGCACGATCCCGAACGGCACCGCCTGCTTGCCGAGCACGAGCGAGGGCTCGCCGGTGGTCCGCACGCCGTCGGTCACCTCGAACGGCTGGCGGTAGCCGTCGCCGAACGCCGGCCGCAGCCCCGCGAGCTTGAGCTCGGCCTCCACGTAGTCCTGCACCCGGCGATCCGCGTCGGTGCCCGGCGGCCGCCCGAGCTGGTCGTCGTGCGCGAGGAACTCCACGTGCGTGCGCAGGCGAGCCGCATCGGCCGCGAGCACGATGGCCTTGGGCTTGGTGGGCGCGGGCTTGGTGACGACGGGCTTGGAAGGCTCGGGGTCGACCGTGTCGGCGGGGGTCCGGCAGGCCAGCACCAACGACAGCAGGGCGAGAGCGGAGAGCGGGCGCATTGGACGGGAGCCTACCCGCGCCGGCTGGCCGCGTCACGGGCCGATCTTGGCCACCACGACGTTGCCGTTGCTCACGTCCTCGGGGTCGAACTCGCAGCCGGCGAACACCACGTCCTGGTCGGGGGCGATGTCCACCGCGTAGCCCTCGGCGCCGAGCTGTGTGATGCCGCCGTAGTCGGTGGTCCCGAGCGTGTTGCCCTCGGGCGTGATGCGGGCGACGCGGAGGTTGGGCAGACCGCCACCGGTGATGATCGTGCCCACCACGATCGCGGCGTCGCCCTCGTCCACTGCCACCCCGCGCCCCACGTCGGCGCCGTTGCCGGGGCCGTCGAGCACCTGCGTCCACAGCTGGCTGCCGTCGCTGCCGTAGCCGGACGCCCACACATCGGGGTCTGCGGTGCCGATCCGCTGGCTGCCCGCGGCCACCACTGCGTCGTCGGAGCGTGCGGCCACGGCGTTGCCGATGTTGCCGTTGGGCGCACCGGCGTTGAACGTCTGCGTCCAGACCTCCATGCCGGTGGGCGACAGGCGGCGCACCCAGATCGCGCGGCCGCCATCGGCCTGCGTCTCCCAGCCGCTGACCACGAGGTCACCCGCGGGCAGCTCCGCGATTCCGCGCCCGCTGTCGAGCGCTCCCTCGGCGCCGCCGTAGGTCACCGTCCACTCCTCCACGCCGTCGGCGTCGTACTTGCGCACCCACACGTCGGAATCCATGGGCGAGAGCACCTCCTCGCCCGCCACGGCCACGCCGCCGTCGGCGGTGGCCACCACCGCATAGGCCTGGTCGTCGCTCTGGTCGGACGGGTTGTTGTAGGTCTGGACCCACTGCTCGTTGCCATCGGCGTCGAGCTTGCGCACGAGCACGTTGCGGCCCTCGAGCGGCGACTCGGCGGTGACGAACCCCACCGCGTAGATCGAGTCGTCGGCGGCCACCGCCACCCCGCGGTAGCGATCGTCGCCGAACGCCTCGTCGCCGCCCCCGGTCCACAGCGGGTTGCCGTCGAGGCCGAGCTTGCGGATCCACAGGTCCTCGCCCGCCATGGCCGTGGTGGTGAACCCGGCCGCGATCACGTTGCCCTGGCTGTCGGCCGCCACGCCCTCGGCGCAGTCGACCCCCGCCATGCCGTCGAACGTCACGGCCCACCGCAGCTGCCCCGACGGCGTGCAGTCGGCGTTGCAGCCGTCACCGTTGACGCGGTTGCCGTCGTCGCACGCCTCGAAGCCGTCCCTGACCCCGTTGCCGCAGGGGTCGTTCGGATCGCCGGTGGAGTCGGCCGAGTCGCCGGTGTTGCCGGCCGTGGCGCCCGTGCTCGCCTCGTTCTCGGTCTCGGTCCCTGCGGCCGGGCCATCGTCGCCGCAGCTGCCGATGGCCACGACCAGGCCCCACGCGGCCCCCCACCGCACGATCCTCTGTCCCTGCATGTGCGCGGCAGGCTATCAGATCAGACACCTGGGCCCACGCCGAAGGCCTCGAGCTTCGCCCGCAGATCCTCGGGCCACGGCACCGCGCGTGCGTGGGTGGGGCGTGCCGGGTCGAGATCCATGAGGGCACACACCGTACGCCCGGTCAGGCGTGGATCGGGCTCGCCCTCGGCCATTACGCGGTATGCGAGCTCGAGCGACGTGCGGCCGAGTCGGGCCACCCGCAGCTCGACCACCAAGCGCTCGCCGAAGCGGCACGGCGCCCGGAAATCGGCCTCGGTGTGCACCGACGGCAGGCCGAGGCGGCGGCCGAGGATGAGGGCGTCGTAGGGGAAGTCGAGCGCGCGATGGAACCAGTGCTCCATCGCGTCGTGGAAGCGCTCGAAGAAGCGCGGGAAGTACATGATGGCTGCGGGATCGCAGTCGCCCCAGCGAACCTCGATCGGGTGGAGGAAGACGCCGGCGGCCTCGTCGGTGGGCACGAGCGGGAGCATAGGCCGCACCGACGTCCCTGGTCGAGCGCGCCACCTCACGGAGCGCCGACGAGCGCCCGAGTGACGTTGGCATTGGCCGGCAAGCTGCCGAGCGTATCCGAGGTGATCCACGCCTGATCGATGACGTCGTAGTACTCGACGTACATCGAGCTGACCGAATACACCACGTTGTCGGTCTTGAGGTACACGCCGTGGGCTTCGGTGATCTGCCCGAAGTCCATGCCGATGTACGACTGGCCTGCCACGTTGGCATCGAACGTCTTCCACATGGTGGTGGTGTTGTTGTCGAACGCGTTGGCCGGGAGCGACCAGGCCTGCGAGGCGCCGCTGTCGAAGGCCGTCCCGCCGGTGAGCGGCGTGGCGCAGGCCGGATCGGCGCAGAAGTCCATCTCACGCAGCACGATCTGCCCGCTGTTGGTCTGGACGACGGCGTTGCGAACGCGCCAGCGCGTGGGGAAGGTCTCGCGCACCTTCACGCTGCGGGTCACGTTCGAGGCCGCCGGGAGGTTGCCGAGATAATCCGCCATGACCCACTCCTGGTCGACCACGTCGTAGTACTCGACGTACATCGAGTCCACCGAGTACACCACGTTGTCGGTCTGGAGGTAGATTCCCTTGACATCGGTGATCTCGCCGAAATCCATGCCGAGGTACGAGTCCCCGGCGACGTCGGCATCGAAGGTCTTCCAGAAGGTGGTGGTGTCGTTGTCGAATGCGTAGGACGGCAGCGACCAGGCCTCCGAGGCGCCGCTGTCGATGGCCGTGCCGCCCGTGAACGGCGTGGCGCAGGCCGGATCGGCGCAGAAGTCCATTTCCCGCAGCACGATCTGACCGCTGTCGTCCTGGACGGCGGCGTTGCGGACGCGCCACTGCGTGGGGAAGTGCTCGCGAAGGTGGACGTCGTGGGTCACCGTCGTGGCGGCCGGGACGTTGCCGAGGTAGTCTGCGGTGATCCAGGTGCTCGTGCTCGCATCGAAGTACTCGACGTAGATCGAGTCGACGGAGTAGACGACGTTGTCGGTCTGGATCCGCACGCCCTGGACGCCCGTCGCCACTCCGAAGTCGAGGCCGATCCACGACTGACCGACCACGTCGGTGTCGAAGGTCTTCCAGAACGTGGTGGTGTCGTTGTCGAACGCGGAGGACGCCACCGCCCAGGCCGGCGCGTCACCGCTGTCGATGGCCGTGCCGCCGGTGAGGGGCTGGTTGCAGGCCGCATCGGCACAGAAGTCGAGCTCGCGGAGCACCCACTGCCCGGAGTCGGGCTGCACGGCCGCGTTGCGAATGCGCCACTTGGTGGACATGGGCCCGCCGCTGCGCATCTCGACGGCGTCCATGTCCTCGTCGTCGGCGAGGTCCTCGTCGGTGATTCCGTCGTCGAGATCGTCCGCATCACAGCCGCTCGACACGGGAGCGACGACGGCGAGAGTGGTGAGGGAGAGGATGCGCTCGAGCACTCGCTGGGTGGTCATGGGATGCCTCGCTACGGGACGGTGGAGCTCCGCCTCGCCGGATTCGGACACCACGTCCGAATCTCGGGAGGGGAGCGACTGGCCGAGCACCGAGGTCTCGATGCGTTCCGGCCTTCGCATGGGGAGTCACCCACCGGGGCGAGGGCTATTCAGCGGGGGGACGAATTTCTGCGAGGGGTGGAAAATTGGCCGCAGGAAGGGTCGTGGGACCGGCTGGGGCCGTCGCGCATATTGCGCGATTACGAACCCCGCTCTGATCACGCTGGGCGCTGAGCGCTGGGCGAACGACGGCGTCGCACACGGTGAACGCCGAAGCCGAAGAGGAGCATGACGAGCCAGGCTCCTCTCGTGCTCCTCGACGTCGTGCAGGTGCAGCCGGCCTCGCCTGGGCTATCGCCAAGGCCGGGGCCGGTCAAGAAGCCTTCGTCGCCACCGGAGCCGCCCGTGCCTTCACTCGCGCCGCCGCTCTCGTCTGCGGTGCCGCCACCGCTCTCGTCGGCCTCGCCGGGGCAGCCCTCGTCGGTCTCGCCGTCGCAGTCGTCGTCGATGTCGTTGTCGCAGAGCTCGTCGACACCGGGGCCGACACCGGCATCGGCGTCGTTGCAATCGGGGCCGTCGGGCGTGCCATCGCCGTCCGCGTCGACGACGGTGTAGCTGATGCGGAGCGTCGGGGCGTCGGTGGCAGAGCCTTCCTTGGAGAAGAAGTGCGTCCCGTTGCCGTCGGTGGGCGGCGAGAACACGGCGAAGCTGTACGTTCCGCCGGCCGAGTCGATCACCGGCCCGAGCTCGAGCGACACGGGCACGTCGGCGGCCGCAGGACCGATCCGGCCGAGCGAGGCCGCGTCGTAGGCGGGACGCGCGTTCCAGACCAGCGTGGTCTCGGACCAGCTGTTGTCGGCCACCACGTGGACCTCGCCACCGTCGCCGTCGGAGGACGGACCGCCCGTGTGCATGGACAGGCGCACGGACTCGACCTTGCCGTCGATCGGCGGCACGATGAACTTGAGGTACGCCTGGGTGCCATCGGCCTCGACCGCGAGGTCGTTGACGTCGGGGAACACGGAGGTCGGCCAGGCTGGGCCGGTGGTGACGTCCTCGGCGACCGGGATCGTGAGGCTCTGCTCCATGCTCGGCGTCTCGATCCAGCAGACCTCGTCGTTGGTCGCCGTGGCGTTCGGCAGCTCCCAGGTGGTCCCGCCGTCGGCGAGGATGAACTCGAGCAGCGCAATCTGGTCGACGACGTTGCTCTCGGGATTGCCACCGACCGCATCGAACGTGCCCACGTTGCACGCGAGCGTGTAGCCGACCTCGGCGGGGCGGACCCACATGGTGACGGTGCACTGCTCGGTGCCGTCGGCAAAGATCACCGCCGACGGATTGGGGTCGGCCCAGTTCTCCCCGCACGCGCCACCGCAGCACGTGTTGCCGTACTCGAGCTTGAGCGTGCCCGGCGGGTGCGCCTCGTTGAGGGGCTCGGAGTTGCCGTAGACCTTGATGCCTGCATCTTGGCCCGTGGCGCAGAGGGTGTTGCGCATCTGGGCGAGCGAGCCCTTGGTGTCGAAGAAGTCGGCCGGGTTGACGCCGACGACGTCGAACGTGAGCGTGACATCGGCCGAGGAGGTCGCGTTCCCGGACATCGCCGCGTTGAAGTCCGCGACGGTGCCACAGACGGTCCCGGCGGCGGCGGTGGCCGGCGGGAGCGCGGTGACGACGAGACAAGTGAGACCGAGGCCGAGCGAGACGGACCGCACCATTTCGCCATGATATCACCGCGGGGCTGGGCGTCACCCCCTGCGATGGGATGGCCTGCTCGAGCGGCTCACGGTCTGGCCAGCGGCGAAGCGAGGAAGCGACCGAGCATGGTTTGCAGCGTGGGCTCGAGCTCGTAGGCCGTCAACGCGCGCTCGCTGGCCGGCCATGCGTTGCGTAGCACCTCCGAAGTGGAGCCGACCACGAGGTGATACGGCTCGCTCCTGTTGTGTATGGTCACCACGCCGGTATCGGTGAACCCGGCGGCCCGGGCCATGCCGAGGGACACGGCGCCATTTTCCGCGGCGATGTGGCTGGCGCCCGCGTCCCACAAGAGCAGGGTGGAGAGGAAGGTGAGCGCGCGTGCGAGGCCGCCGCGCCGCTCGGCCGGCGCCACGTAGAGCATGAGGCCCTCGCCGAGCTGCGAGCGATCGGTGATGGGAAGCGCGGGGTGGGGGAAGCTCGCCCGCCGCTCGAAGCCGTAGCGCGCTTGCGGTCCGGGGAGCACCGAGCCGGCCATGCCCACGCAGACGCCGGTGGTGTCGAAGGCCAGGAGGAAGCACGCGGTGGGGGCGTCTTGGGCTCGTGGCATCAGGGCATCGCGCTGCTCGGGTGAGGCGAGCTCCTCGATGCTCCGACGGCGGAGCGCGTCGACGAGGGCTTGGTCGGAGGTGGGATCGGCCAGGCGGATCGTGATGCGGGTGGTGGAGGTGGAGGTGGAGGTGGTGGGATCCATCCGGGGCCGAGGCGCAGCGCGTAGCATAGGCTCGGGCGCCGAGCGTGGTCGAGCCGAGGCCTTGCCGGGCGGGCCCGACGAGAGTGTATGCTCGCGAGCGATGTCACTGGTCGAGTACACCTCTCGCGATGGTCTGGCGCTCCTCGAGCTCAATGCGCCGCCTGCCAACTGCTACTCGTTCGAGATGATGAAGGAGCTCGACGCGGCGATCCTCGCGGCGAGGTTCGATGCCGGCGTGCACGTGATCGTGCTCTGCGGCGCGGGGGAGAAGTTCTTCTGCGCGGGGGCGGACATCGCGATGCTCAAGGGGGCGGATCCGTACTTCAAGTACAACTTCTGCCTGCACGCGAACGAGACGCTGATGCGGCTCGAGCAGACGCCCAAGCTGGTGATCGCAGCGATCGACGGGCACTGCGTGGGCGGGGGGCTCGAGGTGGCGCTGGCGGCGGATCTCCGCCTGGCGAGGCGCGGCTCGGGCAAGTGCGGGCTGCCGGAGGTGAAGCTCGGGGTGCTGCCGGGGACGGGGGGGACGCAGCGGTTGGTGCGGATCCTCGGGAAGAGTCGTGCGATCGAGCTGATGGCTGGTGGGGATACGTTCGACTTCGACACGGCGGCGGGGCTGGGATTGGTGAACCACGTGTGGGATGCCGAGAGTCACAGCGGGTTCATGAGCAGGGTTCATGAGTATGCGCTGCGGTTCGTGCCGCCCGCGGGGGCGTCGCGGGCGGTGGGGTTGATCAAGCGGGCGTGTCAGAGCGGCGCGGAGGTCGGGCTCGCGGATGGGCTGGCGCTGGAGCGGGAGCTGCAGCAGCGGTTGTTCGAAGGGGAGGATGCGCGGGAGGGGCTGGCGGCGTATGTGGAGAAGCGAGGGGCGGTGTTCACGGGGAAGTGACGGGTTGGCCTCGTTCCGCAGGCGGCGCGCGACGTCCTCGACGGCGAGCAGAGCTGTGCGAGAGGAAGACGTCAACCGAGATCGGGCAGCTCGATGAAACAGACATTGCCGATGGCGTCTCCGGCGACGATGAGGTGCTGGTCGACGCAGGCGAGGCGATAGAACGATGCATCGCCGTAGATGGTGGTGATGGTTCGTCCCGTGGCTACGTCCCACACGCGCAGCGTCTTGTCGTACGAGCCGGAGACGACGCGGCCGTCCGGCAACACCCCCAACGTCATCACCCAGCTCTTGTGGCCTTGGAGGGTGACGACGGCTCGTCCCGTGGCGACGTCCCATACGCGCACCGTCCCGTCGCCCGAGCCGGAGACGACGCGGCCGTCGGGCATTACCGTCAACGCATTCACCGAGCTCTTGTGGCCTTGGAGGGTGGAGACGGCTCGTCCCGTGGCGACGTCCCACACGCGCACCATCCCGTCGGACGAGCCGGAGACGACGCGGCCGTCCGGCAACACCACCAACGCCATCACCCAGCCCTGGTGGCCTTGGAGGGTAGCGATGGCTCGTTCCGTGGCGACGTCCCACACACGCAACATCCCGTCGGACGAGCCGGAGAGCACGCGGCCGTCCGGCAACACCGCCAACGTCATCACCGAGCTCGTGTGGCCTTGGAGGGTAGCGACGGCTCGTCCCGTGGCGACGTCCCACGCGCGCAGCGTCTTGTCGGACGAGCCGGAGAGCACGCGGCCGTCGGGTAACACCGCCAACGTCATCACCGAGCTCGTGTGGCCTTGGAGGGTGGCGACGGCTCGTCCCGTGGCGACGTCCCACACGCGCAGCGTCTTGTCGTCCGAGCCGGAGACGACGCGGCCGTCCGGCAACACGACCACCCCATTCACCGAGCTCGTGTGGCCTTGGAGGGTGGCGACGGCTCGTTCCGTGGCGACGTCCCACGCGCGCACCGTCTTGTCGTCCGAGCCGGAGACGACGCGGCCGTCCGGCAACACCGCCAACGCCATCACCCAGCTCTGGTGGCCTTGGAGGGTGGCGACGGCTCGTCCCGTGAGGACGTCCCACACGCGCAGCGTCTTGTCATCCGAGCCGGAGACGACGCGGCCGTCCGGCAACACCGCCAACGCATCCACCGAGCTCGTGTGACCTTGGAGGGTGGCGACGGCCCGTCTCGTGGCGACGTCCCACACGCGCACCGTCCCGTCGCCCGAGCCGGAGACGACGCGGCCGTCCGGCAACACCGCCAACGCCATCACCAAGCTCGTGTGGCCTTGGAGGGTGGCGACGGCTCGTCCCGTGGCGACGTCCCACACGCGCACCGCCCCATCGCCCGAGCCGGAGACGACGCGGCCGTCGGGCAACACCGCCAACGCATTCACCGAGCTCGTGTGACCTTGGAGGGTGGCGACGGCCCGTCCCGTGGCGATGTCCCACACGTGCACCGTCCCGTCGCTCGAGCCGGAGACGACGCGGCCATCGGGCAACACCGCCAACGCATTCACCGGGCTCGTGTGGCCTTGGAAGCTGGTGACGGCCCGTCCCGTGGCGACATCCCACACGCGCACCGTCTCGTCCTCCGAACCGGAGACGACGCGGCCGTCGGGCAACACCGCCAACGCATTCACCCAGCTCGCGTGGCCTTGGAGGGTGGCGACGGCTCGCCCCGTGGCGACGTTCCACACGCGCACCGTCTTGTCTCTCGAGCCGGAGACGACGCGGCCGTCCGGCAACATCGCCAACGCCCTCACCGAGCCCTTGTGGCCTTGGAGGATTCGCGACATGCCGCTGACGGTCAACGGATGTCGCAGCCGCGGATGCTCGAGGAGTGGGTGGGCGGGCCCAACCAAATCTCGTAGCAAGTCCGGCGCATGCGTGAGCGCCCGATCATGCAGCAGCGCAGGGAAGGCCTCCGGCACCTCCCGAGCCCAATGCGAGCTCGCGACGATCAACCGCCCGAGCAGCTGCAGCCGCTCCCGAACCGCTCGATCGCTCTGCGTGCCCGCAGCGAGCCCAACATCGCGCTCCACCGCATCCACCCCCTCGGCGCACGCCTTCGCCGTCAGGTACCCGAGATCCACACACGCCTTCGCAGCGCCCGCCGAGTCGCCCACGTCGACCCGATGCTCGACCCGATGCCGCAGCGCATACCCCCGCCGAAACTCGTCCTCCTCCACCGGCCACGCTGCATACTCGGCGAGCCGCCGATGAAACGCATCCTTCGACGCTCCCTTGCGCTCGGCCAGCTTCCGCTCGACCAGCTCGCGCAAGCTCTCGTGGAACGGCCGGTACGCCGGCACCTGGTCCCATGACTCTTCGAGCAGCATCTCCCGCGCCAGCGGCAGGAATTCATCCCCGGCCGTGTCTTCGGGCCAGTCGAGCAGCTCCTCGACGACCCGCAGCGGCAGTGACTGGCGCGCGGCGCAGACGAGCGCCAAGCCATCGCGCACGCGCTTGCGCGGCCCTTCCGGAAGCTCAGTGGTCCGCTGCCACAGCTCGTCGACCATCCCCGGAAATCCGTGGGGAACCGCCTTGGCCACGCGCTCGACCCCGGGCCTGCTCCAGAGCTCGCGGAGCTTCACCGCATGTAGCAGGTTACCCTCAGCACCCCGAATGGCCGCCTCGACGAGCTCGGAGGCGAGCGGCGGCGACATCGTAGGCCCGAGCGCCGTCCAGTAGGCCCGCACCGCGCCTTCATTGGAAGCGACCCGTGCGTCGAGCGGCACGTGCTCGAACGGCCCATTGCGCTGCTCCAACCAGTCGAGGTGCGGATACCTCGGTCGCGACGCCGTGACCACGAACACCCGCTCTGGCAGCTCGAGCGGGAAGATCCGCGGAATCGGGTTGTCCTTGCTCCCCGTCCCCAGCGCCATCGCCTCATCGAGCCCATCGACGAGCAGCACGAGCCGGTGGTCTCGCTCGACGAGCACCGGGCCCACGCGACCGAGGAGCTGCTCGAGCCGATACATCGGGTCGGCCTCGGGATCGCGCTGCCCGGGAAACATGACCTCGAGCTGCGCCGCGAGGTTGCGCTGCACCACCTGCGGCTCGGCCCAGTCGAGGTGACCACGCCGTATGAAGTGGAACGCCGTGAGCGACCCCGTCGCCTCCCGACGCCGCAGCCACCGGTCCATCAACGCGCTCTTGCCCAGCCCCGGGCTACCGGTGATCATCAACCATCCGCCGTCCCGCTCCCTCACCCACGCGTCCATCTCCCCGAGCACGTCCTCCCGCCCGAAGAAGTGCTTGTGCCGCCCACGCTCGGTCGCGAAGTCGATGATCTCGCGCCGCAGCCGCGCCATCGCCCCCAGGCGCCGCCCCACCTCTGGCCCGCCCTCGACTGCATCCCGGTACGCCGCGAACACCTCGTTGGCCGGATAGGCCTTGGCCGCCCGGTCGGCCACCATCTTCACCCCGCCGACGACCTTGCCGTCCACCGCGCCCCAGATCACGAAGCTCCAGAACATCCGCGGCGTCGTGAAGCTCGGCAAGTCCTGCGCAGGAAACCCGGCGCTCAGCACCAGCACCTGCGCCACCTCGGCCTGCCACACCACCCGCGCGAGCTCCTCTACGAGCTCGTCGAGCACGATGGTGCCGGGCCCTCCTTCCATGAAGCCCCGAGGATACCCGACCGTTGGTCCGATAGGCCATGTTCCCGCGGCACCAATGGGGCGTTCAAGAACAGAACGGGGCTCATCCCCGACCACCTCGATGCCAGGGACGCTGCTCTCACCCAATGCGAGCGAGTCGCTGGCAAGCGGCTTCACGGCGCAATGTCATCCACCCGACTCCCCCTCCTACGCCCCCTGCGAGGCCATCCGCACCCGCTCCGCCGGCACCGCAATCTGCTGCAGCAGATAAACCTTGAACCCCTCCGCATATGCCTGCTCGTCGATCGCATGACGCATGCACTCGAGCCACGCGTCGCGCTCGTCGACCCCGATGTCGAAGCGTGCGTGCGCAGCCGGGATGCGAATGCTGCCGTAGACCTCCTGGTAGCGCTTGGGTCCGCCGAGCCAGCCGCACAAGAAGCGTGCGAGCTTGTCCTTGGAGAGGGTGAGGTCGTCGGGGTACATGCGCCGGATCTCGCGGGCCTGGGGCAACCGGTCCATCCAGCCGTAGAAGCACTCGACCAGCGCGGTGATCCCGGGGATCTCGCCCGCGGCTCGAAACGACGCATCGCCTTCGCCGTACGCGGAATCCGATGATGAGGGGCTCGGGGGTGGATTCATGCTGCGGTGGATCCTCACCAGTTGCTCTCGAGCGCGAGTGCCTTGGGTCCATCGGCCAGGAGCTTGCGATCGAGCGCATCGCGGCTCTCGGCTTTCAGCTCGCGGGCGACGGGCTCGGTGGTGAACGCCCCACCCTCGTCGCCGACCCACAGGTGCCCCCCTGGGCGCTGGGCGAGCACCGCTCCTTGCTGCTCGAGCGCGACCCAGCCCTCGCCTGCTCGCTGCCACCACACCGGCCCATGGATGATCTCCGGCGGCGCGGCGCACAGGGCGAAGCGGTCGCCCGATGGAAGTTGCAGGAAGTCGGAGACCTCGTAGCCGTCGACACAGGGTGGCGCCGTCTCCTCCGTCCATGCGCGACCATCCCAGCGAAACAGCTTGACCACCCCGTCACTCCACTCCCCTTGGGTGCCCGCGGCGAACGCGAGGTCCTCGGCATATGCCCGCACCAGGGAGATACGGAGGGGCTCGCTGCTGCCACCGGGCAGTGCCATGAGCCGCGCCTCGCTGGGCGTGACCACGAGCATGCGCGCGCGCGTCTCGGTGGTCGCGGCGAAGACGTGCCCGGAGCCGAGCGAATCGAAGTAGGCGAGCGTGGGTGGCCGACGCCCCAGTGCCTTGGCGAGGTCGGGACCCTGCGGCAGCCCGCGGACCACCACGAGCTGCTTGCCACTCGCCGTCTTGCGTCGCACCGCGGCAAAGTGCGCCTCGCAGCGACGGACGACGCTGGCGTCGTCCTCATTGCAGTCACTCAGATTGAGCCCCTTGGGGGGCTTGGCCTGGACGCGCTTGAGCGCCAGGATCGAGCCGTCGACATAGGGGCGCGCGTCGACGTAGTAGAACGCGTGATCGCTGCCACCGAGCGCCATGGGCTCGAAGCGGCCGTCTCGCAGCTTGAACGTGGCGCGTACGACATAGTCCGTTCTGGGCGGCTCCGCGACCCAGTACGAGGCGAGCACGAGATCGGGCCACCGGCCCGTCACATCGAGATCCCAGTGCCACGACTGCGGCTCCCCGGCGTCGTCGGCAGACAACGGATACGGCAGACCCGCGAGCAGCGAAGGGTCGTAGGTGAGGGCGCCGCTGGCATCGACGACGTAGATCTGCGGACCCACGGAGACGAGCAGGCCGCCGTCGGCCATCGGGTGCAGCCACGGTCGCTCGCCCTCGAGCGCGCGATGGAACGTGGGCATGCCGGGCGTGGCGGGCTTGGCGGGCTCGGCGGGCTCGGCGGGCTCGGCCGGGTTCGGGGGCGGGGCGGGCTCGGGCTTTGGTTTTGCTTCTGGCTTTCCTGCCGGCTTGGCTTCCGGCTTGGCTTCCGACTTGGGTTCCGACGCCTCGACGCTGGGATCGGCAACGATCGCGGTCGGAGCCGTGTTCGCGACCGCGTCCTTCGACGCCTCGGTGGCGTCCTTCTCGCACGCCAGGAGCAGCAAGGAGGCAGATGCAGCCGAGCAGGTGAGCACGAGAGCGATGGGACGCATGACGATGGCTCCTCGAGAACAGTCCGAGCTTACGGGACTCGGAGCAGCGCTGCGTCGGCGTCGACGGCGAGCGCTCCTGGGGGCCTCGATTCCACGTTGGACGCATGTTCGCCGAATTCGCGCTTCGCGCTTGGGGAAGTAGGCACCCGCACCCGAGCTCCCTCTACTCTCGTCCCAACGCCGGCCCCTCCACCACCGCCCACCGCACCGGCAGATCCAACGCCCGCCCACACTCCACACGCAGCGTCTTACCCCCGCGTGTCTTCAGCACAACGCTCTCCCCCGCTCCGCACGCCTTGCGCACCGCGTCGAACGCCTTGCGGGGCTCCTTCATGATGCTCGCACCACCCACCCACACGATCTCCGGACTCCCGCCGATCACCCCACAGTCATCAGCAGGAGTATCGAAGCGCACATGATCGCTCTCGGTGTAGAACCCACGCCCTCCGCCCTGGCAGTGCTGCGCCAGCAAGTGCTGCAACGCCGCAGCGCGCCAACCACGATCATCCACCACATCGGTGATCCTAGCGCCGTACCGCTCGAGTGCGCCCGCGAGCCGTGACCATCGCTCCGGGCTCTCATCGTCGAGCATCATCGCGACGACCGGCCCAGCAACGGCACGCAGGTCCCCGAGCGAATATCCGCCGTCCTCCCCGCGACGCAGCAGCTCGCGCCAGATCGTGAACGTGTCGCGCTGGCCCTTCGATTCCCCGCGCGCCTCCGTGTCGGCGATCCACTGCAGCGCCACGCCACACCAATATATCTCTTGCCCCGACAGCTCCGCCGCGGCAAGAGAACGATCCCCCAGCGTCGCGCGACACCGGTCGAGGTGATACGAGACCTGCTCGATCCCCTGGTCATGGGTGAGAACACCAGCATCGACCGCCGCCACGATCGCCGCATACTCGGCTCCGCCCTCGTGCAGCCACGACGGTGCGCGCGAGGCCGCCTCTCCGTTCCACAGATGAAAGGCCTCGTGACGCACGAACTTCGCGAGGCCCGCCGCAGCCCCCGGATCGAACTCGTTCCAGCGCGGATCGAAGAAGCGCAGCGAGATCACGGCAGTACGGCTCGCGTCGCCCCGGTAGTTCCCCGCCAGGGTGCTCTGCATGCTCACGAGGATCGTCGGCGCACGACCCGAACGCTCGAGCTTGCGCTCGTAGTACGCCAGCGCGACCTCGGCCTCACCGCGCACGTGCTCGACGAGCCACGGCGCCACCGACTCGCCGACGACCATGCGAAAGCCCCCGCCCTGGATCACGGCGTCGGCAGGCCCGAGCCACGCGTAGCCGCGCTCGGCCCCCTCCTCTGGGATGGCCACGCCGCCCGCTCCCGGCCGCAGCACGATCTGCGCGTCGACCCCCTCCACGAGCAGCGTGGGCCCATAGATCGCCACGCCGCGGCCGACACGGTGCAACGACGGATACACGCGATCGAGCTCCACCGTGTCGGGCGGGATCACCACCTCGAAGCTCGTGCGCGGCGTGTCGCCGACCAATGCGTCATCGACCAACCGCACACCCGCGGTCGCGACTCGCCACTCGTCGCGCCGCAGCACGTCGGAGTGCACGAGCTCCACGCGGTCGGTCGCCTCGGGGAGCTCGTACACCACGCGCACGCCATCCTCGTGCGGTGCCACGGTGATGATCACGCTCGACGAGGTCGCCTCGGGCGTAGCAGACGACGACCCGGGATTCACAGCAGCAGGCGGCGGAAGCGGCTGCGGCCTGCAAGCGAGGATACAAGCCACGCACGCCACCCATCCCAGCCGAGCAGTCGTCGTCGATGCCTGGCGACCCGTCACGAGGCCACAACGGTACCATGCCGCCCGAGCCCACCGGGGGCCACAGCACCAACGGTCCTACTCCGACCGAACGAAGTCCAAGCACAAGCGGCACAGCGCTTGCGCGAGCCGGCCATCGGCGAAGCTCTCGGGTGCGTTTCGCATGACGTCCCTGATCACCCGGTCGCAAGACAGCGTCATCACATGAGAGATGTGTGAAGGATCGGACACCTGGTGCCGGGCCAGCATGGCCTCGCTGGCCTTGGCCATGCGGTCGAGCTCGACCCGGAGGATCGCATCTCGATCACCTTGGGTCATGCTGGCCATCGAAGGAAGCTGCAGGGCAAGCGCCGCCACGAGCCGGTGCACGATGTTGCTGAGCCCTCCTTCCAGCGTCTCGCGAGACTCCGGCGCAGGAGCACGCTTGGGTGGCGCCGGCACACCCGCGCGCGCCGACGCAGGTGGCTTGGCCGGCACACCCGATCGCGCAGGCGCAGCGGGCTTGGCCGGCACACTGGATCGCGCAGGCGCAGCGGGTGGCGCAGCTACTCCAGACCGCGCAGACGCAGCGGGTGCCGCCGCCGCTCCAGACCGCGTAGGCGCGGCCGCAGCCGGTGCCGCGGCCACCCCAGCTCGCCCCGCCGCAGCTGGTGCCGCCGCCGCTCCAGACCGCGCAGGCGCAGTCACCGCCGGTGGCGCCGCGACAGCAGCACGCCCCGCCGCAGCCGCAGCCGGTGGCGCCGCCGTCCGCCGGACCGGCGGCACGGCACCCGCAACCGGCGGACGTGCGGCCGCCGACGCCGAGGGTGGTGACACCGGCTCGGCCACGCCTCGCTTGCGCAGGCGCTCCATCGCCTCGGCCACGATCGCGTCCTTGTTGGGGAGCGACTGCATGATCGCATCGATCGTCACGCCGGCCCGAGCCGCGATGCGGATCATGGTGACCCCCGCCGGTCCGCGCTCGAGCAGGACCTGCTCGGTGGCCTGGATCAGCACTTCCCTCAGCGCGGGATTCACGACATCCGGGGGCTTGGGGCGGATCAAGCGGTCAAATTGTGCACCGCGGAGCCCGGTGATGGCCAGCCGGATCGAGCCGCGATCCAAGTCGCTGTGAATCGGCCCAAATCGGCCGCCCAGCTGCGTCTACTGGCCACATGCACAGCCGCGCGAGCTCCACCCCGGCGCTCACGAACCGGTCTCGAGGGCGCCCGCCGGCTCCCAGCTCGCGAGCGCATCGGCGCACGGCCGCAGCACTCGTTCGAGCGCCTTGGTCTGCGCGTCCCTCCGATCCCCGGGGTCGAGCACCCCATGCGGCCGCAACCACCTCCGATCGTGGTCCACCATCGCCGCCGGCAGCTCCCGCTCCGCGGCCTCGATGCTCTCGCGCAGGCGCGCAATCATCCGCGCCCGTCCCTCCGCATCCATCTGCTCGAGCAGCCAACGCAGCGTTCGCCACCCGAGCTCCGCGTGGCGCTGCTCGTCGGCGGCGATCGTCGTCAGCACCTCCCGCACGGCGGGCTCGCGGACGAAGCGGCAAGCGGTGCGGGCCTCCGCCGCTGCCAGCGTCTCGCCCACGCACGCCTCGTCGATGAGGGCCGACGCCACCGCCTCGAGCGTGTCGGCGGGACATGCCCCCGCGACCGCCAGGCGCCCCGGGCCCACGGGCTGCCCCGCGTAGGCCGAGGCCAGCGCGAAGCAGCGCCGGGCATGGTCGATCTCGTCGAGGCCGGCCCGGTGCGCCGCCACGAGCAGCTGCGGCGGTGCCCCGAGGGCCATGAGCTCGAGCGTGAAGCGGGCGAACGAGGCCACCGACGCGTGCTCGAGCTGGGCGACGCGGGTGTAGTGCTCGGCGATCCGGCGGCGCACCACGTCCGGCAGCGTATGGAAGCGGGTGGGCATCCCCGCGGACCACTCGGTGTTGGCGATCGCAGGCGCGGTGACGGGGCGGCCATCGACGAGCAGCGGACGGCCACAGCAGCAGAAGCTCTCACAGGCCCAGTGACCATCGACCTGCGGGAAGCAGTCGACGAAGTCGCGACAGTCGATGTCGGATCGACACTCGTCGGTGGGAGTGAGACAGGCCGCCGCATACGTGATGCCGCAGCCGTCGTCGCCCGAGGCCAGCGCACACGCCAGGTCGCCGCAGCTCGCATCGTCGGTGCACGTCGCGGCGATGCACCGCGAGCTCCCGGGGTAGCCCGAGGCCTGGCCACCACACGCGCAGATTCGATTGGGCTCGCAGTCCGCGTCGGTGGCACAGCCATACTGGCAGCCGCAGTAGTCGACCTTCGCGAACGGATCGCTCTGCTGCACGCAGCGACCAAATGGAGCCTCGGTACAATCGGCATCGACGAGGCAGCCCTGGGGCGCGGGCAGCATGCAGCCGTCGCCGGGAGGCAACGGATCCTCGCACCCGACGGCCTGCGTACGATGGATGACGCCGTCGTCACAGATCTCCCAGCCGGTGGGCACCGAGCCCGCCACGTTGCTCTGCAAGATCGGGGTGGCACCGGGACAGGCTTCCACGACGGGACCATCGTCGCTGCCGCTGGCGCTGCCTTCGCCTACGCTGGCGCTGCCGCTCGCGTCGCCCTCGCTGGCGCTGCCGCTCGCGCTGCCGTCACCCATGCTGGCGCTGTCGTCGTCGCCGTCGCCATCGTCGTCGATCGAGATCGCGGGCCCGCACGCCACCAACAAGCCCAGTGAAGCCAGGATGGAGCGCCGTAGGTCCACCAAGCCGTCCATGCCAGAGAGCATCCCACGCGCCCTCCGTCGGGGCAACACCGCCCCGCATTGGGCCACATGACATCTACCGGTGGTGCGCAAGGTACCGGCGCAGGGGCTCGAAGCCGCTCGAGCGAGCTACCGCGCCTGCACGACACCGACCCTCAGCTTGGTCTTCTCGGTCATGGTCACGAACGGAAAGGTCTCGAGCTCGAGGTTGCCCTTGCCGTCGTGGTGGATCACCTGAACGTGGCCCATGCCGTAGCCCATGGGGCCGCGGGAGAAGTAGTCCACCGCGAGGTGATAGGGGTAAGCCGTAGGCTCGCCGTCGATGACGAAGGTCTCCGGCCCGAAGCCGGTGGTGACGTCGGCGAGCAACGTGCCGCCCGACTCGAGCTGCGGCTGCGAGTACCACGCCCGGTTGCCCTGGCCGTCCTCGACGTGGAGGTCGACGTCGTTGACGTCCGTCTCCCACGTGAGCACGAAGCGAAGCGAGGGCTCGGAGGCGATCGAGAGCCCGAGCTCCGCGAGTCGGGCCTCGATCGTTCCGCGCTGCTTCGGCGCTGCGCGCAGCCACGCGGCGGCGATGATGCGAAGCTCCTCGCCGAGCTCCGCACGCGCGGAGACGAAGCGACCATCCGGATACGAGTTGTCGTAGCCGTGGGCGAGCGCCTCGAACGCGGCGGCGAAGCGGCCTCGCCTCGCCAGCGCCCACGCCAGCGTCTGGTGGCTGCTCGGATGATCGGGTCGCTGCCGCTGCGCCTGCTCCAGCACGTCGATGGCAAGCGGACTGCCGCTTCGTCCCAGCGCCTCGAGGCGTCCGGCCGCAAACCGCAGCATCGCGGCATCCGATGGATGGAGCTCGGCGATCGAGCCGAACGCTCGTGCGGCCAGCTCGCCATGCCCCTGAGCCTGCGCTACCTCGCCCACGGCCACGAGCGCCATGAGATCGTCGGGGACCGAGCGTCGCCAGGCCCACGCGATGCTCGACGCTCGCTCGACCTCGCCGAGCTGCAGCCATCGCGTCACCTCGGCGAGGTTGCCCGTATGGGCTTGCTCGGGCTCGACGGGCTCGGGCTCGACGGGCTCGGGCTCGGCGACCTCGTCCGCGGGCTCAGTGGCCAGCTCGGGGATCGCACCATCGCGGAAGACGAACGTGTAGCGAGCGCGGCGGTCCCCCGTCGCCGGCGCGAAACGACCGGCACCGAGCGCCTCGGACATGCATCGCCGGAGCTCGGGTGGCGCGGCGACTCGATCGCGGAGGAGATCGACTCGCTCGACCCGACCGTCGGCGGCGATGTGGAGCTCGACGCTCATGGTGCCGCTGCGCAGGCCGCCGTGTGTCGCGGCGGCGAACCAGCACTGCTCCACACCAGCGCGATGAGCTTCGCCCATGACCCGCGCGTCCTGCTCGTCCAGGCCACCCAGCGCCCGAATCGAGCGCAGCGTGACCTCCGCAGGCATCGGCCGCACGATGCCGCGTCGGAAGCTCGGCCGACTCGCGATCTGCAGCTTCGTCCGCGGCTCGAGCTCGGCGCCCGTGGTCCCGGCCAAGCTGATGCCCGCAGAGTCCCGGCTCGCAGAGGCCGAGCTCTCGACGACCTGCACGAAGTCGCGAGACGTCGAGCTTCCGACGGGAATGTTGCGAAATTCTTCCATATTCACGGTGCGGCCTACACTCGTGCTGCCACGCATTCCCTCGGACGGAGCCGAGACCGACGCATCACCCTCCTCGTGCGTGCGCTCGATGCCGAAGCGCGCATAGTCGGCCTCGCTCTCGAGCACGATGAACGCGGTGAGCTCGTTGAGGATCCGGTGCTCGACCGAGAGCTCGGTGAGCTGGCCGCGCAGCGTGGGATCGCGAGCATCCCCGGCCGCAGCGAGCTCGGCGAGCTGCTCGGTGACGTCGGCCCGCACCCACGCCTGCGTGAACGCGGCGTCCTTCGACCCGACCACGTCGATCCGCTGCTGCACCGGCTCTCGACCCTCGGGCTCGAGCGTGACGCTCAGCGATCTCGTGGATCCTTCGACCTCCGCGTAGACGAGCGCCGCGTCACCGGCGTGCACACCACGCAGCACCGCGGGCCAGACCCGCTTTGCACCGGCGATGCGAACCTCCGTGGGAGGCGCGGTGGGCCGCACCAACCGCAGCGCGATCGCCTCGGGTGAGCTCGCAGCATCGATCACCACGCCGGACTGCGGCAGCTCGCTCGTCACGAGCGTGCGCAGCACCTCGTCGTCGCGCCGATCTCCGCCGGCCACGACGTCGAGCCGGCGCGTGCCCGCCGTGGCCATCCGCTGGAGCGCCGCTCGCAGCGCGGCGGGCTCGCGCTTGCCTGCGGTGATCATGCCGTCGGTGATCACCACGACGCGGTCGACTCGCTGCTCGACCGCGGCGAGCAGCGCCAGCTCGAGGTTCGAGGCCCCGAGCGGCCGCCGCCGCAAGAGCGACGACTGTGCGTCCGAGCCCCCGAGCTCGGAGAGTGGACCGGAGTACGCAGCAGCACCAACGCTCTGATCGAAGGGAAGCACCACGAGCTTCGCCGCGGGATCGACGTGCCGACCGAGCTGCTCGACGACGGCATGCAGCTGCTCCACCTTGGCGGTGAAGTCGACGGCTCGCGACGCGCTCGTGTCGAACAGGATCGCGATCGACTCGGGGGGATCCACGGCGTGGTCGCCGGCCGGGATCGTGACGCGAGCGATCACGCGCTCGGCGGAGCGCCAGGCCCGTCGCTCCGGCGCGTCGCGAGCGACGACGAGATCCTCGCGGGGCCGCTGCCGCTCGAGGCGCAGCTCGGTCCACGTCACCTCGCTCGAGCCCGTGCTCGAGCCCGAGCGCCTCACCCCCACGCGTGCATCGAGCTCACCCACGCTCGGGAGCCCGCGGAGTGCCAGCCGGTACGGATGCGTGGGCTCGTCGAACGTCTGCACGTAGCTCACGCGCAGCCGAACCTCGCCCGCCGCCGGGATCGGGAACACGCGCACGCTGAAGCGATTGCCGATCTCCTGCTCGAGCAGCGCGGGGTCTTGCTGCCGGTGGAGGAACGTCTCGTAGACCTCGCGTCCCTTCTGTCGCTCGACGACCTCCGCCTCCTGCCACGTGCCGCCCACCAGCATGGCGAAGCGAACGATCGCGGCGCCCGGCGGCAGCGCGAGCTCGAGCTTGCCCTCGATGACCTCGCTCCTCGGGTTGAGGAACCCGAGCTCCAGCTCGGTCGTCGCGATCGGGTCGTCGACCATCGCCTTGGCCTGCAAGCTCAGCATGCGCAGGCCGGAGCCGTCGGACGCCGTGAGCGAAATCGGCGGAGCAACCGCGTCCGCGCGCGCCGAGACGAACCCCTTTCCGCCGACGACGGGCGGCTGCGGGGCCTCCACGGTCACCACCGGCGTAGGCTCATGGAGCGGTCGAGCGATGCTGCAAGCGATGAGCGCCAGCAAAGCCGCCAGCGACGGGTAGGGTCGGAACGAGATCGCGGCCACCCTCGACCAAACTGTCGCGGCCCGAAGCGCTTACGGTCGTCTCGCCCCAAACCCCGAAGCCGCTCCCATGGCGCGCCGTCGGCTGCGGCCGAACGCAAGCAGCACCAGGGCCCACCACGCGGAAGGCGTCGTGCCGGCCCGCGTACGGCAGGCACAGCCGTCCTCGCCTCCGGCGGCCCCGGGCGAGCCCGTGCTGCCGGTCTCGGTCTCGCTGCCCGAGGGTCCGTCGCTGCCGGCGTCGTCGAGCGATCCGCCGCTCGAGCCGGCGGTGTCATCGACGCCCCCGGTGTCGGGATCCTCGGACGCGGGCGCCTCCTCCACCTCGAAGAGCTGCATGATCGCGCGCATCAGATCCTCGCGTGGGAGCGCTCCGGCGACCGTCTCGAACGGAAACCCGAGCACCACCCCGCGCTCCCCGTCCTCGCCGACGCCCCACGCGACCGCCGCTCCCATGCCGGGCGCATCGCCGTAGACCAGCGCCACCGCACCGCCGTTCTCGCCGTCGAGCACGTCGGGAAACCGCGGATCATAGGACTCGGGATCGCCAAACGACAGCGGCTCGAGCCCGGAGAGCGGTCCGTCCACCGCGCTCACGTCGTAGGTCTCGGCATCGTCGAGCACGTAGTGCGCATGCAGCCGCTCGCGAAAGAACGCCCGCTCGTCGTCGGCTCCGTACTCGTCGAGCGCCCACCCGAGCTCGGCCCCCGACACCATCACACGCCCGCCGCCATCGAGGTAGTCGGCGAGCGCATCGCGGTGCAGCGGCGAGAGCGGCAGGTCGCCCACGGAGTCCTCGCCGCAGAACCAGTCCACCGCCTGGTACCCGGGCAGCGACATCTCGCCGGCCTCGATTGCATCGTCGGTGGCCCCATCGAACGAATAGCCGAGGGTCGCGAGCGCCTGGCCGTGCCGCGTGGCGTAGCTGCCGTCGTTGATGCGGTGCAGCCACATCCGCTGCACGATCGCGAGGTCGAACGCCGAGAGATCGTCGGGCAGGAGCAGCGCACCGTCGATGCGATCGAAGCCGCCCACCACGAGCACGCTCGCCTGCCCCGACGGCGCCACCGCGGCGCCCACCGTGGGCGAGGGCAACGAGCGCCCGCCCGCGTTGCTACCGAGCACCCGCACGAACCGCACGTCGCCGGGCTCGAGCCCCTCGAGCACGTGGCTCGTGCCCGCGACCACCGTGCCCTCGTCGAAGCCGTAGCCGTTGCTCGACACCTGCACCACCCACTCGTCCGCGGGATCCCCCGCCCCCGGCGCGGCCTCGGGCACGCGCCAGCCCACCTCGAGGCCACCTGCACCGTCGTTGCGCACCCACACCGCCGCGGGCGGCTCGGGCGGCAGCACCAGCGGCAGACCATCACGCTCGGCAAAGTAGCGCGCCACGCCCTGCGCCATCGCCCGCGCCACCACGCGACGAAAGCGAGGGTCGCGGAGCTGCTCCGCGTCGCCGGGCGTGTCGTGGTATGCGACCTCGACGAGGATCCCCGGCATCTCGTCGTTGTGGTTCGGATTGATCTCCCCGAAGTACGCGGTGAAGCGGCCTTCGTCGACCCAGTCGGGGTTCCATGCGGCACGCAGGTCCCCGATGATCTCCTCGTGCACGCGGTCCTGCAGCTGCCGCGAGCCGGCCACGCCCGAGAACTCGGAGAGCGGGCCCGGAGGCGGGCCACCGCCGTAGCTGTACGTGGACGTGCCCTGGCCCGGGTTGGGCGCATTGCTGTGGAACGCGAGGTACACGGCGTCCTCGCCCGGCTCGTGCTCCCACGCGGCGAAGCGCGAGCGCGCGGTCACGTCATCGGTGGAATCGGGCGAGAACGGGGCGAACACCGAGGGCGGCGCGCCGTTCCACTGCGTGTAGTAGCGGGCGGCCTGCTCGTACATCGGGCGCCCGTTGGTCCCGCCGCCGCGATCGTGCACCGCCATGCCGCCGCCGAAGCGCACGGCATCGGCCGAGACGATCGCACCGGGCGTGGCGCTGTCGTCGAGCACGCGCACCGAGGCGGCGTCGGGCCCCGCCCCTTGCTCGAAGTGGAACTCGCCGAGCAGCACCCAGGTGGAACCGTGGCGACGCTGGTCGAGGCGAAGCTCGGTGGTACCGCCGCTGTGATGCACGACCCAGTGCGCATCGGCGACGCGGTCCTGGCCCTGCACGTACGAGACGTAGACCTGGTAGTGGCCGCTGGCGGGGAGCTCCGGCGCATAGACGAGCGCCCCGGTCGCGGCCGCGCCGCTCACCAGCGTCCGCGCGCCACCGCTCTCGAACGGGGCGATCGCGTCGGAGGTGATCGGCAGCGCCACCTCGCCCCAGCCCACCGCGTCGGGTGTGCCCTCGGTGGGCGTGCCCTCCAGGGTGGCCGCGCCGTCGTCGACGATCACGCGCTCGGCTCGGACGTCGGCCTCGCGCACCGTGACCACGTAGGCCCCCATCGCATGCAGGTACGGCACGAGGTATTGATCGACGGCCTCGATGGTGAGGAGATCCTCGACGAGCCCGTTGGTGTTGCCGCGCTGCGTTCGCCAGCCGAAGTCGGTCCACACGAAGCCGTGACCGGCCGAGAGGTAGATCGTCTTGCCCGCGAGCGCCCCCGGGCTGCCGGGGGCCTGCACGGGACCGCGACGCATGAAGGCACCGTCGAGCGGCACCGGCGACGCACCGCGGCGTGGTGCGATGGTGGGAGCTCGCTCGCCGAGCGCCGGTGGCTCGAGGCCACAGTCCTCCGGAGCCGCCGCGGCGAGGCGAGGATCGGCGAGCGCGAGCAGGATCATCGACAAGAACGGAAGCAGCACCCGCCGACGATATCAGCGGAGGTCACGAGCGCGACCGAGTAATCCTCGTGCCCCGCGCGACTCGTCCCTTCCGCGGACATCCCCGCGAGTCGTGCGTCAACTCGCTTTGACAGCCCGACGTTTTCCGTTCAGGGTGGAATTCACCGTGCGCAAACACCTCGACCAGCTCGCGCCCAATGCCGCCGTGGCCGTCTCGGCTCCGTGCTTTGGCATGTCCGCGATCTCGGCCTACCTCGTCGAGTGGAGGCATGGTCCCTGAGGGCGCTCTTCGAGCGACACGGTTCTCCCAAGAACGCCCTCCTGGACCCACCCAGGAGGGCGTTTCTCGTTTCTACCCCACCGACGGAGACGACGATGACCACGGCGATCGAGATCGAGGATCTGACCAAGAGCTTCACGCTGCGCCAGCGAGCCGAGGGCCTGCGGGGGGCGATGCGAGGCCTGTTCTCCGCCTCGCACCGCACCGTGACCGCGGTCGACGGGCTGTCGCTGCGCATCGCGGCGGGCGAGCGCGTCGCGTTCCTCGGGCCCAACGGCGCCGGCAAGTCGACCGCGATCAAGCTGCTCACCGGCATCCTGCACCCCACCCACGGCCACGCCACGGTGGCGGGCCTGGTGCCGTGGGTCGACCGCCGCCGACTCGCCCATCGCATCGGGACCGTGTTCGGGCAGCGCTCGCAGCTCTGGTACCACCTGCCCGCGAGCGACACGTTCGAGCTGCTCGGCCGGGTGTACGACCTACCGCGAGCCGAGCACCGCCGGCGCTGCGCGGCGCTCGTGGAGCGCTTCGCGATCGGCGAGCACCTCCACACCCCGGTCCGGCAGCTGTCGCTGGGGCAGCGGATGCGCTGCGAGCTGGTGGCGAGCCTGCTCCACGCGCCGCCGATCCTGTTCCTCGACGAGCCCACGATCGGCCTCGACGTGGAGGCCAAGGCCACGATCCGCGAGGTGATCCGCGGCGACTCCGAGCGCGACGGTCGTACGCTGCTGCTCACGTCGCACGACACCGCGGACGTGGAGCGCGTGTGCGACCGCGTGGTCGTGATCCACCGTGGCCGGCTGCTGCTCGACGAGGGCATCGAGACGCTGCGCACCCGCTTCTTGCGCCGCAAGCGGGTCATCCTGCACACCGCCGAGCCCGAGCTCGCGCTCGAGCTGCAAGGGGTTCGGGTGATCGATCGCCGGCCCCACCGGCTGGCGCTCGAGATCGATGTGGACGTGACGCCAGTCGAGGCGGTGATCCACGCCGCGCTCAGCGGCGCGCGCCTGCGGGACCTGACGATCGAGGACCCGCCGATGGACGAGGTGATCCAGGCGATCTACGCGCGGGCCGAGCAGCAGCACCAAGGAGCACCACCATGAACGGCAAGCTCCTGTTCGTCGCGAGCCTCTCGGCGCGGCAGCGCCTCGCGGAGCGCGGGGTCTTGATCGGCCGTGCCGTGTTCTACGGCCTCATCTTGTTCGTGTTCTCGCGCCTGTGGGACGCCGTGCTCGAGGGCGAGCCGATCCCGGGGGTAGAGGCGCACCAGCTCGTCTGGTACCTCGCGATCACCGAGTGGATCGTGCTCTCGGGTCCGCCGCTGCACAGCGAGGTCGAGGACGAGGTTCGCCGCGGCGATCTCGTCTACCGCCTGGCCCGCCCCGTGTCGTATCCCGTGGTGAAGCTCGCCGAGGGCCTGGGCGACCTGCTGGTGCGCCTCTGCAGCCTGGGGGTCGTGGGCGTGGTCGTCGCGCTGGTGATCACGGGCCGCTTGCCCGCCGAGCCGGCGCGCATGCTGTGGCTCGTCCCGCTGGGCGTGGGTGCTGGCGTGCTGGCGATGGTGATGCATTTCACGATCGGCCTCACCTCGTTCTGGCTGCACGACTGCCGGCCGATCTACTGGGTGTGGCAGAAGGCCGCGTTCCTGCTCGGCGGCCTGTTGCTGCCGCTTCCGCTCTACCCGCCGTGGCTGCGCGCCATCGCCGAGGCCTCGCCCTTGTCGGCCCTGCTGTACGGCCCCGGTAGCCTCGCCCTGGGCCTCGACACCGCCGGAATCTGGATGGTGTTGGTTCGCCAGCTCGCCTGGCTCGCCGTGGCCGTGGTGGGTCTTGCGTGGCTCTTTCGCCGCGGCGTCGCGCGGCTCGAGATCGGAGGAGGATGATCATGCGCTTCGCCATCGCGTTGCTCGCCACCAACCTCAAAGCGGCGTTCGCCCTGCGCGGCACGTTCTTCCTGCAAGCGGGCCTGATGCTCATCAACAACCTGCTGTTCTTCGTGTTCTGGTGGGTGCTGTTCGAGCGCTTCGAAGAGATCCGCGGCTGGCGGATCGGCGACATCGCCGTGCTCTACGGGATCTCGGCCGCCGGCTACGGGCTCGCCGCGGTGCTCGCGGGCGGCGTGCAGGATCTCGCCCGCCACATCGAGGACGGCGATCTCGACCCCATGCTCAACCTGCCGCGCAGCGTGCTCGTCCAGGCCGTCGCCGCCCGCACGCGCTCGGACGGCTGGGGCGACGTCGTCACCGGCATGATCCTGCTGGCCATGTCCGGCCACCTGCACGGCCTCGCATGGCTCACCGCTCCGCTGGGCGTGGTGGTCGCAGGCGTGGTGTTCGCGGCGTCGGGCGTGCTGCTCCACAGCAGCGCGTTCTGGCTGGGCCGCGTCGAGGGCCTGGCGCGTCAAGCGTCGGAATTCCTCATCACGTTCAGCGTCTATCCGCCGTCGCTGTTCGGCTGGCAGGTCAAGCTGCTGCTGTTCACGGTGCTGCCCGCCGGCTTCATCAGCTACCTGCCCACCGAGCTGGTGCGAAGCTTCGACCCGGGCATGCTGGTCATGGTGCTCGCCGGAGCCGCCGGATACGCGATACTCGCCTGGTGGGTGTTCGAGCGCGGGTTGCGGCGCTACGCCAGCGGAAGCCGGTTCGGCGTGCGCGACTGAACGCGACCTCCTCCTCGCCGACCCGAGCTGGTAGGATCGAGGAGGAGGACGATCGACGCGATGCAGGGACTGACCGCCATGCTGCTGGGAGGAATCCTCGGCCTCTTCGGGCTCGCGAGCGGGCCCGCACCCTCGCCCCCCTCCGCGGCCGATCACGCCGCGGAGATCAAGGCGTGCGAGGCCACCTGCGACCAGAGCGCAGACGAGACCGACCGCGTCACGTGCAAGCTCAACTGCAAGCAGGCCAGCGAGGGCAAGGACGACGTCCACATCATCCGGTGGTCGAAGGAGAAGCACATGGGCGGCACCGTGCCCGGGCAAGAGGCACCGCCGCCGCCCAAGACCACCGTGACCACGACGACGCCGCGCGGGACGACGACGGAGGTGAAGTCCGAGGGAGCGCCGAACGTCGCGCAACCACCTGCGCTGCCGCCTGCGGTGGAGCAGTCGCCGCGGAAGAAGTACTACTTCGGGCTCGTCGACTGCCAGGATCGCTGCAACACGAACGCGGATGCGTCGGGACGTGCCCGATGCAAGCTGCGGTGCCTCAAGCTGCAGCCGGGGCCGGCACCGGCTGCGAGCGGTACACCGGCGACGGTCAAGGCCGCGCCCCGGTAGGCCTCACTGCCCTCGTTTCGCCCGCTGCTTCTTGCCGCGCGCGATCTCGGTGGCCAGCGCGTCGAGCTTCGGCTCCCAGAACCGGCGGAAGCGCTCGAGCCACGCATCGACCTCCCGCAGCGGCCCCGCCTCCACCGCATAGAGCCGCCGCTGCCCTTCCGGCCGCACGCTCGCGAAGCCGTGCTCTCGCAAGACCTTGAGGTGCTGCGACACGGCCGGCTGCGACAGGCCCAGCTCGCGCTCGAGCACCGCCGCGATGTCCCCCGCGCTCTGCTCGCCGTCCGCGAGCAGCTCGAGGATGCGCCGGCGCGTGGGATCACCGAGGACGTCGAGCGCGTGCATCAAGGGCCGCCAGTATAGAACGCCGTCGTCCGATCCGCGGCGGCCCTCGCTTGTTCGGGCTCGGTGCCCGCGGCGATCGAGGCCTTGCCCCACGCGTCGCTCGACAGCTTCGCGAAGCGCTTGCCCTCATCGCTCGCCGCCCAGGCCTGGCCTTCGCCCTTCGCGACGGCAGCCCCCGTGGCGAGGTGCTCGCCGAGGCCCAGGAGGCCGAGATCCCAGCCCACGCCGACCGCACCGGGGCCGAACTTGTCCCAGAATTCGTCTTCGACGTGGGCCGTGTGCTCGAGCGTGAGCTGCGTGCGCTCCGACGCCACCGCATCGAGCCGCACCGTGACCCACGAGACCTGCCCCATCATCTCCCACGTGACCGCCAGCTGCCGGGGCGGCTCGCAGGTGGTGATGGTGCCGCCCGCGTTGCCCTCGAGCTGGTAGCGCCCGCCGAGCTTCAGCTCGCCCTCGATGGGCAGGAACCACCGCGGGATCCGCTCGGCGTTCGTCAGCGCATCCCAGCAGTCCTCGACATCGGTGTCGTAGACGCGGGTGGCGACGATCATGCGCGCCTCCTTGCCCTCGCGCTCGGTGGTTCGAATTTCGCGGGTGATTGCGCCGACCGCGTCGGCCACGTGGATGTTCTTCATTCGGGGGGTGCCTCCGATATTTCTGTGTTCACTTATATTCGTGAAAACTTAAATGTCAAGCCGCGTCGCGAGCGGACCGAGCCGGGTAGAACGCCGGCACCAGCAGCAGCGCCGCCGCCGTGACCAGCCCGATCCCCACGAGCGCCAGCCAGCCGATCCCCCGCAGGCCCGCCGAGTCGGCGATGCACAGCGCACCGAAGCCGACCATCGTGGTGGCGGTGGTGGCGAGGATCGCTCGCACGACGAGCTCGAAGTCCATCGCCGACTCCCCGGTGTTCCGCTCGAGGCAGGCGTGGAGATAGATCCCGTAGTCGACGCCGGTGCCGACGATGATCGGGAGCACGGCCAGGTTGAGCAGCGAGAAGCGCAGCCCCACCGCGCCCATGAGCCCCAGGAGCCACACGATGCCTACCGCGACCGGCAAGAGCACCACCAGCGTCGGCCGAAAGCCCCGCAGCTGCACCAGCACGAACACCACCACCAGCACCACCGAGAGCCCCACGACCCACGGCCACTGCGCCCGCATCTCCAGCACCATCGCCGCGTAGAGGATCGTCTCGCCCACGAACGTCCCGCCGACATCGGGCGGAACGTACTGCTCGGTCTCCTCGATGAGCCTGATGCCCTCGAGCATGTCGGCCGGATCGAAGTCGGGGTGAACGTGGATTGCCCACGAGCCGTCCCGCCCCCGCAGGCGGCGGGTCAGCTCCGGCGGTAGATCCTGGAGGCCGAACGGCTCGGCGGCGAGCATGCGGCGCAGTGACGCCCCGAGCGCGGGGTCGAGGCCGGGCGCGCCGTCGCTGGTGCGCGTGTGCTTCTCGAGCTCGGCCCACGTGCGCTCGCTCGAGGCCTCGGCGAGCTCGACGATCGCGGCATGGCGCGCGTGCTGGTCGACCTCCGGCGGCGGCATCAAGTCGGGCGCGGCCGAGATCCGGGCCACCACCGAGCCCTCACCGGCCTGCCGGGCGGCGTGCTGGGCGGTGGCGAAGCGATGGGCATGCAAGAGCGCCGCAGGATCGTCCACCACGAGCACCGCCGTCTGCACGTGCCGGCCCAGCACGTCCACCATGGTCCGGAGCGCGGGCTCGTGCACGCGACGGATCGCGTCCGATTGCAGCCGACGAGAGCTGCGCTCGAACGCATCGTGGCGGCTCGCCACGGCGCTCGCGAGCCCGAGGCCGCTCATCACGGCGACCAGCAGCAGCCGCCGCGTCGGTGCCCGCGAGAGCCAGCCCGAGAGCCAGCTCGAGAGCCGTGGCGTCGTGGGTGAAGGCCCCGCCAGCGGCCCCACCACGGCCAGGAGCGCGGGCAAGACGGTGAGCATGGCCAGGAGGCACAGCCCGATCCCGGCCGCGCCGACGAGCCCCAGCTCGCGAAAGCCGGGAAAGCTCGAGCTGGCCAGCGCCGCGAAGGCGCACGCGGTGGTTCCCGAGGCCAAGAACAACGGCCGCATCAGGCCCCCGAACGCGCGCGCGATTGCCTCGTGCGGCTCGTGCCAGCGCCGTTGCTGGCAGCACTGCGTCACCAAGTGGATCCCCGCGTCGATCCCAAGCCCCATGAGGACCGCGGAGATGAGGCTAGTCAATACGCTCAGGTGACCGAGCATCAGCTCGGCCGCGGCCAGCGACCAGATCACCCCGGCCAAGAGCGGCACGATCAGCGCGATCAGAGCGCGGACCGAGCGAAACAGCCACACGAGCACGAGCCCCACTCCGATCGCACCGAACAGGCCGCTGCGGACGATGTCGCGCCGGATCCCCAGCGTCTCGTCGGCCTTGGCCGCGTAGGGTCCCACCACCGCGTAGCGCAGGTCGCTGCCGCTCCACGGGCCGGGCTCCGCGAGCAGGTGATCGAGGATCTCGCGCAGCTCCAGCGTCACCGCGATGTCGAATTCCACGTCGCTCGACGGGCGATTGGGGTGCACGAAGACCACCAGCGCACCGCGCTCGGGTTCGTCGTAGTAGCTGCGCAGCCCCGCGCGCCGGGTGAGGCGGCCGTCGTGCTCGCGGAGGAGCGCCTCGAGCTGCGCGGGCGCCTCGGCGTCGGGCTCGGTCAGACACAGGCCGCGGGTCCGCGAGCACAGCTCGAAGTGCTGCCACGCGTCGAAGCGCGCGCGCAGCTCGGCCAGCTCGTGATCGTGGAGGTAGTAGAGCGCATGATCGCGAACGAAGCCGTCCTCGATGCGATGCTCGACCTCGTCGACCATCGGATGGTCGACGAGGCGCGTGGCGATCGCCTCGGCCAGCGCTCGGCGCCCCTCGGTGGTGCCTCCTTCCATCACGATGCTGAGCGCGCCCATGAAGCCAAAGCCCCGCTCCACGCGATCGAGCTCGACGACCACGGGATGCTCGGCCGGCAAGAGCGTGCGTAGATCGCTGTCGAGCTCGAGCCGTGATGCACGCCAGCCCGCGAGGATCGTCACCACCAGCGCGAGCACCAGCACGGCATGGCGGTGCCGCAGCACCGCGGCGGTGAAGCGGCTAGGCCGAGGGCTCATCGCTGCCCGGGGGCCGGCAGAGGGCCAGGATCCGTCGGGTACCCGGGGCCGGGTTCCGGGCGGCCTCGTCGATGGTCCTACGAGCATGCTCGCCGTCGAAGTGATAGAGGCCCGAGCGGATCGCTCCGACCTCGGGATAGTGCTCCTCGAGCTCGCCCACCAGGCGCCCACCCAGTCGACGCACGAAGGCGAGCGCGGCGGGGTTCTTCACCGGGGCGTGGACCACCGTGGTCAGCACGTGGCGATGATCGTCGAGTAGGTCGAGCATGGTGCGCAGCGCCAGCGCGGTGCCGTAGAAGCGCGCGCGGGCGCCCGGCAGCACGGCGAGCTGATCGAACAAGGCCAGCGGCTGGTCGATGATCGCGGCGGGATCGAAGCCGTCCTTCCAGGCGATCCGCTCGCGGCGCGACCACAGCTCCGAGGCGCGCAGCACCGGGTCGGGGTAGGCGGTGGAATAGCCGACCGTGCGCCCATGGAGCCGCAAGAGCCACATGCGGCCCACCGTCACGAGCTGGCGGTAGCCGGCGAGATCGGTGCCGAGGATGAACCCGCCGCGGTGGGTGCCGGAGCCGTCGAACGAAAGCGGGAGCGCGCGCTTGATCGCGAGCACGTCGTCGAGGTCGTCGAGGCCACCCCGGCGCAGCTCGACCTCATCCTCGACCATGGTCATGGGGCACCTCCACGATGATCCTCGGCCCGCGCAGCTGGGCGAGAATTCCCCCCGCCACCGTCCCCGCGTAGCGATGCCCGTTGCGCTCCGCGGCCCAGCGCGCGGCCACGACGGGCTTTTGGTACCACGGCACCCCCGGCCAGCCGTGGTGGACCTCGTGCTCGTTGATGTGCAAGAGCCAGCGTGCGACCCACGGGTGGGCGCGAAGCGATCGCACGTGGTTGCGCACATTCGGGCCATAGCCGGTGTCGTAGTGATAGATGTAGAGCACCGCGGAGTACACCAGCGCGAACACCAACATCGGCAGGCCCAGCGCGAACGCCCAGGCGCCCACGCCGAAGCGCCAGCCGATGCCCACGTGGATCCCGACCGCGAGCAGGAACACCAGCATCGAGCCCCAGCGATCGCGGCTGGTCCAGCCATGGAACGCCGGTGACACCTTGCGGGCGACGCGGAGCGGCAGGCAGAGGAACAGCACGATCGACACCACCGAGTGCAGGAAGAACCCGCCGGCGAACACCGCGACGTAGAACACGAGGTAGCACGCGCTACGGCGAACCGCGGTGTCCTTGGCGATGACGAACGTGTCGATCGCCGACGTCTTGGGATCGACGCGGTTGTGGCTGTGGTGGAACTCGTGGATCTTGCGAAACACGGTCACTGGCGTCGCGATGGGCAGGAGCGCGAGCTGCCCGGCTAGATCGTTGAGCCAGTGGCGACCCGGAAACAGCTTGCGATGCGCCGCCTCGTGGCCCACGCCGTAGAGCCGCTGGAACCACACGCCCTGCAGCACCACTAGCACCCAGGCCATGGCGGCGCCGCGGGGCTCGGCCGACAGCCAGGCCGCGGTCACCCCCAGGCCCACGCAGATCACCAGCGACTCGGTGACGAGCCACGTCGAGATCCATGAGTGGCTCGGATGCGACCCCGCCAGGTCGTGGCTCTCGATCGCAAACGTGCGCGTGGCGTCGGAGTGCTCGGACATCGCAGTCGAGGATGGTAGCGGGGCCGGCCCCTACTTTCCATCGGCTTCCCCCTCTCCCGCGGCGACTCGGCGCAACCAGGTCTCGACCTCGGCGAGCTCGCCCTGCTTGCGTTCGCCGAGCGCAGCGTAGGCATTGCGTGCTTGCTCGGCGAGGGTGTGGGCACGAGGGCGGTCGCGGCCCTGGGTGGCGGGGGCGGCCCACAGGCTGCGGGAGAGGGCGAAGCGGGCCTCGGCCAGCAAGGTGGGGGTGACCTCATGGGTGGTGCAGAGAGTCAGGGCTCGCTCGAGGGGAAGGATCGCGCTCGCAGGCTTGCCGAGGCCCAGCAATGCGTCGCCGAGGCCGGTCAACGGATGGGCCAAGAGGGGGTCGTCAGGGCCCAACGCCTTCTCGCGAATGGCCAGCGCTCGCTCGTACACTGCTTGGGCTTCCTCGTACTCGGCTTGCAAAATCGCCACGTCGCCCAGCTTGTCGAGCAAGTTCGCTACGGCGTTGTGGTCGGGGCCCAACGCCTTCTCACGGATGGCCAGCGCTCGCTCGTACACTTCTTGGGCTTCCTCGTACTCGCCCTGCGAAATCGCCACCCTGCCGAGGTTGTTGAGCGTGAACGCCACGTTGGGATGGTCGGGGCCCAACGTCGTCTCGAAGATCTCCAGCGCTCGCTCGAGGGAGTTGCGGGCTTCCTCGTACCGGCCCTGCGCCTCCGCCACCACGCCCAGGTTGTTGAGCGTGAATGCCACGTCGGGGTGGTCGGGGCCCAACGCCTTCTTACGGAGGGCCAGCGCCTGCTCGAAGAAGTCCCCGGCGTCCTCGTACTCGCCCTGCCTCTCCGCCAGGGCGCCCAGAGCGTTGAGGTACCTCGCGCGGGCCTCGTCCGTCCCCGCCGCTCGCGACAGCGGCTCCGCGTGCTCTGCCCAACCACGAGCCTCCTCGTGACGGTCCAGCCGATAACCCGAGACGTACATCAGCTTGGTCGAGGCCTCCGCCGCCTCGGCCTTCATGGCGTGAGCCACCGCTGCACCGTACGCCTTCCTCAACGCCTGCATCGCCCCTTCGGCCTCCCCCAGGTCCTCTCGCAAGCGTCCCTGCCGCAGCCATGCCCGGGCCATCAGCGGCTCGTAGTCGAGTCCCGCGCCCTTCTCCACCACCTCGTCCGCCAGCCGCAGACCCTCCCCGAAATTCCCCGATTCCTGCTTGGCCTTGGCTTCCACCAGGAGCTCATCCAGCGCCGCGACTTGGTCCGCTATCGCCGGGTCCTCCGGCGGTGGCACCTCGGCCCGCAGCGCCTCGAGGTCCCGGCAATGCTCCAGCCCCGGCAGGTTCGCCAACGACTGCACCGCGTGATCCACCACTGTTGCATCCGCATGCGAGAGCTCGTTGACCGTCGCTCGCAGATGCAGCCACCGCTCGTGCAGGCAGCCCATGCGTCGGCTCATGTCCTCCTCACTATGCTCGTTCCGCGAGCGTGTCGCCTCGCAAGCGTCGGTGTGCTCGTTGGCCCATGCGTCGGCGTACGCGTCCAGCCGCGGCTCCACCCGCTCCCAGGTACTCGGTGCGTACGCGAGCCCCGTACCCAGGATCGCCGTCTCGACCTCCTGTCTACGCACGTCATCCCACACCCCTTCGAGCTGCCTGCGTGCGCCCGTACAGCGATTGAGCCACTCCCGCAGCTGTACGGTACCGAGCCCACCCCCAACGACCAGCAGCCCACCAACCACCACCACCATCGCCCTCCGACGTCGAGGGGCCACCACGCGCCGCAGCTCCTCGAGCAGCACCTCCATCGATGGCCACCGCTGCGCGGGATCGATGGCCAGCCCCTTGAGCATCACCCTGCGGAGGGTCGCCGGTACCACGATCCCCTTGGGCGCCGGCCGCACCACACCCCTCTGTAGCGCCGTCAGCAGCGCGAGCATCGGCTCGTTCCCGAACGGCCGCTCGCCGTAGACCGCCTCGTAGAGCGCCACACAGAAGCTGAACTGGTCGCTGCGCGCATCCGCCTCGTGCCCGTTCATCTGCTCGAGCGGCATGTATGCGGGCGTGCCCAGCACCGCGCCGGTACGGGTCAGCGGGTCGTCCAGCGCACACGCGTCGTCCTCGGTCCAGGTCATCGCCGGGTCGCTCGCCTCGCTCTCTTCCTTGCTGTCGAGCTTTCGCGCCAGCCCGAAGTCGAGCACCCGCGGGCGCCCCTCGTCGTCGACGATCGCATTGCCCGGCTTGAAGTCGCGGTGCACCAGCCCCCGCTCGTGCGCCGCGGCCAGGCCTGCACCGAGCTGGATGAACACCTTGACGCATGTCCGCCAGTCGGGCCGCGGGTCCTGTCGCATCCACTGTCCGAGGGTCTGACCCTGGACCAGCTCCATCGCCACGAACGTCTGCCCGCCGACCTCGCCGGCCTCATAGACCTGCACGACGTTCGGATGCGACAGCTTTGCCATCGCTTGCGCCTCTCGCAAGAGTCGCTTGGTCTGCTTGTCGTCGAGCTCGTCGTGCAACACCTTGATTGCCACCCGGCGATCCAGCGTGCGATCGAAGGCCTCGAGCACGGTGCCCATGCCCCCGCGTCCCAGCTTGCCGAGCACGACGTAGCGCCCCAGCATCTGCGGCCCGGGGGGCACCTGGAACTTCGCCTCGAACAGCTGGTCCCCCGCGGACTCGTCCGCCGCGGTCACCAGCTTGCGGTGCTTCATGGCAGCGAGGAGATCCTCCATGCCAGCGAGCATGGCTTCACGGTCCGGATCGGTCGGTGTTTCCACGATGCAGCTCCACGATGGCCCTCCGCGGCGATCGAGGCACCTCGATCTGGATACACCCCGGACAACGCCAGATCGGACCTCGGAAGCACGAATGTGCGAACAGCGCAAATGCCGCTGGCGTCAGCCCGAACGCAGGACCTCGGCCAGGATCGCGCGGTGCTCCGCGGGCTCGCTCCACCGCCGCTGCCCCTCGGGCGGGAGCGAGTCGATCGGATCGAGGTAGTAGAACGTGCGCTCGGGCGCGACCGCCGGGGCCTGGTACACGGCAACACCCAGGCGACGCTCGTAGACCTCGTAGGAGTGCACGTCGCGCTTGCCTCCGCCGCCGATGGTGTCGACGACGAAGGTGGGCGTGTTGAAGCCCGCCACGTCGCCCCGCACGTGCTTCTCGAGCGCGATCGCTTCGTGCACCGTGGTGCGGAGCGCCTCGAGGCCGGGGATCATGTCGGACAGGAACACGTAGTAGGGCTCGACGTTGATGTGCGCGAGGCGTCGCACCAGCAGCTTCATGGTCCCGACGTCGTCGTTGACGCCCCGCAGCAGCACCGACTGATTGCGAACGACCACGCCCGCGGCGAACAGTCGCGCCAGCGCGCGCTGCGTGGTCTCGGTGATCTCCCGCGGATGGTTGAAGTGCGTGTGCACGGCGACCGGCTTGCCCAGCGCCCGGCCCCGCTCGACCACGCCCACCAGCGCAGCAAGCCACGGGTCGTCGCCGAGCAGCCGCTGCGGCAGCACCACCGGGCCCTTGGTCGCGAAGCGCAGCCGGCGGACGTGGGGGATCGCGAGCAACCGGTTGCCAAGCTCGGTGATGCGGGTCGCCGACAGGTTGTAGGCGTCTCCGCCGGAGATCACCACGTCTTCGAGCTCGGGATGCGCTTCGATGTATTGCAAGCGAAGCGCCCACGCTTCGCTCCCGGTGCCGAGGTCGAGCTTGACCGGCGTCTCACGGGGCGTCGCGGGCCCCACGGCGTAGGCCCGCGTGCAGTAGCGGCAGTAGACCGGGCAGGTGTCGAGCGCGAGCAGCAGCACGCGATCGCGATAGCGATGCACGAGGCCGGGGACCGGAGAGTCGTGCGACTCGGCGAGGGGATCGTCGACGAGCGCCGGGTGATCGGGTCGCGCCTCGGAGCCCAGCGGCACGAACTGACGACGGAGGGGATCGGACCCGGCATGGGCCCAGTCGATGAGGCTCACGATGTGGGGCGTCAGCCGCATCGCCATCGGGGCGATCGCCATGCCTGCGTCCACGTCGGCGAGCAACGTCGGGTCGACCAGCGCTCCGACCGTCCGGCGCAGCTCGTCGAGGTTGCGCACGGAGTGCGTGGACTGCCACTGGTAGCTCGAGAACTCCGCGGCGGTCACGTGCGCATAGGCGGGGATCGAGCGCCATGGCTCCCCTCCGAGCAAGTCGCGGTGCTCGAGCGCGTCGGGATCGGAGGCGGGGGGCAAGGCCAGCGGCGATGGTCGGGCAATCGCGGGCGCGGTTCAAGCGTGCGCCGGGCTCAGGGCAAGGTATCGGTCTTGCCGGGGACGGAGCGGACGAGGTAGAGCGAGGAGCAGAGCTCGGCGATCAGATCCTCGGCGGTCGTACGGTCGGCAGCGGCCATGTGGTAGTAGGGGCCGCAGCCGATGGGCTGGAAGACCATGAACGCGGCGTCACCTCGGTCGAAGCAGCCGTTCCACGTGCTCGTGCCGTCGACGGGGGCGAAGTCGTGTTGCTCGGCAAACTTCACCGCTTGCGACCAGTGTGAGGGGTCACTCGGGGCGGAGCCCTGATCGCCGAGCGCGAGCAGCGAGCGGCGATGCGCCAGGAGCGGGATCCGCAGCTCCAGGAAGACGGCGGAGGTGAGGCAGGCGAGGAGCGAGGGGCTCGTGACCTGCCCTGCGGGGTCATCGTACTCGGGATCGAGCGCGGTCTCCGACTGGAACACGACGTGCGGGGAGGTCTGCGTGTCCAGGTGGTAGTGATCGTAGATGCCCCACCCCGTGTCGTTCGTGGCGATGAAGACCCAGCGCCGCATGTTGTCGTGCAGGCTTCGGCGACGCGTCGTCTCCAGGGCGCGATACCGGGCGATCACCGTCTCGATCCTGAAGTCCGCGTTCGGCTCGAGGCCGCCGATCGACCTCCCCATCGTGGTCAGGAATTCGACGTACTCGCTCGGCAGCTCGATCGGCACCAGCGAGGCCAGCGTGCGGATCTCCTGCTCGGACGCCGGCTCGATGCGCGAGGTGAAGCTCGGGTCCCAGCGAGCGGCGTAGCGGATGACCTGCTCCACGCACGTAGCGTACAGCACTCACGACCCAACCAGCGCCTACGCCCCTTTCTTCTTCTTCTGCTCGTGCCGGTGCTCGGGATGCTCGTTGTACCAGGTCTCGATGCTCTCCTCCGAGATCTCGACGACCAGGTCCTCCGGATCCTCGGGCACCTTCACCTGACACCCGAGGCGACTGTACGGGCGCACGTCGAAGCCCATGTCGAGGCGATCCTCTTCCTTGTCGGTCATCTCCTCGAGCGAGCGCGCGCCCTGGCGGATGTAGCAGTGGCACGACGAGCACGCGCACACGCCCCCGCACGCGGAGCCGAGCCTCGCGCCGCTGTCCTCGGCGATTTCGAGCAGCGTCTTGCCGGGCTCGGCCGGGACCTCGGTACGCGCGCCCTCGGGATCGATGAAGGTGATCTTCGCCATCGAAATTGCTCTCAGCCTGGCCTCAGCTCGGCGTGATCTGCTCGGGATCGTGGCTGGCGCGACGGGCCTGGAGCTGCTCCTCGTCGGCCAGCGTGGCCTCGATCTCCGCCAGGCTCTTGCCCGCCATCCCGGCCTGCAGCGCCCGCTCCATGCGGCGCTGGGCGAACCCCTCGCTCACGCGCTCGAGCGCCTCGCGGACGGCGTTGATCTGCTTGTGCTGGCGGGGCCCCTCGGGCCCCATCGCCGCATCGGCCCGCACGAGCGCGCCCTCGATCGCTGCGCGCTCCTCTGCCGGCAACAGCCCCTCCACTTGCCCCACCTCTTGCAGCGCGGTGCGAACCGCCAGCACGACCCGCCCGAGCTCCACGCGCGCCTCCGCGAGGTTGCGGGCGTCGTAGTCCGCCTCGGCGTGGTCGAGGCTCTCCATCACCAGCGCATCGATCTCGGCCTCCCCGAGGCCGTAGGTGGGCTTGACCTCGACGGTCTGCTTGATCCCCGTCATCAGCTCCTTCGCCGTGACGGTGAGCAGCGCATCGGCGTCGAGCTGGAACGTGACCTCGATCCTCGCCATCGACGGCGGCAGCCGCGGCAAGCCGCGCAGCTCGAACCGCGCGAGGCTCTTGCAGTCCGCCACCAGCTCGCGCTCGCCCTGCAACACGTGGATCACCATCCCCGTCTGCTTCTCGGAGTAGTTGGTGAACACCTGGCGCGCGCCGATCGGGATCGTGGCGTTGCGCGGGATGAGCTTCTCCACGATGCCGCCCATCGTCTCGAGCCCGAGCGACAGCGGTACGACGTCGAGCAGCGTCACGCCCGCGCGCGCGCTGCCGGAGAGCACGTCGGCCTGCACTGCGGCCCCGAACGCCACCACCTGGTCGGGATCGATGTCGGAGAGGGGTTTTTGCCGAAACGTGGACTCCACCAGCGTCCGCACCAGCGGCACGCGCGTAGACCCGCCCACCAGCACCACCCCGTCGAGCTCGCGCGCCCGCACCCCGGCGTCCTCGAGCGCGCGCCGGCACGGCGCCAGCGTGCGGCGCACGATCGGCTCGATGATCGCATCGAGCCGTGCGCGCGAGAGCACGTACCCCGAGAGCCCCGAGCGCGGCAGCTCCACCGCGATCTCCTCGATGTCGGTGAGCGTCTCCTTGGCCCTGCGCGCGGCCACCAGCGCCTCTTCGCGCTGGCGTACGTCGGGCTCGGTCACTCCGACCGCCGCGAGCAATTCCTGCGCGATCGCTCGATCGAAGTCGTCCCCACCGAGCGCCGAGTCACCGCCGGTGGCCAGCACCTGGAACACACCATCGTGCAGCCGCAGGATGCTGATATCGAAAGTACCACCGCCGAGATCGTAGATCGCGAACAGGCCGCGACCACCCTTGTCCAAACCATAGGCCAGCGCCGCGGCCGTGGGCTCCGCCAGGAGTCGATACACTTCGAGCCCCGCGATCCGCCCGGCGTCCTTCGTGGCCTGCCGCTGCGCATCGTCGAAGTACGCAGGCACGGTGATCACCGCTCCTGATACCGATTGTCCCAGCTCCGCCTCGGCCCGCGCCTTGAGCACGCGCAGGATCTCCGCCGATACCTCCACCGGCGTCACCGGCCGCGCCGTGCCGACGTCGAGGCGCACCACCGACGACTCCCCGTCGGCCACCAGCCGATACGGGTGCGCGAACCCGATGTCCGCCGCGCCGCGCCCCATGAAGCGCTTGATGCTGCTCACCACGCGCGTCGGGTCCTCCACGCGCCGCGCCTGCGCCTCCCAGCCCACGTCGACCGCGTCCCCGAGGTACGAGACCACCGAGGGCAAGAGCACCCTCCCCTTCGGATCCGGCAGCGAGCGCGGCGGCTGCCCGTGCGGGGCGATCGCCACCAGGCTGTGCGTGGTCCCGAGGTCGATCCCGATGCCGAGCCCGGGACTGCGTGGCCGGCTGCGCGACGCCGCGGGCTCCTCGATCTGGAACAGCGCTCCCGGGTCGTCCCAGGCCTCGCCCCAATCTTCGTGTTGGTTGGCCATGCCGTGCCCTTCCCTCGCCGCGCCTCAGCGCTCGGTGACGTCGATCTCGTCGAGCAGTCGCTGCAGATAGCGGCGCTTCACGAGCGAGCGCGATGCGTCCTGCGGGTCGTCGGCATCGAGCGCCAGCACGGCCGCATCGAGCGCGTCCTCGAGCTCGTCCTCCACGCCGCGGCGCAGAACATCGAGGGCGGCCGGCCCCCGCCCGCGCGCGTCTTCCAGGGCCTCGCGGCGCTCGATCATCTCCACGAGGAACACCTGACCCATCGCCGGGGCCCCGCGCCGGGGATCGTTCGAGTCGATGTCGATGCCCGCGAGCTTGCAGAGGTACTCGGCCCGGCGCACCGGATCACGGATCACCCGATGCGCCTCGTTGAGCGCCGCGCTGGCCTCCATCGCGGCCCGCTGCGCCCGGCTGCCGGCGCTCGCGAACCGATCGGGGTGCACCGCCGGCGCTCGCTCGAGGTACGCGCGCTCGATCGCATCGCGCGACACGTCGTAGCGCCGCGGCAGCCCGAGTCGCTCGAAGCAATCGGCATCCACCACGCTCTCCGCGTCGACCATCGTCGGGGGCCCTTCGTCCCCCTCGGTGGCCTCGGTCTCAGAAGCTGATCGATTCACCACAACCACACGAGCTGTCGATGTTGGGGTTGGCGAAGCGGAAACCGTGCCCGCGCATCCCGGTCTCGAAGTCGATCTCGGTGCCCCGCACGAGCAGCAGGCTCTTGGGGTCCACGTAGACCCGCACGCCGTGCGCGGCCTCGACGACCGTGTCCTTGGCGCGCGGCGGCCCGTCCTCGAACTGGAACATGTACGTGTAGCCGGTGCAGCCGCCCCCGCGCACGCCGAAGCGGATCGCCGCCTGGGGCGTGCCGCGCTTGTCGAGCTGGCCGCGCATCACCTTGGCCGCGCGCACGGTCACCCGCAGCGGCGGCGTGGCCTCCTCGGCGACGGCGTCGGGCGCCGGCGCAGCAGCGTCGTGGGCGGGTGCAGCCAGCATGGGCTCCTCGGTCGGGTCGGACATGGCGGGAGCGCGGCCTCGTTAGTCGCCCGGCTTCTGGCGCTTTTGATAGTCGGCGATCGCAGCCTTGATCGCGTCCTCGGCGAGCACCGAGCAGTGGATCTTGACCGGCGGCAGCGACAGCTCCTCGGCGATCTGGCTGTTCTTGATCTGCATCGCGTCCTCGACCTTCATGCCCTTGACCCACTCGGTCACCAGGCTCGAGGACGCGATCGCCGAGCCGCAGCCGTAGGTCTTGAACTTGGCATCGGTGATGACGCCGTCCTCCACCTTGATCTGAAGCTTCATCACGTCGCCGCACGCGGGGGCGCCGACGATGCCGGTGCCCACCGTCTCGTCGCTCTTGTCGAGGCTGCCCACGTTGCGCGGGTTCTCGTAGTGGTCGATGACCTTGTCGCTGTACGCCATTGCCCTGGTCCCCTCTCGGCTCAGTGAGCCGCCCATTGGATGGAATTCAAGTCTATGCCCTCCTGCACCATCTCCCACAGCGGGGACATGTCGCGCAGGCGCTTGACGTGCTTCTCGATGAGCTCCACCACATAGTCCACCTCTTGCTCGGTGGTGAAGCGGCCGATGGTCATGCGCAGGCTCGAGTGCGCCAGCTCGTCGTTGAGGCCCATCGCCCGCAGCACGTAGCTCGGCTCGAGGCTGGCCGAGGTGCAGGCCGAGCCCGACGACAGCGCCACGTCCTTGAGCGCCATGAGCAGCGACTCGCCCTCGATGTACTCGAAGCTCATGTTGAGATGGCCGGGCAGCACCTGCTCCTCGGAGCCATTCAGAGTGACGTGCTGGACCGCCTGTCGCAAGCGGTCGCGGAGCCGATTGCGGAGCCGCACGATCCGCGCGGATTCCTCCGGCATGTCCTCGCGCGCGATCCTGGCCGCCTCGCCGAAGCCCACGATGCCCGGCACGTTGAGCGTTCCCGAGCGGTTGCCCCGCTCGTGGCCGCCACCGTGGATCTGCGGGGCGAGGCGCACCCGTGGCCGGCGACGCCGCACGTAGAGCGCGCCCACGCCCTTGGGGCCGTAGATCTTGTGCGCCGACATGCTCATGATGTCGATGCTCATCGCCTCGACGTCGATGGGAATCTTGCCGTAGGCCTGCACCGCGTCGGTGTGGAACAGCACCTGCTTGTCATGGCAGACCTTGCCGATCTCGGCGATGGGCTGGAGCACGCCGGTCTCGTTGTTGGCGAACATCACCGACACCAGCACGGTCTTGGGGCCGATCGCGTCGGCGACCTGCTGCGCGGTGACGCGCCCGTCGGGGGCCACCGGCAGGTAGGTGACCTCGTGGCCGTGGCGCTCGAGGTGCTTGCAGGTGTCGAGCACCGCCTTGTGCTCGGTGACGAGCGTGACGATGTGGTTGCCCTGCTCGTGCAGGTACTCGGCCACGCCCTTGATCGCGAGGTTGTTGGACTCGGTGGCGCCGCTGGTGAACGTGATCTCCTTGGCGTCGGCGCCGATGAGCTTGGCGAGCTCCTCGCGGGCGTTCTCCACCGCCTCCTCGGCCGCCCAGCCGAACGCGTGGGTGCGGCTGGCCGCGTTGCCGTAGGCCTGGGAGAAGTAGGGCACCATCTTGTCGACGACGCGCGGGTCCACCGGGCAGGTGGCGGCGTAATCGAGATAGATTGGGGTCTTGACGGTCATGAGGAATGCCTGTCGTCCCTGTCGTCTTGATGATGGCTCGTTCGTACCAGCGAGGCGCGGGCGATGGGAGCCGTCGTGAGGCGCACCCCGGCCACGAGCGAGGGCGCTCGCGTGTCGGTGTGCGCGGGGGAATCACAGCTCGCGCAGCCCTCGACGTCGTGCACGGTGGTGCAGACGCGGCAGCCCTCGAGGTACGCGAGGCTCTCGGCGAGGTCGCGCTCGAGCTGCAGGAGCCGCTCGACCTGCGCGCGGGTATCCGAGAGCCGGCTGCGGAACAGCTCGCGCAGGCTCTGCATGGCCTCGGGCGCGGTGCCCGACGACTCGACGGTGGCGATGAGCCGCTGCACCTGCGTGAGCGAGAAGCCCATGTCCTGCAGCTTGGAGATCCAGTACACGCGCGCGAGCTCGTCGGCGCCGTAGAGCCGGAACCCGCCCTCGGACCTCGCCGAGCCGAGCAGCCCCAGCTCCTCGTAGTGGCGAAGCGCCCGCACGGTCTTGCCCGTCTTGCGGGCGAGCTCGCCGATCTTCATGCGGCGTGCGGGGGTGGCCGGAAGGGTCATGGGTACGGGCGGCAGCGGCGGGGCGGGCGACGCGCAGGGCAACTCTCACCCTTACGTAACGTTACCGCGGGCTGCGGCAGGAGCATGGCTGCGCGGCGTGACGCTGTCAATGGCCAGGAGAAGCCCCGAAAACGCTTGAATTCGATGCTGGAGCCCGATCACCGGGGTGGGCGGCCAAATCTTACGTATACGTAAGAGTCCGAGTCTCGCCAAGCGCGCTCGCTCACGCATTCGAAACGCGCAACGCGCCGCCCGTTGCCGAGCGACGCGTCGCGGATGCCCGAAGGCGCTCGTCACCGATCGAGGAAGAGCCCGTCCTTCTTGCCGACCTTGCCGACGTGCTTGGGCCGGCGCTTGGTCGGAGGATCGGTGGGCTCGGGATCGGGCTTGGGCACGGGCGGCAGCGGCCGATCGGGCTCCACGATCGGAGTATCCTTCGGCTCGTCCTTCGGCTCGTCCTTCGGCTCGTCCTTCGGCTCGTCCTTCTTGGGCGCGGCGGGCTTGGTCTTGGTGACCGGCCGCTTGGGCGTCGTGGTGGGCACGAGCGCCGGCGGCGGCTCCTCGGGCTTGACGCCGAGATCCTCGGCCAGCGCCGCGTTGCGCTTGCCCATCGCCACCGGCACGGCCACCGCCGCGACGGCGAGCACCGCACCGACGCCGCTGCCGATCATGTAGCCGGGGCCCTCGGTGCCGGCGCGCGTCTTGTAGGCCCACGCCATCGGCGAGGCCCCGTACGCGGTGGCCAACGCCGTGAACGCGGTGGCCGGATCGCCACCGTCGGCCACGCTGTGGGCTGCATCGAGCGCAGCCTTGCCCTCGTCGGTGGCACGGTTGCCGATGGCCTGCACGGACATGTGCACCACCGGCTTGTCGGCGGTCCTGGTGATCCACATGGTGCCGCTCGAGAACGGTGCCAACAGCCCCGCGAACGCGATGAGCTGCTCGGGCGGGGCCTCCGGCACGTCCTTGAGCGCGGCGCGGACCAGGCTGTGGAGCTGGGCGCCGTGGAGGAAGTCGATCGGCAGGTGCACGATGAGACCGACCTCGTTGCGGCCGAGGCCCTCGGCGAGCTGGTGCGGCAGGGCATCGAGCGTGGCGGTGCTGGGGCCACCGGCGGTCACGTCGACGAGCTTGCCGACGCCGTCCTTGTCGGGACCGAGCGCCAGCGTGAGCACGTGGTTGGCCGCGAACACCCACGCATCGAGGTTGAGGCCGGTGTAGCCCTTGAGCACCGCGGCCTCCGGCACGCCGGTCACGCCGAGGTGGATGCCCTGCGCGGTGGTGCTGCCACCGGTCACGGGCACCTTCTCGAACACGAGCTTGGCGCCCGGGACCGCTTCCTCGAGCTCCTTGCCGAGCGCCTTGGGCAGCTCGTCCTTGCCCATGTCGTAGCCGGCGCCGAGCATCGTCTCGAGCGAGGCGGTGTCGCTGGTGCCCGCCTGGAGGATGAGGCCGCCCGGGTCGACCGAGCCCGCGAGCACGAACTCGCCGGTGAGCGTCTTGGCGGCTGCACCGACGGTCGGATCGCCGGCGGCCTCGCTCATGGCCTTGGACAGCGCCTCGGGGCTCAGGCGCGCCCACACGAAGCCGGCGCCGGGCTGCACCTGCGCGAGCGTCTCGGCTGCACCGGGCTGGACGTCCTTGAGGTTGGCCATGTCCGGATCGCCCGGGCGGCTGACCGCGAGGTACACCTGCCCCGGGATCGTGCTCACCGCCATGAACGTCTCCTCCGGTGAGCCCGCGTCGGTGTGGGCGAGGAGGTTGGCGGCGTCGAGGTCGACCCCCGGCAGGTTGTCGGTCAGGACCTTGCGCATCGGCGCAGCGTCGGTCGTGTGCTTGTAGCTGGCGAGCTTGGCGTCGCCGTCGGCACAGACGTTGTAGCCGGGTGCGTCCTCGATCGCCTTGCACTTGAGGTCGTCGGTCTTGGACTCGCCGAGCGCCTTGCCCACCGCCACCATCGCGTTGGGGTCGGCCGCCTTGAACACGAAGTACTCGGCGTCCTTGGCCTTGGCCATCAGGGCGCCTTCCTTGAGGTCGATGCCGGAGCTGTCGAGCGCGGTCTTGACGGCGTCGATCTTGCCCTTGGCCTCGGTGAACTGCGCGTCCATCCGCTGCAGCTCGCCATCGGCTCCGAACGGCCCGGCCTTGAGCGTGGCGAACGGTCCGTCGTGGAAGCGCATGGCCTCCTCGACGTACTCGGCGACCACCGTGGCGTCGCGAACGATGATGAACTCGGCGCCCTCGGGCACGAGGTCGAGCATGAGATCGAGACCGGTGGCGAGCGGCTCGACCGGGACCGGCTCGAGCGCGGCCTCGGGCACGGGCTCGGTCGGTACCTCGACCTTCGTGGGGTCGTCGGCCTTCTTCTCCTCGGGCTTGACCTCTTCCTTCTTGGCTTCCTCGGGCTTGGCTTCTTCCTTCTTGCTTCCGGTCAGCTCCTCGAGCTTGGCGCACCCGGGCAGCGACGACAGGGCCAGCAGGGACGCCAGCGAGAGCGAGATTCCACCGCTCAACGATCGGTTCGAACGCATGGCGGCGGAGCATACAGGGTTTTGGAAGCTGTCAACAAAGGCGCGATCCACCCCGGCGGGAGCCGCTCGCGAGCAGCCAGCTTCATGCGGGGCGCGAACTCGGCCGGCTCCATGCGGGGCGAGCAGAGCCCTCACGAAACGCTGGTCCGCGCGTGGATGGGTGTCCCCGGCGGCATCGGACGACCCCTTACCATCCTTGGCCCGCCCTTGGCCGGGCCCTTGCGCATGCTCCAGGGCCGGTGACTCGGCTCCCGTGTCCGGCCGGGCAGCTTCGGTCTTGGTCCTAGCGCGACACCGCGCTAGCGTGCGTACCCGAGGAGCTCGACGATGGGGTTTTCCGAGAAGATGCGCGAGAGCCTGGGAGCCGAAGGAGCGCGGGTGCAGGTGAAGGCCCCCGAGGGCGCCGTGGCGCGGGGCGAGGTCGCCACCGCCGCGATCACGATCACCGGCGGTACGCGACCTGCCACCGTGGATGCGTTGATCGTGCGAATCGTGGAGGCCGATCGCCACTGGATCCGCAACGACGACGGCGCGCGGGTGAGCGAAGCGGATGCGCAGGCGCTCGGTGACCGGAAGGGCTTCACCGCCGGGTGGGATCGCCACCCCGTGGTCGTGCACCGCGTGGAGCTCGGGGCGCCCATCGAGCCCGGCAGCGAGCACTCGCTCACCGTCGAGGTGACAGTGCCGTGGTGCAAGTCCACCTCGCCGTGCTGCAGCCACACGCTCAACGTGCAGGCCGACATCAAGGGACAGATCGATCCGGCCGGTAACGCTCGCATCACTGTCGCGTAGTCTGGCGCGTAGTCTGGCGCGTAGCCTGGCGCGTAGCCTGGCGCGTAGCCTGTCGCGTAGCCTGTCGCGTAGGGCGAAGCCTTCTCGGTCGGCCCTGCGTACGTCCTTGGTGGCACCTTCGGGCACTGAAGCATGCGACTCGGGGGCCGCATGTCGCATACGTAGGAGGAATATCGAGAGCACGGCGAAAGCCGCTCGGTCCTGGCGGCCGGTACGGGGCTATGCTGGTGAGCATTGGACGACGGGAAGAGGCTTCACTTGCGTAGGCTCGCAACTTCCATGCTGCTCGTCGCTTGCGCCTGCAACGGGGGTGGCAGCAACGACGACGAGAACGCCACTACTGGCATCGGCACCCTCGACGGCCGCACCAGCACCACCAACGCCGACGACGAGCTCGGGACGACGGATCCGACGGTGGGCGCGAGCTCGAGCGAGACGGGCCCGCCGATCTGCGGCGAGAGCCAGTTCATGCTCGAGGTGGTCCCCACCCGCGTGATGCTGGTGCTCGACAAGTCGGGCAGCATGGTGCTCAACACCTGGGATCACGACGTCGACCCGATGACCGAAGAGGTCACACGCTGGTCCAGCCTCTACACCACGGTGGATTCCCTGACCGCGGCGTTCGACGGCTCGATCGAGTTCGGGGCGCTGCTCTACCCCTCGCTCGCGGCGACTTCGACGTACAACGATTTCGCGTGCCTGGTCTCCGACTCGCCCGAGGTGCCCCCTGCGGCCATGAACGCCATGGCGATCATGGATGCGCTGCCCGGCCCCGACGCGACCGACGAGGTCGCCGGCGGCACGCCCTCGGCCACCGCAGTGAGCGTGGCGCTCACGGAGCTGCTGTCCACCGAGGAACAGATCTCGCGGGCCATCCTCTTCATCACCGATGGCGAGGCCAATTGCAGCGCCGACGCGATGACGCTCACCGAGCTGTTCGAGGAGTACGACGAGTCGCTGCACACCGTGGTCGAGGATGCATTCATCATGGAGGAGATCCCCACCTACGTGGTGGGTATCGCGATCCGCGACGAGATCTTGCCCGATGAGGTCGACGGAACGCCCGACGGCATCAACCCCCACGAGCAGCTCAACATGCTGGCCGAGCAAGGCGGTCGCCCGCGCGAGGGCGCCGACGCGCTGTACTACGCCGCCGACGACCAGCTGGAGCTCGAGGCTGCGCTGGCCGAGATCGTGGGCCAGGAGTTCGATTGCACGGTGGCGCTCGACCCGGAGCCCGAGCACCCACAATTCGTGGAGATCGAGATCGGCGGCGAGCCGGTCCCGCACGTGGACGATTGCGCGACCGAGGACGGCTGGGTGTTCGTCAATCCCGACGGGCCCTACGACAGCATCGAGCTGTGTGGAGCGGCCTGTGAGCAACTGGCCGCCGAGGGCACGCTGCAAGCGATCTACGCGTGCCCACCGCCCGGGTAGCGCCTCGCCCGCGCCGTGGCGAGCCGTGGGGCTCGCCGCGGTGTGCCGTCTCGTGCCCCACGACCTCGTTCCTCGTTCCTCGGAGCCTTGCCATGACGACTCGTCGCTTCTCGCTCGTTCTTTGCGCCTCCACGCTGCTGCTCGCCGCCTGCCCCAGCGACCCCGGGGGGGGCCTGAACGAGGAGAGCAGCAGCGGCATCGATCCCACCGACCCGATGATGACGACCACGTCCATGACGACCGTGGTCGACAGCAGCGGCAGCGCGGGCAGCTCCTCCGACGAGACCTCGAGCGGCCCGGGCTCCAGCTCCACGGGGCCCGGCAGCAGTAGCAGCGAGAGCGGGCCCCCGCCCGAGTGCGTCGACGATGGGGACTGCGACGACCGCTCGTTCTGCAACGGACCGGAGGCCTGCCTCGATGGCTCGTGCGTGCCGGGCGAGGCGCCCAGCTGCGACGACGCCGTCGACTGCACGGTGGACTCGTGCGACGACACCGAGGGTGCCTGCGTGCACGAGCCCGACAACTCGGTGTGTGGCTGCGCCGAGACCTGCGACGAGCTGCTCGGCTGCGGCGACCACTGCGTACAGGCCGACTGCAACGGCCAGATCTACCTGTGCGGCAACTGCATCGACGACGACGGCGACTGCGGCGTCGACAACCTCGACAGCGACTGCTGGGGCCCGTGCCACAACAACGAGAGCGGCTGGTCGGGCGAGGTGCCGGGGCAGCAGAACCAGTCCGAGTGCAACACGATGGACTGCTACTTCGATCAGAACTCGGGCTCGGGCAACGACGAGTGCTATTGGAGCCACAGCTGCGATCCGCTCGAGCCCACGAGCTGCACCTACGATCCCAACGCCAACATCCCCGGCACTCCGCTCGGCTGCGCCGAGCTCCAGATGATGCAGAACGACGTGTGCCTGGCCTACTGCGGCCCGCTCACGCCCAACGGCTGCGACTGCTTCGGGTGCTGTGCGGTGGAGACCGCGATGGGCACCGAGAACGTCTACCTCGGTAGCTACGACGCCGATGGCATCGGCACCTGCAACCTCGGCGTGGTCGACGATCCCGTGCTGTGCAACCGCTGCACCCAGGTCGATGCGTGCCTCAACAGCTGCGACATGTGCGAGCTCTGCATTGGCCAGGAGGAGCTGCCGCCCGAGTGCGAGGAGCAGGAGTGCGACGCGGGGCTCCAGCCCTGCGGCCTGCCCGGGCAGGATCCGTGCCCGGAGGGCCTGGCGTGCGTGACCGGGTGCTGCGTGCCCAACCCGCAGTAGCTCGCCACGGTCGCTCGGTGACGCGTCTCGTCAGCCGACCGGCGGCGGCAGCGGATCGGGCGGCACGAGGATGAACACCTCGCGCGAGTCGAGCTCGCCGCAGTCGTCGGCGAGCACCTCGATGGTGGCGGTGAACAGCCGCGGGTGATCTTCTTGCGGGACGAAGTCGTTGAAGGCCCGCACGTTGAAGATCACGTCGGTGTCGGGGATGACGTTCTCGAACGTGGTCGGCGTGAGCGTGGGCTCGGGCACGCCGGGCAGCGGTACCGGGCCATGGTCGAACGGCGTGACGGTCTCGATGAAGTCGGCGGTGGTGAAGCCGGCGGGCAAGGCCACGCCGTCCACGTCGGTATCGACGCCCACCACCTGGCTGGTCACGTTGAACTGCCCGTAGGCGGCCAAGAGCTGGATCGCGGAGCTGAACGAGGTGTCGACGCCGGTGCCCGAGAAGCTGGCCTGGTAGGCCATGGGGCACAGGCCGCTGGCGTTGGGCGCCACGCCGACGCCGTTCATGCCGGTGCAGCACTGGCCCGCGGCGCAGCCCACCGGGTGCCCCGCGAGGTCCCAGGCCTCGGGCGGGATCACGGCACCGGTCGCCTCCGCGAACGCGATCCCGTCGGCCAGCGCGCTGCAGGCTCCGCCGTAGAGGGCGATCTGCACCACGCGGGCGCAGATGCCGTTCATCGCGTCCATCGCCTGCTCGCGGCTGTGCGCGGCCGCCTGCACCGCGCCGGCGTAGCCCTGGCCGCACTCGTTGTGGACCGAGTCGTGGCTGATCGCGTCGGTGATCGACACCACCACCGGGAGCGCACCCTCGCGAAAGCCCACCCCGCCGATGCCCGAGGCGTTGGGCGGCACGTTGGTGGGAGGGGGGCCGAGCAGCCCCTCGCCGGTGGCGATCTGATAGAGCGCTTCGATGTTCGACTCGGGCGTGTCGGCGCCGCTGCCGAGCATGAACCCGAGCACCGCGGCCTGGACGGCCGCGACGTCGGAGGTGATCGTCTGGAACAGCTCGAACGGCTGATCGCCGAAGTCGCCGTAGCCCTGCGTCGGGAAGTCCTCGAACGTGCCGCCGCCGAACTGGGTGTCGGGCACGAGCGCCTGGATCCCGGGGATGATCGAGGAGGCCATCGCGCTCTGCAGGTTGGCGATCGCGCCGCCCATCGAGCCGGTGGTGTCCATGCTGACGAACACGTCCATGCTCTTGACGTCGGTGCTGAACGTCAGCGGCTTCTCCTGCGGGCCGGTCGGGTCCTCGAACGGCAGCACGAAGAAGAAGTCCGAGTCGAGCCGGTAGGAGGCGATGGTGACCTGGGCCTGGCCTTGCTCGTCGTCGACGGTGGCGGTGAGGATCGCAGAGGTGAACGTGGCCTCGGGGAACGCGGGGACCTCGAGCGTGGCGCCGTTCATCGCGCCGACCACGGGGTTGCTGACCTGCCAGGTCGCGTCGGCGGTCACGTCGATGGAGGTACCGTCGGTGTAGACGGCCGTCACCGTGTAGGCCTGCGAGGCGGTCATGCCGAGATCGAGCTCGAGGATCGCCTCGGGCGGCGCGACCTCGAGGAAGCGCAGCTGCACCTCGCCGCCCGCGGTGCTGTCGGCGCTGTCCGTGTCGCCGTCGGTCCCGTCGGTCCCGTCGGTCCCGTCGACGGTGAGGATGCCGGTCGGATTGGCGGGATCGCGCTCGTCAGCCGGGCTTCCGCAGCCGACGGACAGGGTGAGCGCCATACCGCAGGAAATCAGCGTAATCGCTATTGCACCGGAGCTCGTACCCGTACGCATCGCCATGTCCCTCTTCTCTTGGACACCGCGAGCGCGGGGATTTCGGCTCGTGAATCTTCTTTGGCGGCCGCTTCGGGGTCGCCCTCGGCGCCCGAAGGCCGTCCGATTCCTGCGGGCCGGGCCGGGGCGTCACCCGACCGGCGGATACGGCTCGCACATCGTGCTCTCCACCGCGTCCGTCAGTGCGTCCGCCAGGCTCACCTGCCCGGCGAGCACGAGGTCGATGTCGTAGACGAGCCCGCCGGTGGCCTCGGGGATCGCAGTCATGCCCATGTACGGGCTCGACCAACCCGGCGTGACGTTCTCACACTCGCACTGACCACCGATCTGCGCAGCGAACGTGAAATCCCGGATCTCACGCGACTGCAGCGCCATCACCGTCTCCGCGTAGCCGTGCTGGATCATCACGCCGTCGGCGGTGGTGGGGCCGTTCCAGAACGTGTCGTCGGTGGTGTGGATGAGGAGCCGCAGCGTGCTCTCCATCGGGCGCCACTGGAAGCCCGCGGCGGCGAGGTAGATCGCGTCGAGGCTGTTCTCGGGCCAGGTGCTGTTGAAGCCGCCGCCGCTGACCTGGCTGTTGGTCGAGGTGAAGTCGCTCCACATGTTGAAGTCCTGCTGGAGCGTGGCCACGCTGTCGTACGGCACGCCGCCGTTGAGCAGCGCGGCGTCGTCCACGAACACCACGAGGCCGTAGTGCGGCTCGCCCGGCAGGTCCATGGCGTCGAGCGCCTCGTCGACGAAGATGATCTCGGCCGCGAGCTGGTCGATGAACGGGCCCATCGAGGTCGACACGTCCATCACGAACACGATGTCCACGTCCTGGTCGCAGGTGGTGCCGCTCTCGGTGATGTTGGGGGCGTCGTTGGGCGCGACGTCGAGCTTGAGGCCGCCCGTGGTGCCCTCGTCGGCCGGTGTGGTGCTGCCCTCGCTGCTGCTGCTGGTGCTGCTCGTGGGCCCGGGTCCGGTGGTCGCGGGCGGCAGGCCGGTGGGATCCTGCTCGTCGCGCGGCTCGGTGCAGGAGATCGCTCCGGTCGAGAGAACGAAGGCAGCGAGCGGCGCGAGCGGGCACGGCAGGGAACGCGGCGTGATCATGGTCGAGACCTCCCGCGCCCATCCTACCGCCCCGCCGCGCCATCATGTAGCGTCCGGCCCTCGACGATGAGCGCAGCCACTCCTTCGCGCCCGGGCCCCTCGCGCCTCGGCATCGACCTCGGCACCACCCGCACCGTGGTGGTGGCGGCGGATCGCGGCCGCTACCCGGTGGCCAGCTTCGACGCGGGCGGCTCGTTCGTCGACCATTTGCCCGGCGTGGCCGCCCACGCCGAGGGGCGCTGGTGGTTCGGCGAAGAGGCCCGCGCACGCATGGCGGTGGCCCGGAGCGGCACGTGGGCCACGGCCTCGGTCAAGCGGCTGGTGTCGGACCTGCCGCCCGACGACCCGATCCCGGGTGCGCCGGGCCCCACGACCGCGCTCGAATTGCTCGAGGCATACCTCCGCTGGGTGAGGCAGATGCTCGCCACCCGCAGCAACCTCGAGCTGCCCGCCGATCCCGGCGTGCCCATGCCCGCGATGGTGGCCGTGCCCGCCAACGCGAGCACGCGCCAGCGCTACCTCACCCTCGAGGCGTTCCGCCGCGCGGGGTTCTTGGTGCAGGGCCAGGTCAACGAGCCCACCGCGGCGGCCATCGAGTACGCCCACCGCGAGCCCGCGGCCCTCTCGCCGCGCAGCCCCAAGCGCTACGTGGTGGTCTACGACCTCGGCGGGGGCACGTTCGACACCGCGGCGGTGTCGCTCGAGGGGCGCCGCTTCGACCTTCTCACCTCCGAGGGCATCGGGCGGCTGGGCGGCGCCGACTTCGACGCGGTGATCCTCGATCTCGTGCGGCAGGCGCTGCTCGACGCGGGCGTGTCCGCGGCGTCGCTCGACGAGCTGCCCACCGCGGCGGCGCTGGAGCTGTGCCGCGATGCCAAGGAGGGGCTGCGTCCGAGCAGCCGGCGGCTGGTGGTCGACGCGGGGCCGCTCTTGCCCGATGCGCCGCCGGCCGTGCTCGCCACCGATGCGATCTACGAGCGCTGCCGGCCGCTGGTGGCCCGCACGCTGGCGCTGGTGGACCGGTTGTTCGCGAGCTTGCCTGGGCATGGGATCGATCCCGAGGATCCGCGGCAGCTCGGGGCGCTGTACTTGGTGGGAGGCTCGGTGGCGTTTCCGCCGGTGGCGCGTGTGCTGCGGGAGCGCTACGGGCGAAAGATCAAGCTCTCGGCGCAACCGCACGCGGCCACGGCGATGGGGCTGGCGGTCGCGGCCGACCCCGAGGCCGAGATCCGCGTGCGCGAGGCGACCACGCGACACTTCGGGGTGTGGCGCGAGGCGGAGGGCGGACGCGAGAAGGTATTCGACCCGATCCTCAGCAAGGACGTGCTGCCCGGCGAGACCGGCGAGACCGGCGAGGCGAGCCGCGTCGGCGACCCCGACGGCGCGCTGGTGGTGCAGCGCCGCTACCGGCCCGTGCACACGGTGGGGCACCTGCGGTTCCTCGAGTGCACGCGGCTGTCGGAGGACGGCCGGCCCGCTGGCGACCTCACCCCGTGGCAAGAGCTGAGGTTCCCCTACGACCCCGCCTTGGTGGGCCGCCCGCTCGACGACGTGCCCATCGAGCGCCGCACCACCGGCGTCGAGATCGTGGAGACCTACCGACGCGCGCACGACGGGACGATCACGGTCGAGATCGACAACCCGGCCGCAGCGGTGCGCCATCGCTGGGTGCTGGGGGCATTGCGCTGATACCGCGGAGCTTCCTGGCGGCCTCGTTCCAGCGCGTCGCCGTGCGGCGCCGCAGGCCTTCTCGCTTCCGCCGCGGCAGGTGGTGGGCATAAGATCCTCGCCATGGCTTGGCGACGCGCGTGGATGATCGGCTCGGTGGTCGCAGGGGTGCTGTGCGTGCCCGGCTCGGCGGCAGCCGAGCGCGTGGTGTTCGTCAACCTCGACCCGGTGAACGTGATCAACACGGCCGGGCAGGACCCCACCATGAACTCCTACAACACCATGGGGTTCATGCCGGGGCCGGCGAGCGGCTGGGCGGCGCTCACCGAGGACCAGCGCACCGAGCTCCTGTACTGGTTCAAGGAAGCCTCGGTCCCGTTCAACATCATCTACACGTTCGAGCGACCGGTGACGGGCACCTACGACATGGTGGTCACCGGCACCGCGGCCGACAACGCGGCGATGTTCCCGGGCCTCGGCTGCTCGGCGGCGATCGGCCTCGCCGACTGCAGCGATGCCAATGCGGAGAACGTGAGCTTCTTCTTCTGGGGCTGCCTCGATGCCGCCGACCAGGCCGACATGCACCGCGTGGCGTTCAACCTGTTCGCCGCGCTGGGCTTCGGCTGGGGGCTCGAGAACCTCAGCGGCACCGGGCAGATCATGGCCGGCTACAGCCCCACGTCGCTCGAGTTCGGCGACACGTGTACCAACATCTCGGGCATGTCGCTGTGCGCCGGCGGGCACGTGGGCTGCCCGGCCAACCAGCAGAACTCTACCGCCGACCTGCTCGGGCGCATCGGGGCGCGCGTGGACGACGGCCCGCCCACCGTGACGATCCTCGAGCCGGCCGATGGCGAGGGCTTCGACGCGGACGCGGTGGTGAACGTGGACGCGGCGGTGGGCGATCTGTTCGGTGGGCTCACGGTGACGCTCGAGGTGGTGGAGGCCGGCCAGACGCAGGTCGACGAGCAGCCGCCCTACCACTGGACGCTCGCCGGGATCCCGGCGGGCATGTGGACGCTGCGGGTGAGCGCGACCGATGCCGACGCCAACCTGGTGCAGCAGCAGGTCACCGTGTGCGTGGACCTGCCCGAGTGCGTGGGCGTGGGCACCGGCGGCACCGACGGCTCGTCGGGGGCCGACGGCACCGCGGGCGACGACTTCAGCACCGAGGTGTTCGACCCGAGCACCAGCACCACGGGCGGCGGCAGCAGCAGCAGCAGCGACGGCGATGAGCCCGATCCCGCGACCTCGGGCGTGCCGCCGCAGGTCACCTCGTTCGGCGGCGGCGACGAGCCCGACACCGGCTGCCAGTGCCGCGCGAGCGGTGCGGAGGCCGGGGGGCTCGCATCCATGCTTGGCCTGTTGTTGGGCCTGTTCTCGCTGCGGGGTGTACGACCGGGCACCCGCTCGCCTCGCCGGCGGGCGCGAGCGGCTACTCGACGCGGATGAACGTCCACGGGCGCTCGAGCAGCCCCCGCTCGCCGAACGCCCCGGTGAGCGCCGAGTCCTCGCGGTTGATGAGCAGCCAGCCCTCGCCACGACCGCCCTCGCCGTCCTGCCACGTGAACACCGCGCGGTTGCCCGGGATCGTGGCGCTGCCGAGCGGCACGAGGTCCTGCTCGAGCAGGAGCACGTAGTCGACCTTCACGTCCTCGCCCTCGTAGCGCCCGCGATAGCGGCCGGGCCCGAGCGACGAGATCGTGAGCGTGCCGACCTGGCCCTCGACCTCGCCGATCCACTCGCCGGTGAAGTCGCTCGGCGTCTCGTAGGCCGCGGCCGGAGGGATCGAGGAGGGCTCGGTGCCGTCGTCCTTGCAGCCCGGCGCGAGCGCGAGCGCGAGCGCGAGCGCGAGCGTGCGTGCGACGGGGGACGGGCCGTCGACACGCGGCCGCAGAGGATCGCCCGCGCGAGGCGGTGTGTGGCAAGAGAGCACGAGGGGCACCGGAAGGACCGGCATCTATACCGCGAGAGCGTCGCATACCGACAAGGCCCGTGGCGGTGGTCGGTGACGGTCACGAAGGGCCGTCCGGGGGAGCACGCAGCCCGGCAGGTGACGCTTGCGAACGGACCGCCTGGGAACGCGCGAGGCCGGCAGGCGACGCTCACGAACGGGCCGCCCAGGGGAGATCGTGGCCGATGGCCCGACCCTCGCGCCATGGGCCCTGCCCGACTACAATCCCGCAGCCGATGGCCGACGCCGCGCGACCCGCTCACTCCGGTGGTTTCCCGCTCGCGGCCGTATTTTCGCTCGGGCTCGCCGTGATGCCGCTTCGGGTGCACGCAGGGGTCATAGCGGCGCCGACCGCCGAGGGACCGGCCGAGCCCGAGGGCACGAGCGAGCCGGGGGCGGCGCCCGAGGGCGGCGCGCCCGACGAGGCTGGCACCGAGGACGACGCGGGCGGGAACGAGGCCGATGCGGCCGAGCCTTCGGGTGAGGAGGCTGATGCGGACGACGCCGCCGAGCCTTCGGGCGAGGAGGCCGGTGCGGACGACGCCGCCGAGCCCGGCGACGATGCAGCCACCGACGACGCGAAGACGACCGACCAAGGTGCCGCGACCCCCGGCGCGCTGGGGCCCACCGCCGCACCGCTGCGGCCCATGCAGACCGCCGCGTGGTGGACGATGTTCGGCGCGTTCGCGGTGGGCACCACCGCCGGTGTGCTCGCGGGGCTCGCCGAGCGCCAGGAGGATCGCGCGACGCGATTGTCCACGCTGTTCGACGCCGAGACCGGCGCGCAGCCGCGCTACACCGAGCGCAAGGACGAGTACGAACGCTACCTGCGCCGCGGCGAGGGCTTCTCCAAGGCGGCGATCGGCGTGGGCGTGGTCGCGGGCGCGGCCACGATCGCCGCGATCACGCTGTTCGCGATCGATGCCGCGCGGCAGCGCGGCGATGCGGCGCCCAAGCAGAAGCGTCGCACCTCGCTACGGGTGGGCGGCGGCGGGCTGGAGGTGCGGTTCTGATGCCACGCCGCCGCGCTCCGGGCCTCGGTGCATGGTGGGGCTTCGTGCTCGGAGCCGCGCTCGCGGGTGCGTGCTTCCAAGCGCCGCAGCCCGCGGTGCAGTTCAGCTGCGAGCCTGCCCGCGCGCCGCAGTGCCCTGCGGGCTACACGTGTGAAGCCGACGGGTGCTGCCACCTCGATGGATCGAGCTATGCGGACCACGAGGGCGAGTGCCAGCTCGGTGGGATCGCACCCACCGGCACCGGCCCTGGGATGGACACCGAAGCGAGCAGCAGCTCGTCGAGCGGCGAGCCTTCGACCGGTGACTCGAGCACCACGAGCGGGTCGAGCGACAGCAGCGGAAGCGACACGGCGGGCACGAGCGACGGCAGCGGAAGCGGTACGATGGGTACGAGCGAGAGTAGCGGCACGGGGACGTAGGGAGCTCATGCCGCGCTGGTTCAACGTCGCCGGGCCCTGCAACCCCACGCGCCATTACATGCTCCCCGTGATGCGGCGGCTGCCCTCGGTGCGCAGGCTCATCGAGCGCGAGAGCTACTTCGTGCTGCATGCGCCGCGACAGGTCGGCAAGACGACGGCGCTGCTCACCCTCGCCGGTGAGCTGACGGCCGAGGGCCAGCACGTTGCCGTGCTGCTCTCGGTGGAGGTCGGCGCGGGCTTTCCCGCAGATCTGGGGGCGGCCGAGCTAGCGATCCTCGATGCCTGGCGGGGGGCCGTGCAGCACCGCCTACCCGCCGACCTCCAGCCCCCGCCATGGTCCGACGCTGCGCCGGGTCGGCGGATTGGTGCGGCGCTCCAGGCCTGGGCTCGCGTGGCGCCGCGTCCCCTCGTGATCTTCATCGACGAGATCGACGCCCTGCAAGGCGAGCCGCTCGTCTCGGTCCTGCGCCAGCTTCGCGACGGCTATCCCAATCACCCGAGCGGCTTTCCCTCGTCCCTCGCCCTCGTCGGCCTCCGCGACGTCCGCGACTACAAGCTCGATCCCACGAGCAGCTCCTCCCACAGTGCGAGCCCCTTCAACATCAAGGACGCCTCGCTCACGCTCCGCAACTTCACCGCCGACGAGGTGGCCGAGCTCTACGCCCAGCACACCGCCGACACCAGTCAGGTCTTCACCCCCGGGGCCACGCGACGCGCGTTCGAGCTCACCGATGGACAGCCGTGGCTCGTGAACGCGCTGGCGAAGGAGATCGTGGACGAGCTCGTGGTCGATCGAGCGCAAGCGATCACGGAGGAGGACGTGGACACGGCGAAGGACGTGCTGATCCGGCGCCAGGACACCCACCTCGATAGTCTCGCCGAGCGCCTCCGCGAGCCGCGGGTCCGCCGGGTCATCGAACCCATCCTCGCGGGCGGGACGATCGGCGCCGTGCCGGAGGATGACGTTCGCTACGTGCAGGACCTCGGCCTCGTACGGCAATCGAGCGCTGGTGGCCTGGTGCTCGCCAATCCGATCTATCGCGAGGTGATCCCGAGCTCCCTCGCCACCGTCGCGATTGCGTCACTGCCCCAGATCCAGCCGGTGTGGCTCGGCCCGGATGGTCACATCGACGAGGAGAGGCTGCTCGAGGCCTTCCTCGCGTTCTGGCGACAGCATGCCGAGCCACTGTTCGCCTCGGCGCCGTACCACGAGATCGCCCCGCACCTCGTGGTCATGGCGTTCCTGCAGCGCGTGGTCAATGGCGGCGGGAACATCGAGCGCGAGTATGCGATCGGCTCCGGACGCTTGGACGTGCTCGTGCGCCATCGTGGGCGTGTGCTGGCGATGGAGCTGAAGGTGTGGCACGAGGGGAGAGCCGATCCGGTGGGCGAAGGGCTGGTGCAGCTCGATCGGTATCTCGCGGGGCTCGGGCTCGATCGTGGGTGGCTGGTGATCTTCGATCGACGGGCTGGAGCGGTGGGGGTGGCGGAGCGGGCGGGAGCGGAGGAGGTGAGGAGTCCCGGGGGGCGGCGGGTGGTGGTGGTTCGGGCGTGAAGCGGAGCGGCGCCCAGCGAGCGCTTTTCCGCCCGCCCACGGCAAGGCAAGATCGCCCGCATGCCGCACGCCTTCCGCATCGGCCCGCTCGACGCCTCGGCCGATACCGTCTTCATCTACGCGGCGCTCTCGTCCACCGGCGAGGTCGAGGCCTCGCAGGCGAGCGACGATGTCACGGGCCTACGCATGCTGTCAGAGGCACTCCCGGGAACACCGCTCGTGGTCGAGCCGAGCCTCGCCGAGGCGGCCGCGAAGCTCGGCATGAGCTGCGCCCCGCTGCCCGCCGACGTCGCCCATGAGAAGGCCACCGTGGCGCTCGGGCTCGTGCTGAGCATGAACGAGCTCATCGGGCGCGGCGTCGGGGCCTCGCTCATCGGTGACCTACTCGACGCCGCGATCGCGTTCTCGACCGCGGAGCCTTGGCGCTTCGTCGATGGGGATACACCGCTACGGGTGGAGGTGATCGAGGGCAACCGGCGGCACACCCTCGACGGCGCCGTCATGGGCCGAGGTCAACTGGAATTCGGGGTCGTGCTCTACTCCCAGCCGGGCATGCTGCAGCGGCTTCTCGCTCGCACCGTCCCCGAGCGCATCGCCGAGCGCACCGAATTCCTGGCCGTCTCGCTCGAGCCGGAGCCCAACTGGGCCGCCGCGGCCATCGAGCAGGCACTGGGCAAGTGGGTGGTCCCCATGCCCATGCACATGAAGGGCAAACGACCACGCAGGCTCGTTGCCCGCGAGATGGCCACGCTGACCGCGGTGCTGCGGGCGGCCAGCGAGCTCGGGCCGAGTACCCGGCAGGCGCGGAGCACCAGCGGCGTGGAGCCGCGGGTGGAGGTGGTGATCGACGTGTCCGAGCCTTCGGAAGACGCCCCCTCCCCCGTCACTGCACGCGGCCCGGCTCCGAAGATCGGCCGCAACGCGCCGTGTCCGTGTGGTAGCGGACGCAAGTACAAGCGCTGCTGTCTGGCCACGGACGAGGCGGCCGAGCAGACCCGAGGCTCGCGCCCCCGCTCCCGCTCCCGCTCCCGCGACGAGCTCCTGCCCGACGTGCGGCTCGTGCTCGAGATCGTCGCGTTCGCCGACGCCCGCTTCCCGGGCTGGCGCGCCGCGCTGTCCTCCGGGTGGCAGGTCCTGGCGGCGCTACCGAGGGCCGACCAGCTGCTGATGCCGCTGTTGGCCTACCAAGGCCCGTTGGGGCCGGGTTCGACCCCGGCGAAGGCCTGGGCCCGCGCACACGCGGAGCCGCTCGACCCCACGAGGGCCGAGATCTTCGCGGCCGAGCAGCAGGCGTTGCTGTCGGTGTGGGAGGTGCTCGAGGTGCGCGCCGAGGAGGGCCTGATGCTGGTCGACCTCTTGACCGGCGAGCAACGCTTCGTGCACGAGGTGTCGGGCTCGCGTGGCATCAAGGCGCGAGCCGCCGTGCTGGCGCGCGTGACCACCGTGCGTGCGCGCTCCGTGCTCTCGGGGCTCCACCCGCACCCGCTGCCCCCCGCGGCGGCGCTCGAGGTGGTGGCCGCGGTGCGAGGGCGACTGGGGCGAAAGACCACCGCGCTCGCTTCCGAGCGCCTCGGCAGCCCCATCGCGGTGGAGTCATTGCTCGGCGAGTGGCAGGCTGCCCACGCACGGCTCGACGCGGCACGGCCGGTGGAGCGCGAGCTGCAGAACACCGATGGCGAGCCGTTCGAGCCGCAAGCGGATCGCTTCGTGGTTGCGCGTGGCACCACCCGCAAGGATGTGGCCACGGCGGTGCAGGCACTGCCGGGGGCACACCTCGACGAAGACGGTCGCCGCAAGACGATCGTGACGCTCACCAAGCCCGGCAACGCGATCCATCCGCACTGGGCGAACACGGTGATCGGCACCGTCTCGATCGAGGATCGTGAGGTCGTGGTCGAGTCCAACTCTCGCGTACGCATCGATGGGCTGCGGGCGGCGCTCGAGCGCCAGCTCGGCCCGCGGATCGAGCACCGCCGACGCACGCAGATGCCCGTGATGAACGTGCCCTCGAGTGTGAGCGAAGGCCCGCTCATGATGGACGCGATGGCGAGCGTGGGGCTGTGGCGCAAGCCCGTAGAGCTGATGATCCGCGAGGAGGCCCGCAGCTTCCTCGATCGTCCGAGCGACGTGCTCGGCGGGCTCACCCCGCGCGCGGCGGTGGCCAAGGCGAGCTCGCGTCGCGCGCTACACCAGTGGCTCAAGGAGCTCGAGCACGGCGAGGTCCCCAGCGAAGTGCCGGGGCTCACAGCCTTGGTGCGCGAGGCGCTCGAGCTGTCGCTCGTCGGCGAGCTCGCGCCAGCGGACGAGTATGCGCGCCGCACGGGGCGCGGCCGCAAGGTGTCCGAGACGCTGCTCGACTTCGCCGCCCCCATGTTCGAGGATCTACGCGACCCGACGTCGATCCGCCCGCTGCTGGAATTCGCGGCGCTGGTGTGGAACGTGGGCGTGCTCGAGCAGACCGAGGGGCGCACGGATGCATCCAAGGCCATGAGCGCGATCCTCGAGCGAGCGGGGCTCCGCGAAGCGGAGCAGTGGCTCGAGCGGCTGCGAGCGCGCCGGCGTCTCTTTGCCGATGATGAGCGGATCATCGAGGTGCTCGAGGCGCGCTGGGACGACGGGAACATCTACGTCAAGGCGCTCGCCAAACTCGCGCCGAGCAAGGCGAAGGCGCCGCGCAAGCCGAAGGCGCCGCGCAAGCCGCCCAAGAAGCAGCTGGGGCTGTTCAAGTAAGGTGCGTGGCCACGAGGCGGAGCGCGAGCGGCCCGGTGGCGGGCTATGGCTCGGCGAAGACGTCCGCGAGGGTGGTGGCCACGAGCGCGCGGTCGAACCAGCGCTCGAGCTGGGCTTCGTTGGTGCAGGCGAGCGCGCGAGAGTGGAACGGCTCGTCGCGCGCGAGGCCGCGATGGGCGAGGAGCTTGAGGAGGGCCTCGAGCTTGCCTTCGAGCTTGCCGTCGGCTCGGCCCTCGGCCCTCATCTGGTCGTACACGTTGAGGTACATCGTGCGCTGCTCCTCGCTGAGGAGCCCGAGGATTCTAGCGCGCACCGGTGAGCCCGTGGGCAGAGCCGTCGTGGCGTAGCGCATCAGCGTGTACAAGGCCGTCGGATCAAGATCTCGGACCATCCGCTCGATCTGCGGTCCGAGCTCCCGCATATGATGTTCGAAGGCTGGGTCGAAAGGACTCGGGAAGTGCGTTGGATCGAAGGGATTGACCATGAGACCTCACGGATGGACCGACCGCGCACAGAAGGTGCGTGAGACGGGGCCAATCCAGCGATGCGAAGACCATGCGTCGACAGAGGGGCGTGTGCAATGGGGAAAAAATCGCCCAGGGAGTGGGCCGTTCTAGCTCTAGCCTATGCTTGGCCGGCAGGTGCGAAGGGTGCGTAGCCCGTCGCGAGAGACACGCTATGGTTCGGTGAAGACGTCCGCGACCGTGGTGGCCGCGAGCGCGCGGTCGAACCAGCGCTCGAGCTGGGCCTCGTCGGTGCAGGCGAGCACGCGAGCGTGGAGCGGCTCGTCGAGTGCGAGGCCGCGATGGGCGAGGAGCTTGAGGAGGGCCTCGAGCTTGCCCTCGAGCTTGCCCTCGAGCTTGCCCTCGAGCTTGCCCTCGAGCTTGCCCTCGAGCTTGCCCTCGAGCTTGCCCTCGAGCTTGCCCTCGAGCTTGCCCTCGAGCTTGCCCTCGATACGACCGTCGGCGTGGCCCTCGGCGAAGCCGTCGGCACGGCCCTCGGCTCTCATCTCGTCGTACACGCTCAGGTACATCGTGCGTTGCTCCTGGCTGATGAGCCCGAGGATTCTATCGCGCAACGGTGAGCCTTGGGGCAAGACCGACGTGATGTAGCGGATCAGCGTGTGTACCGCCGTCGGGTCCAGCACGCGGATGAGCGGGCCGAGCGCCAGGATACGGGCCTGCATTGCCGGGTCGTCGGAGTTCGGTGCGCGCACAAGGAGCAGTACGATACGCATGACCACGACGCTGGCGAACGGGCTGTCACGGACGAGCTGGTCGGCGACCACGGCCTCGCGGAGATCGTCGATGTCGAACACCAGGTCCACCGGGAACGAGAGGTTGGCGGCCAGCTCGGGCGGCAGGTCGAAGAGCTCCGAGAGGCGGCGCGGCGCGGTCCAGCCCTCGGGGCCCTGGTACATCAACAGCGGTACGATGAGCGGCAAGGCCGTGAGCGGGCTGGGTTGGTCCTTCTCCCAGCGCTCCCAGATGCACGCGAGATACCCGAAGAACCGCCAGGCCATCATGCGATCGAGCGTGCTCTGGTGCTCCAGCAGCACGTAGACGAACACGGGGCGGCCCGTGACCGAGAGATCGATGGCGTAGAGGATGTCGCTCTCGTGCTTGGCGAGGCTCGGGTCGACGAAGGAGACCGGGAGGACGCGCAGTGTGGCCCAATCGAGCCGCTCGACGAGCGCGGTGGGCAGCAGGAAGCGCAGCTCGACGCCGGCGGCCTCCGGGGAGGTGAGGACGCGCTTGACGAACGTGTCGTGCGGGTTGTGAGCGGGGTCGTCGGTGGGGGTGATCGCAGCGGGGTCGGTCGGGGTGCGGTCGGGAGGGTCGCGGTCGGGAGGAGCGTCGGGATCGTCGGGGGTGCTCATGGGGACCTCGCGGGTGGATGCATGGAATCGCGGCCGCGCGCACAGGGGCTTGCGCGAGGCGGGACCATTCATCGATGCGGAGACCATGAGACGAGGAGGGAGGGTGTGCAATCGCCTGGGTGGACCAAACGGAACCAGGCTTGGGGTGGTTGGCGTACCCTCGGGATGCCCAGGCTCGTCTCCCGTGCGGGCATCGCTGCGAGGCGACGACCCGTCGAACATGAACGGAGCGCAGGGGCTCGTAGGCAATGCCGAGCGTCCTGCGCTCCACCTATTTCGAACAGTGGTTCGCTGCGCGAACCACTCCCCTCGCCCGATCGTGGTGCGGTGCGGTGTGGAGCTTTGCGATACGGCGTAAGAGCCGATCCCAGTAGGCAGGAAGCCGCGTGCCGGGCCGCACCGGTTGGCTAGACCCGCGGCATGGGACTTCTCCGCCCGAACGACGACTGGCGCATCCCCGACGCCCTGTGG